>Ga0210406_10006228_pt1 | contig 12413 bp, 13 predicted proteins | sample IncBWC30MmetaG_FD_155454 | JGI IMG/M metagenome (GOLD analysis project Ga0210406, IMG submission 155454) | Forest soil microbial communities from Barre Woods Harvard Forest LTER site, Petersham, Massachusetts, United States - Inc-BW-C-30-M | ecosystem: Environmental > Terrestrial > Soil >...
TCGCAGTCCCCCGAATGTTCATCCAAGAAACTCCTGGGCCATGGCGGTCATCTAAAGAAGTGCGGTCAAGTTGCCGAATTTATTCAAAATACCAGAAGGCGGATGATTGGCCCTATCGGGAGCAGGTTGCCTTGGCTATCCAAAGTTCTTTCTCGGGGAAGCATGAATCGCTGTCCGGAACGCGCTACAATTCTTGTGTCCCTGAGTCTCGTTCATGAACCCTTCGATGCCCTCATCTAACGGATTATTCACACTTGGGCATTCCAACCAGGAGATGTCGGACTTCCTGGGCACGCTGCTGCGCCACGAAATCAAGGTGGTGTGCGACGTGCGCAGCCGCCCAGGCAGTTTCCGGTTCCCGCAGTTCAACCGCGAGCCGCTGGAAGCGCGGCTGACGGCGGCAAAGATTCGCTATGAGTTTTGCGGCGAGCAATTGGGCGGGCGGCCGCTCGATCCGCAATTCTATCTGGCGAATGGACTGGTGGATTATTCCAAGCGCCGTCGCGCACCCACTTTTATTGAAGCGGTTGACAAGGCCATCGCATTGGCGCGCGAACGCAAGACCGCCATCCTTTGTGCCGAGGAGGATCCCCTGCACTGCCACCGTTTCCTGTTGATCTGCCCGGCACTGGTGGCGCGCGGTGTGGCGCCGGTGCACTTGCGGCGCGGAGGAGCAGCGGAAACACAGCGTGATGCCGAGGATCGTTTGCTGCAGCTGCATGGCTTCGCGGACGTCACGAGCGATTCGCTTTTCGCGCATGGCCGGGAATCGGCGCTGGAAGATGCGCTGCGATTGCAATCGGAGCAATACGGGTTTCGCACCTCGCCGGAAGCCATCGAGTATTTCTGATTGGACAAATTCTTTCGCGCTGTTGGGTTCGCCGCTCGCAATTCGCGGTAGACTGCTGGATGATGTAAACTGCTAGCAATCAGGTCACCCGGCTGTTCATGCACAACTCTTCATTCGCCGAGAAGTAAGAGGACCTTTCTTTTGAAGCCTGCAGATGTCTACATCATCGGATCCAACAGCGCGTTCGGTTCGCGCGTGGTTGCTTCGGAAGAAGTGGATCAGGCGTTTGGCATGCCGCTAGGGAAATTGAAGAAGCGCGCGGGAATTCATTCGCTGGCTTACGCGGGCGAACACGAGAATGAACGCACGCTGGGAGCGCATGCCGCCTCGCAACTCTTGGAACTGGCCGGCGAAGAAGCAAAGAACATCGATTGGATTGTTGCCGCGAGTGAGACCTATCACGTGTACCCGTCACTCTCCGCCGTTCTTCACGGGATTCTCAGGCTGCGCGAGGATTGCAGCGCATTGGATGTGGGCAGCGGTTGCCTGGCGCTGCTGCAGGCGCTTGCGGTGGCGCAGTCCATCCTGGCGGCCGGGCGCGGGCAAAAGGTGTTGGTGGTGACTTCGGACGTGCACAGCCGAACCCTGGGACCGGGCCGCGCCAAAGGAGAATTCGGTGGATTGTTCGGTGATGGAGCAAGCGCGTTTCTGCTGACCAGCGGACCGGCCAAGCCAAGACGTTGGGCCTATCGCATGGGAGAATTTTTCTTTGGTTGTGCCGCGAAGTATGCGGAAGCAATTCGCGTGAGCGACTCGGGCGCCGGCGGACAGCTGGATGTGCAATTTGACGGCGAAGCGCTTTCGCGCGCCGCAGTGAGCCGCATGGAAAAAATCTTGCGTGAAGCGGAACGGCGCAGCGGGATTTCGCGATCAGAGGTGGGAGCGTTCGCCACGCACCAGCCCAATCCGCGCCTGGTCGCGCTTCTGGCAAAACAGTTCGGCGTGCCTGCTTGCTGCTTTCCTTCAATTGCCGCCACGCGCGGGAACTTGGGCTCTTCGACATGCGGGGCCGCTCTGCACGCGGCGTTGGTGGAAGCTTCCGCGCAGCCGGTCGCGGAGCGCAAGCCGGTTTTTCTGGCCTCACTTGGCCCCGGCCTGGTATTTGGCGGCGGCTGGCTAGTCCCCGCAATTCCCTGAGCACTTCGTCGATGAATGGCGTGCGCGGTTGCCACGACATTCCTGTAGCTAGGCCTTCAGGCCTGAGGCTTTCCCCAACCGCACCGCAATCTTTGTGAATGGCAAGGTCAAGGCCGCGTACACGTGGTGAACGCGGTGTCTACGCTAGCCACGAGGCAGCCGCGCAAAGGAGGCCAGCCAGAATCAGTCGTGGCACTGCGGCAAAGCTAACCAGCGCGGTGCAACTCCAACCACCCATGATGCCAGCGATCACGGATCTACTGGTGGCATCGACAGCAACGACATGCGCGCCAAAAACTCCGGTCACACCCGGTGGCGATGTGGGCAGGGAAATAGGGATTTGCGGGAATAATGTGTCCCTGGATGAGGCGAGCCTCCGGAAATGCGGTTCACGCTCCAGACGACGGTGTCCGAGATATGGGAAATGGTTGAGGCGAAGGTGAGTGTTCCACCTAGGAGCAGTGTCCATCACTCGGCGTGATGCTAATGGTGATGATGGAGGGAGTTGGTGGCGGCGGAGACGTTACTGAGCCTGCGCCTCCCCGCCGCAGCCCAGAGTCCACGCACCCACCGCGAGGAGAACACTAACCAACGCAAGGTGACGCAAGCGTGGCTGACAATTCTTTACTGCGAAACGTTCGTTGCGTCTTTGCGGAAGGGGCCGCATGAAGCGTGTAAAGGCAGGCGAAGGACCAGCCAATGAAGGGCGTTAGATCAAAGGGTCTGCGAACCGAGATTCAGACCGTCATCTCGATAAGGCCTGCAAATCGAATGCCTTACGCTTTACACCAGCTGAGCACTAGTCCCGGCTGCGAGCTCAAATAGCGTGTTAACCGTTCCGGAGTGGAATGATACTTTTGCTGTCACCCCGGTTGGGGAGTCGCCTGAGTCGCCGCCTCCGCATTGACTTTCTGCCGCGCGACTCCAATAATCCGCGCATGCGACCGGATGCTGTCCGTCGAGTGAAGAGCTATTCCGCGGCGAATGGCTACGTTTATCAATACTGTTTCTACGAGGTGAATCGCATTTCGCATCAAGGAAGCCCGGCCGGGGAGTTTATTTACGCCATTTCGGCCGACCGGAAGACCACGTTTCCGTTGAGCATTCTGGTGCTGCAGGTCGCTCTGGAGTCATGGGCCCAGACCAACGGGCGAACCTTGAGCAGCAGCGAAGAATACGCTATCGCCAAGATGCGCCTGTTCCAGGCCTTCGACGAGGGAGATGTGCCCATCACGGCCGAGGGCGCGCAGCAATCGCGTCTCCTAGTGGACGAATCCAACCTGGAAACCTTACTGGAGCAGCTCCACATCTGAAAGTCTCGGCATGCCATGAACCGAATCCATGGCGGTGGCGTCTAGCTTATGTACAGGGTGGCGGGAGCCGGATTCCCGTCCAAGAGGCAGAATGCAGGAGCTGGTTCTGGTCCAGTCGGGACAATCAAAAAGCATCATGTTGCGCGAATCTGCGGCGGAGGCCGTGCCGCGCGAACTGGAGCGCTTGCTCGCAGAAAACGCCCCGCTAGCCTACCGTGTCGCGCTGGGCGTTTTGCGCAATCCGGCCGAGGCCGAGGATGTCGCTCAGGAAGCCCTGATTCGGGCCTATCGGAAATTCGACCGTTTGCGTGATGCGCGGCGCTTCCGAAGCTGGCTGGTGCGTGTCAGCTTCCGCCTGGCGCTGGACCGCTCGCGTTCGGCGCGGCGCCGCGAACTGCGCGAGACGCTTTGGGCGCGCCCGGAGCTGAGACCACCCGTGCAGTCGGTCGAGGAAATCGCCGCCTCCCGGCAGTTCGAGGAGCGATTAGACCGCGCGCTGGACGAATTGCCCGATCGCCTGCGCCTAGTGATCTTACTTACGGCCCTCGAAGGGCATTCCGTCGACGAAGTTGCTGCGCTGCTCGACGTGCCCGCCGGAACGGTGAAGTCGCGGCTATTCGCCGCCAGGAAACGCTTAGCGGGGAAATTGCGATGAATTGCAGAAGTGCACAAGAAAAAATAGTCGACGCGATAGCCTCCCGCGAATCAGGATTGTGCGAGGACCCGGATCAGCACGTGGGCGAGTGCGCCGGATGCCGAGCGTTCTTGGCGAGTCAGGCGTCTCTTGCATCGGCCATCGATTCTCACCTCCGGCTCATTGCCAAGGAGCCTGTGCCTCCTTCGTTGCTGCCTCGCGTGCGCGCCCGGCTCGAGCAGGAAACGGCTCCTCGTCAGTCGATTCTTAGATGGCAATTCGCGGCCGTCGCCACTGTGGTTGTGCTTCTTGTGGCTGCGGCCATTCGGATGCGCGACTCGGATAAGCCTCGAAGCCCAGCGGAGCCAACCGCGAAGGTTGCACTCGAATCGCCGCACGTGAATCATCCACCTACAGCTAGCCCGCCGATCAACCAGCCTGCTCCCAAAACCCCACGAGTCGCTGCTATTCGGAAGGCCAGTGTTTCCGCGCATTCCTCAGCACCTGAAGTCTTGATCCTGCCAGAGGAACAGCAAGCCTTTCGGCGGTTTGTGAGCGAAATATCCAAGGACCAAGACTCCGCGAAGGCGCTGGTTTCCGCCGCACCTGGCAATGGCGATGCCCCGGTCGAGATTGCACTTCTGACCATCGAGAACGTCGAAGTGAAGCCCTTGGAGGGTACCGATAGTGAATAGGCGCGAAAAAAGTTTGCGTGTGTGTTCCGGCACTTAATATCCGAGCAACGGAGGATTGAATGAAACGAGTACGAGCTTTGCTGGTCATGTTGATTGTCCTTGTGGGTATTCTCGCGCCGCTGTCTGCGCAAGAAAAATCAAACACCGATGCCAAGCCGCCCACTACCACCCTGAAGGTTCAGGTCACCATCGCGGAAACGGACGGCGAGAGAAAAGTTGTCAACTTGCCGTATACCTACTATCTCCGGGCAGGCGAGGGAGGTCCCGCTGCGTCGTTGACCAAACTTCGCCTGGGCAGCCGCATCCCGGTCTATGTCGGCAAGGAAAACGGCATGCAATACCTCGACGTGGGCACCAGCATCGACTCGCGCGCGTATAGTTCCGAAAATGGGCGGTTCGATATTACGCTGAACCTCGAGCGTTCCTGGGTGGAAGGCGACGTTTTGGTCCCCATGGAAAAGGCCTCGGCACAAACCACGGACGCGCATGTGGGTCCATTCCGCGAGCCGATCATTCGTCAGTTCAAGACGGAACTGACTCTGACGATGCGGGATGGGCAGAGCACGCAAAGCACGCTGGCCGCGGACCCGTTGAGCGGCAAAATCATGTCGATTACGGTCACGATTAACGTTGTGAAGTAGGTCAACGGTTACGACAGCACCGCCGCGAGCGCATCCGGCAGATTCGGATACAGGAAACGATAGCCTAATTTTTCTGATTGAACGGACTGGACCCGCTGGCTGGAAAGTAGCAGCGCGTCTGCCATTTCGCCCAGTGCCAGGCGCAATGCGAACGCGGGAGCCGGAAATAGCGCGGGGCGGCGCAGGGTCTTTGCCAGTGCTTGCGTGAAATCGGCATTTCTCACGGGCTGCGGAGAAACGACGTTAAGGGGGCCGCGCAGCGTGCCGTCCTCTATCGCCAGGCGCAGAATTCCCACGACGTCCACCAAACTGATCCAGCTCATCCATTGCTGGCCGGAGCCGATCTTTCCCCCAACACCAAACTTGAAAGGCTTGACCATCTTCGGTAGCGCGCCGCCAATTTTTGCCAGGATGATTCCAAAGCGAACCAACACCACGCGAATCCCCAGCGCTTCCGCTTTGAGGGCTTCCGCTTCCCATTCCTTGGCAATTTCGCTGAGAAAATCCGCGCCCGGGCCACTGCCTTCATTCAGGAGCTCGTCGCCTCGATTCCCGTAGTAACCGATGGCGGAAGCAGAGACCAGCACTCGCGGGCGTATCGCCATTCTGGCCAGCGCACCCACGAACGCACGCGTTGTGTGCACGCGGCTGGCGCGAAGCACCAGTTTGCGTTGGGGCGTCCAGCGGCCATCAGCAATGGGTGCTCCGGCAAGATTCACCGCGGCATCCGCGCCCACGGCTGCGCCGCCCAACTGGCCGGTTTCCGGATCCCAGCTGACGTCGAAGCCTTCCGAGCTACGAACCGACTCGGCCGCCGTGCCAGGGCGAATCAAGCGGCATACCGTATGCTCGGTGTTTTTCAAGCTCTGTGTCAATGCCGTGCCGATGAGTCCAGTAGATCCAGTGACCAGGATTTTCATTTGTGTGATCTTTTCTTGCCTCCAACAATTGAGCCCGCTATTCCGACCATGCTCCCCCGCCAACGCCTTCGGACACTGCCCCATAGCGCCGGCCCGCTGGCAGGGCATCACGCCTCAGGTTACAATTTCCAAGTGCCACAAGTCTCGCCTACTTTTCAAGTGAAGGTGCTTTTCTTCGGCCGCGTCCGCGAACTGGCCGGTCATCGCGAAGAAGCCCAGGAATTACCCGAAGGCGCCACAATTGCCGATCTCTTCGAGCGCTATACGCGGCGCTTTCCCGATCTGGCCGGCTTTCGCTCCTCTCTGGTGGCTTCGCGCAACCAGGAATTCGCGGCTTGGGACACAAAGCTTGCTCATGGCGACGAAATCGCGTTCCTCCCGCCCGTGAGCGGTGGCTGAGGCCATTTTCCATGACCACAATACCTCAGGAGGATCTATTTGAGTTTGTGCAGGCTCCGATCGACGTGCCTGCTCTTCACCGCCGCGTGCGTGGGCCTGGCGACGGCGCAATTGTCATCTTCGATGGCTTTGTGCGCAACGAATCCCACGGCCGCGCTACAAAGTATCTCGACTATGAAGCTTACGAGGCAATGGCTCTGGGCAAGATGCGTGAGATAGGCGCCCAGCTGCACCAGAACTTTGCCATCCATCGCGTGGCCATCGTCCACCGGCTGGGCAGGCTGGAAATTGGCGAAACCAGCATCCTCATCGCCGTCAGCGCCGCACACCGCGCCGCCGCCTTCGATGCTTGCCGATACGCCATCGACACCCTAAAGAGGACCGTCCCCATCTGGAAAAAGGAGTACTTTGAGGATGGCGCGGTCTGGGCGGATGGGGAAGTGCCACCGGCACCGCCCGTCGCAAAACCAGCATCCTAATTAAGGGGGGCGGGCAAATCGACAGCATCGATGTCTAAGCGACGAAACTTTCATTCCGCGCAAGGGTTAGAAATGAGCAGTGACAACGGCTGTATCGGTCCGTGCGGTGACGGGTGCAGTGAGGCGAATCCTGCCGCTGCTTATCACACCGACCGGTTCACTTTCGGCGAGACACATCCTAGATGACATCCAGCCTTCGGCGAAAACTGATCGCTTCGTTTGCCGCGCTTGTCTTTCTGCCCGGGGGTATCATCCTGCGCGCGCAGGAAAAGCCTGACCGTCCGCCGTGGGCGCAACCCGTCGACAGCGAGCAAGGCAAACCGACGGATGCCACGGCCAAGCAGAAGAATCAGGAAGCCAGTTCGCCGCGCGGGACGATCAAGGTAAACGTCAACCTGGTGAATGTGCTGGTCAGCGTGCTGGACGACCACAACCGACCCGCCCCGGATCTGCCGGCAGAAGCCTTTCAGATATTCGAGGATGGTGTGCAGCAGAAAATTGACACCTTCGAGTCGGAAACCAAGCAGCCATTGGACATCGCCATCATGGTGGACTCCAGCCTCAGCGCGCGCAAAGAGATTGCTTTCGAACGGGAGGCCGCCTCGAACTTCATCAAGCAAGTCTTGCAGGCGGACGATCGCTTGGGTGTCTTCTACTTTGACGAGACGGTGACGCAGAACGCTGCTTTTTCGAACGATGTGCCGCTGCTGCAGGATGCCGTGCGTCGGATTCCTGAAGGTTCGGGCACCTCAATTTACGACGCGGTGCTGCTAGGTTCGCAGGCCTTGGCCAAGCGTTCCGCGGATCGCAGGCGGGTCATTATTTTGGTCACCGATGCGGGCGAAACGACCAGCAAATCGGATTTTGAGTCTGCGCGAAGAGCAGCCTTGCGCGCCGGGATTCTGCTGTACACCATCGTCATTCGCCCGGTGAAAAACGAGAACGGCCGCAATACCGCCGGGGAGCATGCCCTCCAGACCATCACCGAAACAACCGGCGGCGCGATGTTTTTCCCCGACACTGCCCCGGAACTCGCCATGATCTTCGACCGCATCGACCACGAACTACGCACCCAATACCGCCTCGCTTACTATCCCAATCCGCGCGGCGCGCCGAATACTTACCGTACAATAGAGGTGAAGGTGCTGGAGGGCTACACCGCGCGACACCGCACAAGTTACCTGTCGGGAGCGCAGTGACCGCCCCAGACAGAGAGCGTGAATGACGAAGAATTATCTGGAAGTGGCGGTGGAAATTGCGCGCGAAGCCGGCAAAGTGCTGCGCGAAGAGCTGGAGCGTCCTCCCGACATCGCGTATAAGGGCGATTTTGACTTGGTGACGCAGGCTGACCGGCGTTCGGAAGCCATAATCGTCAGCCGGCTGCAGAAGTATTTTCCGGAGCATGCGGTCGCGGCGGAAGAAGGCACCGGGAAAGATACCGGTTCCGAATTCCGCTGGCACGTAGACCCGCTGGACGGCACCACAAATTTTGCCCACGGCTATCCGTGCTTTTGCGTGTCCATGGCGCTGGCGCAGAAAAACGAACTGCTCGCCGCCGTCATTTATAATCCCGTGTACGAAGAATTGTTCACTGCGGCGCGCGGCGAAGGCGCCGTCTTCAATGGCAAAAAAATCCATTGCTCGAAAATTACGGCCATGAAAAACAGTTTGCTGTGCACCGGATTTCCGAATCGCAAGCGCCATGCGGATCCCAATATTTACTACTACTGGGATTTTACGGTGCGATCCCACGGCGTGCGACGCGACGGCTCGGCGGCGCTGGATCTGGCATCTGTAGCTTGCGGACGCTTCGACGGCTTCTGGGAGTTCGGCCTGAACCCTTGGGACACCGCTGCCGGCGTTCTGATAGTGCAGGAAGCCGGCGGCAAAATCACCGATCTCGAGGGACATCCATACGTGCTGGGCGGCAAGTCCATCCTGGCGTCAAATGGCCTGATCCACGATGAGATGGAGCATCTTGCGGCAGAGATCGCGAAGCGTGGCACGCCGCCGTTATAGGCTGCGGTTGAACTGAGGTGTTCGTGCGAGGCATTGAGCTTCCCGGAAACATGTTTAACTGTCTAGTTTATACTATAGTAGTAATAATGCGATAGGGAAATCGCAAGCCTCACTCCAGATATTTTCGATTCACTCACAGAATCACCGTTCGAATGAAACCGTGGCGCGATTCCACTCCTCCCCATATGGGTGGACAACTCTATTCCCTTCGTTGACATCCGAGCGGGCATGGCACGAATCCTCCAGGAGAGGTCTTCGCGATGCCAGTGCACCGATCCCTATTCCGGTGGTGTTTCTTGGCGTGCGCGTTGGGTTGTGCGGCGGTGGTGCGCGGCCAGAGTCCGAGTTCGCGATTCGAAGTGGGCGGCCAGTTTTCCGACATCAAGTTGATCGACACAAACGGAAACGCCTCATTCAGCCCCGGCTTCGGTGGCCGCTTCGACTGGAATATTACGCCGCGAATCGCCCTGGACACGCAAATCGATTTCTACCCACGCTCCTACTCGCCCTCGCCGCAGCAGGGCGGCCACACATTGCAAGCGTTCGCAGGTGTCCGCGGCCGCTTTGTGCAACGAAGACGCTACGCCATATATGGCCTGCTGCGGCCGGGACTTACCTATTCGAGCAGAGCGATCACCAGCTTTACTGCCACTACCCTCATGGGCACCCAGCCAGCCTTCCTGATTACTGCGAACTTTGGCGGAGCCAGGTATTTCACGCTCGATCTGGGCGGCGGAGTGGAGTTCTATCCCTCCGAACGGTGGATCCTTCGCGCGGAAATTGAGGCCAGCCCCTATTTCGTCGGCAATACTGCAGTGAACTACGCTTCCCGACCGCCGCCGGAGGGCCTCAGGGTCGCATCCAGCCCTGGAACAGTCACCGATACCTGGCGGGTCAGCACCGGAATGAGCTACCGCCCCGGCGAGGTTCAACCAACGGGAGGAACGGAAGGCATTAAGCCGCAGCGATTTGAAGTCGGGGCACAATTCAATTCACTGAATTTCACCTGGATCAATGGGGTGGATCATTCCTCTACGGAATTGGGGGTTGGACTCTTCGCCTCCTACAACGTCTGGCAGTTTGTTTATCTGGATGCGTCAGTGAATTTCTTTCCGAAAGACGAGGACACCGGTGGGCCAAATGATGGTGGCCGCATCCTCCAGGGATTCTTTGGAACCAGGGAAGGATTTCAGGTGCAGCGGTTTGGCTTTTTCGCCAAGGTACGCCCAGGATTCATGAACTATTCGAAGACTCTGACCGGCGTCTCGCTGACGGGGCCGAGGTCTTTCCGGTATTCGCAAGCTACGGATTTCGCTCTGGACGTAGGAGGCGTCGTCGAGTATTACTGGACGCGCCGCGCGCTTTTGCGATTCGATGTAGGAGACACGTTGTTGTACAACAGCCCGCGGCCATTCAACGTCAACGGCGCAGTCTCTTACCCGTCCGTCCCTGGGCGCAGAAACTCTCTGCAAGTCGGGGTCGGACTTGCCTTCCGTTTCTAGATCGGTCCTAGGCGTTTTTGGCGGCGAGAGCCTGCACCGAAGATTTCGCTTCCAGGTAATCGTCCTCCGTATTCACCGCCCAAATGTTGGATTTGTCCGTAATACCGGCGATTAGATTGTCGACGGCCGTCATGGCGGTCAGCATGGAGTGGTCTTGATTGTTGTACTTGTGCATGCCATTGCGGCCGACCAAAAACAGGTTCTCGAACTTGTCCAGGTATTCGCGCAATTCGGGAAAACGGGCATAGCTTCCGAAGTACGCGGGATAAGCTTTCGGCATGCGCGCTACGGCCGAATCGAGGACGTCCGACTTCTCGATCACTTGAATTTTCTCGAGCTCTTCGACAGCGAACCGGGTAAGCTCGTCATCCGATTTGCGCCAAAGCTCATCACCCTGGTGGCAGAAATATTCCGCGCCGAGCCAGACTTTTGTGGAATCGGCAACCAGGTAAGGGCTCCAGTTGTTGAAGATCTGCAGGCGTCCGACCAGCACGTCAGGCTCCTGGATGTAGATCCAATTGTCGGGAATGAGTTTGCCGGAAGCGTCGCCGGGCTCGCGAAGCTTCAACTTTTTCAGTAACAATCCGACAGTGATGAAATCGCGGTACTGCAGACCTTCCGAAACCGCTCGCAGGTTGGCGGATATTGCATCGCCCATGCCGCGAACGAGTTCCTGCACCGAAGTCGTGGAGAAAAAATAGTCGCCCGTGAACCGGCGAAAATTGCCGTTGGCATCCTGCGCGGTGACGGAAACAATCCGCCCCTCACGAGCTTCCACTCCGGTCACATCGAAACCGCCAAGAATCTCCCCGCCCATGGAGCGAATCTTGCGCGCCACTTCTTCCCACATTTGCCCGGCGCCAAATTTGGGATAAAGAAATTGCTCGATGAGCGAAGTCTCCGTCTCTTTTTGCGAAGCGCTATCGTCATGTTTATTCTTGGAGCGCTTCAGTACATGACGAATGGCGCTGAGGATCGACAACCCCTTGATGCGTTGCGCTCCCCATTCAGCCCCGATCTGCGTGCATGGAACGCCCCACACTTTTTCCGTGTAGGACTTGAAGAAGGTGCGATAAAGCTCGCGTCCGAACCGGTTAATGAAAAATTGCTCCAGATTCGTCGCCGGCTTGATCGGAAAGAGCATGCTGCGCAGGTAGCTGAACGCGATCTTCACCGTGCGCCACAGGCCCAGATTCCCGAACGTTTCCCAGTTCGGCTGCACCGGGTACTGGAAAAAACGGCGCAGGAAATAGATGCGCGACTTTCTTGGGCGCAAGAGCATGTGCAAGTCCTCGCGTTCCGCCTCGTCGCCCTTGGCTAGCGGCAAATGAGAAAGCCACCAGTCCATTACGCGATCGCTCTTGGAAAAAAAACGGTGCCCGCCCAGGTCCACACGATTGCCGCGGTGATTGATGCTGCGCGCAATTCCGCCCATATACATGCTGCGTTCCAGAACGATGGGATGAACGTCCGTGTGCGCCAGGAGTTCGTACGCGGCGGTCAAGCCGGCAGGCCCGGCGCCAATGATGATGGCTGTTTTCTTGGACATTCCTACGTCGCAAGCAGCGGAAACCGCAAGCAGCTGCTTAGCGTCCTACTCCGTGGGCGAAAATCGCAGCTCGAGGTAAATGGAAAACCTATTCAGTTTAGCAGAAGGGTTGCAAACGACTAATCCGGCACCAGCCGTCTTGCCCCTGGGGCTGGCGCCCGTTTTCTATTGCGTTCTGCGTTTCCCCGGTGTAGCCTTTTCCTGAAAATTGTGCCCGCCCTTGCAGCCTTCCGCCCCGGAGTAAAGTTCCCGCCTGCCACCTCTCGGTGATGTGC
>Ga0210406_10006229_pt1 | contig 12412 bp, 12 predicted proteins | sample IncBWC30MmetaG_FD_155454 | JGI IMG/M metagenome (GOLD analysis project Ga0210406, IMG submission 155454) | Forest soil microbial communities from Barre Woods Harvard Forest LTER site, Petersham, Massachusetts, United States - Inc-BW-C-30-M | ecosystem: Environmental > Terrestrial > Soil >...
TCTGCCAGCAAAATATCGCAGCCCTCCACTTCGCCGATCACATACAACGCCTCCGTTTCAGTCGCGCTCTTGCGCTGTTTGGCCACGATCGCCAGGCCCGCGCCGAGCGCCTGCGAGTAGGCTGATGCCATTTTCAATCCGCCTACATCCGGCGACACAATCACGGTTTGCCGCGTCAATTTTTGCCGAAGATATTTGATCAATACCGGCATGGAATAGAGGTGATCGACCGGAATATCGAAAAACCCCTGCACCTGCTGCGCATGAAGATCCATCGTCAACACGCGATGAACACCGGCTGCCACCAGGAGATTGGCGATGAGCTTGGCCGTTATTGGAACACGCGGCTTATCTTTTCGATCCTGCCGTGCGTATCCGAAAAACGGGATCACCGCGGTGATGCGATCGGCACTGGCTCGTCGCGCCGCATCCACCATTATAAGCAACTCCATCAAGTGATCGTTGGTCGGCGGACAGGTAGGCTGAATAATAAAAACATCGCGCCCACGAATGTTCTCTTCGATTTTGACGTAGGTCTCACCGTCGGGAAATGCGCTAATTGTCGCCTGCCCGAGCGGCACCCCAATGTAATTGCAAATGCGATGGGCCAGCTCGCGGTTGGCCGAACCGCTAAATACCTTCATCTCCGGTTGAAGCGCGAACATAAGCGGGCGCAAGATTACGCGTGAGGCGAGCCCGTTTGCAACACCCCGCCACCCGATTCCCAAAAAAAACGGAGGCGACAATTGCCGTCGCCTCCGCCAAACACCGCAATATGAACTCGTGAAAACTATATGTCGCCCAACTGCCGCGCGTGACGTCGCCGCAAATATTGCGTTGCGAAGGCCAGCGCAAAAAAACCGATAATAGGAAACAGCGCGTTCATCTCGGGAATGGGCGCGGCATTCACCAAGGCCCACTCTTCGAACCCAGCTTGGCTATTATCGGTATTACCGAAGTGCGCATACAAATAGACGAAGTCGCTCGTCTGGGTGCCGGCAAAATCGGACCTCGGGATATCATTGAGGATGACGCTGTCACCGGAGGTAAAGGCGTAGCGCAAAGTTCCGAGCGAACCAACGTTGCTGATCGTCTGACTACCCCACTCTGGAGGTATAAAATTGCAGCTGATCCAGCGATATTAGTGACTTGCTGCCGCCGGGTTCATTGACGTGCAGCAAAAGTTTAAAATAACTGGCACCACCTAAAGTGACTTGCGTGTTTTGGAGATCGCCAAATGTGAGATCATGCGTGCACGGTCCGGCTCTATCGTCAAACGGAGTGCCGCCAGATGTATTATAACCCTGTTCGACCGGGGAATTCTCCAGCCGCAAGAACGGTTGAATCACGCCAGTCCCGGTAGGCTGCGGGGTCGTGAAGACGAATTGCGCGCCGTTTATTGTACCGCTGTCGTTGGATCCGGTGAGGTCAACAACCGTGGCGCGACCAACGGTTGTACAAATGATAATGGCGACGATAAGAACGAGCAACGCAACATACTGTAATTTAGCCGTTTAGGACCAACCAATGTCTTCGACCAGGCAGCGTCGAGGGGTATAACGCTTGCTTTCATAATTACTATGATTATGCGTGATATCCATATGGAAGATCGATCTGCCCACGGGTTTGAGCCAGGCTCGAAACCCGGCGCACCTTCCCCTTCGCCCAGCCAGCCATGCTATGGGCTTACCTCGGCTATTCCCCCCGGAACAAGCTTTTCCAAGGTTAGAGTGGGAAGACCTTCCTCACACCGCGGCGGGTGACCCGTTTCGCTCAAAAAGGGAGAAAGGTTGATCCTCTTCCATGCTGAGCACAATCTCGTTACTCTGACGAGCGAACACTTAGGATTGCGTACGGAACGCCGGAATCCCTGACGTGGCTTTCGTGAGCTCGTCTGGTTGATAGAGCTGCGGCCGTCGGAGTTGCGTTTGCACCGGACGGCGGCATAGTTCGCATCGTCTAAATGAACGCAGCCGAAACGATCCATATCGAACGGCCCACGACCGATTCGAAGATTTTCGCGCATACGCGTTGGGACCTTGTGCCCGCGCTCGCCGGGTTATTTCACTTCTCCTATCTTCTGGCGATGTATTTTCTTTTCCCGTTCACCCCTCTTTGGGTCATGCTGATTATGGGGTTCGCCTACGCACTCATGATCAACGCCAATATCAATGGCGTTGCTCACAACTTCATCCATAATCCGTTCTTTCGGCCGGACTGGATGAACCGTATCTTTGGCGTGGTCGAATCGGTCGCCTGCTGCTTTTCGCAGACCTACTACGATGCGGTGCACATGCAACATCACAAGGGAAACGCCGATCGACCGGATGAGCATGGCGAAACCATCGATTGGATTTCTATTTACAGGCATGGTCATGACGGGGAAGCAGAAAATCCCTGGGGCTACGTCTTTCTCAGCTTCTTTCGCGATAATCCAGCAGCGATCAAACGCGAACTAGCCAAGCGGGGAAACGCCGATGTCCGCTGGGGCACAATCGAGCTCGCTGCGTTTATTAGCGTGTTACTGATGATGGCCCTTATTGTTCCGACGAACCCGATCGGCTTTATCAACTGGCGTTACATGCTGTTCTTTCTTCCTTTTTTCTACTTGGGCCATTGCTTTAGCTACTTGAATGGATACTTCCGTCACTATGGGGCTAACCCGGACAAACCGATCGCGTGGGGCGTAAGTAGCTACGGGAAGATTTACAACTGGATCTTCTTCTACAACGGCTACCACGCCGAGCATCATTTTCGTCCGAAAGTGCATTGGACGAAGATGGAGCAATTCCAGCGGCAGATCGCCGAGCGACAGAAGCAGGAGGGCGTCCGCGTCATCAACCACGCCCATATGCTTGGCTTCCTTGATCCAAATTTACCTGTGCGCGGCAAACATATCGGCGAAACGACGCGCGCCGTTTCCTAAGAGCAATATCAAAAATTGCCGAAGCTGCCATCGCACGGACCGTCGGTTCGCTACGGAATTTTTCTCGTCGGAGTTGTCGCTCTCGGCACGACTTCGGCAGCGCTAGTCAGAATCCGCAGCGGCTTTGTTTATCCGCCGTTCTTTGATCTTTTTCGCGCCTCCTTCTTTCTCCAATACGGTTTTTTCGCCGGTGCTATACTGGCGACCCTGCTAGCTCTTGCGTCGCGTTTCCATCTGCCGCGCGTAATTCAGTGGCTCTCTTATTTCGTCTTTCACGTCTGCCTGCTCTGGATCTTGAGTTGGGGCCTGGTTCATCGCGCTTTCGGAATTGAACTGAGCTTAGGCAGCGTGATGGATCTATTCGCACACCCGCAATCGATCGCCGAGGTCGGATTTACCAGTGCCGAGTTCGTTTCTACAGTGATCGGCGCGATTGCAATCGCCGTCCTGTTCGCCGCGATCAGCCTTGCGCTCGTTTCTCGTGTGACACAAAAGACCCGCGGGCTTTGGTCAGTCGCGTTGCTGATCGCTTTCCTGTTCATCCACCTGCCGGTGCGCGCCTATTGTCTCTATCAAATCGATCGCAACCAGGCGGCCGTGCTCGCCTACGATGATTGCGTCGCCTGTCCGTTACGCTCCGAAACGTTGATTCCGCATTTGCGCAACACGCGTTTCGCCACGGCTGATCTCGCTTCTTCTGAAAGCAATCTGCGCTACTACGAAAAGGTAAAGGCGATGCCGCTGCCGCAATTGTCGCGCCGGCCGAATATCCTTTGGCTGAACATCGAATCGTTTCGTGCCGATGCAATCAACCCAGAATCGATGCCGAACTTGGAGCGAGAGCGGGAACATTTCCAGATTCGACTGCAAAACGAACATTGGAGCGGAGGCAACGCTACCCAGTTTGGTGTTTTTTCTATGCTGACCGGAGTCAGCGGACACCATTTTGCAAATTTTCAAAAATTCGCCGTTAAAGCACCATTTCTGCGATTACTGCTCGCAAACGGTTACCAACTCTATGGAGGAAAAGGGAGCTACTTCAGTTTCAATCAATTGAACGCTCTGCTTCCGGAGGGGATGAAATTGCCGGAGATCCGGCGTGGCAATCCCGCGAAAGAAGATCGATTAACGATTGATTATTATTTGCGCGAACGGCAATCACCGTCGGTCGGACCGAGATTTGATTTCATTCCGTTTGATGCCACACACTGGCCTTATTGGTTCCCTTCCGAGCACGAGGTTTTTAAACCAGCTCCCCTGAGCCAGAACTCGCAGCATGTTTTGCGTTCAACCACCGACATGCAAGGGGTGCGCAATCGTTATCGCAACGCCTGCCATTTCATCGACGAACAGATCGGCCGATTGTTTGATGACCTTCAACGGCGCCACGAGTTCGACAACACGATTATCATCGTGTTGGGAGATCACGGTGAAGAATTCCAGGAGCGTGGTCAACTTACTCATGCGGCTGTGCTGAACGATTTCCAGGGTCGAACTTTGTTGTGGATGCATTTGCCCGATTTGCCGCCGGCCAAAATTTCCCCGGCCGCACCGACCACTCATCTTGATATCGTGCCGACGCTCCTCTCCGCGCTCGGGTTCACTGAAGATATCCTTTTTACTCAAGGCCGATCGCTGCTCGAGCAACCGAAACGTCGCGACATTCTTGCGCTCTGCGAAAATGGTTTTCGTCAGCCGCTTTACCGAGCCCTCGTCACCCCTACCTACATTTCACGGTGGGCCTATCGTCCGCGCGAATATCTTTTCTCCGGAGTGCAACGGCGTGACGGAGAGCAAGTGTCGGGAGATGATTGGCTGGGCGAGGTCCGCTCAGATCTTAATGAGGCCGCGCAAATGTACGAAGTTTTGCCGGACGTTTCACAGCCACCTCGAAAATTTGACGGACCGTGAATCCAATCAGGAAGAGCTCCAGCTCGCGCGCAGCCTTTCCTTTTTCTGCTCGCAATCTTCCTGAAGCCGACGCACGTCCGCCATCAATTGTTTCTCAAGCGATTCCACGTCATCGAATTTTCCAGCGGCGGTGGCTTTCGTAATCTGGTCGGTCAGAAAAATTTTTCTTTCCGCAATCTTCGCATTGAACGAGGAATCGATCTCCGCCAATTCTGCCTTTTGCTCGGGGGTCAATGTTATAGTCGGCGAGCCTTTTTGCAGCCGTTCCATTGCCAGCTCGTAAGCGGACTTCATCATCGAAACCGTTGCTCGTTGCGTTGGCGAAATCAATTTCTAAGTTAGATCCGTGGACCGAAAGATTCGTTTGATCAGTACCGACTTCGACGGCACTCTCGTCGCTCATGACAGCGATCCGGTACTTGATCCGGGCTGCATCGAATTGATCGGGCAGTTGCAACGTGACGGCGCGCTCTGGACGATCAACACCGGTCGCTCGGTCGAACTGCTCGAATCAGGTCTGCTCGATTTCGAATTTCCGATTCGACCTGATTTCATCCTTACCAGCGAACGCGACGTCTTCCGGCCATCGCACAATGGCGGCAAATGGGAGCCATTCGGTGATTGGAACGATCGCTGTGCGCAGGCCCATGCGGAGTTATTCAATTCCGCCCAATCCGTCCTGACCGAGATCATCGATTTCGTGAACCGCAACACCAAAGCGCGCGTGATCTATCTCGGCCCTGCAGCCGAGGGCGTGGTCGCAACGAGCGAGGAAGAAATGGATCGCATCACGGAATTCGTCGAGCAGGTGCGAATCAGACAGCCAGAATTTAATTATCAGCGCAACACCATTTATTTGCGTTTCTGTCATGCCGATTACCACAAAGGCGCCGCCTTAGCCGAGCTGTCGCGGCTGATCAACATTCCGCGCGAAGAGATTTTCGCGGCGGGCGATCATCACAATGACGTTTCAATGCTCGACGGGCGTTTCGCCGCGATGCCGGCTTGCCCCGCCAATGCGATCGACCAGGTGAAAGATGCAGTGCGCTCAGCCCGCGGCTACGTGGCTGAGCGCGAATTTGGTGCCGGCGTTCGCGAAGCCCTGTTGCATTTTCTGAACGGAAATGCGTTGAAGCGTTAAAAAGTTGGAGGGTTGAATTGGGGAGGCGCCAACCGCTTCAACCCATCAATGTTTCAACTCTTCAACGTTCCCCGCCACAGAAATCGGCAGCTCCGCGTCGGCTTCGATTTTGCCGGCGAACCGGTTAGTCATGTAGGTCATCATTAGGACCCAGAAAGCAAGGGCAAGGGCGAAAAGGGGAAATTGCAGCGCCAACGGCAACGAATAGATAACCGCCATTAACGGGATCCAAACTGCCCAGGTCGCGACCAGCACCGGGAAGGCATGCTCGCGATAATATTGCCAGGTGAGCAGTGGCCGCAGTTTCGCGAAGGAATACCCGGCATTCTTCCACGCGTAACCCCAGATCCCGAAAGGCGCGGCAAAAAACGGATTGTAACCGAACTGGTCGAGACAGATTTTGGCTGCCACAATTGAGACGCTCGCACGATCACCCAACCACTCCGCCATCGCGCGATACATCAGGTTAACGAGACAGCCATCAAACGCCCAGAATGGTGCGTTAAAAACAAAATTGCGCGCATTTTGCAGTCGAATGCGACCGCGCTGAAAAAACACGATAACGAACAGCTCTGGTAACACCGCACCCACGATTACTGACGCGATCAAGACGAAGGTGAGACCATGCCGTTGTTTGAAGTCAGCCAGCGCGTTCAGAAGCGCTGCGCTCGGCGGATGAAAATAGTAGGCGAGCAAAATCGCCAGCATCACGATTTGAAGAACAAATGCTGGCGCTGCGTTTGCCTTGGCCGCCTCCCAACCAATCAGCCAGGGTGTTCGTCGGCGCGACATGCGCGCAAACTGGCCTGCGTCGGCAGCGCTTCAAGGCGAAAACGAGTTTGGATATGGTTTAGCGTCGACTGACTTCTCATTAACACTCCTCTTTGGCTGGGTGTTAACGACGCTTGAGCGCGCCCCAACCACTTCAGCGGTTTTTTGTGAGTCAACAAGTAAACCGCTAAAGCGGTTGTGGTAGCAGACTCGGCCAGACACCTCGCTGAAGCGAGGTGTTAATGAAATAGGATATAGCAGAGCAACGCTAAATACGTACGAGTTTGGGAATGGGATCAAGAAATCCTCGGTCGGCTGCATTTCGCCGGTAATCAGCTAAATTTCGCCGTGCACGTCGCTACCGTAACCGACATCAAATCGTTGCATCTCGACGAGCTGCGCGGGATCGCCGAGCCATCGTATCGGGCCGATCAAATCACCAATTGGCTTTACCAGAAGCGGGTACACTCTTTCGCCGAAATGACGAATTTGACACAGGCTCTGCGCATGCAACTCGCAGACAATTTTTCCTTCGACAACATCGATACTTTGCGCGTCCTCGGATCCAAAGATACGACTCAAAAATTTCTCTTTCGATTGAGCGACGGCAATCTAATTGAATCGGTCCTGATTCCAGCATCGCCGGCGCTCTACGGATCGCCCTCGGATCGTCGCACGATTTGCGTCTCGACTCAGGTCGGTTGCGCGTACGGCTGCAAATTTTGCGCAAGCGGGCTGGATGGTTGGAAACGAAATCTGCGGGCGGATGAAATCGTAAATCAAATCATGATGGTCGAAGACGCGACCGCTGAGCGCATCGACAACATTGTCTTTATGGGAATGGGCGAGCCGCTGGCGAATTATGATAATCTCATGCGCGCGATTCAGATCATCAATGCGCCCTGGGGAATTGGGATTGGCGCCCGTCATATCACGATCTCGACGAGTGGATTGGTTCCACAAATTCGCCAATTAGCAGATCAACCCTTGCAGATTCGACTCGCGGTTTCATTGCATGGCGCCAGCGACGATGTCCGCAGCCGGATCATGCCGATTAATCGCAAGTATAACCTGAGCGCGCTCCTTGATGCCTGCCGTTATTTCACGTCACGGAAGAAGCAGCGGATCACATTCGAGTTTATTTTAATCGCTCAAGTAAACGATTCGGACGAACAAGCGCGTCAGTTGGCTAAACATGCGCGCGCCTTGGAGGCAAAAGTTAACTTGATTCCGTACAACAAAGTTGAAGGTCTGGATTGGACGCAGCCTTCCTCTGACCGTCAGAAAAAATTTCTCGCCGTGCTGCGCGCGGCCGAGGTGCGTGCCACCCTTCGCCGAGAAAAAGGCGATGACATCGCTGCGGCCTGCGGGCAATTACGCCTGCAAACACAACGCCGTATGGCCACGCCTGCTCTCGAATCGAGCGGCTAAATCGATTGCGCCGCGCTGCAAGCTGGCGTCTATTTCTCGCATGGCCGGGTTCGATCACCAGCCGGAAGGCGCTTGGGACGAATACGATTGGGAGCGTTTTCTTCAGCAACAGGACCATAAGACCGAGAAATACATGGAATTGCTAGAGAAGTATTTGGATGATCCAAATCGCGACCAGATTATTGCGCGTGAAATGGGTTGGACCCAGCTGCTGGATGGCCGCGACTGGACGCAGGAGGTAGACGCCTTGCTGGAAGAAGAGGAGGAGGAAAAACCGACGCCAGCCGATTCCTTCGAAGAGCACAGCCTTTATCGCGCCGCCTTTGCCCTAACCGTCTGGATCGATCATATGTTCGATCAGGACGCGACCCTGCAAAACGAGCCTTCAGCGGTAAAACTGGCCACCCACGCCGCTCTGGCGAGCGCAAAACTAGCCGCCGCCTTGAGCGGCGAAGATGTCGATGAAATCGGAATGACGATCGCGTATTTGAAGCGTGCGCTAAAAGCGATCACCCTTTCGATGGACGCGGCGGCCGCGCTCTTGCGCGAGAAGCGGATCGCGGCCCCCCAGCATGCGGTCCTTTTGCAGCGACTTTTCCAGGTGCGCGACGGGATTATTACGCTAATTGGGGAATATCGCTGCGAGTGGCGCCGGCGCTTCGGCTCTGAAGGCTTTCAGGGTTGAATGAATTAAATCGGCGCCCCTCCGTCCAATTATGCAAACGGAAGCGTCTGTGGCTCAACCCGATGTCTCCGAACTGGAACTGGTAAAACAGTGCCAGCGAGGTGACAGCACGGCATTTGACGAGCTGGTAGTACGCTACCGAACCCGAGTTTTTGGAATGATCTACAACATGGTTCATAACGAGCAGGATGCCTGGGATCTTGCCCAAGACAGCTTCGTAAAGGCGTGGAAATCAATCGATCGCTTTCGCGGGAAGTCTTCATTTTATACCTGGCTCTATCGCATCGTGATAAATGTGACCATCGATTGGCTTCGCAAGAAACAAGTCAAAGGAGGCGGGACAGAATTTGATGACAATGTTCAATTACGCGAAATCGATCCGGCCTCGAAAACCGTTCCGCGATCCGAGCCGCTGCCCCACCAGCGAATGGAAAGGGGCGAAGTGCGCGCAAGGATCGATCAGGCGATTGCGCAACTTTCGCCGGAACACCGCGCCGTAATTTTGATGAAGGAAACCGAAGACATGCAATATCACGAGATCGCGGAAGCGCTCGGTTGTTCCATCGGCACGGTGATGTCGCGACTATTTTATGCGCGCAAAAAGCTGCAGAACCTATTGAGGGATGTTTATGAAAACGTTTGAGGAAAAGTGGACGGCCTGGATCGACGACCAGCTAACGGGTCGTGAACTCGAGGAATTCCTGGCCTCGCTCCCGGATAGGACTGCGGCTGAAGCGGAAAAGCTGGGCGCGAAACAAGTCGGTTCCCTTTTGCGTGAGCAAGCGATGGCGCTAAGCAACGCTGATTTCTTCAGCCATCAATTACGGGAACGTTTGGATCGTGAGAACGCGCCGATGCGATCGGAGGCTGACGCGATTCGGACCGGTTGGTGGACGATTCGACGGCTGCTTTGGGGCGGTATCACTTCGCTGGCGGTCTTCGCGATCTGCACGGTGGTGGTTTTTCGTGAGAAGACGCCCCCGAGTCGGTCCCAGTATCTGACCCAGATCTTGGGGGCTCAGGTTGATCCGACCGTAAGTCCGAACGCGACCATTTCGATGTTCGAGAAAAAGGACGATCACGTGACCGTGCTTTGGGTGGATGGTCTGCAATCGCTGCCGCCCGAATACGCGGCAAAATAGAATAGAAATGAGACCGCGTCTTCTGTTACTGGTCGCGATTCTCTCCGTCGCGCTTAGTAGCGGGGGAGCATCACTTCCAGAACAAACAGTCTGGAGTGGATTAATCATCGCAACGAATTCGCCACCGACCGAACCGACGCCGGCGGAAGTAACCCAAATTGAAGGAGCGCTGCGAAAACTTTTTGGTTATTCCCAGTTCCAACTCATCGGGGAAGCGCGCAAGACGTTGAAAACCGGCGAAGAAGATTGGCTCGCCAGTAGCAAGTATTTCTCCCTCCATGTCGATTCCCGGGGCGAGAAAGCTGATGCCTATGTTCTCAATCTAAAACTTTTTCAGGAGCAAAAGCTATTGCTGGAAACCAAAGCCAGATTGAGCAAAGCAAGCCCCCTCATCATTCGCGGCCCGCAGGTAGGCGACGGTCAGCTTGTCATCGTGCTGATAGTACAGTAAAGCGTCGACGCGATTTTTCGCGAGCATCTGTCTCTAAATCGTCTCATTAGCCGAGAAAAGCGCATTCGAGCGTTGATGACGTTCGCAAATAGTTCGGTTAGCAGCGACGATCGCGGATTGGTAGCACACGCGTCTCGCGCGTTGGTTTCGGCGTCACGCCGGAACGGGCTTTCCTAGCAAGCGGCTTGATTGGTTGATGGGGCGTCGCGAAAAGTTCGCGAAAGCGGGGCTTCGGGCAGCACATGAGACGCGCGAGCTATTCAGAATCGCACAAAACCCTCGATTCGTACCGATCATCGGCTCTTTCAGAAACTTGACGGCTTTAAGCCGTCAAGTTCGCATGGCCGATTCCGGCTTTCGGATTTATGCAATGGCTTATAGTGCGCGGATGCGTTTCTTTGTTCTGGTTTATCTTGTTGCCGCTGTGACTTCTCTTCACGCCGAAACGCCTTTCGATTTCGCCAGCACACCGGGAAAATTGCCGAAACAGCTCCGTCCGACTGAGTACGCGATTTGGTTTAAACCCGATCTCAAAAAGCTCACGTTTTCTGGCCGCGAGGTTGTGAAGTTAAATGTCGAGCAATCGACCCGGCAGATCATTTTGAATGCGCTCGATCTTACGGTTAGTGCCGCGGAAGTTGACGGCAAAGCTGTCCCCAAAACAGCAATCAATTTCGATGGCAAATCCGAGCTGCTGACAATTGCGGCGCCTGAAGAATTGGCGCCGGGCGAGCACACGCTCGTGCTCAAGTTCGACGGCAAGATCAATCAATTCGGCCGCGGTCTCTTCTACGCCAAATATCAGGAGCAAGGTACAGGGGCGAACAAGATGTTCCTCGGAACACAATTCGAGGCCACCGATGCACGGCGACTTTTCCCCTGCTGGGATGAGCCGGTTTTTCGTGCGCGTTTTCATTTAACCGCAGTCGTCCCGGAAAATTGGATGGCGGTTTCGAACATGCCTATTGCCAGTGAAAAAAAAGTCGCGGGCGGTCGCGAAGTGGAATTTCAACCCACGCCATCGATGTCCAGTTATTTGAATGTTTTTTGCGCAGGCGAGTTCGACGCGATTGAATCGGAAGTGGACGGCGTAAAGCTGCGCATCACCACCACAAAAGGCAAAGCAGAGAGCGCGCGTTATGCATTGGAAGCTACCGCCCAGATTTTGCATTATTACAACGAATACTTCGGGATCCCTTATCCGCTGCCGAAGCTAGACCAGCTTGCGATTCCGGGCGGGTTTGGCGGTGCGATGGAAAACTGGGGCGGAATTACCTATTACGAAACGACGCTGTTATTTGATCCGGCAAATTCATCAGCTGGCACCAAGCAACGCGTTTACGAAGTGATCGCACACGAGGTCGCCCACCAATGGTTCGGTGATCTCGTCACCATGGCGTGGTGGGACAATCTCTGGCTCAACGAAGGGTTCGCTTCCTGGATGGGGACGAAATGCACCGCTCATTTTAATCCGCAATGGGAAGTGTGGCTCGAGAAAAGCGTCCCACGCGATCCAGCCCGGCGAATTGGTATCGTCAAGGAAACAGCGATGGAAGGCGATGCCCGCGCCACAACTCACTCGATCCAGCAGAAAGTCGCCAACGAAGCCGAGGCCAACAGCGCGTTCGACGATATCACGTACAAAAAAGGACAGTCCTTTCTGCGCATGCTGGAAAGCTTTTTGGGCGAAGAAACCTTCCGGAATGGAATTCGGCGCTACATGCAAGCCCACAAATATTCCAACTCCACCACGGCTGATTTATGGAATGCGCTGAGGGAAGCCTCCGGCAAGCCCGTTGTCGAAATTGCGGCCGGCTGGACCGAGCAGCCTGGTTTCCCAGTCGTGAATGTGAAACGGGAAGCCAATGGCAAGGTCGCGCTTTCGCAAGAGCGTTTCACCATTAATTTTCACGACAATACGGGGACGACTTGGAAAATTCCCCTCACCTATTTC
>Ga0210406_10006231_pt1 | contig 12409 bp, 14 predicted proteins | sample IncBWC30MmetaG_FD_155454 | JGI IMG/M metagenome (GOLD analysis project Ga0210406, IMG submission 155454) | Forest soil microbial communities from Barre Woods Harvard Forest LTER site, Petersham, Massachusetts, United States - Inc-BW-C-30-M | ecosystem: Environmental > Terrestrial > Soil >...
GCCGGCTGCGGCCTCCTTTTTGACACCGCCAAAATGGAACGCGACCGCGTAAGGCAATGGGGACAAACGACGATGGAGGAAACGGTGGACTGCACAATTCTCTTGGAGCGCTCTTAGTCGGCCGACAATCAGACGCCGCGGACACGGTCTCCCTGGGAACGCGTAACTCATCCTTGGCTGCTCACACTGACATCTCTGATCGTCATATTACTGTTGTCTCTTGGTCTATGGTGGGCGGTCTGGAAGTTGGCCTCGCCCTAAGGCTTCGACGCCTCCGCTCTGTGGCTGGTCTTGTGGCCGGTTGAAAGCGGACCTCGGACCGGCAAAACGCACCACCTGCAGGCCGAGGACTTCTTTTTGACACCCCGAGCGTGGCGCCGTGGGCATCGCTATGGCGTTAACGAATTGCATGTACGCCAGAGCACGGGGGAGCTGGTGGCTGATAAAAGCTTGCTCGCGGGCACTTATTCTTCGGACGATCGGAGATCGCTAGACCAGCTACTCCCGAGGTGTGTTCCTGATCATCGAGCGGATACACGCGCGTCCTTGATCGCGACATTGCTCCTATCGCTGGGGCTCTGGGTAGGGATCTGGGGGGCTATCACCTCATTAGCATCGGTCGCGTTGCGATAGCCCCTGCTCTTTTCGCTGAGGCTTTGTGGGGCTCTTTCGACGAGCAATGAACGCGCAAACCAGCGCTGCACGCTCAATGGTGCCGGGATAAACGCGGCTCACCCGCTCTCGCGCTCCTCGACCGAAACGACAGCTTGCCCTTCGCTCCGCCCCCGCGGCATCGGGCCGCGCCCTTATCGAAAGGAGATCGCATATTTCTCTACTCCGCACACATTGACATTCCGCCGGATCTGGGTCGTCCCATCGTCGAACACGATTTTGATGTCAAATCGACAGCCCGCTGCATCGTCTATACTTGTCCATACAGAACTGACCGGCGCCAAGAAGTCAGTACCCAGAAGATCGATGTCCCAAAGCTGGGCGCCGACGTGAGAGATGTAAATTTCTACAATAGTCATCCGCGTGTTGTTGCTGAGTTCGATCCACTGATCGAGCGCAGAGGCGGGAGGTCCGGTGGCGGCTTGTAGGGCGCAAAGGATCGACCCCGCTGTAATCGGAGGAGCTGCGATCTTAAACATTTTTAGCTCCGGTGATTGACCGGGAACCAAGCTGGTTCCGTCAGCGAGGTAATTTGGCGCTGCTCCGGGTGCGGTCTCAGTGAGGCACTTCACAAATCGTTAAGATTTTTTCAACCCCGACAAGACACGCAGACGCCCAAGGCCCCGACCGTCTCCGGCTGAAGAGGATTGAGAAAGACTGAGATCAGATCGACCTCGGGGATTGCGCCCGAGCCGCCGCAGGAAGTCCGGCGTCAGCAGCGCGACGTGTGCAGGCGGCACAATCGACCTGGACGAGATCACCACGCCCGAAATCCTCGATCCGCGCGCGATTAGCCGAGTTGAGAAGGGCGGGCACCGTTACCGCAGCAGCGATGATCCGCTCTAGGGAAAGCGCGGCGCGGTGCTCCTTACGGCTCGATTTCGGGGAACGCCCTTTGCATTCGCTCCCGGCCCGCCTCGCGCCGCTGATCTGCTGACGTCTCCGGTTCAGGGCCTGCCACCGCGTCGAGGATACGAAGCCCCACCAGCGTCAGCCAGTAATCGAGGCTGTCGGCGATGCGCCACAAGATGAGGCCTAGTCGCGTCTCAAGCATCGCCGCCCCGACCGCCGCGCAGTTGCATCGTCGAGCGAGAGACCCGGCACCAGTCCTCGCGACGTTCGTATCGAACGGAGACGAGGCGCTCTCGCCAATGGGCCGCGTAGGCTGCCGCGACAGCCGGGGACGAGACGAGGTTGAGATTTTCTCAATTTACCGCGGCGCCGCGGGTCCAGTTGTAGGAGCCCATCAGTGTCACCGCGTCGTCGATCACCATCGTTTTGGCGTGCGCGAGCCGCGCCTGAGCGTCGATCCAGATCGGCACACCCGCAGCGACCAGGGCTCAACACCACTGGTAGCTGGGCACGGCGTGGTCTTGTCGGCGATCAACCGGACATCAACACCGCGTCCCTTGGCGCCGACCAGCGCCTCAACGATGCCCGAGCCCGTTGTCAGGCCATAGGCGCCGACCAGGATCTGGCGCTCGGCGTTGTCAATCGCACGGACGGCGAAGGCGGCGCAGTCCTCTTCAGGGGAGAAGCAGACCGCGATTGCTGCGCCCGATGTGACCGAAGCAGCCGGAAGCGCGCTTAACTCTCCCTTAGCGTGCTCACGTGCTCATCAAATCGGCATGCCACTGGCACGACGACACATACATCGTCGAACCATTCGTTACGCCGCGATCGGCTCGATTAGGCTCGGGTCATTGTTCTTGACGTTCCCGACGCGCGGGCTCACCGGCCAGCAAGTCAACTCTTCCGACGGGCAGGGAGCCAACAGCGCTTTGAGCTGCGCCATGTCAGCCGGGTCTTCCCCCAGCCAGACCGGCCAATTATCCCGGGCGAGGATCACCGGCATCCGATCGTGCAGCTCCGCGCATAGCTCGTTTGGGGTTGTGGTGATGATCGCAAAGCTGCGCACCCACTCGCCCGCCGGAGAGCGCCAGTTCTCCCACAGGCCGGCCAGGGCCATCAGCCCCCGGTCAGCCAAAGCGATTGCGTAGGGCTGCTTTCCGGTCGCGGTCTTTTTCCATTCGTAGAAATTATCGACGGGCACGAGGCAGCGGCGCCGTTGGTACGCCTCGCGGAAGGCCGGCTTGCCCTCGATTCCCTCAGCCTTAGCGTTGATATTGGCGAAGCCGACTTTGAGGTCCTTCGCCCAGAACGGCACCAAGCCCCAACGCATCAGATCCAGGCTGCGCTCGGCGGCCCGGGGATCGTAGCGGACCGCCGGAAGCGGGTCCGTCGGAGCCACGTTCCAACTTGGTGCGATGTTCGGGGTCGGCCGATGCGGTGGGATCGAGAAGACAAGTTTGATCTCACTCACATCGGAGGAGAGACGGGCGCGGCCACACATGATGCGAACATAGCGTCATCTCCGGACAGGGCGAAGCAGCCGTGCCATCGTTGAGGGAACGGACGAGGAACATTATGGCAGCGAGCTCGAAGCTGATGATAATGGAGGCTGAGTGGCGGTTCCCGATCCGCATCCGAATCGGCGTGCCTCTCGAAGGACTTGGCGGACGGCTCGATCAGATGAGAGCGTGGCTCGACGGGAAATGTGGCGCAGACGGCTGGGCGCTGACGCCGTCCGGGATGCGTGGCGTGCTCAACGATGCCCTGTCGATCTACTTCCTCGACCCTACCCTCGCGAGCGCCTTCGTGGCCCGGTGGTGCGCTGGGTACAAGGTCGAGACGGCGGAGGGCGTGTTCAGGGTGCGGGACGATGAGCCGGCGCCGCGGGTCGGGGCGGGGCTGCATCGGACGCCTTGAGCGGATAGTACCCGGCCGATAGGAGAAGGCACGGTGCTAACCAAAGACATCCTCTATGGCATGAACATCTTGAGCTTGACGGGTTTCGTTGTAATGGGGCTCACCCTTAGTCTTCGCCGGATGGCACACGTCGGCGCCCCTTTGTGTATCGGCCTGATGTGCGTCGGGACGGCTTTGGTGTTTATCGGGCTTTATGTGAGTGACTGATTCCACCCGCACTATTACGACTTCTATATTGTCTACGCTGGCTTGATGGCGAGGAGGTTGGCCGCCGTCTCCCCGAGTATCGCTACGCGTTCGGCATCGGTTAAACCGGGGGTGGTGAGAATGTGGTCGACCGCCGTCTTGGTCCAGGGAAACGGGTAGTCCGTCCCCATTACGATCTGGCTCACGCCGACCTCGGCGATCAGGTGGCGCAACCCCTCAGGGGTGAAAACCATCGAGTCGTAATAGAGCTGCTTTAGGTATTCGGTCGGCTTCTTGTTGAGCGTCCTGGTGCATCGCGCGGGGAAAGTCACGCAGCCTTGATCTGAGCGGGCGGCATAGGACGGCAGATATCCACCGGCATGAGCGGCGCAGATCTTGACCCCGGGATAGGCATCGAGCGTTCCCTCGAAAATCAGGTGCGACAGCGCGATCGTCGTCTCCAGCGGGTTGCCGATCACATTCTCCAGCACACCGTTCCCTTTGAGCCGACCTGATATGCTGAGCTCGCCGGTACCTTGCGGGTGGATAAAAATCAGCACGCCGAGCTCTTCGGCCTTGGCCCAGAAGGGATGAAATTTGGGATCCGAGAGCTCCTCGCCGTTGACACTCCCGCCCACAAGAGCGCCGCGCAGTCCGAGCTCTTTGACAGCATGTTGGAGTTGCTCGGCTGCGAGATCGGGGTGCTGCAATGCCACCGACGCCAAGCCGACGAACCGGTCCGGCTGTGCCGCGCAGATCTCGGCGAGCTTTTCGTTCTGCAGCTTGACAACCTGACCGGCGAGGTCGGGCTCTGCTTTGGACCAAAAGATCGGGTTGATGCTGAGTGCTTCGATGTCGATGCCTTGCTCATCCATCGCCTTGATGCGTTCCGGCGAGACCACGAGCGACTGCAACTGCACCTTCAGACCCATCAAGGCGTTCGCCTCCGGCACGTGACAATGGGCATGCACGTCGACGGTCCGAACCCGCTTCCCGCTGACAACGACTTCGCGTCGCCGCTGTGGTGCCTGCGCGAACGCCGGGCTAGCCAGACCGCACCCCAAAGACGCAAGCCCGGTCAGCGCGCCGGCGGCCTGGCAGAGCATTTCTCTCCGGTTTGACATCATCTGCGTTTCCCCCGATCGGCTGACATTTCCTGGAAACCAGGTCCAGCACTCGAAGCCATCATAAGGAGGAACCGCGACATCCGTCGCGCTCGAAACAGGTTGCGAGCCGAGCGCCGAACGGCAGACATTCACGCGCACAACCTCGGGAAGCCGAGGCGTCGGCTAAAAGATGGATCACAGCAGTAGCTCAAGGCGCTGGCCGATCTTTTCTTCGGCTTGCTTATGTTCTGGTCCTCAAAGCCACTCGTTGTAGGACACCCGAAGGCGGTACTCCCGAGACCAGCAATTCCGCCAATCTCGGGAGGCGATTTCGGAAGGGTTTTCAGGACACGCCGCTTAGCGCCCGGTTGATGATCGCCGCGTCGAATTGTGCGACGCGCTGCTCCATCGTGATCTCGCCGCGAGCGCACGCGATGCTGATCGCAGAGAGCGTCGCGGCGAGCGCCTTTGCCGGCTTGCCGATCAGCCGACAGGACGGCCGCAGCGCGATCGAGCCATCTAGCGGGTTGCGCTTAACGCAGCCGATCGAGACGCTGTTGACTGAGCCGCGCCGGAGTTCGGTCACCATCGGCCGACGGTGTGACCCAAGTGGTAGCTATTGCGCATTGCTTTCTCCAATCGTTGATGGCCCTAAAATGGAGGTTCCAACGCGTGTGTCAAAAGAAAAGATGGTTACTCGCGCGGTTTACTAACAGTAAATCTCGACCCACTGCGGGAGTTGTAAAGTGTTAGAGACCGGGGGTGGGGGGATGCCGGGCGCTTTATTAGGGGTTCGTCGATCAGATATACTTTGATGAGCTTTCACTCGCCGGGTTTCAAAACCTTTGTTCACCATGTTATCCGCTGCTCGGCGTGCTCTGGGCGAGGGCGAAACATCACGCCCGGCTGACAAATCGTTCATCGTTGGCGCGTAGGATTGACCCCGGCTTGTCGTTTATGTCCGGCCGGACCAAGCCAGAGCGGGAAACGGCGTCGGGATGTTCCCCCCAAACCGGCGCTGCTCCTTCGCTCGCTCGGTAGTGTTGCGCCACGCGACGCGTTGCGGCTGCTGTGGCGAATCGTGTTGCGGGACAGCAGCCGAAAAGCCTAGCAAAATCAGCGCTGTTGCGGTGTTGCGCCTCGACGAGGCGGGTGTGAACACCGCGCGCCGAGAACGCGCCCCCTTTTTGACATGGGGAAATCGGCGGCGGCATCGCGTTTGCGTAACAGTCCGAGCGCACGGCGGATCACGGAGGAACTGGTGGACGGCAAAGTTCTGTTAGAGGGCGCCTACTCCGCGGATCAACGGTCAGCGGTTCGATGGATCGGGGACCGCACCCGCAGTCAATGGTCGGATGGCGCGTCCTTAACCATCGTGTTGCTCCTGTCGCTCGGGTTTTGGGCAGCCACCTGGGAGGCTGTTGCCTGGCTGGCCTCGGCCTTCTTACGATAGCTCTGAGGACCCTGACCCCGACGCGCTGACCCCGGGCGGCCCGCGTCCGGTCCCGCTTGGCGCCGCCATAGGGGACAGCCCGGCTCAACCCGCCCTGTCGTCCCCGCTTGACCGACACGACAACTCGGCCCTTCGTTCCGCATCCGCGGCACCGGACCCGCCCCTTGAGATCGAGCACCTTGGCTTGAGGGCTGATCTCGAACCGCAGCAAGAAGTCCGGCGTCGGCATCAACGCTGATCACGCCCTCAATCACGCCCCGCTATCGCTGGGCATGACACTTGCCGAAATCGCTCGCAGCTACGACGTGAGCAAGAGCACGATTTCGAGGCTGACGCCGTGAATGAGATTGGGGAGGTTAGTCTCGATACGGTGATCTGGCGTTACCTGACACTTAAAAAGTTTGTCTCGTTCATCGAGCTTGGCGCGGTGTGGTTCGCGAAGCTGGGAATTTTTGAGGACGTCGAGGAGGGCATGACCCCCGAATTAACGCGCCAACACATCAAGAGTCGGCATCGCGATATGGAATTGTGGTTCCCCGACGAGGAGAGAAGGAGTCAGGTTCGGCGGTTCCTTGAGGACAACGAGCAGTATGGCCGCGACCTCATCGTCGCAAGCTGCTGGTTTATCGGCGAGCATGAGTCCAAAGACATGTGGGCCGAATACGCTAAAGATACCGAGGGTGTCGCCATCAAGAGTACAGCGGGAGCCCTTATGCGCTCGCTTGTACAATCACTCAAAGAGAAATGGTGGATCGGAAAGGTAAGCTACGTCGATCTTTCGACCCATGACGGAATGAATGTATACGAAGGCCATCAAGCGCACCTCCGGGCATTCTTGAAGGGGATAAAATACTCGCATGAAAACGAGTTGCGTGTAGCAACGATGAACTTCGTTGCGCCAGGCTGCCTAAATCCAGATGGATCGCCGCAAGTTGAAAAGCAGCGCAAGGGCTTCATCGATGCGTCTAATGGACCAGGTATTTACGTGCAAGCGAATCTATCTACCCTGATAAGTGAGGTGCGCACAGCTCCGGGCGCGAGTGACGGTCACCATGCGAAGATAGAACTGCTGATGAGCAAGGCAGGACTGAAAAAAATTCCCGTCGGACGGTCTGAAATAAGAGCTTGAGGTGCGCAAACTCCTAAGATTGCTGTCGCGCGCGCGGTATAAATATTTCTCTGTTCAAATATTCAACTGGTGAACCCAATGACCGCCGTCGTCGGCCCCGACTGGCTCGACCAACACGTCCTGCGAGACATTCGACAGATGCTCGTGCAGGACGCCTATTTCAAACTGATGGGCTATGCGCGCCAGCTCACCGGGAAATTCAATGGTGGGGTCGCAGGGCTCATTTATGTGGGTTACCTGGCCTCGCAGACGGTCGCGATCCGGCGGCTATGCGAAAACAAGAGAGACGTGATTTCGCTGCGCCGGGTGCTTGAGGAATCGAAGAAAACCAACGCCGCCGTTGCCGCCAGAGCCGGCTATCTCGCGCAGAAACTGGACTCGTGCCAGAGCATCATCGACCTCGTGAACAATTACATCGCGCATACCGGCAATCGGCAGCGCCGGCCCAACATGCCCGCCTGGCGCCTGCAGGAGCAGCAGTTAACCGACGCCCAGAAGGCTATTTGTGAAGTCGCCATGATCCTTGCCCGCGAGCTTCTGCAGAGAGATTACGTCGAGGTGATGCCGGTCGTGCAAAGCGGCGACATGATGGAGGATTTCAGACTGTGGGTGCCGGCCGACGACATCCCGAAGCTATGGAAATTCTGGCACGCTCACCGCGCGGCCGTGAACAGCTGGCGCTGGTGAATCTGGCGAGGATCGGGTGAGGGTCTCAGCAAGACGGAAAACGTCCACGGAGATCGAGCGGCACTACTTCGAGCGGTTTCGCAAGGCGTACACCCTGCCGGTCGGCACCGTCACTTATGGAGACAAGCCCGACGTCACCCTGACCGGGGAGCGGACAATCGGCATCGAGATCACCCGCTTCTACCTTCAGTCAGGCCGCGCCCCGCACAGCGAGCAACGACAGCGGCCTCTGCGCAATGCCGTCGTGTCGGAGGCGCAGGCTCTCTATCGCGCCAAGGCTGGCAAAAGGATCGAATTGACGATAGCCTTTGATCCGGCCAAGCCGATCACGTCGCTCCGAAAGCGACGGCTGCCGGTCGAACTGGCCGCCCTAGCAAAGCGTGTCGACAACTCGCGGGCAAGCGGGGAGGTGGACAGAAGACAGTTTTCCGCCACGCCCGAAATCTCATCCGTGTATTTGAACGTGCAGGAGTACGCGGACGCCAAATGGCGGCTAATCGGGTCTTACACCGTCGGCTTGATGTCTCAGGCGGACCTGGAGACCATCATCAGGGAAAAGGAAGCGCGATCCGCGCAATACCACCCGCGTGATGCCTATTGGCTTCTCGTTGTCGTGGAACCGATGGATGCCGCTCAGGAACAGGAAATCAGAATTGACGGCCTCAGCGTAGCGTCAGCGGTGTTCGATAAAATCATCATCTACAAACCCGCCTTCGAGCATATCGTCGAGGCGAAATCCTGAACCGCAGCCGCCGCGGCCATTGCAAAAGGTAGAGGTTTCGCAAGGCCGGGGATCAGACTGGACCGGGCGGGCTCCAACAACCTTGCGCCGCAAAACGCTGATTTTTCCGGAAGGTAGATTATGAGCCAAGCCGACCTTTGCCAGTACGCGCGATGTTCGGGGTGGGCCGGCAGCGGGATCTCGCTGCCATCGGTGGAGAGACGGGCGCGGCCAAACATGACGCGAACATAGCGCCGCCGGGACGTAGGCCCAAGCGGCTGGACACGGCGCAGCGACCGTGCAATCGTACCCTGGAACAAACGAGGAACATAATGCCTGGTAATCCGCGCGAGCTGGTCACGGGGGCCGAACGGCGCTTTCCGGTCCGCATCCACATCGCTGTTCCGCCGGAAGGTCTGGGCCGACAGCACGCTCGAATGACCGCCTGGCTCGACGAGAACTGCGGCGCGGACGGGTGGGCCATGACGCCTTCGGGGACGCGCGGCGTGCTCAACGACGCCCTCTCGATCTACTTCTCCGATCCAGCGCTCGGCGGTGCCTTTGTCGCGCGCTGGTGCATTGGTTACAAGGTCGAGACCGCCGGAGGAGCGTTCAGGGCGCGCGAGGATGAGCCGACACCGCGCGTCGGGGCGGGGCTGCACCGGTCGCCATAACAGCAGAGGTATTAACCATAAGTAGAGATCTGCCGGCTAACCTTGCGGCGTGATACCGGAAATCGACATCTGGCGGGTAGCCAACCTGATGCTCACGCGCTACGGCGACGAGGCCACGGCGGACGGCACCAAACGAGCCGAGGAACTCGCGGCGGATGGCGATCTTGGGGGCGTGGCGGTTTGGCTGCGCGTTATCGACGCAATCAGGCAACTCGCGATCACAGTGCCGTTCGGGTCCGTACACTAGCGGGACGGCGGCTCCCGCGGTCGGCCCCATCGGGCGTGAGCGCGCGCTCGAGGGGTCTTGCCGCGGTTGTTTTTAATCGGCCGGAACAGCGCCGTTGTCGTCTTCGCCGTGGCCGGCGGCCTCGAGGTAATCCGTGCTGAGGTTCGACATTGGCGCCCATGCGCTACGCGCGACGGCCGCCACCAATGCGCTCGATCACCAGGCCGACATCGCTAAGGTCCAGGAATGTGATCAGGGTCAGTCGTTGCGAGCGCATGCTCTCCCCCATTCGAACGCGAGGAAAGCATGCGCGATTTGGCGGTGTAAGAAAACTGTCATTGCTTGCGGCAGCGACCGCGTCACCGCTCCGGCGAAGATCGGCGCATCGTCGATCCCACGTCGGCCCAGTAATTGGTCATCAGCCGATTGAGCGCGTACCATAGCGCCAGATCATCGGTGTCCAGCATTTGCGTTACGATTCCTCCCAGAGTCGAGCTGACATCTCCCGGATTCCCGGGCGGTAAGGTGATTGTTAGTCCCACATTGAGCTGCCGTCGCAATGAAATTCGATAAAAGGGCAGGACCGAAATATCCTCGCGACGCGCCTCGCCAAGTTCGCTATCGATCGAGAACCACACCGGCTTGGCTGCGCCGTCCGTGCCGGCATTCAGTTCAAGGCGCTCGAACTGCAGGCCGCGTACCTGCTCCATCAGGATGTCGATCGCTTCGACAAGGATCGCCGCGCCGGATACGGTGGGCCGCTCGTCGATCGCGAACGGCTTGCCAGCATCGCTGACGATCACAGGCGGGCGAAATCCCCGACGGTCATCGATGGGATTCGTCCCCGAAAATCAGGTTCGCACCAGACTCCCTGCTGGAGGAAAGGAGATTCGAACCCTCGGTCCCCCCAAGAGGAGCGCTTTTGCGAACAGACTTCTTCCAGCCCTCCCGGTTGGGAAATCGTGTCGATTCGAGCCGGTGCCTGGAATTGGCGCGCGCTTCGCCCTAGTCTCGGGGTAGTACCGCCGCGATGCCCTACCCGGAGGACAGAAGATGATCAACAGATTCATGACGGTCTATGCCGGTCACATCGATATCCCCGACCACGGTCAGAACGCGACCCCGGCCAACGACCGCCGCTATTCCAACGACGAGCTCGCCTCGGTATTTGACAAAACCGAAGCGATCGCCAAGGTCATGGACGAACTGGGCTACGACACTCTGTGGCTGGCCGAGCACCATTTCCAGCATGAAGGCTACGAGTGCCTGCCCAACATCCTGATGTGCGCGGTGCATCTGGCCCACATCACCAAGCAATTGCGGATCGGTTGCGGCTTCAATATCGCGCCGATGTGGCACCCGCTGCGTCTCGCCGAGGATTACGCCACCGCCGACATCCTGACCAAGGGCCGCACTGTATTCGGCGTCGGCCGCGGGTACCACAGCCGCGAAGTGGAAACGTTTGGCGCGCCGATCATCGACCAGGAGGCTAACCGCGAATTGTTCGAGGAGCAGGTCGAGATCGTCTTCAAGGCGTTCAACAACGAATCCTTCTCGCACAAGGGCAAGCACTACGCGATACCGGCTGATGTCCCTTACCGCGGCTATCAGCTTAAGGAGCTGACCCTGGTGCCGCGCCCAGTCAGCTTGCCGGTCGAATGCTGGCAGCCGATCGTCAGCGCCAGCACGCGCGGGATCGAGTTCATGCTGCGCCACGGCATCAGGGGCCTCGTCGGCGGCGGCGCGGCGACGATGGCGGAGGGGCCGATCCAGGCCTACCAGCGCGTTGCGAACTCGATGGGCCGTAACCTCAAACTCGGCGAAGGCCTGGCGATCGGCGTGTCGTTCTATCTGGCCAAGACGCGCGAGCAAGCGATCCGCGAGATGCTGCCGTATTACGAAGAGCATGTGAAAATGTTTGCACCGCTCGGGTTCGTGCCGGGTATCACGCCGGCGCAGGTCGAAGCAGCCGCACGGCGCGGCGGCTGGGACGCTGCTGGTGTGCCGACCCTCGACCATTATCTGAAGCTCGGCTCATGGTTCGCCGGCACGCCCGACGACCTCGTCGCCCACCTGAAGAGTTTCGAAGAGCGCTACCCCGGCATGCAGCACATCAACCTGTCGCCACCGCTGACGACCCCGAAGGACAAGATGGTCGAGCAGTACCGGATGGTGGGCGAGCTAGTGATGCCGCATTTCCGCTCGCGCGCAGCGGTGCAAGCTGCGGCCGAATAGGTCGCGGTCCGAGGCTGCGGCGCCCGCCCGCGCGGGATCGACCTGCAGCCCCTTCTCCTCCGCGATCATCAAGCGACACGGTCGCGAGAGGGACCGAGGTTCGAATCTCCTTTCCTCCAGGAAAGGGGCAAACGAGCCCGAGCAGAACACGGCTTCTTGCGGTGAGGAACGGCGGCACGATCAACTCTAAAGCCGAAGAAGCGAAAGCTGCAATTAGCGGGGAGGACTACACTGCAGGCCTTGCTTCGATGAGGGAGCACACGCCGTGCCTAGTCGCGCAGAGACCACGATCACGCTGACCCACGCGCCAGAGGACGGCGAGCGCACCGTCGTGATGGACGGTTTGCGCGCGTACAACGAAGAGCGGGCGGGCGTTTCGGACGCACGTCAGCTCGCCATCCTCGCGCGCGATCCCGATACGGGGGAGGTCGTCGGCGGCCTGCTGGGCCGGTCTTACCTCGGCCTTCTGACGGTGGAACGGTTCTTCCTGCCGGAGAACCTGCGCCGCGGCGGGCTCGGCGGCCGGATACTCGCTGTGGCGGAGGAAGAGG
>Ga0210406_10006232_pt1 | contig 12404 bp, 10 predicted proteins | sample IncBWC30MmetaG_FD_155454 | JGI IMG/M metagenome (GOLD analysis project Ga0210406, IMG submission 155454) | Forest soil microbial communities from Barre Woods Harvard Forest LTER site, Petersham, Massachusetts, United States - Inc-BW-C-30-M | ecosystem: Environmental > Terrestrial > Soil >...
GCGACAGCGGGATGGTCGCCACCCGCGCCTCGGTCAGCAGGCGCTCGGCGAAGGCGCGATCATCGGGCGGTGCGAACGCGGCGAAGTCGAGCAGCTGGAAATACGTTCCCTGCGCCGGCGGCAGCACGAAACCGGAACCGTCGAGCGCGCGGCGCAGCCGGTCGCGCTTGGCCTGGAAGAAGGCGGCGAGCCCATCACCGCACCGCGGCTGCTCGGTGAGATAAGCCGCGATGGCGTGCTGGAGCGGATGCGAGATGCTGAAGGTGTTGAACTGATGCACCTTGCGCAGCTCGCGCGTGAGCGGCGCCGGCGCCACACAGTAGCCGACACGGAGCCCGGTGGCGTGCAAGGTCTTGCCGAAGGAGAACGCCGCCAGGCTGCGGCCGGCGAGCCCCGGGTGCGTGAGCACTGAAGCATGCCGCGCGCCATCGAATACCACGTGCTCGTAGACCTCATCGGAGAGCACCGTGACGTCGCCTCGGTCGATGATGCGCGCGAGCTCGTCCAGGTCCTCGCTGCGCGCAATGGTGCAGGCGGGGTTGTGCGGGCTGTTGAACAGTACCAGGCGCGTGCGCGCGCTCAGCGCGCGCCGCACTCGCTCCCAGTCGTAACGGAAGCCCGGCTGCGCGAGCGGCAGACGGATGCAGCGTCCACCCGCGAGCCGCACCGCCGGCTCGTAGGAATCGTAGGCGGGGTCGAATGCGAGGGCCTCATCGCCTGGGCCGATGAGGGCTTGCACTGCGGAGTAGATGGCCTCGGTTGCGCCGAGGGTGATGGTCACCTCCGCTTCCGGGTCGACCTGCAGGCCATACGAGCCGGAGAGCTTCGCGGCGATGCGCTCCCGCAGCACCGTCAGGCCCTCCATCGGCGCGTACTGGTTGTGCCCTGCCTTCATGGCGGCGGCGACCAGCTCCGTGAGCCGCGGGTCGATATCATAATCAGGGAATCCCTGTCCGAGGTTCAGCGCATCGAGCTCGCGCGCGCGGCGCGACATGACGGTGAAGATCGTCGTGCCGACGTCTTCGAGCTTGCTGCGCACGGGCGTTCAGGGCCCTTCGCCGGGCGCCGCGGCTGCGAGGGCGGCACCCACCACACCCGCCTGGCCGGCGAAACGGGCTGGCCGGATCTCCGCGGACGCGCGCAGCAGCGGTGCGAATTCCTCGAAGCGCTCGCTCACGGCGCCCCCGAGGATGAACACGTCCGGCCACAGCAGCCGGTGCAGCTCCGCCAGATACTCGTTCACGCGTGCGATCCAGCCGGGGAAATCGAGACCCTCGGCCGTGCGCACCTGCGCGGAAGTCCATTTCTCCGCGTCCATGCCGCGCAGCTCGAGGTGGCCGAGCTCGGTGTTGGCAAAGAGCTTCCCGCCGGTGAAGAGCGCAGTCCCGATGCCGGTACCGAAGGTGAGCATGATGACCGTGCCGGTGCAGCCGCGACCGCTGCCGAAACGCATTTCCGCGATGCCGGCGGCATCGGCGTCGTTCAGCATCAGCACCGGCCGCCCGAGTGCCTCGGCCGCCAGAGCCGCACCATTGGTACCGATCCAGCCGGCATCGATATTGGCTGCGGTGAAGGCAGTGCCGGCCTTGATGACGCTCGGGAAGGCGACGCCGACGCGGCCGGAGGCGCCGCCGAGGCGTGCCGCGAGCGCAACGAGCACCGGCGTCAGGGCTGCGGGCGTGCAGGGATGCGGAGTCGGTGCCGAGATGAGGGTGCCACTCACCGTGCCGCGCTGCGGATCGACCAGCCCGGCCTTCACGGAGGATCCCCCGACATCGATGCCCAGCGCTTCACCTGACATGTGCGTACTCCCCTCGCCGTGCGCTCACAGGTTAGCCGCCGCGGCGAGCTGCAAGTCCCGTTCCCGGCGCTGCTCGCGGTAACGCATCCACACCGTGGAGAACGCGATGCCGGTTGCCACGATGAGGACCAAGATCGTTGCGAGTGCGTTGACATCCGGCGTCACGCCGAAGCGCACCTTGGAGAAAATGACCATCGGCAACGTGCTCGACCCGGGTCCGGCGACGAACTGCGTGATCACCAGATCATCCCACGAAAGCGTGAAGGCCAGCAGCCAGCCGGAAGCGATCGCGGGCAGAATGAGCGGCAGGGTGATGCGCCCGAACACCGTCAGAGGGCGCGCGCCGAGATCCATCGCCGCCTCTTCCAGCGACTCATCGAATCCGGCAAGGCGTGACTGCACCACGACGGTCACGTACGCCATGCAGAAGGTGATGTGCGCGAGAGTGATGGTGACCGCGCCCGCGCCGCGCGGCCAGCCGATCAGCTGTCCCATGGCGACGAACAGCAGCAGCAGCGAGAGGCCGGTGATCACCTCCGGCATCACGATCGGAGCGGTAGTCATGCCGGCGAGCAGCAGGCGGCCGCGGAAGGGCCCGAAGCGCGCGAGTGCCATGCCGGCGAGCGTGCCGAGCACCACCGCCGCGGTCGCCGACATCAGGGCGATGCGGATGGAGAGAAACGCCGCGCCGAGGATCTGCTCGTTGGAGAAGAGCGCCTTGTACCACTTGAGGGTGGGCGAATGCGCCGCATCCCACACCGTGACGAGGCGCGAGTTGTTGAAGGAGAACACCATCATCGACACGATCGGCACGTACAGGAACACGAGCCCGAGCACGAGCGCGCTGCGCGCGAAGAGTCCCCGTGACCTCACGGTTGCGCCTCCAGCTCGCGCCGCTCGAGGCGCTGGAACAGGATGATCGGTACCACCAGCAGCAGCAGCACCACGATCGCCACGGCGCTAGCGACCGGCCAGTCGCGATTCTCGAAAAACTCATCCGAGAGCACCCGGCCGATCATCAGCTGATCGGTGCGGCCAAGCAGTGTCGGAATGACGTACTCGCCCACCGCCGGGATGAACACCAGCAGGGAGCCTGCGAGGATGCCGGCGGCGGACTGCGGCAGCGTAATGGCAAGGAATGCGCGCAGCGGACGCGCGCCGAGATCCGCGGCCGCCTCGAGCAGTGTCGGGTCGTGCTTCTCGAGGTTGGTATACAAGGGCAGGATCATGAACGGCAGGTACGAATAGACGATCCCGACATACACCGCGAAGTCGGTCTGCAGCAGCGTGAGCGGCTGGTGGATCACACCGAGATACAACAGCACGTTGTTGATCACGCCGTTGTTCTTCAGCAGACCGATCCAGGCATACACGCGCAGCAGGAATGAGGTCCAGAAAGGCAACACGACGAGCATGAGCAGCACGGAGCGTGTGGCCGAGCGCGAGCGCGCGATGGCGTAGGCCATCGGATAGCCGATCAGGAGGCAGCACAAGGTGGATACTGCGGCCACCTTGAGCGAGTAGAGGTAGGAGCTCACGTACAGCGGGTCGGTGAACAGGAACGAGTACGCCGAGGTGTGCACGTCGAGTGTCGGCGTGCCGTGGTGCCAGGAGATCAGCGGTGTGTACGGCGGAATCGCCAGGCGCACCTCGGAGAAGGAGATGCGAAAGACGATCAGGAAGGGGATGAGGAACAGCAGCAGCAGCCACAGGAGCGGGATCCCTGCGACCAGGCGCCGCCCGGAGGCCTGCGTGAGAAGTGCCAAACGTCCCCCCTTACTCGGTGAGCACCACCGGACTCGACCCGTGCCAGGAAAGCCACACGCTTTCCTCGCGCGCGATCGGCCGCTCGCCGCCACGCGTGGTGTTGGGCAGCGTCACGCGCAGCATCTTGCCGGAGGCGATCTGCACCAGGTAGATCGACATATCCCCCATGTAGGCGATCTCGCGCACCGTGCCGCGCACGGCGTTCTCGGGGACGCCCGCGCCGGCGGAAAGCGGCGGCTGGCGGCTGATGCTGATCTTCTCCGGGCGGATCGCGGCCCACACCGTGGCGCCGCTCACACAGCTCACCGTGCGCTCGGCGCGCAGCATGCAGCCGAGCTCGCCGACTTCGAGGCGCAGGCCCTCCGCTCGCTCCTCGCTCACGCGCCCTTCGAACATGTTGACCGAGCCGATGAAATCCGCCACGAATCGCGTCGCCGGCGACTCGTAGATGTCGGACGGCGTGCCGACCTGCGCGATGCGGCCGTGGTTCATGACCCCGAGCCGCTGCCCAAGCGTCATCGCCTCCTCCTGGTCGTGGGTGACCACGATGAAGGTCACGCCGAGCCGCTGCTGGATGTTGAGCAGCTCGAACTGGGTGCGCTCGCGCAGCTTCTTATCGAGCGCGGCGAGCGGCTCATCGAGCAGCAGCAGCTTCGGGCGCTTCACCAGCGCGCGTGCGAGCGCGACGCGCTGGCGCTGCCCGCCGGAGAGCTGGTGTGGTTTGCGCGCCCCCAAGCCGCCCATCTGCACGATGTCGAGGATCTCCCCCACCTGGCGGCGGATGGCGTCGCGCCCGAGCCCCTCCTGCTCGAGTCCGAAGGCGACGTTCTTCTCGACGCTCATGTGCGGAAAGAGCGCGTACGACTGGAACATCATGTTCACTGGCCGCTCGTAGGGCGGAATGGTGCTCATGTCGACGCCATCGATGTGGAGGGTGCCGGCACTCGGGCGCTCGAAGCCCGCGAGCATGCGCAGCAGCGTCGTCTTCCCCGACCCCGAGCCGCCCAGCAGGCAGAAGATCTCGCCGCGGCGGATGTCGAGCGAAACGTCATCGACTGCCACGAAGTCACCGAACTTCTTGGTGACGTGGCTGATGCGCACGTAGGCGGACGCGGGATCGGCGCTCGCGAGTCCCCGGGGGTCGTTGCTCGCAGGCAGGGCGTTCATGTCCTTCATTGCAGGGGGTTCACTTACCGGTCTTGAAGCGCGTCCACATGCGCGTCAGCAGCCGCTGGAAGTCCGGTGGGCGCGCAGGCTCGGGCGTGAGGCGCGCGCGCACCTCGGCGGGCGGATACACACCCGGGTCGTTGCGCACCGCGGGGTCGAGAGGCTGAATCTCGGGAAGCACGGAATTGGCGTACTTGATGAAATTGGAGCTGCGCGCGGCGATCTCCGGGCGCAGCAGGAAATTGATGAACAGGTGCGCATTCCTCACGTGCGGCGCGTCCGCGGGGATGGCGACCACGTCGTAGTTGGCGATGGCGCCCTCGCGTGGGATGGCGTACGCCAGCTCCACCCCCTTGCCCGCCTCCTGGGCGCGATCGTGAGCCTGCTTGACATCGCCCGACCAGCCCAGCACGAGGCAGAGATCGCCATTGGCGAGCATGTCGATGTAGCGCGAGGAGTCGATGAGGCGCACGTAGGGCCGCATCGCGTGCAGCACCTCCTCGCCCGCCTTGAGGTCCTCGAGTGAGTTGCTGTTGGGGTTGCGGCCGAGGTACAGCAGCACGGTAGCGAGGACTTCCGAGGGTGCGTCGAGTACCGATATGCCGCAGTCGCTGAATTTCGCGGCGAGCGCCGGATCGAACAGCATCCGCCAGCTGTCGACCGGGGCATCGGCAAGGCGTTCGCGGATGGCGGCCTTGTTGTAACCCACGCCCGAAGTGATCCACATGTAGTCGACGGCGTACTGGTTGCCGGTATCGTAGAGCGCGGTGGCGCGCGCCACCTGCGGATCGACGTTGGCGAGATTCGGCAGCAGCACCTTGTCGAGCTTCTGATAGATGTCGGCGTGGATCTGGCGCTCGAGGAAGGGGCCCGAGGGGGCCACGATGTCGTAATTGGTATGTCCGGTGAGGAGCTTGGTCTCGAGGATCTCGTTGGAGTCGAACACGTCGTAGTTGACGCGGATGCCGTACTCCTTCTCGAAATCGGCGATCACCGAGGGCTGTATGTAGTCCGACCAGTTGTAGACGTTGAGAACTTTCTCCGTCACCGAGGCAGCGGTGGGCTGCGCGCTGCTCCGCCCGCCACAGCCGCTCACGGTCGCGATGAGCGCCGCCACCAGGGCGCACGGGCGTAAGGATCGGGGAGCGCGGATCACGGCTTCTTCTTATATATCACCCGGCCATCGCCTGAGAAGGCGCGGGATCGGCGGCGCCTGCCTAGACGTTCAGCAGCAGATGCTCGCGCTCCCAGGAGCTGATCACCTGCAGGAACACCTCGTATTCCGCCTGCTTGACGATAGTGAAGGCCTCGACGAACGCCTCGCCGAGCAGCTTCACCAGCGGCTCACAGGCGCGCAGCTCGCGCAGCGCCTCATCGAGCGAGCGCGGGAGGCCAAAAGGCAGATCGTGCGCGCTGCCGACGATCGGATCAGACGGCTGCACCCCCTCGATCATGCCGAGGTAGCCGCAGGCGAGCGAGGCAGCGATGGCGATGTAGGGGTTGGCATCGGCACCGGTGACGCGGTTTTCGACCCGGCGGGCCTGCGCATCCGACATGGGCACGCGCAGGCCTGCGGTGCGGTTGTCGTAACCCCAGTGCACGTTGATGGGCGCCGACAGGTAGCGCGTCAGGCGGCGGTAGGAGTTCACGTTGGCGCAGAGTAGCGCCATAGCTGCCGGCAGGTACTTCTGCAGGCCGCCGATGTGCGCGAAGAACAGCGGCGAGGGCGTGCCGTCGGGGTTGCTGAAGATGTTCTTGCGCGTCTTGACGTCCACCACGCTCTGGTGGATGTGCATGGCACTGCCGGGCTCCTTGGCGTGCGGCTTGGCCATGAAGGTCGCATACATCTTGTGACGCAGCGCCGCCTCCCGCGCGGTGCGCTTGAAGAGGAACGCCTGGTCGGCCAGATCGAGCGGCTGGCCGTGGATCAGGTTGATCTCCATCTGCGCCGGACCGTCCTCGTGGATCAGCGTGTCGATCTCGATGTCCTGGTCCTCGCAGAACTGGTAGATGTCATCGAACAGCGGGTCGAACTCATTCACCGCGGCAATGCTGTAGGACTGACGACCGGGCTCTGCCCGCCCCGAGCGGCCCACGGGAGGCTTGAGCGGGTAGTCGGCGTCCTTGTTCTGCTCGACCAGATAGAACTCGAGCTCCGGAGCGACGATCGGCTCCCAGCCACGCTGGGCGTACAGCTCGAGAACGTTGCGCAGCACGTGCCGCGGCGCCATCGATACGCGCCGGCCGTCGGAATAGAAGCAGTCATGGATCACCTGTGCGGTCGGCTCCGCCGCCCACGGCACCCGCCGCACCGTCTTCGGATCCGCCTTGAGGATGATGTCGATCTCCGCCGGACTCATCGCATTGCCGGGCTCCGGCGGGTAGTCACCGGTCACGGTCTGCAGGAATACGCTCTCCGGCAAGCGCATGCCGCCGTCCTCGGCGAACTTCTCCGCGGGCATGATCTTGCCGCGGGCGATGCCGGCCATGTCGGGGATGATGGCCTCCACCTCGGAGATGCCGTGGTCGCGGAAGAACTGACGGATCTCGCTCACCATGGGAAGCCCTTCACTTTGACTGCGCACGCTGCGCCGCCGCCTCGCCGAAGGCAGCAAACAGCGCGCGTGAAAATGGATTGCTCATCACCTGCCACTCGGGATGCCACTGCACCGCGAGCGCGAAGCTGGGCGCACGGGCCACGCGGAACGCCTCGATGAGCCCATCGGGCGCCCGCGCCTCGACCGCCAGCTCGCTCCCCAGCCGCTCGATGCCCTGGCTGTGCAGCGAGTTGACCCGCACAGAATCGCTCGTGGCCAGCGAGCGCAGCACGCCTCCCGGCTCGAGCGTCACATCGTGCGCCGGTCCGTACTGCAGCTCGAGCGGCTGGGTTTCATCGTCGCGGTGATCGAGCAAGCCCGGCACCTCGTGCACCTTCTGGTGCAGCGTGCCACCGAAGGCGACGTTCATCTCCTGGAAACCGCGACAGATGCCGAAGACCGGCACGCCAGCCTCGACCGCCTTGCGGATGAGCGGGAGCGTCGTCGCATCGCGGGCCGGGTCGTGGAGCGTCCCCGGGTCGCTCGGCGGCCCCTGATACCGATGTGGCTCGACGTTCGACGGGCTGCCGGTGAAGAGGATTCCATCGAGCCGCTCGAGCAGCTCATCGAACCGAAGCTCCTCGGCAAGCGCCGGGATCAAGAGCGGCGCGGCGCCCGCCGCCTCCATCACGGCTCGGGCGTACTTCTCCCCGACCATGTGAAACGGATGCGCGCCGACCATACGGCGATCGGCCGGAATACCAATTAGTGGATGGGTAGCCATGGCGGCCTGTGCAGGGGTCCGGGCGTTTAGTATATTAAACAAACCGCCCCTGCCATCGATCTCCAAGCAAGGCCCGCTATTAGAGCACAGCTCACGCGCCGAAGCCTCAGTTGCTTCCCGGGTTAAACTGCGCTAATGCCGCAAAACGCCGTTTAGTGCGGTATCCGTACGGGGCTCTCATTTGCCGCGGCACCCCCCGATGGCTATCCTGCGCGCCGCGCGGCAGCGTGCCGCCTTACGAATATCCTAAACACCCTCCGACGGAGGCTGCCGTGCAACGCCCCGCCCATGTCGGCTCCTACTACGCGACGACCGCTCACGCGGCGCCGGCGCGCCCCGCACTCGAGGGCACGGTCGAGTGCGATGTTTGCGTGGTGGGCGCGGGCATTGCGGGGTGCTCGAGCGCGCTGCACCTCGCGCAGGCGGGGCTCTCGGTCGTGCTGCTCGAGCAGCACCGCGTCTCCTGGGGCGCCTCGGGACGCAGCGGCGGCCAGGCGCTCGTTGGAATCGCCGCCGGGCAGGCGAAGCTCGAGCGGCTCGTGGGTGCGGCGGATGCCCGCGCGATGTGGAACGTGTCAGTCGAAGCGCTTGCGCTCATGCGCGATCTCATCCGGCGCTACTCGATCGATTGCGACTGGGCCGATGGCTTCCTGTACACGGCAGTGAAGGAGCGGCACGTTCGCGAGCTGCAGGCGGAGCTCACCGAGCTGCGGGAGCGGCTCGACTATCCGAGCGTGCGTTACGTGCCGCGTGGGGAGCTGCGCGAGCTTCTCGCGACCGACCGCTACATGGGCGCGCTCTACGACCGCAACAGCGCGCACCTCCATCCCCTGAACTACACGCTCGGGCTCGCCCGGGCGGCAGAGCAGCACGGGGTACGCATCTTCGAAAGCACACGCGCCACCGCTTTCTCCCCGGCTGGCTCGCAGGTGCGGGTGCGGACGCCAAAGGGTGAGGTGCGGGCGCGCTTTCTCGTGCTGTGCGGCAACGTCTACCTCGGCGATACCGCACCGGCGCTCGCTTCGAAGATCATGGCGGTCGCCACCTACATCGTGGCGACCGAGCCCCTCGGGCCCGAGCGCGCCCGGCAGCTCATCACCAACAACGCCGCGGTGAGCGACATGAACTGGGTGCTGGATTACTTCCGCCGCTCAGCCGACACCCGCCTGCTCTTCGGCGGCCGCGTCAACTATTCGGGCCTGAAGTCCTTCGATGCGCCGGGGGCGACGCGCGCGCGCATGCTGCGCGTCTTTCCGCAGCTCGGCGATGTGCGCATCGACTACGCCTGGGGCGGGCATGTCGACATCACGCTCAACCGGGCGCCGCATTTTGGCCGACTCGCGCCCAATGTCTACTTTCTCCAGGGCTTCTCCGGCCACGGAATTGCGCTCACCAGCATCGCCGGAAAGCTGGTCGCGGAAGCGATCAGTGGCACTGCGGCACGCTTCGATGTCTTCACCCGCATTCCTCATGCCAACTTCCCGGGCGGCGGGTCACTGCGACGGCCGGCGCTCGTGCTGGCGATGCTCTGGTACCGGCTGCGGGATCTTCTGTAACGGGCGTTGCGTCGAGCCTCACAGCATCAGATCGCCACGCCGCGCAGCCGCCGAGACCGCTTCGGCACGCGTGCGCGCATCGAGCTTGGCGAATACCGAGGCGAGATGGTACTTGACGGTGTTGATCGAGACCCCGAGCCCTCGGGCGATGGCCTTGTTGCTGAGGCCGGCCGCGACGAGCTCCATCAGCTCGCGCTCGCGTGCGGAGAGCGGCGCAGGCCAAGCCGGTTCCGCGGTCGGGGCAAAGCGGATCGTTGAGGCCGGCCGCCGCGGTAGCAGACGCAGCCCGTGGCAAATCGCCTCGATTGCAGCGGCAAGGAGCGCACCTGCGGTCGGCCACGGCAAAAGCGCCGCGGCTCCGCGCCGGAACGCGGCGTGCCGTGCATCGAGGAATTCCCCCTCGAGAAGCAGCGCAACGGGGATCTCGTGCCCGGTGGCGCGCTCGAGGAACGGCGCCGTCTCAGGCCAGCGCACCCCTGCCACCGCGACGGGCTCGGTCAGTTCCGCCAGCGCATCTTCGAGAGCGCCAGGCGAATCAACCTCGAGTGCCGCGCTCAGACCGCCCGCAGTCAGTTGGTTCTGCAGCGCGGCGCGCACCGCCGGTTGCGAGGCCGCGACGATGATGTCCACCACCATCCGTGTGTAGGGTGGCCGGAGGGCAAATCAAGTGCGGGGCCGGGAACCCACCTTCACCACGAGCTCATCGACGGTCGCCCCGCGCCGGCGCCTGAGGAGCAGTGTCTCCCCGGGCCGCTTGCCCTGGATGCGTCCGAGCAGTCGATCGGGCGCCTGCACGGCATCGCCATCGATCGCAAGCAGCAGGTCGCCGATCTCGAGGCCCGCATCGAAGGCCGGAGAAGGCTGGGCTACGTCGGCGACGATCAACACCGCACGCCCGGCGTTGAGGCGGTGTCGCGCCTGCAGGCCGAGCGCGATCGGAACGACCCTCACCCCGAGAAACCCGGGCGCGATGTGCCCATGCGTCGCCACATCATTCCCCGCGGCCTCGATCGCATCGATGGGAATGCCGATGACCTGATGCGCAGGACCGCGGACTGCCATCGCGAGGACGGCGCCGTCGAGGTCGAGGACCGGAGCGCCTTCGGCTGCGTGCGCCAGGCGGACATCGAGCAGCAGCCGACGCGAAAGCGTGGCGCCGCGCCGCGTGGTCCATGGGCCCGCACTCAGGTGGACCGAGCCCCAGCTCGCAGTAAGGTCCTGACCGGCGCGCCCCGCCAGCACGATGGTCTGTCCCGCCCGGGGCGAGGCTGCCGACGGTGCAAGTGGCGGGCCGATGGTCTGCGCAGAGCGCATCACCGCGATGTCGGTGCGCAGATCGCAGGCGAGCACCTCGGCTTCACCCGAGGCACCGTCCTTGAGAATGCGAACCGACTCGGCGCCTTCGAGCGGCTCGGCTGCGGTGACGATGAGCCCACCGCGCCATACGAAGGCCGACTGGCGCACGCGCTGCGTTTCGACGGCGAGCACGCTGTCTGCGGCGCGCTCGAGAATCGCGGCGCGCTCCGCGTCGAGCTGAGAAGAGAGAGGGGATTGACTCATTGGCTGACTCCGCCCGGTGTTCGAGCGAAGTGTCCCGGAGCCGGGCGGCCTGCGGTACCGCCCGGATGGGTAGCCGCTCTAGCGGGCCCAAAATCTCGCATCTTGCGGCTCGATGGGCGTTCCCCGAGCGCGGTGAGCGAAACTTTGCGGGGTGCTCTTACAGGCTCTCGGCGATCTGCACTGCGTTGAGTGCTGCGCCCTTCAGCAGCTGATCCCCCGCGACGAACAGCGCGATGGAGCGGCCGCTCGGGTCGCTCAGGTCCTGGCGGATGCGCCCGACGAGGATGGCGTCCTGTCCCGAAGCATCCTTCGGCATGGGGAAATAGTTGCGCTCGGGATCATCGACCAGCCGCACGCCAGGGGCCGTGCGCATGAGGTCGCGCACCTCGCCTGCGCTGATCGGCCGCTCGCATTCGAAGCTGATCGCCACCGAGTGCGCGCGTAGCACCGGTACGCGCACGCAGGTGGCGGACACGCGGATAGCAGAATCGCCGAAGATCTTGCGGGTTTCGTGGATGACCTTCAGCTCCTCGTCGTTATAGCCCGTCGTCGGGTCGATGCGGGTGTTGTGACTGAAGAGATTGAAGGCGTACGGGTGCGGCAGCACCCGCGGAGGATAGTCGCGCCCTTCGAGGAAGGCGCGCGTCGACTCGCGCAGCTCCTCCATCGCGGCCGCCCCCGCTCCCGAAGCTGCCTGATAAGTCGCGAGCAGCAGCCGCACGATGCGATTCACACGATGCACCGGCCACAGCGGGGTGATGGAGATGATGGCGCAGCAGTTTGGATTGGCGATGATGCCCGGGTGGCCACGCAGGGTGTGCGGATTGATCTCCGGCACCACGAGCGGCACGGTGGGATCCATGCGGAAGGCGGATGAATTGTCGATCACCGTGGCGCCCGCCTGCACCGCGAGCGGCGCGAAGCGTCGCGAGGTTGCGGCGCCTGCCGAAAACAGCGCGATGTGTACCCCATCGAAGCTGTCCTCGCGCAGCTCGCGCACCACGAGTGGCTCGCCGCGGAAGCTGAGCCGCTTGCCGGCTGAGCGCGCGGAGGCGAAAAGCCGCAGATCCGCGAGCGGAAAGCGCCGCTGCTCGAGGCACCGCAGCAACTCGATGCCTACCGCGCCCGTGGCTCCGACCACGGCTACGACTGGTGCGGTGCGGGCAGCTCGCTCGTTCAACTTGACGCTCTCCCTGAAGTGGCCGGACGCTACCTGAGCGCCCCGGGGGTGT
>Ga0210406_10006234_pt1 | contig 12401 bp, 11 predicted proteins | sample IncBWC30MmetaG_FD_155454 | JGI IMG/M metagenome (GOLD analysis project Ga0210406, IMG submission 155454) | Forest soil microbial communities from Barre Woods Harvard Forest LTER site, Petersham, Massachusetts, United States - Inc-BW-C-30-M | ecosystem: Environmental > Terrestrial > Soil >...
CGCTTGCGATCGAGTTTCGGCAGCACGGGAGCATCCTTAACAATCAAGCTGGTCAATCCAATCAAGCTCGGCTCCTCGGCCCTGCACCAGCTTCGCGCTGATTAGATCTTGCTTGCACAGGCAGAGGCCAATGAAAGGACAACTAACGCAGGTATTGTTCGGGAATCGGATTCCGCTATGCGGCAGGAAGCGAGCCGATTCAATTTGGGCAATCGTGTCTTGGACGAGCGCCCCATATTGCTCGCGCTGCGCGTCCGAGATCGTCGTTCGCAGGTACTGGACTTCAGGGCAGCGCTTGCGGACGAAGACAACCATAGCTACTTCGGAGATTCCAGTGATCCAGGAATAGCAAAGGAGCTGCGGATCAAGTACAAGCAGGCCGGCTGGCTCTTCAGCGTATCGGGCTGACGTGGTTTTCCATTCGATGATCGACTGCGTTCCATCGATCTCGCCTATGGCATCGATGTAAGAGAGGAACTCCGAGCCAGCAGACAGATGACGCGAGACTCGGGCCTGTAGGTGCGATTCTGGATGCGAGATACGAACGCGATCTTCCTGGCAGAACCGCTCCAGCAATTGAATACCTTGCGTGAACATGCTGTCCCAAGTGTCGCCGCGCGAGTACTCGAGCTCTGAGCCCCGGAACTGCGCCCATTCATCATGCAGACACTGTCCGCAGTCTTCGCCGCGATAGTACGCGGAAAGCGCCTGCTCAAAGGCGCGGCCAAAGACGAGATTGGCACGCGTGTCTTTTTCCTTCCATCCTTCTAGGTAGCGATAGCGGTATGCACGTGGGCAGGAGAGGTACTGATTGATCTGGCTGTAGCTGTAAATCATCAGACCACCTCTGGATTCGCACTTGGAGTCATGGAGAGGTGCGGCCAGTCTGCAGCTGGAGCAAACGCCCTCAGGATCACGTTTGAGCGTCCGTTGATGATTTCATGTGCGACTTGGACGACACCGTGAAGTCCAAGCAGTGCTCGGACATCGATCTCGTCCTGCTCTAGCAGTTCCCGGCTGTAGCGAAAATCGCGCAGGAACCAGGCCAGCTTCCACAGTGACTTCGGAGAGCAAGGCAGACGGGCTGTGATGGCAGCGCCTAGCAGTGCGTTAGGCTCGAGCGCGTAGAAGCTCAGCTCATAAAACGGCTTCTGCTTGTGCCAGCGGTAATGCGCTCGCTGCACGCGGACTAGATACAGGCCATCGGCGACGTCACTCTGGGTCGCCGATCGGCTGAGGCCCTGAATCTGGCGCCTCATGCGACACCTTCTTCCGCTTTCTGATAGCTCGCTAGCTTCTGCCGCACAGCATCCGCATCGATTCTTGCTTCCTCTGCAAGATGATCAACGAACCGCTTCATCTGTTCGCGGTTGGCTTGGCGAATCTCGTCGACTTCACAGAAGTCGGCTGCATAAAGCTTCACCAAGCCAGCATCGAGCCGATGCTGGCGCACGAGCACAAACAGCCGGTCGCGCAGGGGATGCTCACTTATCTCCACGCTTTGCGGAGCCTTGCGAGTGACGGCAGGTTCAGGACTCGGGTCAAGAGTGCCGATCTCTTCAACCGAACAGATGCCGATTCCGTATGCTTTTCTAAGCGCTCGGTTCACGGCGCGCGTCTCAGCCACTCGTAATTCAGCTCCGCGGACTAGAGGCGACACATTGCTTGGATTCGCATCCCCGAATCCAACGAAGCCTTTACACCTTGCCGATTTGTACACAATCGCTTCGAATGCCCATCGCATGCTTCGAGGGTCTGAAAATTCCGGTGATGGTCGAGTATGTATTCCGAAGCAATGATTCTGGCGTGCAAGCCGCAATAGCCCTGAATGGGTTACATACCAGCCACCGTTTAAATGCAACAAGTCGCCGAACTCAACCAATAACGGGTGTTCCTCACAAATGCCATCCAGCAATTTCAGAATGGCTGGGGTCAAACCGCACCATCTTCGGCGCGCCTGGGCTCTGTTCCTGCGTTGATTTCGATTGAGCATTTCGAATTCCTCCATACTTAGCGCTTAGTATATACTTAGCGGCAAGTATGTCAAGAGCCTCTTGCTTTTTTCTCAAAGCTCGTGCAACGTCGAACCGTGGCGACAAAAAAGAAACCAAGAGCAAAGAACCCGCATGCGGTAGCTCTGGGCGAACTTGGAGCCCGGGCACGTGCGGAAAAGCTAACGCCCGAAAGAAGAAGAGAGATTGCAAAGAAGGCGATCGCCGCGAGATGGGCAAAAGCGAAAAAGCCAACGTGAGGGCATGAGTGCAGTTGTGCAACCAGGTTGCATGCTTACTCCGCCCCATTTGTAAGCCCACGAACCGGAGCTGTTAATCAGTTCGAGCCGGCTTACTGTTGGCTCTTATGTCATGAAAACGCTATCGGCGGGCTGAAGAGATGTTGCGTTCTGCTCGACGGATAAGGGCTGACACTGATATTCCAAATGCATGTGCAATCGCCGCGAGGGTTCTCAGCGTTGGGCTCTTTTCCCCTCGCTCCACTTGCCGAATGTAGCGTTCGTCATATCCAAGAAGGTGTGCGAAGGCCACTTGCGACATTCCCTTTTCGATTCGCAACCGTGTAATCTCCGCGCCAAGGGAAGCTGCCAGAGTGTCGGTATTCCTCTTCTTGTCTGCCCCGATGCGCTTCGCCACTCATGCATCGTTGACGATTTCATGACTTTTTAATCAGGTACTATAGTTCCTCATTTATAATATCGCTGCTTAATCGAGAGAATGCGTACTGGCCCAGGAGAAGACATGCGTCATAACTGCGGCTCCATCGGTTACCACGGCGACCCGCCCGGGCGTAGCCTCTGCACGAGCGCCCCAGGCTGTGCAAATGCGCTAAAAGTGAGTCGGGCCGCCGGAGTCGATTGGATCGTGCAGATTACGATTTAAAGCATGAGCAGAGTCGGACGGTAGAGCACAGCGGTTTCAATTGGTTCGGATGCCTCGTATATGGTGTTTGTTTGGCATGCCAGACAACACGGCGAAGCACTGCGGCGAAGGTTATGGATCGAGTGTTCAAGGTCGCGATATTGGCGTGCATATTCGCCATCGCCATCTGCTTGTTTCGGCAATCAAGCAATGGACGCTATCAGTACGCCTCGAGTGGAAACCAAGGTGTCGTTCTGGATACCCGCAGTGGCGAGTTCTGGACCGAAAACGGCTATCACTTCGAACCTCGCGCAGCCCGGATCACCTTGCACGAGCCGCTGATCGTCGACGAGGCCACTAGCGATCACCGAACTCACGCCTATCTTGATTGCCTTCACAGCGGCCGGAAAGATTGCCTCGCGCAGTTGCTGGCAGAGGTGCGAAAAGACGCTGAGTCGGCAGCCAGTTCCGAGAAAACAGGGCCTCCCGGGATACCACAATCCGGAGTGGCGAATGTATCGGATATTAAGAACGCCGCTGATGATGCGTCTAACAAGCACTGAAACTAGAATCGCTAGTGGAAATCCCCGGCGAGTCTCTTTCGTACAGATCTGTAAGGTTCGTTATGCCCGAAGATTTAGAAGATGAAGAGAGTGAGCCCCAAAACGAAACCGCTGACGAACAGGAAGTATTTTTGCTTCCCTATGGTGCTGACGGGCTAATCGATAGTGCCATCCGGTTAGGCAAGAAGCTGCTCAAGCTGCCAAGATGTTCGCAGGATGAGCGGGCGACTCTCGAGAAAGCGATCTGTGCTCTCCGTCAGTTGCCGAAAGTGACCCCAGAACTCGCGGTCGAGTATGGCTTTAGCTATAGGGACTCGACCGATGATCTCCATTACTGGTCGGTTTATTTCGATGAGACAGAACTGAAGTGGTCTGCCGGCGGCTCTGTTTACGGACCTGCCGGGGGAGACTCCTACACATCATTTCAATTCTCGCTATTGCGCGGTGGCGAGGATTCGCCCATCGGAAGCCGATCGAGCTGGTTTGATTGGGAGTACGACTTCGATCAGGCAACGAACATCGAGGCAAACGACTACAACCCTGAGCCCGACAAGCCCGACGCCGCTGCGCCTGAAGCGCCTGAGGTCGTCCCGGTCGTGCGATACCAGTTCGATTCTGAGAGTCAGAGCTGGAGAGTTGTCGATGAGTTTCAGCAGGGGTTGAAGGCTTTTCCGAGACTGCCCGATCCAATTGCCTGCCTGCGGTTCGGAAAGCTGAAGTTCAGCACATACGACGATTACAGTGGTACCGAAGTCGAGTGCCCCAATTGCGGCAAGATCAATGTTCTGAAGGAGGACGCTGGAGAATACGACAGTTCCGGCCTACTTGTGGGCTGCGCGGGCTGCCCATGCTGCATTGCGTTTGTTCAATGGCCAACGCGGGATGAAGCCGAAGCAGCAGGCGACCGAGCCCAGATACAGATGTTCGACATCATGACAACACGCCAGCAGCGATTCGACCAGGGCTGTCTAAAATCACCAGACCAATTACCCGAGATCCGCGACGACGCCTTCACGCTAGAGTGGGCTCTTGAAAAGGGAAACCGGTTCAACAAAGACGAGGTTTACACCGTGATAAAACACCGGGGCAAGACCATCTTTAGAGAGCTGGCACTTTGGGAAGGCGGGTTTCGTTACCGCCGAGTGGCAGATATCCTTAAGAAAAAGTACGGCTCTCATCTTACAGACGTAATTCCCACATTGGGCGGTTGGCTATACCTCGGCGGAGACAGTTTTGTGGCTCGTTGGGACGCAGAACAAGCCAGAAAAGACTTATTCGGCAAAGAAGACGAGCGGGCCTGACCGCCTCCCCCGAGTATCTACTTTGTCACTGGAAATCAAATTTATTACTGGAAACTAAGCCAGAAAATGAGCGATAAGACGCTTGCACAACTCTAAAGCCGAAGGTGGTGAGTACTTCGGCAGAGAGTTCCGAGGTGCCTTCGTAGTGCCGTTTTGGTAGTCGCAGTGCCCTTGGCAGTACCCCTGTGGAAGCTCCGTGTACCCGTGTAGTTCAAATAAAAAAACTAGAGCGCCACAGATATGTTCGACGATCCCTTTACGGCAAATTCCGATTCGACATTTGAGAACGTTCTTTCCGACACCGAAGTCGCAACAGATTCTCAACCTACATCACTCCGGCTCTCGAAGAAAGCGCGGCAATGGCCAGCTGTCCCAAAGCAACTCCAACACTCAGCAGTGCCACTAGTAGTTCAACAAAAAACAACTTCCAGGAGGCACGTATGGCTGAGTCCAGGCATAGGCCATTTGCAGAACATCCCCCAAGTACAGAACGCTCACTCCTCGCGTTGCAACCAAAAGGTCCTGACTGGAGGATCCCAAAATGGTATCCGATCAACGACCAGCAGTATTCCGCTATCCATTCCGATGCGGAACTTCTGCTCTATGGTGGCGGGTCCGGCGGAGGCAAAACGGATCTGCTTGTGGCCGACGCCTGCAAAGAATGGGAGAACCCTACATTAAGAGCCCTCTTGATTCGCCGTAGCTTCACTGAGATGCACAACATCAAGGACCGCTGCGCAGCGATTTACAAACCGATGGGCGCGAAGTGGAATGGCGAGGACCACATCTGGGCCTTTCCAACCGGGGCGCAGGTGCGCCTTGGTTTCATGAAAGAAAACGGCGACGTCACTCACCATCAGGGGATTCCGTTCAGCGTGCTCCTGGTCGACGAGAGCACGTTCCTGCCCGAGAAGGCGATTCGCGATCTTCTGCCATGGCTTGCGGTCCCAAACCCCCAGTTGCATCGGCGCGTACGACTCGCAACCAACCCCGGCGAGATCGGCGCGGATTGGCACATCCAGGCTCTGCTCAAAGGTCACTGCCCAATCCACAATCCAGAGCAATCAGTTAGGCCAGGAGAAATCCGCAGACGCGGTGCGGCAAAGTGGGGTGATGGCGTGCCTATCCCTCTGACCACTCAATTTATTCCTTCGCTAGCTAAGGACAACCCGCTTTACGGCCAGCACAAAATCGATCTGCTGCAAACGCAGACAGCCGAGCGCCGCGAACGTCTGTTGACAGGCTGCTGGTGCGCTCTGACCGGCCGTTACTTTGCTTTCCTGAGTCCTGACCACAGGCGGCCCTATGCCGAAGCCGGGGAGCAGTGGTGGTACACATTCATCATCTCGATCGACTATGGCTTCGGAGAATCGTGGGCAGCGGCCGGCCTCTACTGCATTACCGAACCGAACCCACAGTACCCGGAAGGGCAGATGTTCAAGATTGCCGAGATGGAGGAGAAGGAAATGGGTTCCGTCGATTTCGCTCGGCAAGTCTGCAGGGAGTGGGTTGAACCCATAAAGGCAGGAGGACAGCGCCGGAGAATCGTCACCTGGTACTACGATCCTGCCATGGATTCCCACACCGGCACAGGCAAAAGCAACAAACAAATAATGGACGAGGTCTTCCAGCAGTACGACATCCCCGCGATTGCCTCAGCCAAGGACAGGATCGGCAATGCGCAGAACCTCTACAACATGCTCAAGTACCAGCAGGTGGTCGTTTGTGATACGGCGCCGAAGACCTTCAACTCCCTGAACACCCGAATGCACGACCCGAAGAAGCCGGGCGACATCAAGAAAGTCTCAGGCGACGTGATGGACGATTACTACGACGAAACCAGTTATGCGGCTAACACGTACTTCGAGTCACCGGTGAAGCCCAAGGATATTGCGTTCCTCGAACGCATGAAGAGCATGAAAGAAGCTGGCGCCACTGATCACACGCTATGGATGGAACAGCAGCGACGCCTGTTAGAGCAGAATCTAAAGCAGGACGACGATGAGCCGATCTACTTGGGACGCCCTCATCGTAAGCGGATACTGCATCGTTAAGTTGGCGAAAGCGTTTTATACGAGTGCCAGGTTAAGTTGTTTGAAGAGCTTTGCTCTCAGGAATCAAGTTCTTCACTAGCTCAGGAGACCAGAATTGTAATATTATTCAGCCGACTCAGAACCACCGCTGTTAGCTCATCGGTGGAGAGCCGTAGTCCCCTCGCCTCGTAGTACCTTGTCTCACTCCAAGTAGTCCCACGCAGTGCCTGACAGTTGATTTACCAATAAAAGACTATTTGGAGGCTCGTGTGGCCAAGGCCAAATCGAGAACACTCATCGCTCCCCTTGACTCTGCAAACAATGCAAATTCTCAGACAATCGCTCACACCGACTTTTCTGATCGTGACCAAATCCCAAGGGACACTACTCGTTGTGTAGTCATGAAGCCCGACGGGAGTCGATGCAAGGCCCGTCCCCTCGTTGGCGGGAACCACTGCTCGTTTCATTCTGACCCTGAACGCGCCGCTGCCCTCGGCAGCAAAGGCGGCCGCCGCCGTGCGATCTATGATCCAAGCAAGTTGAAGCAATTTGAGCCACCGAGAACCGCTGCTGACGTGATGGCTTTTATCGGGCAGTCGATGGCCGATGCTCGCTCCGGTGAGTTAGATCCGAGTGTAGCCTGGGTTATTTCTCATCTCAGTACGAACTTCCTCCGGGCACTTCAGCTAGCAGTTCTCGAATCCAAGATAGCCAAACTGGAGCACCTTCATGAGGAGGCTCGCGAAGCAGGTTCTACCGCTAACGTTCTCCCGCCCGCCTATGACTCCGCTTTTGAAAAACTCAACGAGAACAAACATCTGACAGAGGAAAGCAATGAATCTAAAGACCCTGAGCAATCGGATTAATCGATTGGATCAAAGTAAACCCAAGGTAGGCTTTCCTGAAAGCTGCACCTGCTTTCCGCCTAATGAGCATCCGACCCTTGGTCTTCGACCAGAACGAGAAGCAGTTGCGTCCGTTCTTTGTCCCCTGCATGGCAAGCGCTTCTCCACGTTTAGATGGCCGCCCTTTCACAGCACAAGACCCAGCCACTGGAAAGCTATGTGGAAGGACAAAAGTGCTCAATACCGCAAGGCTATGAAAGCGAGCTTTCGTAGTGATCGCTGGCCGGCGGTCGGAACCATCGACCAGTCAGGGATCCTGTGTTTCGTGCTGAAGGACGGCACGGAGATTAGTCGAGAAACATTGGTGCCGTTGTTCGAAGACAATCATCAGCAAGCGCTCGCGAAAGATGGACGTCCTATGTATGCTGCTGTGCCCAATGCGTCCCTTGTTGGCCCGCCGCCTGGGTCGCAAGAGTTGGCTTACTTCACGGAAGACGACGAATGGCGGTATCACGATTGAGCGAGCCACAAAATAGCTACCGAACTCTAAACACTGCCAAGGGCCTCAAGATGCCTCTTCGCACCTCGGAGGGAGAAAAGCAATGAGGTGCGGAAGCTGCTGTGACACCCATGCAACCAGGAGCCATCGCTCCAACCCGCCATTTATGCGGTCAGGCACCGCTAAGCGGTGGGGGGGAGGGGGACCGCCCGTTGAGGAGAGTGATTTTGAAGAAAACACAACATTGCCATCGTGGAGACGGAACAGGGATCAGGAATAATCGAGTCCCGTCGGTTTCGAAAATGTCCGGGTCTTTCGGTCTACTCTCATGCCCGCCTGCGTCGCGTCCTGTTTTGCGTCATGGCCGCCCGGAGCAGACTGTTGATGCGGGTCTGATAACCGCGTCCTTGCGATTTGAGCCAGGCGATTACATCCGCGTCGAGCCGAACGGTCACCGGCTTTTTAATCGGACGATAGAACTTCCCTACGACGGCTCCGCTCCAATCCTTTACTTCCGGGATGTCGGAAGTGTCAATCTCAGCATCGCTCATTGCCGCGAGCGCATGGATCTCCCTAAGTTGCTTTTTCTTGATTTTGGTCATACATCCTCCTTTCTCGCGGAGTGGCCTTTCGCGCCGAAATGATTCTGATCAATCACCTTCGACAAAATACGGGGCACATGAGCGCCAAATGTACACGCACTACACAGCTGTCAGTATGGCGGCGAAGTGGCTGGCGGTCGAAGCAATGAATTTAGAAAGTTAAGCTCCAAGACAGTCAGTATACGTCGAGTCAGTAGATTGCATTGCAACCTCGTCTGGGCGATCCCGAAATGGAACGGAGCTCTCCAAGATATGTAACTTTCTACCGAAATTGCCCCTGCTCTGCCAGCTTGTTTGGGATCTCGGACTGGAACATCAACGACAAAATTCGGCCGAGTCATGGATACCGCTGCCTTATCCTGACGGTGCGGTCCAATTCGTCGACCACTTCCAAGACCTTCAAGCGTAGATCGCGATCGATATTGTTGGCTTTCAGCCAATCGTGAACTTCAGCATCCGCGGCAGCGGATTGCTGCCCGCCAATGAATGCTCCCAGCCACGCCAGGACGAAGAAGATCTTGCGCTCCCGCTTGACTTGCGGAAGGGCGTCGAGCGCCGGCTTTAAATACGGCGAGGTTAGCTCAGACTGATTCCAGTAATTGAATGCGCCGAGGCTTTGCTCAACCCAATCCTCGGGGCGACTGGCATTGTGCAGATAGTCATCGAAGTACTTCTTCTTAGCTGCAGCTTCGGAACGTGCCGCTTCGGCGACGTAGGCGTACTTGAGCCCATCGCCTGTATGGTCGCGCTCCTTCTCTGATGAGAGGACCTGTTCCGCATCGGCATCAGACAGCGCAATCAAAGAAGTCACGATGTTCCAGCGATCGAGAGGACGAAGTTGCACTCCGGGAACCTGACGCGATTCGGAAAGCAACTGCTTGAGTCCGTTTCGTCCGGATGGCGTTTCGGCCACAGCGCGAAAGAAGCGGAACCAGATGATACCCATCCCCTGGTCTTGCGCGTGCTGCATTCGATCCGCAGCCATGGTCTCGAAGCTGGGCACGAATTCGGCTCGCGTTTGCCGGCTTACGTAGCGATGCAGAGCAGTAACCGTATGGCCCGTCAGCGACTGGGCCAGGGATTCGTCTTGCTCGGCAGGAAGCAAGTGGCGAGTCAGCGAGAGGTAATCCCAAGGCGCTAGTTGAACCTCGCGCACCGAATCCCACAAGGATCCCCACAGCGTAGTCCGCTCAAATAGATCGCCGATAGTCCCAATCCGGTTCTCGACCCCTCGGCGACTCTCGGGATCCAGAAGAAAGCGGCCGTATCCATAGTCCTCATCGTTAGCAAAGACGAATGCCGGGCAAGACTTGCCAGAAGCTTGGGAGACTTCTTCCTTCGGCTTGTTCAGCTCTGCACGAATGCGCACCGGGGGACCGTCGGCATAGCTCAGGAGGATCTGCGTTGCGATCGGCCACACACCACCTTCGCTCAGTACATCGTGTTGGGCCAGAGACAAATGCTGAATGCGCCCAGTCTTGCAGTTCCACGAAACATCCACCTGCGGCATTCCGCGACGGCGAATCCAGGCTCGGGCCCATTCTTCGAGTGATCGGCCAGAAGCTCGCTCGAATGCCATTACCAGATTGCTCCACTCGGCGTTCCCATATTGGTGCTCTTTGAGATAGATCTGCAGACCCTTACGCAAATTCTCGTCGCCGATGATGAAGGCGAGTTGCCGAAGCAATGCGGGCGCCTTGGAATACACGATAGCTCCGTATGCTGACTTCGCATTCAGCAAATTGTCGATGTCCTGGTAGATCGGAGTAGTGCCCTGCGTTGAGTCAATTGCATACGCCGCCGGCTTCATCGCCAAGAAGAAGCGTTGCCACACGTGTTCCTCCGGCTTGAGTCGATCAAGCGTGCGATACGCCATATACTGCGCGAAGCCTTCCTTTAGCCACAGGTCATCGAACCAGCGCATCGTTGTGAAGTCGCCGAACCACTGATGCGTCAGCTCGTGCAGGCTCAGCAGGTCGCGTCCAATCAAATCGCTGTGCGTCGGCGCCGTGCGAAAGAGAACAGACTCTTCGCGCAGGAATGTCGATCCGGCGTGCTCCATGCCGCCGTAAGCAAAACCGGGAATCAACACCAGGTCATATTTGGGAAACGGAAAGGGTTGGGCAAAGTAGTCGGAGAGAAACTTCATGCCGTCGGCAGTGATCTGTTGCAGCTCAGGAGCTTCTTCGACCGCTCGCTTATATTGCGATTGGCGCACATAGACTCCCGGCAATCCGGGTGTCTCATGCACTTTGCGAAACGGCCCAGCGGCGAAAGCAAATAAATAGGTGCTGATGGGTTCGGTTTCGAGGAACGTTGTCGTCTTGGGTTGCGGTTCATTGCCGCGCTCAAATTGCGTGCTCGTGGGGACTGAAGTATCCACTGGGGTGTTCGAGAGCACCGTCCACTGTGGCGGAGCGTCAACGTTCAATTGAAATCTGCCTTTCAAATCGGGCTGATCGAAGCACGGGAACGCCATGCTGGCGTCCATAGGCACAAAGAGGGTGTATAGGTACTCACTCCCGTCATCGCGATCTTGATATCTCGTAATTGCTTTGCCCGCTGGAGCGACGGACGACACAAACGCAATATAGATTTCGTTTTCTCCCTCTCGAAGATCCTCTTTTCGCAGCAGCAGGTGACCGTTCTCATGCACGATTGACGACAAGTGCCCATTGATTTCCGACCTCACCACAGAGCCATCGCGGTAATCGAGTAAAAGCGGCGCCTGCGTCTTAAGGGAAAATCGCAACTGCTCTTCACCGCGCGCTGTAAGACCTCCGGGAACAAGTTGGAAACGCAAGCTGTAGCGGACATGCGAGACCAGCTGCGCACGTTCACTCGCCAGCTCACGAGGAATGCCACTGGGAGATGCCGCGAAACAAGTTGACGCGAGAACCAGCAAAACGCACACCAGGCGACGCCAGCGCATAGGTCAGCAGTGTAAATCCTGACAAAAAACTAAGTTCTTTCATAGGGAAAAAGCTGCGACGGTATGAAAGATAACTCTCAATTCGGGAAGTCGGTGCTGGGAAACGCCCGGGTGATCACAAAGAAGCTAGTTCGTGGATAGTCGGCAAACAGGAACTAATCTGGTTACTTCTGGATTGCCCGTCATCCTTCAGCAATCGTGATCAATTCCCCTAAGCCGACCTCCCGGTACCAATCCGGCCAACTTCCTCGAAGCCCGTTTGTGGATAACTTCCGGTTATTTTCGGCAACTCTTCCCTAGTCTTGTAAGGGAGGGTTTGCCGACGACTCGTCCAAGGACGCAGCACCGCTCCAGTCTCATTTCAGCGGTTGCCAAGCACATGTCGGTGGTGCCAAACTTTCGCATCTTCCCGCCAAGCTCGGGTCAATTCTGCGAAGTCAACTAGGGAAAGAAGAAAACTGAATCCCCTGGAGGAACCTATGAAGCAGCACATCTCGGTATGCGCGCTGGCGGCCTGCGTTATGTTGCTCGCGGGTGTGGGTGCAGCAGAAACGCCAAACCGCGTCACCATTCTGTACGACTCCTTCGGCAAATCTTCGTCACTGACCATGGATTGGGGGTTTGCTGCCCTGGTCGAATATGGCGGCAAACGCATCCTCTTCGACACCGGCAACAACTCCCAGATCCTCGAACACAACGTGAAGGCGGCGGGCGTCGATCTGCAAAAGCTTGATTTTGTGGTTATGTCCCATC
>Ga0210406_10006235_pt1 | contig 12401 bp, 12 predicted proteins | sample IncBWC30MmetaG_FD_155454 | JGI IMG/M metagenome (GOLD analysis project Ga0210406, IMG submission 155454) | Forest soil microbial communities from Barre Woods Harvard Forest LTER site, Petersham, Massachusetts, United States - Inc-BW-C-30-M | ecosystem: Environmental > Terrestrial > Soil >...
TTTTTATGGGACCAAGGCGCGGTGCCCGGGATTGGGCAATGACCCCGGGCAACGGAATCGGGTAACTGTGCGCGAACCGGGGAAGTGGCGGCTCAAGGGCGGGTCAAGGGGGGCCTCAATTGTTTTCATTTGACCTGCTGCTCGATGCGGTGGTGATCGGCGTGCTGCTCGGCTGTTTCTATGCGGCCGTAAGCCTTGGGTTGTCGGTCTCCTTCGGCCTGCTCGGCGTTCCCCACGTCGCCCATCCGGCCTTTCTGGTACTGGCGTCCTATGCCGTGTTTTTCCTCAACGAGCGCTTTGATATCGACCCGCTGCTGGCAGGGCTGTTGATCACGCCGCTGTTGTTTGTGTTCGGTCTTGCCGCCTACCGCCTGTATTACGAGACATTCGAAAAGCGCGGCAGCGATGCCGGCGTGCGCGGCATCGCGTTCTTTTTCGGCATCGCGTTCATCATCGAAGTGCTGCTCATTCTGCAATTCGGTGTCGACCAGCGCTCGGTCACCGCGTCCTATATCGGCAAGGCTTGGCGGATCGGCGATATGCGGATTCCGTTCCGGCTGGTGGTCGCTTTCGCGGTCGCCGCCGCGCTGACGATACTGCTGACGCTGTACCTGTCGCGAACGTTCATGGGACGCGCGATACGCGCGGTCGCGCAGGACCAGGAAGCGCTGCGGCTGATGGGCGCCAACCCGATCAGGATCAAGCAATGGGCGTTCGGCATTGCCACCGCCGTGCTCGGGATCGCCGGCGCATTGCTGATCATCGTGGCTCCCGTCGACCCGACACTCGACCGCATCTATATCGGGCGGACATTCTGCGTCGTGGTCATGGCGGGGCTCGGCAGCATGACCGGAACGCTCGTCGCCGCCATCATCCTTGGCGTCGCCGAAACCATCGTCCTGACCCTGTTCGGCGCCTCCTGGGCGCCCGCCATTTCGTTCGCGATGCTGCTTGGCATTCTCGCCGTCCGGCCGCAGGGCCTGTTCGGCAGGCGATCATGAACCGTAACGGCATCTCTTTCTGGATCGGAGCGACCCTGTTTCTCGTCGCCGTCCTGCTGATGACGCAGCTCATCGGTAACCAATATCCCTTCTTTGCCGGCTACGTGATCCTGCAGTTCATTGTGCTCGCGGTGGCCTGGAGCATCCTCGGCGGTTATGCCGGTTACGTGAATTTCGGCACCAGCGCGTTTTTTGGTGTGGGCGTCTATACGGCCGTGTTCCTGTTCAAGGCGGTTGGCGCGCCGCTTGCCGTGCAGATCGCAGCCGCAGCTGCCGTCGGCGCTCTCATGGGCTTCGCCCTGGGCCTTTTGACCTTGCGCATGCAGGGCATCTTCTTCTCGATCGCGACGATTGCGCTGACGATCGTCATCGAGACGTCGATAACCAATTGGCGATACGTCGGCGGCGCGGCCGGCATTCAGTTGCAGCGTCCGGCGGTGACGTGGCTATTCGACAACTATGTGCAGATGCTGTTCTTCGTTCAGGCGCTGCTCGTGGTGCTGGCGGTTGCGATCGCGCGCTACATTCAGGGCTCATGGATTGGCCGCGGCCTGCAGGCGCTCAAGGACGATGAACTGGCCGCGGAATGCAGCGGCGTGCCGACGTTGCGGCTCAAGCTGCTGGCGTGCGTCATCTCCGGCGCGTTGATGTGCGCGGCCGGCGCCCCCGCCGCCATGTACCTCCAATACGCCGACCCCTCGTCCGCGTTCAATCTGAACTACTCGGTCTCGGTGCTCGCGATGTCGCTGATCGGAGGTACTGCGCATTGGATGGGCCCCGTCGTCGGCGCGATCCTGCTCGGTGCTACGCAACAAATGCTGACCGTCACCATCTCGTCGGAAGTGAATGTGCTTGTACTCGGTGTGATGCTGGTGCTGTTCGTGGTGGCCGCGCCAGAGGGCATCATTGGCCTGATCCGCAGGGTTCGCGGCCGTGGCAAGGAGGGCAAACGATGATGGCCCCCGAAGCCGAGGCGCCCTTGCTGCGGATATCAGCGCTTACCAAACGCTTCGGCGGCTTCACCGCCCTGGACAATGTTAGCGTCGATATTAGCCCGGGAGAGCGCTTCGGCCTCATCGGCCCGAACGGCTCGGGAAAGACGACGCTGATCAACTGCATTTCCGGCGCATTCCGCACCGAGGCCGGTACCGTGGTGTTCCGTGACGAGGACATCACGCGGTTGCAGCCGCATATGCGCACGCGCCGCGGCATTGCGCGCAGCTTCCAGATACCGCGGCCGTTCAAAAGCATGACGGTCGCCGAAAACCTCATGGTCGCGCTCGACTTCGCGGCGGTCACGGACGAAATCGTCTCGGCTGCGCAACGACGCGACACGATGATGTCAATCCTGACGCGGATGGGTCTCGCGTCAAAGGCAGACGTATCGGCCACGAAGCTTAGCCAAGTGGAATTGCGCAAGATGGAACTCGCCCGCGCGATGGCGACGCACCCAAAACTTCTGATTTCCGACGAGGCCATGGCCGGCCTTTCCAGCTCGGAAGTCGACGAGGTGCTTGATCTCCTTATGAGTCTTGCGGGTCAGGACATCACCATCATCATGATCGAGCACATCATGCAGGCGGTGATGCGTTTTTCGGACCGCGTGATGTGTCTCGATGCCGGCAGGATCATAGCGATCGGCACGCCGTCCGAAGTCATGGCTAACCAGCGCGTGCAGGAGGCCTACCTTGGCACTTAGCCTTGCCATCAATGGCCTTGATGCCGGTTACGGCGCCGTGAAGGCGCTGCGCGGAGTAACGCTCAACGTCGAGGCCGGCGAGACCGTCGCGTTACTGGGCACCAACGGCAACGGCAAGAGCACGCTAATGAAGTGCGTCGCGGGCCTGGTTCGGCCACAGCGCGGAAGCATGTCGCTGACGATCGACGGAAAGGCACACGATCTGACTAGACTGTCGACTGAGGCGATCGTCGATCTCGGCGTGGCGCTGGTTCCCGAGGGACGACGGCTGTTTCCCAAGCTGACGGTGTTGGAAAATCTGATGCTCGGAGCGTTCCGTAAGGCCGCCCGGCGCAACATCGATCGCAACCTAGCACTCGCCTTCGAGACATTTCCTGCTCTCAAGGGGCTACAGGGCCAGCTCGCCGGCACCATGTCAGGCGGACAGCAACAGATGCTAGCCATCGCGCGCGCACTGATGTCGTCGCCGCGCCTGTTGTTGATCGATGAGCCTTCGGTAGGCCTGTCGCCGCTGCTGGTCTCGCAGACCATCGCCAAGATCGGCGAGCTCAATCAGCATCTCGGCTTGACGGTGCTTATGGCGGAGCAAAACTTCAATCAGGCGATCCGGATCGCCGATCGCGGTTACATTATTGTCCATGGTGAGATCGTCCTCGCGGCCGCTTCGGTCGACGAATTGAGAGCGAACGACATCGTCAAGCGACTCTATCTCGGCGGGGTCGCATGATCGCCCGCCAAGGGCCTCAGGCGCACAACAACATCAAGGAGCGTTACTGCACGGTGTGAATCAGTCCAGGTGCGCCGCTGCGAGCGGCACCAAATCCATTTCCGAAGTAATGGCACGAGCCCGTCCACATTTGTGGGCGGGCTCTTTTTTGTTTCTACTCGGCTGCAGCACTGGCGATCGCGCCCGCGTGCTTATTGCTGACGACGACCTTGATGGCGTCTTCGATCCGATCGCGAGCGTAACGGATCGCGGTGGGCAGGTCGGCGAGCGGAAACGTATGGGTGTGGATCCTGGTCGCATCGAATCGCTTTTCCGCCATGAGTTCCATCGCACGGTGAGTGGCGCTGCGGCCCTCACCGCGAATGCCGTAGACATAGATGTTGTTCCTGACGAGATGCGCGATATCCGCCGTTACCGGCTCGTGCGGGAAGGCGGCAAGACAAATTTTGCCGCCGCGATTGGTCATGTGGATGGCTTGGTTGATGGTTGCCTCCGTGCCAGCGCATTCGATCACGTAATCCGCACCGATCCCGCCGGTGAGCTGCTTTACGATACCGACCGCATCCTCGTCATTGATGTTGACGACGCGGTCGGCACCTAACTCCTGGCCGATCGCGAGGCGCTTGTTTCGCGTTCCCGTCAGGATCACCGGGCTCGCACCGAGCGCTTTGGCAACGGCAACCGCAAGCAATCCGATCGGACCCGGGCCGATCACGACCACGCTTTCACCGGCAACGAGGCCACCGAGCTCAGTCAGGCCATACATCGAGGTTCCCGCGGTGACGACCAGGGTTGCTTCTGCGTCGCTCATGGCGTCGGGCACGCGCACCAGCGTATTGATGTGATTGACGGCGTATTCGGCAAAGCCACCGTCGGTGGTGAAGCCGTTGGCGCGGTGACCCTTCTCGGGTTTCCCATAGTTGAGGCAGGAGGTGTACATGCCTTGGCGGCAACGCTTGCACTGGCCGCAACCGGCATGGATTTCGACGCTGACACGCTCGCCGATCGCAAACTCGTCGACGTCAGGCCCTAACGCTGCGACTGTCCCCATATATTCGTGGCCGGGCGTAAAGTCCTTGTTGAAGGGTAGTCCGCCCTGGATGCTCGCGGGCGAGCCCGAATGGATGATTTCGAGATCGGTGGCACAGATCGCGACCGCATCGATGCGTACCAGCGCCTCGGCGCGCCCCGGAACCGGGGTTGGCTTGTCACGCAGGAAGAGCTCATCCGGACCGCCCAGGACCCAGGCCTTCATTTGTCCGGGAACGGGCAATTCGGGAGATGTTTTGATACCGGCGGTGTTGTACATTGCAACGCAACCTCAGCTTCCAGACTTCGACGCGCAGAGCATTTGTAGCGGTCCTTGGCGGAGCCGCAATCGGTTTCTTGGCTGCCGCGGCGGCGCAGGCTCAATCGGCGCCGGTCACGCCTGCCGCGGGCGCAACGAATGCGCCGCATTTTTCGAGGGCGCGGTTCAGCCCAATTGCAAAGCAAGTCAACGCTCAGGCGCGGCGGGCTCACGGATCAGACGAAGAAGACCGATCCCAGATATCAACAAATGTAGGATCCGTGCCAGGTCGAAGGCTGAGAAAGTCCGCCTCAACCAATGTGTGAAGCCGACAGCTTGTAAATCTCCAGCGCATCGGCATCCGCGCCGCGTAGTGATTTGGCCAGTCTGAACAATTGTCCTGCTAACGTTGCCATCGGCACCGGGCTCGAGGTGCTGCGTGCAACGTCGGCCACGGTGTCCAGATCCTTCAGCATCGTGGCGATATGGCCGAACGGCGGCGAATGAATGCCTTGCACCATGCGCGGCACGAACAATTGCAGCGGAATGGAATCGGCAAAGCCGCCGGTCAACGCCTCCGGCAGCCGGCCGGCGTCGATCCCGGCGTTGACTGCAAGCCGCGTCGCTTCCGCGAGCACCGCCATCGCGCATCCGACGATCACCTGATTGCAAAGTTTCGTGGTTTGGCCCGCGCCGGTCGGACCCATATGGGTGAGCTTTCGCGCCATCGCGAGCACATAGGGCCGCACCCTTTCGATGTCGGCGGCCTCGCCTCCGGCCATCACCGCGAGCGTACCTTCCTCGGCGCCCTTGGTGCCGCCGGAGACCGGGGCGTCAATCCACCCCATGCCGTTGGCAGCCTTTAGTCGCGCGGCGATATCGCGTGCCGCGTCAGGGTGGATCGATGAAAAATCCACGACCAGTTTTCCGGCGCCGGGCACTGCTGCAAGACCGTCGCGGCCAAATACGACCTCCTCCACTGCGGAGGCGTCGGTGACACATATGAAGAGGATGCTCGTAGCGGCGGCAACCTCGCCGGGATGAGCCTCAAGCGTTGCACCGGCCTCTACCAGCGCCGCCGCCTTGCCCGCGGACCGGTTCCAGACCGCGACGTCGTAGCCTGCGTTGAGGAGCCGATGCGCCATCGGAAATCCCATCATTCCAAGCCCGAGATAGCCGAGCTTCTCGGCCTGTTGTCCGGTCATTCCGCTTTCTCCTTCATTGTCGAAATTTCTGCTCTGTGAGCGCCTTAGCACAGATCCTGACCATATCGGGCGAGCGCTTGCGAGCCTCCAACGGCTGCGCAGACTTGCAGCCGAGCGGCTGGCTGGCGCCGAAAGGTGCCGAAAGCCTATGTCAGCTGCATCGCAGCCGACGGCCGTATCATGGTGATCGGCCGGGACAGCAAAAGCCATTTTTGCCGGATGTCGTGACCCGAAGGAGTCTGAAAGAACTCGGGCAGATCTATCGCGAGATTTTCGGCGCATCATCCGGTGATGGCGCCCAATCCAGGTCGTCCGCGCCTCGTTGAAAGGGTGGCGCGCGTACCCGTCGCTTTGTCCGCCAGCTAGTTCCGGTACGACGGATCGGCGCGGTCGAGCTTGCGCAGCAGCGCCGGCCAGGCGAGATCGCCGTTGCGGTTGGGCAGATTGGGGCGCGGTTTCACCTTGTCGAAGGTTTTTTCGAGCACTTCCCTTAGTGGGTAGACCAGCTTGGTATTGCAGGACAGCGCCATCACCTGCACCTCGCAGGCGCGCTCCATGCGATAGAGCAGGCTGAATGTCGCCGGGATGGTGCGTCCGACCACGAGCAGTCCGTGGTTACGCAGAACCATCGCTTCGTGATCGCCAAGGTCGGCCACCAGCCGCTCGCGCTCGCCGATATCGTCGGCGATGCCTTCAAAGTCATGATAGGCGATGTGGAGAAACCGCATCGACGTCTGAGTCAGCGGAAGCAGACCGCATTCCATCGCCGAGACCGCCATGCCGGCCGGGGTATGGGTATGTGCGACACAGTCGACGTCCTGGCGGGCCATATGAATGGCGCTATGAATGACGAAGCCTGCGGCGTTGACACCATAATCCGAGGCATTGAACAGCACCTTGCCGTCGAGGTCGACCTTGATCAGGCAGGACGCATCGATTTCCTCGTAGAGCATCCCATAGGGGTTGATCAGGAAGTGATCGTGCGAGCCTGGAACGCGGCATGAGATGTGGTTGGCGATCATCTCGGTCATGCCGTACATCGCGGTCAAACGATAGCAGGCCGCGAGGTCGACGCGGGTCTGCCACTCCTCGGCGCTCACCTGTTCGCGGACCGATTTTACCACTTTGATCGCGGGAGCATTCACGGGAGGGGTCATGGCGCGTCTCCGTTTAGAACGGGTGATTTCGGTAGGCGGTATCTGGTCAGGCTAGGCTTAAGATACGTGCAATGATCGTTGCGCCGCAAGGCAGGCGCCGTGGCCATCATCGCAACTCAGCCATCGCCGATGCGCTGGGGTCGCCTTGCCGGGACCAAGAGGCCGCCGAAGGCTTTGCTGCATGGCAAAAAAGCCTGTCGTCGCAAATCCTTCATGCGCCGCCTATACTTGGTCGGCCATTGGTGCTGATGTCCCGATCCCGGGAATATGCTTGCCTGCCGAAATCGGAGCGACCTTCATGAAGACCGTCCGCTTTGTCCTGACCTTGCTTGCGCTGTCTTTCCTGGCGCCCTGGCAATCGGCTGAAGCGGCCGACGTCATCTGCTACAACTGCCCGCCGGAATGGGCGGACTGGGCCTCCATGCTCAAGGCGATCAAGGTCGACCTCAACTACGATATTCCCCACGACAACAAGAATTCCGGCCAGGCGCTGGCGCAGATTTTGGCCGAGAAGAGCAACCCGGTCGGCGACATCGGCTATTTCGGCGTCACCTTTGGCATGAAGGCGAAGGCGCAGGACGCGCTCGAGCCCTACAAGCCGGTCAACTGGAATCAGGTCCCGGCCGGTCTAAAGGACCCGGACGGCTACTGGACCACCATTCACTCCGGCACGCTCGGCCTGTTCGTGAACAAGGACGCGCTTGGCGGCAAGCCGGTGCCGGCCTGCTGGAAGGATCTCTTGAAGCCGGACTACAAGGGCATGGTCGGCTATCTCGACCCGAGTTCGGCCGCCGTTGGCTATGTCGGCGCGGTAGCGATAAATCTCGCGCTCGGCGGCTCGGCCACGAATTTCGATCCCGCGATCACCTTCTTCAAGGAGCTGCGCAAGAACGACCCGATCGTCCCCAAGCAGACGTCCTACGCCCGGGTGGTTTCCGGCGAGATGCCGATCCTGTTCGATTATGATTTCAACGCCTATCGCGCGAAATATTCGGAGAAGGGCAATTTCGAATTCGTGATCCCCTGCGAGGGGTCGGTGGTGTTTCCTTACGTCGTCGGCCTCGTCAAGAACGCGCCGGACAAGGAGAAGGCCAAGAAGGTGCTGGACTATCTGTTGTCCGACAAGGGCCAGGCGATCTGGACCAACGCCTATTTGCGCCCGGCGCGCCCGATCGAATTGCCTGAAGCGGTAAAGAACAAGTTCTTGCCTGACGGCGACTACGCCCGCGCCAAGAGCGTCGACTGGGGCGAGATGGAAAACGTGCAAAAAGGCTTTGTCGACCGCTATCTCGCCGAGGTCCGCTAAGGCAATATCCCCGGCTTGAAGGGCGGGGGCACCATCGTTTCATGTCGCATAAATCCTTTGTCTGGCTCTGCCTGCTGCCGCTTGGCGCGGTCACGGCGGCATTTTTCCTGCTGCCGATGGCACGGCTGGTGGTGACCGGCGCCGAGGGACCGCAGGGGCTTGCCGGCTATCTGGCTGTTTTGACCGAGCCGCGCTACCGCGCCACCCTGATCAACACGGTCCTACTTGCTGCCGCGACCACAGTCGTGACGCTGATCGTGGCGACGATCGCCGGAATGTTCTTGCAACGTCATCGTTTCCCCGGCCGTGCGGTGTTGATCGCGATGCTGACATTTCCGCTCGCCTTTCCCGGCGTCGTCGTCGGCTTCATGATCATCCTGCTCGCAGGACGTCAGGGTCTGATCGGCGATTTTTCCAACCGCCTGTTTGGCGAGAAAATCGTTTTTGCCTATTCGATCTACGGGCTGTTCCTCGGCTATCTCTATTTCTCGATCCCTCGCGTCATCCTCACCATCATGGCCGCGGTGCAGAAGCTCGACGTCGGTCTTGAGGAAGCCGCGCGCTCGCTTGGCGCGAGCCCGTGGGCGGTACAGCGCGATGTCGTGCTGCCGGCCTTAGCGCCTGCTTTCGTCGCCTCCGGCGCGATTGCCTTTGCGACCGCGATGGGCGCGTTCGGCACCGCGTTTACGCTCGCGACCAACATCGACGTGCTGCCGATGCTGATCTATACCGAGTTCACGCTGGCCGCGAACTTCGCGACCTCGGCGGCGTTGTCGGTCGGGCTCGGCCTCATCACCTGGTTCATCCTCGCGCTCGCCCGCTCGTTCAGCGGCAGCGCGGTCGCGGCGGCCGGATAAAGCCATGCGCGACCGCCTGATCTTCACCGCCCAACTCATCTTCACATTGCTCGTTGCCGCGTTCCTGGTATTGCCCGCGGGGCTATCGATCTCCGCCGGCGTTACCGTGAACTATTTTCGCGGCATTTCCTCAGGGATCACCCTGCAATGGGTGGCGCAGGTCTTCGATCTCTATGCCGGCACCATCGGGCTGTCATTCCTGATCGCATTCGCAACGCTTGCCGTCACCTTGATCGCCGGCGTTCCCGCCGCTTACGCCTTGCATGTGCGGGGAGGGCGGTTGGCGCGGGTGGTCGAGGAAATCATCACGTTGCCGCTGGCGATCCCCGGCCTCGCGATCGCGCTGGCGTTGCTGCTCACTTATCAAGGTTTTGGCGAATTCCGCCGATCCTGGCTGTTCATCCTCACAGGCCACGTCATCTTCACCATGCCGTTCATGGTGCGCTCCGTGATGGCGATATTCGCAACTATCGACATCAAGACGCTCGACGAAGGCGCCGCCTCCCTGGGGGCGCCGCCGTGGCGGCGCTTTTGCGGTGTGATCGTTCCCAATGCGCTGCCGGGAATCCTTGCCGGCGCCCTGATGGTGGTGACGTTGTCGCTCGGCGAGTTCAACCTGACCTGGATGCTGCATACGCCGCTCACCAAGACACTGCCGATCGGGCTTGCCGACAGCTACGCCTCGATGCGGCTGGAAGTCGCCTCGGCCTATACGCTGATCTTCTTTGTCATGATCATCCCGCTCCTGGTCGCGATGCAACTGTTCGCCGACGGGGAGCAGGCGAGATGAGCGCCGCCGCCGGCCATGGCGCCGCGGTGCGCGTCGAGGGTTGCGGCAAGACCTTCGTCGACGGCACCCGGGCGCTTGAGCCCGCCACGCTCGAGATCGCGCGCGGCGAAACGCTGGTGCTGCTCGGTCCTTCCGGTTGCGGCAAGACCACGATGCTGCGCATCATTGCCGGTCTCGAATTGCCGGATGTCGGCGGCAAGGTACTGTTCGACGGCAAGGACATGACATCGGTGCCGATCGAGAAGCGAAACGTCGGCATGGTGTTTCAGTCCTACGCCCTGTTCCCCAACATGAGCGTCGCCGACAATATCGGCTACGGGCTGAAAATCCGGGGTGTTTCCAAGAACGAGCGCGCCTCGCGTGTCGCCGAACTGGTTGCGCTGACCAACATCAGCGGACTTGAGCACCGCAGGATCCACCAGCTCTCCGGCGGCCAGCGCCAGCGCGTGGCGCTGGCGCGCGCGGTAGCGATCCGGCCGGGAATCCTTTTGCTCGATGAACCGCTGACCGCGCTCGATGCTGCGTTGCGCGATCGTCTGCGCGGCGAACTTAATCGGTTGCTACGCGCGCTCGGCATCACCGCGATCTATGTGACTCATGACCAGTCCGAGGCGATGGAGCTCGGCGACCGCATCGTCGTCATGCGCAAGGGTGCGATCGTCCAGATCGGCAACCCGCGCGAGATTTATTTTGCCCCAAATAGCCGCTTTGTCGCCGAATTCATTGGGGCCGCGAACATCATTGAAGCGCCGCTCGAAAATGGCCATCTCGTGCTCCCGGGAGGGCGGCAACCGATCGGCGGCGATACGAGCCTGCCTCTAGCCGTCGCCATGATCCGTCCCGAAACGATCGCGATCGTTGAGGCCGCCAGCGCACCGCTTTGCGGAACCATCGACAGCGTCAGCTTCGTCGGCGACCGGCAGCGGATGGTGGTCAGTGGCGCATCCGATAAACTGCTCACCGTCGACGCGCCAAACACTGTCCAAGCCATGGCTAGCGAACGGGTCGGGCTTTCGATTGCGCCGCAAGCCGTGCGACTGCTGCCCCCGGAAAACTGAAGATCGATGTCCTCAAAGCCCATTCGTATTGCCCAGATTTCTGACCTGCATATCAAGCCGCCGGGCGCATTGGCTTATGGCCGCGTCGACACCGCGAAGGCGTTGGAGCGCTGCGTGGCCGCCTTGAATGAATTCACGCCAATGCCCGACTTCGTAGTGATTTCAGGCGATCTCGCGGACACGCCGACCAGGGAAGAATACGAGCACCTCAAGCGCCTGCTGGTGCCGCTGAAACTGCCGTTGGCCGGGATTCCCGGCAATCATGACTCCCGCGACATGATGCGCGCAGCGTTTCCGGAAAGCCCCTACGCGTTTTCGTCGGGCCCGCTAAACCAGCAGATCGAAGCCGGCGGGCTCGATCTGCTGCTGCTGGATTCCAGCGTTGCCGGCAAGCCGCATGGCGAACTCGATGCGTCCACGTTGCATTGGCTGGATGCGACGCTCGCATCTCACGCGGACCGGCCGGCGCTGCTGTTCCTGCATCATCCGCCGTTCATCGCAGGCATCTGGCACATGGATCGCCAGAATCTGCGTAACGCCGAAAAACTCACGCCGGTCATCCGGCGCCATCCGCGCGTGCGACTGATCGCCACCGGCCATGTTCACCGCGCGACATTGACCATGTTCGCAGGCGTGCCGACCACGATCTGTCCGGCGCCCAACCACGCGGTCGATCTCGATCTGGACCATCTGCGCGAGCCCTCGTTCAAGGTCGAGCCGCCGGCCTTTCATCTCCACTGCTGGTTTCCGGGGGAGGCGTTTGGCCGCGTGGTCACGCATCAGGTGCCGATCGGCCAGTTCGACGGGCCTCATCCGTTCTTTGGGCCCGACGGCAAGTTGATATAAGCGGCCTCGTTTGGACGCGACGGTGGTTATTGCTTCAGCGTCCCCAGCTTGCGATAGGACTTGGCTGCCTTTTTCAGCAGCCGTTTTTTTCGCTTGGGGCCGAGGAATTGCAACGGCGTTTGCACGCCATTCTGCTGCAGCTCAGTCGCGAGCGCGTGGCCTCTTGCGCCGTCGTTCAACTCTCCCAGGGATCTTTGTGCCTTGCGCAGCTGCTTCAGCGCGGTCTTCTGCTTGGAAAACCTCTTGTCTGCGAACAGGTCTTCGAGGGAATCGATGGAATAAGTGAGCCTCTTGTTGAGGAGGCGCAGGCCGTGCCGTTGCTTCGTTCCCATCTTGCGAAGCTTGCGGCTCTTCTTCAGAAGCTTCTCCTCCCATTCGGTGATCTTTTCCGCGCTATAGGCGCCGATCGGAGCGGCACGCTGCCTGGCGGCCTGCTTGCCCGTCTTCGTGGACCAGGGTCCGTTTTC
>Ga0210406_10006237_pt1 | contig 12400 bp, 7 predicted proteins | sample IncBWC30MmetaG_FD_155454 | JGI IMG/M metagenome (GOLD analysis project Ga0210406, IMG submission 155454) | Forest soil microbial communities from Barre Woods Harvard Forest LTER site, Petersham, Massachusetts, United States - Inc-BW-C-30-M | ecosystem: Environmental > Terrestrial > Soil >...
GAGGAACCAGTCCTGCGAAGCGACGGGGCCAGGGGTTCCGCCGGGAAAGTGCTCGTCATAGTTCATGATGACGACGCCATCCACGGCGGAGGAAATGGCCTTGTAATCATAATCCTCGTTGCGCACCTGAACGCTGACGTACAGCTTCATGCCCTTGGCGTGCAGGTCGGACGAAAGTTCGTTCAGCAGAGCTACGTATCCGGGTTGCGCTTTCTTCGGGAACGATTCGAAATCGATCATCAACCCGCGATAGCGATCGGACCCAAGAAAAAGTCCGATCTCTCGTCGAAACTTGGCGCGAGCTTCCTTATTGTTCAGGAAGTCGCCCACGCCCGGAATAAAGTCGGTGCCGTCAAAGTTCTGCACCACCGGAAAGACTTCCATGTTTGTGCCTTCTGTCTTCAAAAACGGCATCACTTTGTCGTCGACCGGATGTACCGTTTGCCCATGCACCACGTCGAACATCGTGTTCGTATCCGTATTCACGGCTTGCAGATGGCCGTCTGGAGTGAGAACCTGCAGCCAGGTCGGGAAGAGCAAGTCGATCTGGCGCGCATACTCGCGCAAGGATGAGAAGCTGGCCGTGTCCCAGGAAACGTAGAAAGCGGCTCGTACCCCTTGCTGGGAGTTTAGTGTGAGTTGGGATGGAGCCTTCCGGGGTTGGCGGCGGTGTCCGGCGCGGGCCAGAGTGGCTAGGCGGCGTTTCTCGCGCGCTTTCGCCTTTTCGTTTTCTTTCAGAGCGTGGTATGGACGCTTTTCTGTAAGCCAGGAAAGATCGGGCAGAGGGTCGCTGCGCAAGGCACTGTAGATGAAAAAGACCACCAGGAAAGAAAAGGCCAGCGCGGCCGCGTCGAAAACGCGGCGAATCCGCCTCCAGCGCGCTTGCTTGGGATCGTAAAAAACCTGTTTCGCCATCTGGTTGTGGTTTCTACATCCTAAGGTGAGAGCCGCAGGGGGTCAAACCCAGTTCTCGGTTCTCGGTTCTCAGATTTCCTGCCGAAGCGGACCGAGGGGTTGCCTTCCGGGGGAGCCGCGATGAAAATCGCGCGATTCGCGATATATTCCCAACGTGCTCACCCTGATCCGGGAACACCGCTGGCTTTTTCTGACTACCGCAATTGCCGCCCTGGCATTGCGACTATTTTTCTTCTTTTATTTCCCGGCGGTCACGGACGACTCGCACATTTACGCCAACCTCGCCAGCAACTGGCTGCAGCGCGGTGTCTACGGCCAGACGCAGGGCGGCCATCCAGAGAAACAAATCGTGCCGGCCGACACACGGCTGCCGGGATATCCCGCTTTTCTGGCTGGTATCTTCTGGCTGTTTGGAGCCGGCAACTTCAAAGCCGTCATGCTGACGCAGATTCTGGTGGACCTGGCCACCTGCCTGATCGTTGCCGACCTTGCCCGCCGGATGGTTTCCGAACGCGCGGCGAGAATCGCTTTTGTGCTGTCAGCGCTGTGCCCGTTCCTCGCGAACTATGCTTCCGCTGTGCTCACCGAAACTTTGGAGATCTTCTTTACTGCGCTCGCTCTCGATTGTGCGGTCGCCGCGCTGAATCGAATGCCGGAGGCTGGTGTAGAGAATCAGGCAGACACGGGCGCGCTCAACAGAACTTATCGCAAGCTCTGGGCCGCCACCGGAGCGGCGATTGCGGCCTGCATTCTCCTGCGCCCCGATGGCGGCATCCTGCTGGCGGCCGCCGCTCTTTATCTGACGATTTTGGCATTGAAGCATCGCACCAGCAGAAAAAAAATGGCTGACATCCTAGTCGCTGGAATCATCGTCGTCGTAATTGCGCTGGCGCCACTCGCTCCCTGGACCGTTCGTAATTTTCGGACGCTTCATCATTTCCAGCCGCTGGCTCCGCGTTACGCCAACGCAACGGATGAACTCGTCTCCCGCGGTTTCAACCGCTGGGTCAAAACCTGGATCGCAGACTACGCGTCGGTGGAGGAAACCTACTGGAACGTTCCCGGCGACAAGATTGACCCGGAGAAATTGCCGTCGCGCGCGATCGATAATCCCGCGCAAAGGGACGAAACGCTGGCCGTAATCGCGGACTACAACCAGTCGCAGGACATGACTCCGGAGCTGGATGCACGCTTCGGCAACCTGGCGGCGAATCGCATTCGCGCCCATCCCGTTCGCTGCTACGTGGGACTGCCGCTGCTGCGGGTAGCGGACATGTGGCTGCGCCCGCGAACCGAGATCCTTCCTCCCGATGTGCGCTGGTGGGAATTCAATGACGATACCAAGCAGTCCGTCATCGCCGTCGGGTTCGGCGTGCTGAACTTGGTTTACGTGGCGGCAGCGCTGCTGGCGATGATTCTAGGGCAAGCACGAGGACAAGCACGCACGCCGTCAGGAATTCGCTGGGCCGGATTGCTGGTCAGCTTTCTGCTGCTGCGCTCGGCATTTCTGGGAACGCTGGAAAACCCGGAACCACGCTACACGTTGGAATGCTATCCCGCCATCATTGTGCTTGCGTCGTCCTTGTTCTCGCGTAGCGACAGCCGCCCTCGGCTGTCGGGGAACGAAGCCCAGGGGTGAGGCCCCCGCGCTCTGCTGGCGCCGTTTGACTTCGTTGTAAGGCGCCGACCTCGCGCAATTGAAATCCATGTAGTCTCGGACAGCCGAGGGCGGCTGTCCCTACGCAATTCGCTGCTCAACGAGCCGGCGCCTTCGCCTTCTCTGCTCGAGCTCTCTCGTCCTCTTCCTCCGCTGATCGGCCGAGCTGAGCATAGGCATCCGCAAGAAACAGATGCGCTTCCCGTGAGTCCGGCTCGACCGACGCCGCCTTCTGCAGATTGGCCAAGGCTTCCAAAGGCTTGCCAAGCAATGACAGCAGCCGTCCGCGGAGCAAATTCGCGCGGTAGTGATCGGGGCTGAGTCCAAGGGAAGTATCGAGATGCTCCATCGCTTCCGGCACCCGATCAATCCGAGCATAGACGGCCGCCAGCGAGAACTGCGCGTCCGCCCACTTCGGAGCCCGCGCCACCGCCGCCTCAAACTGCGGCGCCGCACCCTTCCAGTCGCCCGTCTCAAACAGCGCCAGGCCAAGTTCATAGCGTCCCATGCCGTTGTCGGGAAGCAGTTGAGATGCTTTCTGCAGCGGAGGAATCGCCTCGGCGTAATTCTTCAGACGCGCCTGCGCCATTCCATATTGCATGTTCGCGACTGGCATGTTCGGCTCCTCCGCCAGCACGCGCTTCAGCAGAGGGACGGCTTCCTGATAGCGAGCATCCTCGACGTCGAACATAGCGTCGTGCAGTAGGTTGGAGACTTCAATCTTAGTCTTAGGATCGACGCCGGTGAGCTTCTCATCGTCGCGCGATTCCGCCGCATTCGAAGCGACATAGCCGAGCGCTTGCAGCTTCTGCGTCTGCTCGGCATCGGGCTTGGCCAGCTCGACCAGCGTCTGGCTCGTTCGCGACCGGAATGCGTCCAGTTGGGCGGCGATCGTATCCGCGACGGCCTTCGCGCCACCCGCCAGATTGTGCACACCGTCGGGATCGATGGTCTGGTTATAGAGTTCGCGTTCCGGCGCGCGAACGTAGAGATACTTTCCGGAACGCAGGGCGCGCAAAGAACTCCAGCCAAAAGCGCGATGCGGATAGTCAGTCTCGGCATAGGCAGACCGCTCTTCCTCCACCGCCGCGACGCCATGAGGAGCTACCGCCGGCTTCATCATCATTGCTGATAGCGACTCCCCCTGCATTTCTTTCGGCACCGGCAGCCCGGCCTCCTGCAGAATGGTGGGCGCCACATCGACCAGACGTACACGCGCGTCGATCCGTTTACCCGCCGCATGTGAGGCCGGCAATTTGAACAGCAGCGGAACGTGTAGCGTTTCGTCATAGAGAAAAATCCCGTGCGTGTTCTCGCCGTGCGCGCCGAGCGATTCACCGTGGTCCGCCATCACCGCGATGAGCGTCTCGTCATAAAGCCCGTGCTTGCGGATCTCGCTCAGCAGTTTTCCCACGGCCGAGTCGGCATAGGCAATTTCACCGTCATACGGCTGTGAGGCGAACCGTGCCTTGAATGGAGGCGGCGGATCATAAGGATCGTGCGCATCGTAAAGATGCACCCACAAAAAAAACGGCCCGTTAGGTAACTGGCTGAGCCAGGCCAGCGAATGATTCACGACGTCGCCGGCGCGCCGCTCGACCGACTTGTAGCGGTCCATGCCGTGGCGACGCAGATGGAATCCGGCATCGTACACTTCAAACCCGCGATCGAATCCGGGTGCCGTCCCATCCAGCGGATCAAGGATCAGCGAGCCAACAAAAGCCCCGGTGTGATAGCCCTGCGTGTGCAGCAGATCGGGCAGGTAGGGAAGGCGCGGTGACAAAGGGATGCCAAAATCGTTAACCCTGTTGAACTGCGGATAGGTCCCAGTAAGGATTGTGGTATGCGAAGCAGTTGTGATCGGAACGTGCGCGTAGGCGCGCGTGAAAGCGATCCCTTGGCGGGCCATCGCATCTAGATTCGGAGTAAGCCCGCGCTTTGAGCCGAGGAACCCCATGCGGTCGGCACGGGTGGTGTCAAGGGTGATGACGATGATGTTCGGATGCGCGGAATCGAGCGAAGCAGCAGCCGGCTTGCGAGGAACACGAGGCGGCTGCGCGGCAAAGCACACCTCAAAAATCAGCAGTACTGCCAGAACCCGAAATAACCGCATACGAAAAAGGGAGTCTAGCATAGCCAGACTCCCGGGGGTGGTTCTTGCAGTCCAGCTAGAACGTAAACTTGAGCGCCAGGTTCATATTCCTGGGACCACCCTGAGCAATGACCGGATTACCGGCGGCAACATCCGGAGTTTCAGAGATCGTGCCGAACGTCGAACTGTTAATACCATTGTCGAGGGCGAATCGCGAGTAATTCGCCCGGTTCAGAACGTTGTACACTTCCCAGCGAAGTTGGACGGTCAGTCTCTCGCTGATTTTGGTGTTCTTGGCGAGAGTCACGTCCCACTGGCTCAGTCCGGGCGCGGTGAGAAAGTTGCGCGGCGTATTGCCCACCGTTCCCGGGTTCGGAGTCATGAAGCTTTTTGAAACGTAGGCCGTCGTACTGCGATCATGGATGACGATGGGATCTCCATTGAAGCTGCCGCGAATGCTTGTGCCGGAAAGCCCCTGGCCAGACGGATCACTGCCGCCGTTTTTGAAGACGCTGAAGGGATGGCCGCTGAGCGCGGTGTAAACGGTGCTGAGTTGCCATCCCTTGCCTGCGATCCGACCGAGATGCGGAATATCCGGAAATTCGTAGACTCCAGCTAAATTGAAGTTGAGCCGCACGTCCTGGTCGCAGAGTCCGCGGCCATCCTGAAAATTCGGGTGAGCCAATGCGATGCTACCCACAGGATTGTCGTTGTTGATTTGTGGGTAGTCTCCCTGACCGCCGCGGTTCGAGGAATTCAGGTCGATACACTTGCTCCAAGTGAGGTTGTACTGCGTATCGAGACCGTGCCACCCTCGCTGGTTGTAGGACACCTGCATGCTGTCGTACTTGGACGTGCCCTCGTTGTTGGCAGTGATGAGGTGGCGAATTAGCGGGCCTCCACTGATCGGGTCTATAAAGACGCCCGATAAAGGCCGATATGGGTCGCAACTTGACTCCGATGAGCACGGACTCCCAATCGGCGACGCATTTTGGTCGTAGTAGATGATCAAGTCGCGGCCGCGCTGACCCGAATAAGTAAGAGTCAAGACATTGTTCTTGAATAGTTCGTTCTGAATGCTGACGTTGAAGTTGTGGTAACGGGGAGTTTTGAAATTCTGCACCACGTCGAAGGCGTTAAACGGCGCAATACCGGTTGGGCTAGAACCAAACAGCGGCCCATTTGTCGCCGAGTCGAAGCAAATGTAATCGCCGACTCTGGCCGCCGGGTCATAACATGACGCGCCCGGATCGGTGGGAGGAAGCAGCGATCCCCCACCCCCACCTACGTCCGATGCGTTGGAGACACCGAAGACTCCGAGGTTTTGCTGGTCGAAAACTCCAGTGTGAGCGTGGGCGAAGGAGTAAGGGGAAGCTAGCGCTGCGAAGTTCGCTACATCGAAAGACAGCGAATAGCCCGCGCGAAACGCCGTCTTGCCGTTTCCAAAAACGTCCCATGCAACACCCGCGTGCGGTCCAAAGTCCTTATAGTCCACGTGGTGGATTCCGGCGACGTCTTTCCCTACCTTCAGAAAACCACGAACTGGATCAAAGATTGCTTCCTGGTTGTTGGTATCGCGCAGGGTCGCATTGATTTCATAGCGTAGCCCGTAACTCAACGTCAGACGGGGCTTGATCTTCCAGGAATCCTGGGCGTAAAAGCCAACGCTGTTTTGCGTGATATGCCGATGGGTGTCACCGAAACTGCGATCCGCTAGATCAGCCTTGCCCAACAGCAACTGTTCCACATCATTTTGCACCGAGAGATAGCCGTAAGCGCTGGGAATTGGGGCGTAGTAGCTGAAATACCCGACCGCCAAGCCGGTCCGGGCATTGTTTCGGATGCTGTTGCTGAGGCCCCGCTGGAAATTTCCGCCCAACTTGATCGTGTGATTTCCTTTCACCCATGAGAAATGCTCGGACCAGTCGTAGGTGGAGTCGGGCCGCGTGGACAGAGGATAGCCTTGAACTCCTCCGATATACCCGCCGTATCCAAGGTGGTACATGTACACGTATGGAATCCCGAAATCAGCAACGCCCAGTGGGCCCGTGTCAACGCCCAGGCTCTTGGGATCGATCTTGTTGTTGACGCCGATCAATTGGGAAAACCGGGTGTAGCCGAGTCGGCTCTCCAGGATCTTGTTATTCCCAAAATTCGAAGTCCAACTTAGTCCCGCCATCTGTACGCGCGTGGGCGCGAACGAATTGAAGAGGTTCTGCGGAAAAGCTGGATTCGGGGGTAGACCGGCAAATGGCGGTCCATTCTGGAGGCTGTCCCCGAAAATGTAGCGGACAGCGATCGAATTAGAACTGTTCACCTTGTAATCGAACTTGACAGCAAACTCGTTATTGCTGGCCGTGCTCGGGGTGTGCTGCGTGTAGCTGCCGACGCCGTTAGGATTTCCCTGATCGCCGGGACTCTGGTCAATGGGAAAGTAGTTCATGAGGGTTTGTCCCACGGGATCGATGGTGAGGCCGTTGTTAGCGATGTCCGCGACCGCCGCGTCGACCGCAGCCTGGGTCGGAACTTGCCTGGTCTTCACCGCCTCCGAAATGTTCCGCTGACCCTCGTAGAACAGAAAGAAAAAAGCTTTGTCCTTTATGATGGGCCCGCCGATGTTCACATGGAACTGATTGATGTGGGTAATCGTCGGCTTGCACTCGCCAACTCCGCTGCAGTCGCCGCTGGCGTTGGCAAAAAAATTGTCAGCGTCGCCGATACCGCTGTGATTCACCCAGGTCGCTCCGCCATGCCAGGTGTTGGTGCCGCTCTTCATGCTCAGCAAGATCGGCGCTCCGCCTTTGACGCCAAACTCCGCCGAGGGCGTCTCCTGAACGCTCAATTCCTCGATGGCTTCCGGCGGGAATGAAACCGCCGGAATACCTAGGATTCCAGTCTGGTTGATGGCCGAGTCGCCGTAGTAACGGTCGTTGTTATACAGCCCGTCAATAAAGTAGTTGTTCGACGTTGTCCGCGAACCGTTGATGCTGATGGCGAGGAATCCTCCGCCGGGATCGCGCTGCACTCCGGGCGTCATTGCCAGGAACGAGTTGAAGTCGCGGCCATTGATCGGAACATTCTCGATCTTTTCGCTATCCACGTAGTTGTTTTCGTTGGGAGAGAGATCGATCAACGGCGCACTGCCTTCCACTTCCACCGTCTCCGATCGCTGCCCGACCGGCAGTTTGAATTCAGCACGGGAAACCGCGCCGGTTAGGACTTCAACCGTTTGCACCGCAGTTTTGAAGCCCTCCGCCGTGGCACTGACTTTGTACTTGCCAATGGCCAGATCGGGAACGTCGAAATTGCCGCTCCTGCTCGTCGCCGCGGTTCGCTTTTGATTGGTTCCGAGATTTTCGACGGTGACCGTCGCACCCGCGATTACCGCGCCGGATGCGTCCGTAACATTGCCCGTAATCGTGCCCGTAATAGTTTGCGCAAAGCTCGGAAGGCTCAAACAGACCAACAGCAAGGAACCAACGAGAGAAATACCCAAAACTGACCGCATGTCATGCCCCCTCGGAAATCTCGGCCGCCACGCTAGATGCTGGTTGGGAAACAAGTTTAGTGCGCATTGCGAGAAAGTCAACACAATCAGAGCGCGTCGCAATGACCAGCAGTCAACTGACCTGTGATGGAAAAAGACGCGAGTCGCCATCGCAAGTCATTTCTTAATTGACATCGTAATGGACGAAGCAGACTTCGGAAGGAAAGCGATTCTCAGCTCAGCGGCGAGTCGGTCATGCGGAAACGCGTGCGGACGTGTTCGGACAGCAGTTCGACGGCCTCGCGATTGGCTACCGGATCGGCCTTCGCCAAATATTTCATCGCTTCGACCAGCATCTTCTGGCCGTCCACATAGCGGGGATCGGCGGTGCGTTCACGCCTCTTGCGCGACATATCCGGAGGAACGGTGATGGTAAACACTTTGGCCATGCGAACTCAACTTTCCGAGGTTCTTCGTGCAGTATATAGCGCCAGCCGGTCTTTTTCAGCTTGTTTCTGCTGGTTCCAATTTTCGCCCGATCTTGCTGCGAAACTACCCTTGCGCGGAGACGAACTTGGTTTTTCCGGTTGTCTTCAACTTAAACGCGTTGTCCGGAAGCTTTTGGTTGATCTGTATGTCGGAATACTTCGCCATGCGATAGTCACCGCTGGGCTCAAAGAATTGTTGCTGCACCGAAACTCCCCGGGCCGGGTCGATCCAGAGCAGGATGCGCGCGATATTGTTTTTTAGACGGGCGGACTTCGGAATCAACTCCAGCTTCCCGGCTTCAATGCCGTTGACGGTCTCCGGCCCCAAAAACTTCACGTCGTAAGACTTCAGCATACCGTGCCCGCTGCCGCCGAAGCCGAGCACCAGAAAACTCTCGACCTCGCTGCGATTCTTGCCAGGATTGTATTCGTTGACCTGATCGATTTTCGGCTGATACACCTGAACTTTGCCGCCGCTGTAGATGACGTACTTTCGGTCCGGTTCAACAAAGTCGGCAGCCATCTGTATCTCGCCGCCTTCACGCCGGAAATAAATCCTACCCTTCTGCGTCTCGGTTTCGTTGATCACCTTCTGGTACTGGTCCCAGACCACCTTGGCCTCAGTCGTTCGGAAGCTTTTCGCGGCGGCGTCCATCTGGGTGAGAACTTTATCGAGCCCGGCGGAATCGCTCTGCGGCCAGGCTGTCGCCGCCAGCAGCCAACCGATCACTAAAATTTTGAGCACAGTTCTCATTGGTGAAACCATTTATGAAATCAGCTCTATTCCTTTTCAACCCAGACTTTGTAACTCTGTGTGTGTCCGGAAGCGTCTTTGATGGTCTCGTACCTGGTAATGCTCACCGCCCCGGAGATGGGTTCAATGATCCGTTCCAACTGCCGGCGAACATCTCCACCGTCAGCGGCATTCACTTCCGAGGCTTGGATCTGATAGATGAACTCGCCCTTCTCGCCGGGAATCACAACCACGCCGGTAAGATGCGGATTGCGCTCGACCGGTTTGTCCTTAAAGTTGATGAAGCGTGGCGAAATAAAAACAAAGAGAAGAATCAGCGTGACCATGATGTCGTAGTGCAAGCTCCCCCGCTCATACGACCAAAGAATGTATCCGCGGATTGTGCGCCAGATCGCGCCCATTGGAGAGACGGTGCTTTCAAGCACCGTCGAGGCTATCTCAGATTGCTGCAAGTGTATTTGGGAATTCATGGGATGGCAAATCGAGCCAGCCGCGCCGGTTTGGCCCGCGACCGGCGCCGGTTCATGCGCTCCTTGTCTTCGACGAGGTCTTCGCCGGAATGCCAGCAGGTATGCGGTCGGTGCCCATGTAAGGCTGCAGCGCCTCCGGAATGCGCACGCTGCCATCAGCTTGTTGATAGTTCTCCAGAATGGCAACCCACGTACGTCCTACCGCCAACGCGCTGCCGTTCAGTGTGTGCAGGAATTCAGTCTTGGTCTTGCCCTCGGGACGATAGCGGATATTCGCCCGCCGTGCCTGAAAAGTTTCGAAGTTCGAGCACGAAGAAATCTCGCGAAAAAGATTCTGTCCCGGCAGCCAGACTTCAATGTCATAAGTCTTGGCCGAAGAGAATCCCATGTCGGCGGTACATAGCGTCACCACGCGGTAGTGCAGGCCGAGTTTCTGCAAGACGATCTCGGCATTGTGCGTCAGCTTCTCCAGTTCGTCGTACGAAGTCTCGGGACTGGCGAACTTCACCAGTTCCACTTTTTGAAACTGGTGCTGTCGGATAATTCCGCGGACATCCTTTCCGTAAGATCCGGCTTCGCTGCGAAAACAGGGAGTGTACGCGGTCAGGCTAACCGGCAAACGCGCCGCATCCAGAACTTCGTCGCGATAAAGATTCGTCACCGGCACTTCGGCCGTCGGAATCAGCCAAAGATCTTTCTCGCCATGAGGGACTCGAAACAAATCCTGCGCGAACTTCGGAATCTGGCCCGTGCCATACATCGACTCGGAGTTCACCAGATACGGCGGGAGCACTTCCGTATATCCGTGCTCTCGCGTGTGCAGATCGAGCATGAAGTTGGCGAGCGCCCGCTCCAATCGCGCACCCAGCGCCCAGTACACGGCGAATCGAGCGCCCGACAACTTAGCTGCACGCTCCAGGTCGAGCACTCCCAGCTCTTCGCCCAGCTCCCAGTGCGGCTTTGGTTTGAAATCGAACTGAGGCGGCGTGCCCCAGCGGCGCACTTCCACGTTATCTTCGGCGCTCTTCCCCACCGGCACGCTGGCATGCGGAAGATTTGGAAGTGAGGTGAGAATTTCGCGCAGGCGAGCTTCCTGTTCAGCCGCCTTTTTTTCCGACTCCTGAATCCGCTCGCGCAGTTCTTTGGTTTCCTGGATCTGCGACGAGGCGTCCTGCCCGCCTTTCTTGAGTTTCGCAATTTCCTCCGAAGCACGGTTCCGTTGCGCTTGCAAAGTTTCCGCAGCCGTGATGGCCTGGCGGCGCTCGCCATCGATGGCACGGAAGTCTTTCAAGACTTCCGCCGGGTTCATCCCGCGCTGCTTCAGCTTTTCTTCCACCAGCGCGAGGTTGTCACGAACAAAATTCAGATCGAGCATGTGCTGTTAACTTTAGCTGAAAAACGCGATTCCGTGCACAGGGATGGCCTTATCTACGCAGAGACAGCCGCCCGGCTGTCCGGCGGGGCAACGCCCAGCCACGCTCTTGAATGCGAAGACAGCCGAATGAAACCGAGGCGATCTGCATTCGCGTGGACAGCCGGGGCGGCTGTCCCTACGTGGGATTGACCATCTCCTGTAAACTAACTCGCGATGAGACTCCCCCGTTCATTATGCGCGGCCGTCCTGCTGCTGTGCTCGATCCCCACCACATTCGCCTCCGCCTACAACGCCCGCCCCAAGCTCGTGGTCGTCATCGTGATTGACCAGTTCCGCGGCGATTATCTGGAACGCTATCGCGACCAGTTCGGCGACGGCGGCTTCCGCGTCTTTCTCGATCGCGGCGCTTATTTCACTGACTGCAACTACGACTACGCCAACACCCGCACCGCCCCTGGGCACGCTACCCTGTTCACTGGAAGCTATACCAGCGGACACGGCATCGTGGCGAATGAATGGTGGGACCCGGCGAAAAAGAAGCGAGTCACGTCGGTCGAAGACGACGCCACTAAACTTGTCGGCGCCGACGCCGGCAAAAATGGTCCGGGCGCGTCACCACACAACCTGATGAGCGATACGCTCGGAGACGAACTGAAACTGGCCACCGGCGGCAAATCCCGAGTATTCGCTATCTCGCTCAAGGATCGCGCTGCCGTCTTGCCTGCGGGATTTTCCGGAGACGCCGCCTACTGGATCGATCCCAAAAGCGGCGAATGGATCACCTCCACCTACTACCGTCCCGATCTTCCCGAGTGGGTGCGCAATTTCAACGGTAGCCATCGCGCGCAGAAATTCTGGAACCGCGACTGGAAAGATAGCGATGGAAACACCCTCGGCTCAACCGCGACCCGCAACGGAAAGGACGGTACGCCCGCCGGCTTTTACGAGGTCGTCGGCTCCACTCCCTTCGCCAATGATTACCAGCTGCAATTTGCGAAGGAGCTCGTTTTGTACGAGAAACTGGGCGCGGGCTCAGCGACGGACCTGCTCGTAATCAGCCTCTCGGCCAACGATATTCTCGGCCACCAGGTTGGCCCCGACTCTCCGCAAATGCGCAGCATGGCGCTCGAACTCGACAAGTCACTGGCGGATTTCTTCGGCT
>Ga0210406_10006238_pt1 | contig 12396 bp, 7 predicted proteins | sample IncBWC30MmetaG_FD_155454 | JGI IMG/M metagenome (GOLD analysis project Ga0210406, IMG submission 155454) | Forest soil microbial communities from Barre Woods Harvard Forest LTER site, Petersham, Massachusetts, United States - Inc-BW-C-30-M | ecosystem: Environmental > Terrestrial > Soil >...
CTTCTTTCCTTGGAGAAGGAACTCAGCCTGATCCGCGCGGCTGCGCATTTCTGACAATTGCGCTGGCACCGCTGGACCCGCTTTTTGGTTGCTGGCAGGTTTGGGTTTCGCGGAGGAGCCTGGTCGTTTCGGCCCTTCTGTCTGCGTCTGGGATCTAACATCTCCCGTGGCCACCACCCTCTCGACCTGATTTTCCTCGCCCAGATAAAACACCGCCTGCTCGGCTTCGAGCGTTCCGCCTTCACGTCTGAGATGAGGATGGTCGAGCGTAATCTCGCGCGGATCGTTGGTGATGATGCCGTGATCTGCCTCAACGACGGCGGCATTCGCACCACTGATGACCACATGAATCTGCGACGATAAGGTCAGTATGTTGCTCTTGCCCGCGTATTTCACGCCCATGGCCCAGCCGGTGGCTTGCGGGGTTTGAAACTCGACGCGGGCAGCGGTCATAGCGTTTCCGCTGTCTTTGTTGAAGACCAGATCGCGAGTCTTGAGGTGGATTGGGTTCTTGAGTTCTTTCGGGGTGGTTTGGTCAGGACTGGCGAGACCCCCGGGATTGGCGACCAGATCAATCTGCACGTCGCCCTGGGCGGTGACGTCACCGGTTTTCTGGTTGAAAGCGAAATCGTCGCCGTAGATCTGGTCGAAACGCGAGGAATCGCGGCCATAGAGCACGATGCTGACGTTGTGCAACTCGGCGTTTCCGTTGAGCTTGAATTGTTTGACGTCGCTGGCTTGAACGGTGAAGATGGTGCGTTTGCCATCGGATTTGGAAACTTGGAAGCCGCTGGCGGTCTGCTTGATTTCAAATCCGATCTTGCCGGGGATTTGCTTCAACACGTCGGTCGCCCGCGAACGCGCGTAGAAATACATTCCGGCTACGACCAGCGTGAGCAGCACGGCGATCGCGGCCAGCAGGCGACGAAGACGATAGATTCGGAGCGGCATCTGGGTTCAGTGTAATGCTAAAACCAGTTCTCCGTGCTCGGTGGTTCGGACCTCATCTACACTTGGATGCAATGACTACGGAAGCCAGACCACCGCTGCTCGACTTCCACAATCTCCGGGTTATGCGGGGGCAGACGATTGCACTGGACGATTTTAGCCTTCGCATTGGAGCCCAGGAGCACATTGCCGTCCTGGGCCCGAACGGGTGCGGCAAATCGACGTTGATTAAGACTATTACGCGCGAGTGTTATCCGGTGGCCCGCCCGGATTCGTCGATGTCGATCCTGGGAGAAGAGAGCTGGGATGTGTTCGCGCTGCGCACCCGCCTGGGCATCGTTTCGAACGACCTGATGCTGACCTGCACTGGAGATGCCTGCGGGCGGGACGTGGTGCTGTCGGGCTTCTTCAGCAGCATCAGCATTTTTTCCAATCACACCGTTGCTGCCCGGCACCGGGAGTTGGCCGACGCTGCACTCTCCGAATTGAAGATATCGCATCTGGCCGAGCGTCCGGTTTCTGAGATGTCGTCGGGAGAAGCTCGGCGCGTGCTGATTGCCCGCGCGCTGGTGCACAAGCCGGGCGCGCTGCTGTTCGATGAGCCCTGCAATTCGCTCGACCTGTCGGCCCAGCAGAGCTTGCGGCAGAGCATGCGTACCTTGGCCAACTCTGGAACCGCAATCATCCTGGTGACGCATGAACTGGCCGACATCGTCCCCGAGATTCAGCGCGTGGTGCTGATGCGGCGCGGGCGAGTGGTCGGCGACGGGCCTAAAGAAGAAATCCTCGAGGTCGAGCGTCTGGCAGATCTTTTCGGCGTCAAGGTGGAGATGGCGCGGCGCGATGGCCACTATCACTTATGGTAAGGAGCAGATGGGCTGAGAACTCAGCGCTGTTTTGAACCGACTTCCATCCAGCGTCTCGCCATCGAAACCAGGCCGAGAATTTGCCTCCCAGCACGACTCGCTTGACCGGCAGCCGAGATTCTGCATCGGTCGAGGCTGTCGTGGTGGTTTTTGGCTGCGAACCTTTGCCAGCTTCGGCTTTGCTCTGAGCAATCAGACTGCCGGTCAGAGAAAGCGCGAGCATAGCGGACAACATTGAGTAATGCATGCACACCTCTGACTGCAGAAGCGGCGATTCTACAGAAGCGGAAGTTTAGCACCTTGTCGTCTGCGTGACGTGCTTCTCCCATCGCTCAGATCGCTCAGCGGACGGGTATGTGGAAATCGCGCAAGCAGAGTTCCAGGCCGCCGTATTCGGGATGATCGTTGTTTCGGATGGAGAAGGCGACATCGATCGCGTCGCCGGCGAGCAGCGGAGTTTGCCGCAGGCGCTCGGCCATGTGCCAGCCCAGAGCGTCGAAAGTGATTTTAGATTTCAGTTCTGGATTAGCAGTTCTCAGTTCTCGGTTCTCGGTTCTCGGTGGAACGGCGCTTGCGTAGCCTTCGGCCACAGCGGCTGCTTTTTGGTCCCGCCGGAGGGCGGCGCCGTCGGGGTGGCAGCCGGGCGTTGCCAGAACGGCGACTGCTGAGAGTTCTTCTGATTCACCGGCAACGATGTCGTTGCTCATTGCGCCCGCCCTTAGTTTCAGCTTGACATGCTTGTCTTTCACAATTCGCGGAGGCGCGGTCAACTGCACGGCGCGGGCGGCGAAGATGGGCTCGGGATTTCCTATGCCATAGGGCTCCAGCAGTCGGAGCGCGTCAAATAGTTCGGGCGTGACTTCGGCCAGGCCCAGTTCCGCATCCAGATTGAGCCTGGGATCGAAATCTGCGGGGGTGAGGCGGGCGCGGGCAAACAGATCGAGCTTGGCGCGCAGATCGGCGACGTTGGCGGAGGGCATGGCGAATCCGCAGGCGTGGGAATGGCCCCCGTAGCGCGAAAAAAGAGCGCCGCAGGACTCGATCGCTTCCAGCAAATGAAACGCACGAATCGAGCGGCCAGAGCCGAAGGCCTCATCGCCGTCGCACGAAATGACCACCGTCGGACGGTTGTAGCGGTCGACGATCCGGGTCGCGATGATGCCGATGACGCCGCGATGCCAGCCCTGTCCATCGACAACAATGCAATAGGCCTCGCACAGCCCGGGTTCGTCCGTGAAGCGCTGTTCCACCGCGCGCAAGATCCTCCGTTCTTCCTCCTGGCGGTCGAAGTTGAGACGATCGAGTTTGGCGGCTAGTTCCCGAGCGCGTGCCGCATCTTTCACGCTGAACAGCTCGATTACGTCCCGAGCCACGTCCATGCGTCCGGCGGCATTGATGCGCGGCGCGATGCGGAAACCAATTTCGCCCGAGGTTGGCGGACGCTTGGGGGAAACCTGCGCAACTTCGAGCAGAGCCTTGAGTCCGGGATTCACGGCGCGGCGCAGCGCGTCCAAGCCCAGGGAAGCGAAGACGCGATTCTCGCCGGTCAACGGGGCGGCATCGGCGATAGTGGCAATGGCCACGACTTTCATAAACGAACTCAGCAGTTTGTTCTGCAGGTTCGCATGCAGGCGTCGCTGCATCAATCCTTGAGCCAACTTGAAAGCCACGCCCGCGCCACAGAGTTGCTTGTCGGGATACTGGCAACCCTGCTGATTGGGATTGAGGACGGCCAGCGCCTTGGGGATGCCGTCGGGATCGGGGAGGTGGTGATCAGTGACGATCAGATCGACGGCGAGGCGCTGCGCCGTTTCGGCGGGCGCGAAGGCGCGGATGCCCATGTCGACGCTGATGATCAGGCGGATGCCCGCCGCTGCGGCGCGCTCGATCACGTCATCGCGCAGGTCGTAGCCTTCGCGAATGCGGTGCGGCACATGGAAGTCGGCGGAGCCGCCGCAGAGTTCAATTGCGGTCTTCAGGATAATGACCGCCATGGTGCCGTCCACGTCGTAGTCGCCGTAGATGAGGATGGGCTCTTTGCGCTCGATGGCGGCATCGACGCGGTCAACAGCGGCGCGCAAGCCGGTCATACGCTCGGGGGCGTGCAGATGAGAAAGCGAAGGAGAAAGATAGCGGCTAGCCGAATCCGGATCGTTGATGCCGCGGCTCACGAGCAATCGCGCCAGGATATTTGCTGCCTGGGCAACTCCGCGATTCGCGGGATGAGTGCGTAGTCCTGCAATCAAGGGTCCGAGGCTTTCTTGATTCGTTGCTTTTTGAATCCACTGCATGGTGAAGGAGCAGTTTACTACCGAGGCAGTTGTGCACAGTGGCAAGATTCAAGAACCTGCCGAGCTTCGCTCGGCCCGGCCCTTTCGACTGCACCGGGGGGTAGGCGCCAACCCGGCTCCGCACAAGACCTAGTTTTCTTCGTCCTGGTCGGGCTCATCCAAGGTTAGGCCGCCGAACTCGTCGGAGACTTCGAGCAGGTGCTGGTAGCGTTCGTACCACTCCGTGCTGACTTCGCAGAGGAACATCGACCCCTGGTAGGCCCATCCCAATTGCAGAAATCCTACGCGACCGACATGAGCACGGAGCCAGCGGGCGTCTTCCACATCGTCACTGTCGGTGAATTCCGAATTGGTCAAGCGCTGCACCATGTCGTCCAGTTCAGTGCGTTCGAGCGTCCAGGAGTGCATGGTGAGGAAAGGAGCGGCAGAGGCCTTGGCTAGTTCGACGAAATCCTTCCAGCCATCAGGATTACCGCCCATCTCCCACATGACGCATTGCACCTCGTCGTAATCCACATAGCCGTGGAAACGGCGCATGCCGTGGCCCTCGATGAAGGCAACCATGTCGTCCTTTACTGTGGTCAGATCGTCTGGAATGGGAGACATATTCGGCGAAAGCGAGTAACCAACATTGTATGCCGATTGCAACTGCGGTGCCAGCGCAAGGCCGGAAGCAGCGTGCCGGCGACCGCATTACAAAAAGCAGGGCAGACTCTTGGCGCCAGTCTGCCCGCAACACGTTTCGCGTATCGTTCTAGAATTTCAGCTTGAGTGCAAACTGAACCAAGCGCGCATTGTTCACGGTATTGTTCATGACTCCAAAGGTGACTGGAGCATTGATGTCCTGTTCGCCGGTGCCTCCTGCGCCTCCCAGATAGAATTCGGGATGGTTGAACAGGTTGAAGAATTCGGCGCGGAATTGCAGGTTCATACCTTCTCGGAACGACAAAGGGAAGTCCTTGATCACAGAGAAATCGGTGTTCACAAAACGCGGACCGTAGACGGGAGCGCGGGCAGCGGTGCCAAGTTCTCCAGTCGGAGCTTTTGTGAAAGCGCAAGGATTAAACCAGTTCTGAATGGTATGGATTCGAGAAGGAGGAGCAGCGCAACTGGGATTCCCTGCGACTGCACCCGCCTTATTTGGGTCACCGACTTGGTTTGGACGCTGGTATGTGTTTCCGTTATAGGAAAAGAAAACTCCCGATTCATCGGCGCTATCCACGACAAAAAGCGGGAATCCAGACGTGGCCCTTTGAATCAAATCCAATTGCCAGTTTCCAAAAACTGCATTCGTCGCGCCACTCCAATCACTGCCGAAGTGTTTGCCTTTGCCAAATGGCAAGTCATACAAGATGCTCGCGGTGAAGCTGTCATTAAGATTCAGCTGCGACAATCCCCAATCGAGCTTCGAACTCCCCGGCAGTGGGTAGTATAGGGCCCCGGGATTCGTACCCAAGCCATCGGGCATACCGGAGTCGAATGTACGGGACCAGGTATAGCCCAGCAGGGCGTAAATCCCGTGGCGCGTGCTCTTAGTCTCCGCCTTCACCTCCAGGGAGTCGTAGCGAGCTCTGCCCACGCTGTTGTTGGCTGCGACCTGCTGGAACGGGGCCGCATAGGGATAGGACGGGAACCCGCACCCGACGGTATAGCCTGGGACCACTCCGCATGCACTTGGCGAGCTCAAATTCTCGTTCGACTGGCCAACCAGAATGTGCGTGCTGCGCGTGCCTGCATAGCCGGCGGTCAACACGACATTCCCTGGCAACTGGTGCTCTACATTCAGGTTGAACTGCTGCACCATACCCTGCCGGAAATTTCGATTCATGGATTGAATCGTGCCCGTGTAAGCGGCCGGATTGACGGGTGAGGATAAGACAGCTCCACCAGTCACGGGAGTGCTCGAGGGAGTAGACGGGTCAACCAGAAAGCCTCCGGACAGCGAACCGAACGCGCTGTTGTATCCCAAACAGAAATCGCTTGGGCAGGGATCGACCTCAGCATAGTACGGAGGGTTCTGCCACAGGCCTTGTCCACCTTGATTCCAAGACGAATCATGCAAGATTCCGTAGCCAGCGCGGATTACAGTCTTGTCGCTGCCCATGACCTTCCACGACAATCCAATACGCGGCTCAATGGCTGTCTTGTCGAATTGAATACCGACACGGCCGTCAGTTGGCACACAGATGGTGCAACTGGCCAATGTGGGGCTGCCCTTCGGCACGTACCACTTCAGCGTCTGGATATCGAACTCCGACTGACGGTTTTCGACTTCGGTCGTGGGCGTCGCTAAAGCCCATGCCACTCCGAGATTCACGGTTAAGTTGTTGGTCACGCGCCAGTCGTCCTGCACGAAAGGACGAAACAATTTCCAGCGGCGCCCGGTCGTGCCACCCAGGAATGTCTGATCGTGGGCCGCGAAGATACCCGTGCTGCCCAGCAGCACGTCCGCCGCGTCATCCCCCGTCAGCGCCGCATTCTCGACGAGAAACCCGTCCTGAAACGCGTTGTTTCTCACGTTCATCTGGCTAGCGCGGAAGGTACCGCCGAAGCGGATGTTGTGCTTGCCGCGGATGAGATCGAGGGTGTCAGAAACCGAATAAACGTTGGTCCCGCCTTGATAGGGCGCGAAACCGCGGTCGCCAATTGCGAAATAGTTCGACATCAGGAACGACGTCATGCCGCAGCTGATGCAGTCCTTGTTGGACTGATTCAGGCTCGCCGGATATCCCGTGACCGGATCGCACTTCGCTCCGAGATCTGCGCCGGGAATTCCGATATTGGCGGCTTCACAGCTGCCGGTGCCGAAAGAAAGGATGTGATTGAAGATGCGATTGTAGCCAACCGTTACCTGGTTGATCATGTTGGCAGAAAACACGTGCGTTTCCGACACGGCTGCATTACGACCGTGATTGTCGATGTACTGGTTGCTGCCAAAAGCGTTTTGTTCAGTCCAGGTGGGCGAGCCACCGGGGACAAAGTTGGTCGCCTGATCGTAGCTGAAGCGGGCAAAAATAGAATCCTTGCTGGAGATGTTATGGTCCACGCGGATGTCGAAGGTGCCCTCATTCAGCTTCCGTTCCGGCTCGTTAATGTAGTTGTAGCCTGCGCCGTTTGCATTGGGGGTGGGATAAAGCTGAAGCACCTTCGCGCCGACGGGATTGACGACCGCGGCGGGAATGATGTTGCAGGGCTGAGACACCCCTGCAGTTGCAGGACCCTGACTTCCTCCGTCTTGACCGCTTGTGGCCGGAGCCACTGGAAGTCCCGTAGCGGTGTAGCAGATGAAGGGACCCGTGGTAGTTGTGGTGGGCGAGGTATGATACGGGAATGGGTTGGTCAGTTGCTTGGCCGTGGCCGCGCCGTTGAAATCGTAATTCCCATTGGCATCGGGAGTAGTCATTCCAGTAGTTGGAACGAAGCCAGTGAAGGGCACGCCGCGGCGCTGCATCTTCGCCTGGTAATCGACGAAGAAGAACGTCTTGTCCTTCTTGATCGGGCCTCCGAAGGATCCACCAAACTGGTTCAGATTGAATTTCTCAACCGAAGTTGCGAAGTAACTGCGCGCGTCCAGTTTTGTATTGCGGAAAAATTCAAACAACGAACCGTGATATTGATTCGTTCCCGACTTCGTCGTTACCAATACAGTCGGCCCGGCGCGCTCGCCATATTCCGCGGAATAGTTATAGGTCAGTACTTTGAATTCCTGGATATCGTCAATGTCGGAGAAAATTGCAATTCCGCCTTCGTCCAGTTGGTTGTTGTCGTTTCCGTCGAGCAGCCAGTCAGTGCTCTGTTCACGAGAACCACCCACTGAGAGCGAGAACGCTCCCCGAGTGGCCGCTTCACTGCTAGCCGCGCTCGTAAAGAAGCTGTTCGGGTTCGTCGATTGCGTAGTGCCCGGGGTGAGAGTCGCCAGCTGCACGAAGTTACGCCCGTTCAAAGGGAGTTCGGCAACTTCTTCGGCGGTTATGACCTGCCCGAGGGTTGGCGTCGTCGTCTCTACCGCGACTTCGGTCGCATTCACTTCCACACTGGCGCTGACCGATGCTGGCTGAAGGCTGAAGATCAATTCGCGCTGCTCGTCCACCTGCAGCCGTACGTCTTTTTGTTCCACAGCGCCGAAACCAGGGGCTTCAACGTGAATGATGTAGAAACCAACCGGAAGCAGGGGAATGAGATAGTGTCCGGAATCGTCTGTCTTGACATCGCGCGTAAGGCCCGTGCCTTGCGACGTAATTCTTACGCTCGCACCGGAGATCACGGCGCCTGCCTTATCGGAAACTGTGCCCGAAAAGCTCCCCGTTGCCTGACCATGTAAAAACGGGCTCAATAGGCAGAGCAGCGAACCGAGATACACTGCGACACGCATCTTTTGGCTCGACATTTCCCGAACCCCTTTCGGTGGTGGCACCGCGAAAGAAAAAACCCTTCACTTCAAGACGAAGTTCGGGCCGCTGGGACCGCAGACAGCGCTTATAAATTGCCGCTCGCCTGTAAGTCAAGAATTTTCGAAGCGTACTAAGGAGTCTTCGCGGTCATTCTTTGGCATTGTCTCATGCGAAAAATCTATCCCGAAGCGGGACGAGGCAACTGGCTCAGATTCTCGAGGCGAGTTCGGCGTCAAAGCGCTTGCGATCGTAAAAGGATTTCTGCGTTCCGACACCGGTTGTGGATAGCGCGGCATAGAGATTAGCGCGCCGAACGGCTTCTTTTTCAGGGACCCCTTCGGCGAGAAATACTGCAAAGCTTCCAATGAACCCGTCCCCGGCGCCGCTGCTGTCGACGCTGTTCACCGCGAAAGGGGGCATGTGTTCGCCTCCGTCGGTGCTGGCGAGAAAAGATCCATTGGCTCCCAAAGTTATAATGACGCGCCGGATGCCGCCTGCCACTAATTCTTTGGCGCACTTCCGGGCGTCTTCCACGTTTTTCACAGGCCGCCGCGTTATGGACTCGGCTTCACTCTCGTTGGGAACGAGGTAGTCGAGATCCTGGAGCGCCTTCAGGTCGACAGGCTGCGCGGGCGCGGGATTGAGAATGCAGCGGATTCCGTTCTTCCGGGCGAACGCGACCGTGTAATAGACCGTTTCGACCGGAATTTCGAATTGCAGCACGATGCAGTCGGCGGCCTTCAATGTCTCGGCAGCTGCGTCTACGTCCGCCGGCTTTAGCGCATCATTCGCCCCCTTGACGACCAGAATGCGGTTCTGCCCGTTGGGTTCCACGAAGATAGGCGCAACGCCGCTGGATAGTCCTTGAACCTGTTTCACATGAGTTGTGTCAATGCCCTGCTTCTTGAAGTTTTCGATGGTCGCGGGACCGAACAGATCACTGCCGACTCGCGCGACCATGAACACTTCCGCACCACAGAGGCGCGCCGCCACGGCCTGGTTCGCGCCCTTGCCGCCGAAGCCGAGATCAAACGTTTGCCCGAAGATGGTTTCGCCGGGCTGGGGAAACTGATTGGTGAAGGTTGTGAGGTCGATGTTGGCACTGCCAACTACCGCGATCTTGGGGCGATGTGCCATGGTCTTGCCGTCGCTTCCGTAACCTTTGGAACGCCGAGTCTATTCAGCCGACGCGGGGTGTGTCAACGACTAGAATGGCTGCGGAAAAAGCCCGCCTTTGCGATTGTTTTGAAAGGGCGCGGCTTCTAGCCGCGCCGCAATCCGTGCGAAATCAATGGCGGCTTTAGCCGCTGAGGTCGGCACCAGCCTCGCGAAAGCAGTTTTTCTGCAGCCTCTAGAGTCGACTTATTGAGATCACTCGCGACCGTCCCAGGTCGCGCCCGGATGACTGAAGCGACAACAATTTCTGTTATAGTTTCGTTCCTCGATAGTTAGCTTTGGAGGTCTCATGCCCCGCAATGTCCGCTGTGCCTTGATTCAAGCCAGCAACGCGCTTTCGACGGAGCGCCCGCTCGCCCAGATCAGAAAGGCGATGATCGACAAGCACTTGAAGCTGATCGCGCAGGCCGCGCGCAAGAAGGCGCAGATTCTCTGCCTGCAGGAGCTTTTCTACGGGCCCTATTTTTGCGCGGAGCAAAATGCGCGTTGGTACGAACTGACCGAACGCGTGCCCGAGGGCCCGACCACGCGCCTCATGCAGAAACTTGCTGCTAAGCACCGCATGGTGATGGTGGTTCCGGTCTACGAAGAGCAGATGCCCGGCGTCTATTTCAATACGGCGGCGGTGATCGACGCCGACGGCCGATATCTCGGCAAATACCGCAAGCATCACATCCCCCACTGTCATCCCGGATTTTGGGAGAAGTTTTACTTCACTCCCGGGGATCTCGGTTATCCCGTCTTCGAGACTAAGTATGCCCGCGTCGGGGTGTACATTTGCTATGACCGGCATTTCCCCGAAGGCGCGCGCATCCTAGGATTGAACGGCGCCGAGATCGTGTTCAATCCTTCCGCCACGGTAGCCGGACTATCGGAATATTTGTGGGAACTCGAACAGCCCGCCCATGCCGTTGCCAACGGCTACTTTGTGGGGGCCATCAATCGTGTGGGGACCGAGAAGCCGTGGAGTATCGGCGAATTCTACGGCAAGAGTTATTTCTGCAATCCGCGCGGCAAGATCATCGCTCAGGCGAGTCGCGATAAAGATGAAGTCGTGGTCGCGGACCTGGATCTCGACATGATCGCCGAAGTCCGCAAAGTTTGGCAGTTCTTCCGTGATCGCAGACCTGAAAGTTACGGACCGCTGACCACGCAGAGCGGAACCTCCCCCGGAACCTCCGCCGCCGCTGACTGACTGGCAAACTCCGCACGCCGATGACCACCCCGTCCCCACTCCGCTCCCGCATCGAAGCCAGCCCTCTGTACAACCAGGATCTTGCGCCGACCACTGCCGAACGCCGGCACTGGGGCGCCTATAACTTCGCCGCGCTGTGGATTTCGATGTCGGTGAACATCCTGACCTACATGCTGGCCGCAAGCCTGATTAAGGGAGGGATGAACTGGAAGCAGGCGGTCGCAACCATTTTTATTGGCAATGTGATCGTGTTGGCGCCGATGCTGCTGAATTCGCACCCGGGCGCGAAGTACGGAATTCCGTTTCCGGTTCTGGCGCGCGCGTCGTTCGGAGTGCTGGGCGCGAACATCGCTGCCGTGCTGCGCGCACTGGTGGCCTGCGGATGGTTTGGCATTCAGGCGTGGATCGGCGGCGAAGCCATCAGCACATTGCTGGCGACGCTCGCGCCCGGCTGGAAAAACTTTCTTTATGGACCGGCGGTCTGCTTCTTTCTTTTCTGGCTGATCAATCTTGCGGTTGTGCTGAAGGGGATCGAATACATCCGTGTGCTGCAAGGCATCAGCGCGCCGGTTTTGTTAGGCGTCGGATTGCTTTTGTTGGGGTGGGCGTATCATGCGGCCGGCGGCTTCGGCCCAATGCTCTCCGTGCCTTCGCGATTCGACAATTTTCCTGACTTCTTGAAGTTCCTGATTCCCGCCCTGAATGGCACGGTGGGTTTCTGGGCCACGGTTTCCTTGAACATCCCCGACTTCACCCGGTTCGCGCGCAATCAACGGGAACAGGTGATTGGCCAGGCCCTGGCCTTGCCTGCGACGATGACGCTTTACGCCTTCGTGGGAATTATGGTGACCTCCGCCACGGTGGTGATTTACGGAACGGCGATCTGGGATCCGGTGCAACTGCTCAGCCGCTTTCACTCGCCCGTGGCAGTCGTGATCTCGCTGGTCGCGATTCTGCTGGCTACGCTCAACGTGAACATCGGCGCCAATGTGGTTTCGCCGGCGAATGACTTTTCCAATCTGTGGCCGCGCGGGATCAGTTTCCGCACCGGCGGCGTCATAACCTGTTTCATGGGAATCGCGCTGATGCCGTGGAAGCTGCTCTCCAACTACAGAACATTCATTCTCGGCTGGCTGGGCGGCTATGCCGCCTTTCTCGGGCCCGTGGCGGGAATCATGATCTGCGATTACTTCGTCATCCGGCAACAGGTGTTGCAGGTTGACGATCTGTATCTTCGGGGTGGGCTCTACGAATATTCCCGTGGATTCAATTGGCGCGCGGCGATCGCGCTGGCGCTGGGAGCGGGCACCGCACTGGCTGGGCTGGGCATTGCTTCGCTGCGGGCGCTGTATGACTATTCCTGGTTCGTCGGCTTCGCCGTTTCTTTTGCGGCGTACTACGCCATGATGAGGTTTCAGCGGGTTGCGGCGATTGCCCCGCAGAAAACCGCTTGACGCTGGTTACGCTGTTACGCTTTTTTTCCTTTCAGGAATTCGGGTAGCACGTCGCGCTGATAAATGTCGAGCGTC
>Ga0210406_10006241_pt1 | contig 12394 bp, 15 predicted proteins | sample IncBWC30MmetaG_FD_155454 | JGI IMG/M metagenome (GOLD analysis project Ga0210406, IMG submission 155454) | Forest soil microbial communities from Barre Woods Harvard Forest LTER site, Petersham, Massachusetts, United States - Inc-BW-C-30-M | ecosystem: Environmental > Terrestrial > Soil >...
TCGTAGGATGGCTGGGAGTAGGTATAGCGGAAGGGCTTGGCCTGGAGCACTCCGTCCAGCGAGCGATCAAAGCCGCATCGTTGAAAACAACCCGCTCCGGTGCGCAGGACGGTATGCCGTATAGGGAAGAGGTGGTTTGAAAACGGTCTTGTCCCGGAGGGACCCTCTGGCTTCGCGGCAAAGTCAGACACCTCCGGCTGGGGACGAAAACCGCCAAGTTGTGATACCGCACCTTAGAGCAGAAAGAAATTGCAGTTGGCGCTCCTAGTAGAAATAGTTCGGCGTTGCCGTTTTCCGGCTGATTTAATGAAAAACCGTGTCCTTTGGGTTCTCCCACTGCTTGTTTTTTGGTGTTCGCTCTCCCCGGCAAAAGACTGGAAAACCGTTCGGTTTGGTGTGGATGCTAGTTACGCTCCATTTGAGTCGAAAGCGCCGAGCGGCGAATTAGTCGGTTTCGATATCGATCTCGGTAACGCGCTTTGCGCTAAGATCGGCGCTAAAGCGGTCTGGGTGGAGAACGATTTCGACGGAATGATCCCAGCTCTGCAAGCACGCAAAATCGATGGCATTCTTTCGTCGCTAGCCGTGACGGAGAAGAGAAAACGGCAGATCGATTTTACTGATAGTCTTTTTGACACGCCGACCAGAATGGTGGCGAAATCAGGGTCAGATCTTTTGCCGACCCCGGAGTCGCTTAAGGGAAAGTCAGTTGGAGTCGAACAAGGAACGGTCCAGGAAACCTACGCTAAGATGTACTGGGAACCCAAGGGCGTTAATGTTGTCTCTTACCAGAATCAGGACCAAGTGTACGCGGACCTGAGGTCCGGCAGACTCGACGCAGCGCTCCAGGACGAAATTCAGGCCCAGCAAAGCTTCTTGAAGAGCCCGCAAGGCCAGGGCTTCGCTTTTGCCGGGCCGGAGGTAGTTGATGACGAGATTCTGGGGAAGGGATCTGCCATTGGCCTGCGGAAGGCCGACCAGGATCTAAAAACGGCCTTAAATAAGGCCCTGCAAGAGATTCACCAGGATGGTACTTACCAGGCCCTGGAGAAAAAATATTTCGACTTTGATGTTGCTCCCAAATAGATCCGTTTGGCGCTTAGTGTCCGGCGTTTGGCGTTTGGCGTTTGGCGTTCGCAGCACGCCAGTTGATGCGTTGGATTGCGGACTTTCTGAGGCCGGTTCAGGGTATGGCGTTCTTTATTGGAAACATTATTTCCGCCAAACGCCGAACCCCGAACGCCAAACGCCAAACGCCGAATGAGCGGATATCTGCGACAGCTGCTAGCCGGCATCGTTGTTACCATTGAGCTGGCGAGTCTTTCCCTTTTGATCGCTTTCGTTCTTGGGCTGCTTGGCGCGGCCGCCAAGCTCTCTCCCAATCGTTGGTTAGCCATGGCCGGCTCGGCCTATACCACTGTGATCCGGGCAGTTCCGGACCTGGTGCTGATGCTCCTCATGTATTACAGCGTCCAAAACTTGGTAAACGCGCTCACCGACCTTTTGGGCCAACCGCAGATTGACATCGATCCGTTTATCGCTGGGGTCTCTGTCCTAGGCTTTATTTACGGCGCCTATTTCACCGAGACGATTCGGGGCGCGGTCAAAGCAGTTCCTCGAGGTCAATTGGAAGCTGCCGCCGCGTTTGGGTTGACTCGATGGCAAACTTTTTCGCGAATCTTGTTTCCGCAGATGATGCGGTTTGCGCTGCCTGGTATCAGCAACAATTGGCAAGTCATTCTCAAAGCCACCGCCCTGGTCTCCATTATCAATCTGCACGAGGTCATTTATGCCGCGCAGGCTGCCATTAAAGGCTCAAGTTGGCCCGGTGGTTTGCACGTGCTTTTTTATCTGTCAGTGGCTGGCCTGCTCTACCTGGCCCTGACCACCGTGTCTAACTTTGTGTTTGGTTACCTCGAAAAGCGTTACGCTGCTGGCTTCGAGCGAATGGCTCGATGATTGACCTGATCAAACAGTATTGGCAGCCGTACCTATGGGGTTCACCGCCGAACCATATCTCTGGTTTAGCGATGACCTTATGGTTGACCGTCGCTTCTTGTGTGATGGGATTCGCTTTTGCCTTGCCTCTATCGGTTGCCAGAGCTGCTGGACCGTCTTGGCTGCGTTGGCCGATCTGGGTCTTTACTTTCGTGTTCCGGGGAACGCCACTTTACATCCAGTTATTGATAATTTATTCCGCTATTTACGGGCTCGATTTTGTTAGGAACACTCCCGGTCTGGGCGCGTTCTTCAAAGATGCGCTAAACTGCACCATTCTCGCCTTCACTGTAAACACGTGTGCGTACACTACCGAATTACTGACCGGCGCGGTGAAGGCCACCCCTCGCGGTGAAGTGGAAGCCGCTCGCTCTCTCGGTTTGGCAGGGGCGAGCCTTTATCTCCGGATAATTTTGCCCTCCGCTTTGCGCCGGGCTCTACCAGCCTATAGCAATGAAGTCATTCTGATGTTACACGCCACCAGTCTGGCTGCCACCGCGACCGTCCCGGACCTTCTGAAGGTCGCTCGCGACGCCTACGCAGATTATTATCTGCCGTTTCCCGCCTTTGGTATTGCCGCGATTCTTTATGCTTGTTTATCGATGACTTTTATCTGGTTGTTCCGAAAAGCGGAACAGAAATGGCTGAGGCATCTGCCCACGACATAACGTCCATCCAAGTCCGGGTAATGAATAAATTGGCGGTTGAAAATATCCATAAGCGTTATGGCGAAACAGAGGTGCTGAAGGGGGTTAGCTTGGCGGCTCGTCCGGGCGACGTGATTAGCATTCTCGGATCTAGCGGGTCCGGCAAAAGCACCTTTTTGCGTTGCATCAACCTACTGGAACAGCCGAACCAAGGAGCCATTTGGTTAGATGATCAGGAGATAAAACTCCGGCCGGGTAAGCACGGCATGTTAAGAGCGGAAAACCAGAAAGCGTTGCAACAGCTGCGGACAAAGGTGTCGATGGTGTTTCAAAGTTTCAATCTCTGGTCACACCTGAACGTGTTGCAGAACATTATTGAGGCGCCAGTGCACGTGAAAAAAGTCCCGAAGCCGGAAGCAATAACGAAGGCGCGCGCGAATTTGGCGAAGGTTGGTCTGAATACGGATGTGGAGAAAAAGTATCCAGCGCAGCTTTCCGGTGGCCAGCAACAACGTGTTGCCATCGCTAGAGCGCTTACCATGGATCCGGAAGTGATGTTATTCGATGAACCGACTTCCGCGTTGGATCCGGAGTTGGTTGGCGAGGTGCTAAAGGTAATCCAGGCGCTGGCCACCGAAGGCCGTACCATGATTATCGTGACTCACGAAATGAATTTCGCACGTCACGTTTCGAATCGGGTCGTCTTTTTGTCTGAAGGCAAAATCGAGGAAGAAGGGCCGCCAGATGAAGTGCTGGGGCGGCCAAAGAGCGAGCGGCTTGTGCAGTTTCTGTCTGGGAACAGGTGGCACAAAGACACCTAGAGCGTTTCAGCGCAGGAACATGGCTTGAACGCGCTGGGCTCTGCTCACGGATGGGACTTATACGACTTATAGGACCTATATGATTCAGGACCTATAAGTCCTATCAGTCCCATAGGTCCTATTCGTCAACGGAGCTCAGGTCGTCCAATCCAGTATGCGCGTTGTTACTCTCCTAGTATTTCCCCGAGATGATCCAGGCAGATCTGCGACCAACCCTCGAGCAAGTCGCTTTCGGCCCGTAGTTGGGCCGGTGCCAGGAACTCGACCTGGGTGATCGCGCTTTCGCGCTTTACGGCTTCAGGCGCGCCCAGCTCCACGACGTGGACGACTCCCAGGTGAACTTGTCCGACCTCGGTCGAGTCATCGTTGATCAACCCAACAATCCGATGCGACCGCGGCACCGCAATCTGGACCTCTTCATCAATCTCCCGCTGAACGCCGGCGAGATACGCTTGGTGATCCAGCGCGAATAGACCTTCGTCCTGATCATTCATATGGCCGCCGATGCCAATCGAGTACTTAGCCACCAGCCGCTGTTCACCCGAGCTCTTGCCACGCCGATACCGTAGGATTTGGCTACCGGCTACGATCAGCGCGTATGGGATGATTTGTTTTAAGCTGGGATCAGTCTCAGCCGACGAACGCGGAGCGAAAAAGTTGTTCTCTCGATCGAGGAGCGCCGGAAGGTAATGATCCACGCTCGATGAGAAACCTTGGAATGTGCCGAGCGAATCAAAGAGCGCTCGCCGAACTACCAGAATCATTTCTTCTTTCATTCGTGTTCTCCGTTGTAGTCCCAGGTGCGGTGACGTGGGTCGCGACCTTCATCCAGGTCGAGATAATCGAACATGGTTTCAATATCGGCCCTATCCTGGAATCCGCTTTCCTCTAGACGTTTTTTTAAGCGAGCAGAGGTCTCGTCGCGCCAGCCCTTCTTTCGCACCCAATCGTTCCACATGGAGATTTCTTCATCGGTGGGTGTGCGCCCGCGAGTAAAGCACCATTGCAACAGTTCTTCGTCGGTACCCCCCTGGAGAACGCGCCCGGAGAATTCTTTGTAGTCCACCCGGAGAAATCGGCAGGTTCTCCCATCGAAACCCAGACCTAATACCTGTTGATAGTCGGCGGGCAGAAGGTTGCCGGCGTGAAGCCGGATCTTATCGATCATTCGAGCGAAATAGTAAAGCTCGCCGGTTTTGACGTAGGGACTGCGGAGGTTTTCAACCTTCATCGGATCGGCACAACCGTACATGAGCTTGGGGCGTGCTCAAGGATTTCGGTAGGGCGAGGCTCCCGAACGCCTCAGGACTCGATCGGAGCGACTGACACCGAATGTCCCTGAAATGTTGTTATGCTCACTGACGTGCCGAGCCGGAACCCCTTCGCGGACAACGGCTCGGCGCACGTTAAGGTCTAGCACCACCGTCCAGCGAAACAGTCCTCATTTCCCTGCTTGCATCCTTGGGCGGTCCGGAGCCTCGCCCTACCATCTCCTTGAACTCCTCGAACTCCTTGCGACCTTAGCCTCCATGACTCAACGACCTCGCCATTTCGCCAGTGACAACAATGCCGGAATCTCTCCGGAGGTGCTTGCGGCCATCGTTGAGGCGAACCAGGGACACGTCGTTGGCTATGGCCACGACGATTACACTGAACGCGCGCAGGCTGCGGTCAGCGAAATCTTTGAGAAAGAGTGCGCCGTTTTCTTCGTGTCCAATGGCACCACCGCGAATTGCTTGGCCCTGAGCGCCTTTCTAGAGAGTTATCACGCCGTTATTACTCATGAGCATTCGCATTTGGAAACGGATGAGTGCAACGCTTTGGCTCACTTTGTGCCCGGCGTTAAAGCGATCCCGGTAGGCGGACCCAATGGTAAGATCCATCCAGAGGCGATCATCCAGATTGTTAGCTCTCAACGCCCGGTGCACGGTTCTTTGCCTCGAGTCGTGTCGTTGACCAATCTTTCCGAACTAGGCACGGTCTATCGCCCTGACGAAATCCGGACAATATCCAATGCCGCCAAGCGCCTCGGATTGATTCTTCACGTGGATGGAGCCCGATTCGCTAACGCGGTGGCGTTCATCGGTTGTTCACCTGCTGATTTGACCTGGCGATCCGGAGTCGATGTGTTGAGTTTTGGCGGAACCAAAAATGGGCTGGGATTTGGGGAAGCAATTGTTTTCTTCGACCCTTCATGCGCGGGCGACTTTGAGTACCGATTAAAACAGACTGGCCAGCTTGCCTCGAAAATGCGGTTCTTGTCTGCTCCGTGGCTTGGTTACCTCAAGGACGGTCTCTGGCTTGATCGAGCGAGACACGCCAACTCGATGGCGGAACGCCTGGAGAATTTGATTCGAGGTCTCGCCCAAGCCGAGGTGCTTTACCCGAGAGAAGGGAATGCCGTCTTTGCCAGGATACCTGACCACGCGGTGGACAAACTCCATGAGCGAGGCTGGCGATTTTATAACGATGTCGGCCCGGACCGGGCTGCTCGATTGATGTGTTCGTGGGATACGACTGAAGAAGACGTCAACGAATTCGCGGACGATCTCAGAGACGCGTTAAGGTAAAACGTAAAAGCTGTTCATGAACGCGCGTACGTCCACGTCCTGTAGCGCGTTGTCGTAGGACTGGGTTAGACCGGCGACTTGGTAAACAAGTCCGTGATAGAAAAACATATCCACCACCATCGCGTAGTTGCGGCCGTTGAACCGGTGTCTTCCAAATAAACGATAACCGTTGAGACCGTGCTCCGTAATTTGTTGAGTCTTGTCGAGAAATCCTAGGCCGCGGCCGAAGAACGATTTATCAAGATCCTCGATGCTCTTTTCATCGAGCACAAAATGAGGCTTGTCCTTCATGTCGACTATGCCGAGATAGACGATGGCTGCGAAATCCTGGCGGCGTGCTCCGGCCAATACTCCGCCTTCATTCGCGGGCAGCAACGCGTACCACTGCTGCACGTAGCTGCCGTCGGGCAGGTTGACTTGGCAATAGTACTCCGATGATCTCCAAATGGCGGCGCTGCCAGAGGACACCAAGCCGCAGAACGCGGCCAATAGGCACACAATCGTAAAAAGACGGCGCATGATTTAAGCTGGGGGAAGGGGGATTATTTACCACAGAGGCACAGAGAACACTGAGAGGGGGGGAGAGGTGATTAGTAATCGGTGATTAGTGATTGGCTTTATTCTCTGTGTACTCTGTGTCTCTGTGGTGAAATTAGTCGGTTTAGATAATAACGCCCGTCTTGTCGTGAGTCGCTGAACCGATTTGGCAAAGCGTATCGAGCGTTTCGCCAAACAGTTCATATAAGTGCTTTAGTCGTGCAAGATTTTTAATCTCACCGCGGGCCTGGAATAGCAGTTCGCCGACGCCCTGCGGGAAATCAGCCGAATACCAGCCGCTATGTTTGCTGGCGTTGAAAAAAACCTCCCGCTGATCGCATAGCAGTTCGCGGATCTTCTCGCGCGAGAATAGCTTCTTGGCTTGGTCGAGATTGTTGCTCTTGATCACAAAAGCATCGTCGAAATCGGTAACTCCCACTTGAACGTCCGAGTCATCCGCGGCGTGTTCATCTTCGAAGCTGCCCACCCGGTATACGGTGAAAATGAACCCGTCTTTGTTAATGAACGGGGCCCGAAGCCGGGTATAAACGGCGTTACGGTGGTCCTTGTAAGTGTCTAAGGTGACAATCCAGTCGCCCACTTTGGCTCTTACTTTACTTTCGCCGAGCCAGAAACCGCCGTCATAAAAGTCTCCGCCCACTTCATCAGCGAGCTTTTCCCAAATTTCATCGCGGGCTGGTCCGAAAAAACGTTCAAGTATGGCCATATGAAGTCCTATTAGTCAGAAGTCTGTAACATTTAATCAAGTTTTGTGCCTGGCAAAAGGACTTTTTGGGTCAGAAATAGCTCCCGGAATGGGTGTGGATCCAGTGTGGTCGATTTCATCTCGAAAATGGTCGCTGTTAAGCAGTCCGGGGGACCGGGCAAATGAAAACGGCGGCTGCCATGATAGCAGCCGCCGCATCGTGTTTTTTAAGGAATTACATCAATACCGGCTTACGGTGTCGTAAACATCCTTGTTCTCTGCCTAGCGCCACCCTTATTGACCGCCGCGACTGCGACCTTATAGGTCTGCCCGGCTGTTAGACCGGTGACCTTAATGTTGAGATCCTTTGTCAAAAGGAATTGTGCGCTACTCTGGCCCGATGCGGTGTCGATCACAAAAACCGCATAACCCAGTGCTCCCGTTGATGCCGGCCAACTGATTACGGCGGACGTATCGGCCGCTTTTACATTAATCTTGCTCGGGGCGTTAGGTTTCCCCTTTCCCGTACCCGAATACAGGACGATTTCATAGCCGGCCGGACCCCATAGCGATCCGAGACCGGTACAATTATTGTAGTTTGGTCCGGCATTGTACCCGGCTGTCCCGTAAGCCGCGGCATCCCCGTTAGAGCCGTCCAGGATCGGGTACAAGGAGCCAGCGGGAGAGTAGTTATTGCCCAGAGCAGAGTAGAGGAGGGGGTTAAAAAAGCCGATCCGCGGTGTTGTGACCCCGTCCAGATATTGTAAGCCAGAGTTTAAAATACTGAGATAGCTGGCCCAGACTGGCGCGGAAAGACTCGTTCCTCCGACTATGATCCAGCCGCCGTCAGTCGCGTCATAAACGGCGTACCCCGTAAACGGATCTGCCACCGCTCCAACGTCCGGGACATTGCGAGCTGCACTACTTCCCCCATTGGGTGTTACTAAGGATGACGGTTGATAATTTGGGAGAGCCCAAAAAGAACTCACGCCGCCGCCGGTCGATCCGTGTCCGTTTGAAAGGTCGTTCCACACCACTTCTCCGGTATATTGTTGAGTGGAAGTGGTAGTTAAACTCGTGCCTCCGACGCAGGTCACCAGCGGTTGCGACCCTGGATCAGGTGCGTTCAACTTAGCTGGAAAAGTATTCGTGCCGGTCCGGCCGTAGGCGCCGTCGTCGCCGGCGCTAACTACCACCGTGATTCCGGCAGTCTCGCATTCCACCAATGCATCGGCTTCATTTGCGATTGCGGTGGTGCCTTGTACCACTTCGTCTGTCCCGTAAGAAACACTTAGTGTCTGGGCTATCTTTTTTGTCGCAACTTCATCGAAAGTATCGACTAAGCCGATACTAAAGTTAACGGTCTTATAGTCGGCGACGTAAACTTGGATCTGCTTGACGCTCGGGTTCAACCCGAGAATGGCGTCGATATCCAGATCGACCTCGATAATCGTTTCGTTAGCTTTCGTATCGGAGCCATCCACCCCGATCTGAGTGACTTTAACGTTAGGGAGGTTAAAATGACTTTCGTACGTTGTGATATCGCTCCTAACGATCCCTCCTTGCTCAAAAACCGCGATCTTCTGCGGTACCAGATTTCCAAAGGTTGGAATGGAGTAAGCGGTTATTAAATCAGCAGGGGCAAAACCTCCGCCCGGACCGGTGCCGGCATTAGTACCGATAGCCGCGCCTTCCGGGTTTTCGCCAATGACCTTACCCACCTTGTACAAAGGAGCTTTCTGTACGCCTCCAGTCAAACCGACCACCCCTCGTATCTTCGAAGCGATTTCGCTCGGGAGAGTTGGCGCGACGCTGGCGGAATAAAACTCATCACCTGAAGCCGCCCGATAGTTGTTCAGCTGGGTCAGGAATAGCCTTGTTATCTGTGCTACGGTGCCGCGTACCGTCAGACTGGTCCGGGCGGATGACTCGTGCACGATTGAAAGCTGATTGTTCACCGCCCATTGTTTGACCGCTGCGAAGTCCGCCGCATTTCCGCCAAACCGAGCCGCGAATTCCTCCACGGTGATGTACTGCTGGAAGAGCGGGTCTTTTGGGTCAGAAATGTGCTGCAACAATTCGTAGGCTCCCTGGCTGTCCGAGAGCGGTAAGGATAGTTGAATCGTGATCTCCTTAGCCGGATCCATGGCCGAAAGAAAAGTCGATTTAGCAATCGCCGGTGAGAGTGCAACCGTTGCACTGGATTCTGCTGAGGCTTCGCCAGGGGCGAGCGACAGCAAGATAACGCCGAGCACGGTGGATCCAATTTTGCGCCAACTGAATAGACGCCTGGAGAAAAGGGTCGGAGCGTTCCGACCCGTTACGACTAGCGGCGCCGCCGCTAGGGGAGACATTTTCATTCTATCTAGTTGATGCGCAACCGGTTAACACTTGCGGGAAAAATTGAGGAAACATGGAAGTATCGTCGCTTGGGCGAGTTGGAGGGTCGTTTCGGAGGGACTGGAGGGACGTAGCCTGGCAGGCTAGTGCCTGGGACAACGCCGAGAAAATGGCCCGTCTCGTAGAGGCCGTATGATTTAGTTACTATGATATGCGGTCGTCCTTGACAAGCGGATGCCAATTCAATTATCCACAAATGGTATAGATACTAGAAACAGATAGGAAAGCATGTCTGGGGCAGTGGCGGGGTGCGAGGCCCCGCTACTGTTTGCTGCAAGCTTCTTGGAACTCCTCCTCCGAGATTTCGCGGACCTCGCGATTCAACTACCGTTCAGTTTTGACCTGATTTTGGCGCGGTGGTGACCTGCTTGGCTCGAATGCGCTGGAAGTGCAGCGAGGCTTGTCGAGCCGCAGGAATGAGTTAAGACGGTTTTTTCAGGATTTTTCGCTCAGCGCTTTCCGGATTATCTCTCGCTCTCTCACTGTCATAACGTGCGGAGGAAGAGCTATCTCCTCGCCGGACTCCATGGTCCACACAAAATCAATCCAGAACTGACGCCGAAGAGCAGCGATATCGAATCCCGCGTTTGCGCACAATTTTCGGACACGGGCAACCAAATCAAATGGCGCCCGCAGCGATGGCAGCATAGCGTCCTTCTTGCTCCTTGAGAGTTTATACCGGTCGTCTTCATCCTTCCCCATGCGTAAAAGCTACTGCCGCTGACGCTTACGCTCTATCGCCCAAAGGGGTGATTTTTGTACTACAAAGTAATACAATTTTACACTTTTGCGTGGTTCGACCGCGTGCGAACTAAGGCGAGCTTCGCTCTACCATGTTCCCTCAACTACGCACCCAAATCAGATGTCCAATGATCGGCGTGCAATCACAACAAAGGATATTAACCATTCGATCAGTAGCATCCCTCACCGATCCGCCGCTCATTGGCGGCATTGGGTTAGGGCGAAGCGAGTCGCCCAAGCCCGAATGGAAGCAAGCGCAAAAACTTTCTGCGCACTAGTGCGACCCCAACCCCGTGGAGAATTCGGACACTCCGCGGGGTTTCTGTTTCTCGCTCTCACCGCAATGGAGGGCTGGGAGTCGTTCTGTTGCCCAAGACGATTAAATCTATCGCCTAGTGCTTGTGACCGTCGTAGGACGAATGCCTGCGTAGCTAAGTCTTAGCGAGCTCGGCGCGTTCGCGCTCAGCAAGGGTTGCAGTCACAGCCTCTAGGCTAGTCAGCTCGATAGCTGCATCCAAGGCTCCAGGCAGGTTCAGTAGTTCAATTTCCATCACGCTAATGCTAAAAAGCTAATCAGACTAAAGTCACCCGTTGATCCCGGCTTTGCGGTTTTTCAGATACTGCGAAGGCACAGAATTGATCCTTCTAGGATCGAGCCGGTCCAAAACCAGATCGTGACTAAGGCCACAGCGTAGAGATGATACGAATCATGAGTGGCGTTTTTAACGATGCAACTCAGATGGAACGGTGAAACGGTCGAGCTTAAAGTTCTGTGCAAACGGCTGGGCTTAGATCCTCACACTGTGCTTTCACGAGTGCTGGGTGGGGAGGAGCCACTGAGTGTTATTCGCTCAGCTCTGGGGCGTGGGCGGCGTTCACATCCTTACATTCACTGTGATCCCCACTCCATTCATGAGAACCAGCCGCCGCGTGGGCGCCGGTTTGGGCGCTCACTTTGAGCGTTCATTGAACATGCCGCGAGTTGGCGCTTCTTCTGGGTGCCAGGGCAAAGAAGAGTTCGCCGCATTTGCGGCATACTTTGACTGGCTCTGTCATCGCTACTCGGAACTAAAGATCAGATGGATTGCGTTTCATTAGCTTGATTAGTTCTCTGCTCATAGGATTTGCTTGCTGGGTTTCAATCATGTTTCCAGTGTCAACTTCCGGTGAAGTTAACTACCCCCGGCCAGGGCCTGTATCATATCTTGAGTCCACATTGGATCTCGGCTTACTATCTCTCCAACGGATTGAAGGAACTTCTCACGATTAACTTTTCCATCTGCCGAAAGCTCGGACGCCAATAAGCGATCCAGTAAGACATCGCAATTGGCCTTGCAAATTGCAAGGTAGCGGCCTTAAACTGGAATCAACCTATATTACGAGAACCCCCTTTATGACTGAGAATGTATATTGGGTAATTGAGCTTGCCGTCAGTCCCGGCTGTTATGAGGATTTGAAGACTCTAAATGCGGAGCTGATCGAAGCGACCCGGAAAAATGAGCCGGGTATGCTCGATAACCACTGGGCTATCAGTGATGATCGACAGGTCTGCCACATCTACGAACGCTTCCAGGACTCCGCTGCTGTAGTGAGCCACCTGCAGTGGTTCGGTCCGAACTTTTCCGAGCGATTTATGAAAATATTCAAGCCCACGAGGGTCGTCGTCTACGGCACACCGAGTCAGGAGTTGAAGGATGCGATCGCCGGGCTCAACCCCGTCTATATGACACCGGTTGGAGGCTTTAGACGATAGCGAATTTTCAATTCGGGCCGCTCCGCTAGTTTTTTACGTACCTCGCGAAAGCAGAAATAGGTCCTAACAGCAGCATGTTGGACCCTGTCTTCTTTGATCCAGAATCGATCTAAGCCCCATCAACCAAGCTCAAAGCAAGCAGCGCGAAGCCGTCAGTCACAAGCCGGCGGTTTTACGTTTCTCGGACCTATCTTGGACCAGCTACTTAGGAACCTAAGCGC
>Ga0210406_10006242_pt1 | contig 12392 bp, 9 predicted proteins | sample IncBWC30MmetaG_FD_155454 | JGI IMG/M metagenome (GOLD analysis project Ga0210406, IMG submission 155454) | Forest soil microbial communities from Barre Woods Harvard Forest LTER site, Petersham, Massachusetts, United States - Inc-BW-C-30-M | ecosystem: Environmental > Terrestrial > Soil >...
ATCGGCAGCCGTGATTCCCAACCCGCCCGCACATAACGTGTTTGTTATCTATGTAATGCGAACTCCCCTGAAACCCTCTGGGGGCGAAAGATGCAAATAGGGGTAACAAATTGCCACTATGTGGAACTCCCTGCGGACTATACTCGAATCCGGGGCCAGGAACCCGGTCTCCGCCCTTCCTTAAGTATATGATTATGAACGGATTATTGGTTTCAGTGCTCGCTTGAAATCCCCAGCCTGCTGGTAGTCCAGTTGCATCCCCATTTAGTTGGTCCGAGATGGCCGACGGATAACTGTCTTTTCGCTGGGAAGAATCTTGGCCTCTGCCATGAACCAAAACGACGCCACCATCATCCAGGAACCCCTGCTGCCGGGTTTCGTCTATGGACTAGGCGCAAATATGCAAGCCCTAAATGAGATGGCAGGCGAGATTGCGCGGACAGATATTCCCATTCTGATTGTGGGAGAAAGCGGCACCGGCAAGGACGCCTACGCAAGACTGATCCATCGGCTTTCTTCAAAGGGCGAGTCTCGCCTCAAGAAGATCAATTGTTCCTCGTTCGAGCCAGCCGATCTCTTTGGCCATCCGCGGAAATCCAGGCTGTCGGGCCTTCAAAACGATTCTTATGGAACATTTTATCTAGATAACGTTCAGGAGATGGATTCGGCGAGTCAGCGGGAATTGCTTTCCCGTCTCCCCGACGGGGAAAGCCTCGATTCAAACCAGGAGCCTTCGGTTCGCTTCATCTCGTCTACTGCCGCGAACCTTGAGTCGGAAGTGGAAGCCGGCCGCTTCCGTCGCGAACTGTATTTCCGTCTCAACGGCGTGTGCCTGCGGCTTCCACCTCTCCGCGAACGGAAAGATGACATCCCTGCGCTCGTGGATTATTTCGTCAATAAACATTCGGTGCTGCTCAAGAAAGCCGCGCCGCCAATCAACGAGAAAGCCATTCAGACCATGTCGGCGTATCATTGGCCGGGGAACATTCGCGAGCTGGAAAACCTGGCGCGGAAACTCGTGGTTTTTGGCGACGTTCAGATTGCCCTCAACGATCTGCAGATTGCGGGCATGGTGAACTACGCCGCGCCGGAACGTTTGCTGGGCGGTTCCTTGAAAGTCGCGGCGCGGGCCGCTTCCAAAAAAGCGGAGCGCGAACTTATTATGCAGGCACTCGAGCGCACGCGCTGGAACCGCAAGCGAGCTGCCCGCGAACTGCAGATCAGCTACAAATCCCTGCTCTACAAGATTAAACAGATCGGGGTTTCTAACGGGAAGCATGAGAGTTGAGGGAGGATCAATGATCGCTCGAATTCGAAATATTTTGCTGGCTGCCGTGTTGCTCTGCGTTCCACTGGCCAGCGCGCAGGCTCCGGCCGCCCAGCAATCCGACTCCTCTCCAAAGCCCGCCGCCGCGACCTTGTCGGGTGTCGATGCCGATTACAAGATCGGCCCCCAGGACGTCCTCCGGATTGACGTCTGGAAGGAGCCTGACATTTCCCGGACCATTCCTGTCCGCCCGGACGGCAAGGTTTCCCTGCCTTTGCTCAATGATGTCCAGGCTGCCGGACTTACAGCCATGCAACTTGCCGGTTCGCTCCGCGACAGTCTGTCGAAGTACCTCACCTCTCCCCAGGTGACCGTAACGGTCACCGAAATCAACAGCCGCCGTGTTTACATCACCGGAGAGGTAACCCGGGCCGGTGCCCTCCCGCTCCTGCCGAACATGACCGTTCTGCAAGCGCTGTCCAGCGCGGGCGGTTTCACCCAATTTGCCAAGGTCAAGAATATCTATGTGCTTCGAACGGAAAACGGAAAACAGGTGAAGCATCCTTTCAATTACAGGGAAGTCGTTAAGGGAAACCTTGCCGAGCAGAATATTACTCTCCAGCCCGGCGATGTCATTGTGGTTCCCTAAGGTTTTAATGTACTTATGACTGCGCGCAGATCCATACTTGCCAGCTTGACCCTCGCTCTCCTGCTTTTTGGGGGAATCGCGCCCTTGCGCGCACAGGACGAGCCGCAACCCCCGACCGAAGACAAGCCAAAGCCTGCTGCAACTTCCACTCCAATACCGCTCGTGAATCCAGGCGACCTGTTCAACCAGACTGACGACAGCACTCTGAATCTCCGGCCGGATAATACCCCGCTAACGGGCATTCTGACCCCAACGCTCGGCTCGCCCGAAACACGGCACAGCTATTGGCAGCCCGGAATTCAGTGGTCGGGATCCTTCCAATCCAACGGCTATAATCAGCCGCAGAGTTCCAGTTGGGTGGCCAACAATTATTTCATGGGGAATCTGAGCCTCTTGAAAGCCTGGCGGGAGTCTCAGTTGGCCGTGAATTACTCCGCGGGAGGTTACATTTCCTCGGACAGCACGCAAGGGAATGGCTACTCTCAGCAACTCGCCATCTCGCAGACATTTCAGTGGAATCGCCTGTTAATTCAGCTGAGCGACCAGTTTTCTTATTTGCCCCAGACCTCCTTAGGGTTCGGCAGCGGCACTGGCCTTGGCGCGCCGGGAGTTGGAGGACCCATTGGGCCCGTCATACCTGGGCTGGGCAGCAATTATGTTCCCAATCAAAGTATTTATACCGCTCTCGGACCTCGCTATAGCAACGCCGGAGTGGTGCAACTCACCTATACCACCTCACCTCGGGGTTCGATCACCATGAGTGGTTCCTACGGCCTGTTGGACTTTGTGGACGCTGGCAACGTCAACAATCAATCCACCACAGGGACCATCGGCTACAACTACTCGCTTACCGCCAAGGACTCCATCGGCGCGTTCTACCGTTTCTCTGCGTACCACTATTCCGGCCAACCGCAAGCGAACGGGGATCATTCCGTAAATTTTGCCTACAGCCGCAAACTTACAGGCTCTTTGGCTCTCCAACTCTATGTCGGGCCCGATTTCACCACCTCGCGGATCAGCACTGCGGGGAACTCCTTGAGCTACGGTGTCAACGTGGGCGCCACTCTTAATTACGCAACGCAGAAAGGTGGCTTGACGGCCTCATACAGCCACGGCGTTTCTGGCGGAAGTGGCGTGCTCACCGGTTCCACCGGCGACCAACTTAGTTTCAGCGCCATTCACAAGTTCAATCGCATTTGGAGTGGGCAACTTAACGTGGGATTCGCTCACAACGCGCCTCTCACCATAAGCTCCCCGACGACTTTGCCGGGCTACAATACCTGGACGGTGGGCGGCGGCGTCAGTCGGCCTGCAGGCAGAAACGGAACGTTTGCCATCGCCTACAACGCTGATCTTACGGATTACGGCCAAGCTGGTTGCGTGGGAATCGCCTGCACTTCCAGCCAGACGTACCACTACATCACCATGAATTTTCAGTGGCACACGCGCCCGTTGATTTTGCCGTAAGTTGTGTTAATGAGGACTGTGGCTAAAATGGAAGTTCGAAAGGGAACGAGAGTCATCGCCTAATGTACAAAAGCTTTTACGGCCTGAAAGAAAACCCGTTCAACGTCAACCCCGATCCACGCTTCCTTTTTCTAACGAAGCAGATCGAGGAAGCCCTGACCGGCTTGATGTATGGCATTCAGACCCGCAAAGGCTTCATCACCCTCACAGGCGAAGTCGGCACCGGCAAGACCACCTTGATCAACCGCCTCCTGGACTGGCTGCACCACCGTCGCGCCCGCACGGCTTTCCTCTTCAACTCCAGGATGAATTCCAGCCAGCTCTTCGATTTCATTCTGGCCGAATTCGATATTCAGTGTGATTCCAAATCCAAGAGCCAACAACTTCTCAAGCTCAATCATTGGCTCCTGGAACGCTACCGTGATGGCGAAACCGTCGTCCTGATCATCGACGAAGCCCAGAATCTGACCTACCCCGTGTTGGAGGAAATCCGGCTTCTCACCAATCTCGAAACCTCCACCGAAAAGCTTTTGCAGATCGTCCTCTCCGGACAGCCCGAGCTCGAGGAAAAACTCAAGCTGCCCCAACTTCGACAGCTACGCCAGCGCATCATGCTCCGTTGCCGGACCACGCCGCTTACCGAAGAACAGACCCGGGAATACGTCGCGGAACGCCTCAGGATCGCAGGCGCTTCCGGCGACCCGATTTTCAGCGCCAAGACGATCGAGGCCATTCATGTCTATTCCATGGGGATTCCGCGCGTCATCAACCTATTGTGTGAACACTCCCTTGTGAATGGCTTTGTCGAACAGCAGCGGCCGATCCAGCCCAAGATCGTGGAAGAGGTGGCCCACGAGTTTCAACTCGACGAGGTTGAGCCCATCGCTCCGATCGGCGCGCCCAAAATTGATTCGGATGTCTATAATTCCGAGGTTTTCCTGCAGAACCTTGGCGAGGCCCTCTCGCGCTTCAGAGTCGGCCCCGGCACCGGCCGAGACCGGAAGTAACTTTCCACTGGCAAGCTCCTCAGCGGCGCCGCAGGATCGACTTGCGCCTCTTGTTGGATGGCAGCTCTAAGGTCAAACAGAAGATTCGCGGACAACGCCTGCTTCGCCGCGCTCCCGAGCCATGTACTGGTCGTGGATCCAGCGATAGGTCTTTTCCATCCCCACGCGGAGCGGTGTGCTCGGCTCCCAACCCAGATACTTTTTAATCAGCGTATTGTCACTATTTCTTCCATTAACGCCCTTCGGCGCGCTCAAATCGTACTTTCGCTTCAGCTTGATTCCCGCAATCGCTTCGGTGATATCCACCAGTTGGTTGATCGTTACCGCCTCGCTCGATCCCAGGTTGATCGGTTCCAGAATGCCGGAGTCCGTGATTTTCTGAATGCCTGCGGTGCAGTCGTCGATAAACATGAAACTCCGCGTCTGGTTTCCGCTTCCCCAGATTTCAATCTCGTGCTTCCCCGAAATTGTCGCCTCGATCACCTTTCGGCAGATTGCCGCCGGAGCTTTTTCCCGTCCGCCAAACCAGGTCCCCCAAGGTCCGTAGACATTGTGAAAACGTGCCACGCGCGTGTAGAGCCTGAAATCCTCCCGGAAATGCCGGCACATCCGCTCGGAAAACAGTTTCTCCCAGCCATATCCGTCTTCCGCCAGCGCAGGGTAGGCGTCTTCTTCTTTCAAAGAGGGCGCTTCGAAGGCTTTCTGCTTGTCTCCGTTGTAAACGCATGCCGAGGAAGCATAGAAGAACCGCTTTGCCCCGTGTTTCAATGCCGCTTGCAGCATGTGGGTATTGATCAAAACAGACAGCATGCAGAGCGCCTTGTTCGCCTCGATAAATCCCATGCCGCCCATGTTCGCGGCCAGATTATAAATATCGCCCGCGCCTTCCGCGGCTCGCTCGCAGTTTTCCTTGAGGTTCAGGTCCATCGAGACGTTCTCAACATCTTCAAACCTCTGATACCACTGATCGAACGGTTTGATATCAACACCACGCAGGTCGCGATGCCCCTGCCTCCGCAAAACCGAAATCAGCGCGCCACCAATAAATCCGCCCGCGCCCGTCACAAGAATTTTGGAATTGTTACTCACCGAAAAAGTCCTCCGAACTTCAATTCGGACTGCTGCAAGCTCCCATCATACATCTGTAAGCCCCGAATTATCTCGAACCTTCCAAAGACGTTGGATGCCGGATGTGAATCGATCTGTTGCGAGGCTTAGTTTCGGGCCGCGCGATAGCGCCCGCGCAGCGCATTCCACCGGATAATCACCACGTCCAGAAACATCTGTATGCTGTCCCTCCACATATTCACCTTGGTCGCCGGCGAATGCGCCCAGCGAACCGCCACCTCCGCGGTTCGCAGCCCGTGATGCCGCGCAAGATACAGCAGTTCCGGATCAAACCCAAATCGTTCAATGGTCTGTTGCTCGAAAATAATGCCGCACTTCTCGCGCCGGAACGCTTTGAACCCGCATTGCGTGTCCACGAATGGCAAACGCAGAATCACGCGCACGATTCGGTTGAAGATGATCCCGGCAAATTCACGAAACATGGATTCGTGGACCTCAATCAACTCTCGATTCATCGCGCGAGAGCCGATCGCCACGTCATACTCGTCCAATTTTGCCAGCAACTTGTCCGCTTCCTCAATGGGCGCCGAAAGGTCCGCATCCGTAAATAGGACAACCTCGCCGCGCGCTTCCAGGGATCCATGGCGAACGCTATATCCCTTCCCCCGGTTCCGCCCGTTCGAGACCACTCGAATATCCTTGATGTTTCCCCGGAATGATTCGGCCGCGCGAACGGTCCCATCCGTCGAGCCGTCGTCTACCACGATCACTTCCGTCTTTCTCCCGGACACGTTTATATAGTTGGCGATTCGCTCCAGCGTCGCCGGCAAGCGTTTCTCTTCGTTAAAGGATGGAATGACAATGGATAGCTTCGGTAAGCCTGGATTCATCCGTTTTCCGTGACGTCAGGTCACGCCCCAATTAATTTATTTCAGGCTGGTCGTTCGCGCATCCCAAATTCGCGCAAGTATACCCGACTTGGGAGCTGAAAACGTCTTTTCGTTGCGGAATCGCCAGCGGGAGTTGCCGTCCCAGGCCCGCGATATTCCATCGCCGAGCGACCGGCTGTCTTAGACCCCGTCCGTGCTCTCTCCAACGCTGAAGTAAGTGCAATCCGGGTGATGGAACGCCAGTGCGCTCACGCTCGCTTCCGGGTCCATCATGAATCCTTCCGTCAGCTGCACGCCAATCTCTTCCGGCCGCAGAATTTTCCAGATTCCCGCCTGATCTTCCAGGTCAGGGCACGCCGGATAGCCGAAACTGTATCTCTTCCCGCGATAGCGCGAAGTGAATCGCTGCGCCATCGTCATTTCCGGCGGGTCCGGGAAGCCCCAATCCTCGCGGATTCTCCGGTGCAGCCATTCCGCGCAAGCCTCCGCGCTTTCAATCGCCAACGCTTGCAATCCGTGCGACTTGAAGTAGTACCCGTCGTGCTTGGCCTTCTCCGCGCGCTCGCGGATTCCCTCGCCGGCCGAGACCACGAACACGGCCACGTGGTCACGTTTTCCGTCCTTGGGATCCAGCACATAATCGCTGAGGCATAACTGGTCGCCGGTCTTCTGCCTCTTGAACTTCCAGCTTTGCAGCGGCTCTTTCGCGCCGGGCGCGAAGAGGCGCAGGGTCTCGGCCTCCGCTTCCGCCTCAAAGAATTGCCAGACTGCGCGCACCTTCATGAATCCCGCGGCTTCGTTCTTCACTTCTTCCATCTCGTCATACAGCTCGACCGCTTTCGCCTCGCGCGCTGCCAGATGCTTTTCGAAATCCCCGCGATAACCCATGTGACGCCCATAGAGCATGAATGGATTGATATAGCTCCAGAGTTCGCGCAGGTCCGGCACCAGCCGCACCTTATGCTCCAGTGTTGCTACTTCCGGAATCGGCAAATCCCTCCGCACCTTCGGAGAATGCTTGACCGCCGGCTTCTCCACGATCTTCACCGTGGTCGTCACGCTCACGCCGTTGCCGGAGGCTATGTGTTCGCTCATCACTCGCGCCCGCGTCGCCGGATCCATCAACTCGTTCATCAGCCGCAAGCCCGTCATCGCATCTTTGGCGTAACACACCGCTCCGTGGTAACTCGGCGCAATTTTCTGCTCTGTAAATTTCGCGCTCAGCGCCGCGCCGCCCACCAGCAATGGCACATCAATCCCCGCATCCTTCAGGTCGCTTGCCGTGGTGATCATCTGTTGTGCGCTCTTCACCAGCAGCCCGGAAAGCCCGATCGCGTCCGGCTTATGCGCCTGGAACGCCTTGATCAATTCATCCGGCGGCACCTTGATCCCCAGGTTCACCACGTCGAACCCGTTGTTTTTCAAAATAATTTCCACCAGGTTTTTCCCGATGTCGTGCACGTCCCCCTTCACGGTCGCCAGCACCACTTTCCCGCGCTTCGCCGTGTCCGCCTTCTCCATGAACTGTTCCAGGTGGCCCACGGCCGCTTTCATCGCTTCAGCGGACTGCAGCACCTCCGCGACGATCAATTCGTTGGCGTTGAACAGCCGCCCGACTTCGGCCATTCCCGTCATCAGCGGCCCGTTAATGATGTCCAGCGGCGGCGCCCCCTCCGCCCGTTTGAGGTCCAGGTCCGCAATCAAGCCATCGCGTGTCCCTTGAATGATGTAATTGCCCAGTCGCTCGTCCAGCGGCAATACTTCTCCCGCCGTTTTTTCTTTCTTCTTCGTTGTGCGGAAGTGCTCCGTGATCGCCGCGATGTGATATTGATTGATGACCGCCTTCTGTTCCTTGCTCTGCTGCCGCCAATCCTCGGGCACATCGCGCAACAGTTCGGCACGCGGATGGTCAGTTGGCATTTCCTTCGGCTTGTGCTGAAACAGCAGATTCTCCGCCAGCCGCCGCTCATGCTCCGGAATCGAAGCGAACCGCTCCAGCTTCTCCGCATTCACGATCGCCAGGTCCAGTCCCGCCTTCGTGCAGTAGTACAAGAAAACCGAATTCACCACCTCACGAGCGCCCGCCGGCAGCCCGAACGACACGTTCGAAATTCCCAGGATCGTCCGCGTATCCGGCAGCGCCTCCTTGATCAGCCGGATACCCTCCATCGTTTCCACCGCGCCGCCGATGTAGTTCTCGTCACCCGTCGCGCAAGGGAAAACAAGGGGATCAAAAATAATATCTTCCGGCGCCATGCCGTATTTCTTCGTCAGCAGCTCATACGACCGCTTCGCGATCTCGCGTTTTCTTTCGCGGGTGAACGCCTGCGCCTGCAGCGGGTCTTCGTCAATGCAACCCACCACAACCGCGGCGCCGAAGTCATGCGCGATTGGCACCACCTTCTCGAATTTCTCTTCTCCATCCTCCAGGTTGATGGAATTGATGATCGCCTTGCCCTGGCAATACGTCAGCGCCAGTTCCACGGCCGTGGGATCCGTCGTGTCGATCATCACCGGAGCCTTGATCTTCCGAATCAGCTTCTCGTAGAACGGCTCGATGTCCTTCCTCTCATCGCGCTCGGTGCTTTGCAGGCACACGTCCACAATGTGCGCGCCGCCCTTCACTTGCCGCCGCGCGATCTCCGTCGCCTCTTCCCATTTCTCTTCCGCAACCAAGTTCTTGAAAAGCCGCGAGCCGATCACGTTCGTCCGCTCGCCCACAAGCAGCGGCCGGGTCGAATCATCGGCTTCGATGGTCTCAATTCCCGAATACACCGCCCGGTGCGGTTCCGTCGGCCGCACGCGCGGTTTCTTTCCGTCCACCATCTGTGCAATCGCCCGGATGTGTTTCTCGGTCGTTCCGCAACACCCGCCCACCAGATTCAGCCATCCGTGGTTCACGAATTTTTCCAGTTGTGCCGCCAGCGATGTCGGCGTCTCCAGGTACTTGCCTTCTTCATCCGGCAAGCCTGCATTGGGATAGCAGGACACAAACTCCCCGGTGATCGTGCTTAGCGTGCGGATATGGTCAGTCATGAACTCCGGCCCCGTGGCGCAGTTCATTCCAAACGCCAGCGGGTGCGCATGCCGCAATGATGCCCACATCGCCTCGACGGTCTGTCCCGCAAGCATCGACCCCATCGGCTCGATCGTTACGGAAACGACGAACGGAACTCTCATCCCGATTTCCTTCGAGAGTTTTTGCATAGCCAGGATCGCCGCCTTGATATTTCGCGTGTCCTGGCACGTTTCCACCAGCAGCAGATCGCTCCCGCCCTCAATCAGTCCTTTTGCCTGCACATAGTAAGAATCCTGCAGCCCCTCGAACGTGACCCCGCCGGTTACCGTGATCGCTTTCGTCGTCGGCCCCATGGACCCAGCCACAAATCGCGGCTTGCCCGGCGTAGAAAATTCCTCCGCTGCCTGCCTCGCCAGCGCCGCCGCCCGCTTATTCAACTCCAGCGCGTCCGCCTGTAACCCGTACTCCGCCAGAACCAGGGGTGTGCCCCCGAAGCTGTTCGTCTCCACAATGTCCGCCCCAGCTTCAAAATACTTCCGGTGGATGTCCAGCACCACGTCTGGCCGGGTCTGGACCAGGTTCTCGTTGCAGCCCTCCAGCGCCGGCCCTCCGAAATCGGCAGCCGTTAAGTCCCGTTGCTGCAGCATCGTACCCATGGCGCCATCCAGCACCAGGATGCGCTCTGACAGCAACTCCCTCAGCGCCTTGTCCGATTGTTTCAGGTCTCTCACTCGTTCCTCGTTTGGGGACACCCTTCGGCCGCTTTTCCGGTCTAAGGGTATCTTTCTATTTTACGTGCCTTTGCCCGGCGAAGCGACCCCCGTCTAACCCTTCCGAACTTCTTCCACAACGCTCTGAAAACACGCCTTATCTGTCAGTAACAGTTCGTGAACATCTGCCCGAAAGGTCCTTGCCCCTCGACTCGGCTTTCTCTACCCTCAAGGACAGTGGCTACGAAACCTATGGCTTCCAAACTTACCGTTTGTCTGCTCTCGCCTCACCCTTTGGTGCTCACAGAGTTTGAGCGGCTTCTGGGCAAGGCTTCCCAGTTCAAGGTCATCGCCAAACAACTCGAGTCCACACTGGCCCCCGACTTGCGCAACTTCGAGCCTCCCATCGCTCAGGTTTACGTGGTGGATGCTCATGCCGCTCGGCAGGCCACCGGCGCGCTGCTCACGAATATTCTGGAGCGCCACGCCGATGCGCGGCTCATTGTCGTTGGCGACGCAATCAACGAAGCCAACTGCTTTTCGCTTCTGCGTCTCGGTGTGAAGGGAATCCTCACCTACGCGGAGGCGCGTGACCAGCTTTCCCGCGCCCTGCCTCTCGTTTCCCAGGGCGGCTTCTGGGTCCCGCGTTCCGTGCTCTCCGGCTTTGTCGATTCCATTCTCACCAGCCAGGGGCGCCGCCTGAAGACCGACTCGGTCACGAACCTCAGCCGCCGCGAACAGGAAGTTCTCGATTCGCTCCTCGAGAATCTTTCCAACAAGGAAATCGCCAGCAAACTCAATATCGCCGAGCGAACCGTCAAGTTTCACGTCTCAAACTTGCTCAACAAATTCGGCGTCCGCCGCCGTGCCGACCTGATCCTGCTGACCTTTCAGCGCCGCCTCTCCCAGGCCTAACCCTGCAAGCGTAGCGGCCACCTTCAGGTGGCCCAGCTTAGCTTTGTGTCGACTCCTGCCGCAGCTTGATGAAAGGCTGTCAGCCCCAGACTATCAACTGTCCGCTAAACTCGGCCCTGTCCTCTAATCCCCAACCTTATATCGAATAATGCACCACAACGCCTGCACGCCGTCTTTCCACGTGATTTTCTTCCCCTCTTCATACGTTCGCCCGGCGTAGCTGATCGGCACTTCATAAATTCGCCACTTGCCTTTGGCAATTTTGGCGGTGATCTCCGGCTCGAATCCGAACCGGTTCGATTTCAATTGAATAACCTTCAGCACTTCGCGCCGGAAGACCTTGTAGCAGGTCTCCATGTCCGTCAGCTTCAGGTTGGTGAAAATATCGGAAAGCAGTGTCAAAGCCTTGTTGGCCACGTAGTGCCAGAAGTAATGCACCCGCTGTGGCCCGCCAAGAAAACGCGAGCCGTACACCACGTCCGCCCGCCCTTCCACGATTGGTTCCAGCAGCTTCGGATAATCCCGCGGGTCGTATTCCAGATCCGCATCCTGCACCAGCACGATTTCTCCGGTAGCCACGGCAAAGCCCCGCCGCAACGCCGCTCCTTTTCCCTGATTCTGCTCCTGGAATAAGAAGCGGATGTTCCCCAACTCGATGGGATCCTCGCCATCGCTCGCGGGCGCCTGGCTCTCTCCCCGGCCCTGTCTCTCCGCCAGTCCTTGCAGAAGCTCCCGCGTTCCATCCTTCGAGCAGTCGTCCACCACAACGATCTCCTTGCGCATGTCGGCTTCTTCCACGCGGCGCAGGATTTCGCAAATCGTATTCTTTTCGTTGTATACCGGAATCACCACGGAAATTTTCGGATCAACCAATTGGGATGGATTTCTTCTTGTGTGCGTCATGGAAGCCTAAAATTGTATAGGCCCCTTCCCGTGTCGTAAAGCGATTCCCCGGCAACGCCTCTGTGTCCGGATGCGCTCGTATGCTTAAATAGAACTCTGGCGCACTTTTCCGATGAGCACCTTTTACATCGAACAATTCGGCTGTCGTGCCACCCAGGCTGACGGCGCGGCCATCGAGCGGCAGCTCCGCGAACAGGGTTGCTCCCCCGCTTTCGATGCTTCCGTGGCCGACGTCGTGGTTCTCAACACCTGTACGGTCACGGCCTCCGCGGATGCCCAGGCCCGCGACGCCATCCGCAAAATCCACGCGGCCAATCCTGCCACGCGCATTCTCGTAACCGGCTGCTACGCCCAGCGAGCCCCCGAAGAAATCGCCGCCCTCCCCGGCGTCTCCTTCGTCGTAGGCAACTCCCACAAGCCCCAAATCCCAAAACTCCTCCATTCCATTTCCCACGTTCCCGAAGATCACTTTGTAGGGGCGGAGCTTGCTCCGCCCG
>Ga0210406_10006243_pt1 | contig 12391 bp, 6 predicted proteins | sample IncBWC30MmetaG_FD_155454 | JGI IMG/M metagenome (GOLD analysis project Ga0210406, IMG submission 155454) | Forest soil microbial communities from Barre Woods Harvard Forest LTER site, Petersham, Massachusetts, United States - Inc-BW-C-30-M | ecosystem: Environmental > Terrestrial > Soil >...
AAAATCTGTCCCACGCGCCGACTTCGGTTCCCGGCAATTCGTAGAAGACGTGTCCCGCGGCCAACCGCTTCAAGGTGCGCGCGGGTGTGCGATATTTTGCTTTTCCTAACTTAGTAGCGGCGGCGATTTTCTGCTCTTCGTGCTCCGCCAGTTTTTGCAGATCGGCTCGTCCCGGCCTGAAGCCGAGTTTGCGGTAGAACCAGAACGCGCCCGACTCAATCGCCTCCTCATTGTCATGGCCCAGTTGATACGGATAGACCGAGATGCACGTCGTTCCCATAAGGTGACACAGGCAGCGCAGCACTTGCGCGTAGATCCATCCCGCTTCGCCGCCGCGGAAAGTGTAGAAGGTGTTGAAGCCGACCTCCATCCACTCGCAGACGCCGATGGCTTCGATGTAATTGATCGGCACTCCATTCTTCAGGGTCAATCCCGCGACGTAGGCGCGCAGCGGCAAACGGCGATCGGGCGGGAGGTTCCAGAGATAAATCTCAACGCCGCGGCTTGCCTCGGTCCGCACTACCGACGCCGCGTCGCCGAGCGTCGTGCCGTAAAGCTCGCGGTAACGCACCAGCATGACTTCGCGGATCATGTCCATGACCTGCTCGCCTTGCTTGCGCGAAAGCTTCGTCAGTTGCGGTGGACGCCGCGCCAACTCGGCAGTCAGCGACACCTGACTCCGGCTGATCAGAGGCGTCGTGTGATAGAAAATGCGGTGATAGAAAACGCTGCGAACTGGCTTCCAGTTTCGCGTTCGCGAGATGACGGAATTCTCGAGATTCCAACGCAAGGGCACGCGCAAGGATTCGTAGAGCTCAGCTTTTTGTTGGGGTGTCAGCGGCAACTTTTCAAAACGTGAAATCAGCCACGCCGGAACTCGCTTCTTGCCAGCCGCTGCCTCGAGCCATCGGCGCCACGGCGTATCGGCCTCGACATACGCGTCGTCGTTAAGGAAGGGAATGAAGCGTGGACCCGTCGTGCCCAACTCTCGTCCGGGTTCGTAGTTGTCCCAGGCGATTTCAACTTTGTTGGGCATGCGCTTGATGAGCCAGTTCGCGACATCGAAACTGAGCGTGTCTTCCATTTGTGTGCCGGCAATGCCGGAGACTTCGAAAGTATCGAAATCGTCCATGTCAGCGCGGACTTCGCGTAATGCTTCAACTTTCTTGTGAAAGCTATTAAGAATACGCTCGGTAGCGCGCACCACAAGTGGCCCTTGCGGAAAGGCACGGAGGAAAAGCAGCGTTTCGTGGAAGCGGATCAGCGACGGGGAATCAGGAAAGCGCGCGGCGTCGAGCCGCTTCAGCAATTTCACCACACGAGCGGCTTTGTCGCGACCGAAGCGATAGCGACAGGCCTCGAGTTGGGTCAGGTGACGATCGAGAGAGTTCGCAGCCATGAAGAGTCCCGACAAGGGTACCTCATGCCTTGCCTGCGCAGCGTTAACCTCGCTGGTGATGTTGGGACCGTCGATGGAGAAACGTCTCGGCCGGACGGGCGAGACGCCCGTCGCTCCACCTTAAGAATCGTTCATGTGTTTTTAACTTGCCGTTCATCCACCGTTAACCCGTCCGAAATGGGCGCGCAATAGGCTTCTCGCTCAGTTCCATTCTTTCAGGAGGCCTTCGCGTGACGGTTCGTCGCTTTCTCCCCTCTCTGCTGGCCGCAGTCATACTAGCGTGCCTGCTTCCAACAATTGCCGCCGCACAATCCGGAAACATCAAGCATGTGCTTCTTATCAGCGTCGACGGTATGCATGCCCTCGATGTTGCGAATTACGTGGCCAAGAATCCGCAGTCGGCCTTGGCCGAACTCTCGAGTCACGGGATCACCTACACCAACGCGCGGACGCCCGCAAATTCAGACTCTTTTCCCGGACTGCTCGCGCTGGTGACTGGCGGCTCGCCGGTCAGCCACGGGCTGTTCTACGACGTCAGCTATGATCGCACGATTTATGACCCGACCAATGTCACCTGCTCGGGTCCGGCGGGCAACATGATGGTGTTTGACGAGAGCATCGACCTGTACAACGCGCATAACGTCTCGCAAAATGTGATTGACCCGACGAAACTGCCTCGGGTGCGTGACAAATTTGGCAACTGCGTGGCCCTCTATCCGCACAGGGCTCTGCGCACCAACACTATTTTTGAGGTCGCCAAATCGAAAGGCTGGCACACGGCATGGGCAGACAAGCATCCCGCCTATGATCTAGTGAATGGGCCGTCGGGCACGGGAGTCGACGATCTTTATACGCCTGAAGTCACCAACGTCGGCGGACTCGACAATACGCATAGCGTGGTCTGCACGGCGGAGAACGATCTGAAGAAAGTTCACGGGATCATCAACGAGATCCACGGCCTGACCCACGATGGCAAATCTGCGCCGGGCGCTCCGGTGATTTTTGGGATGGATTTCCAGGCGGTGAGCGTGGGACAAAAGCTGGTCACCGACAATTACGACGACAGCTGTGTCAGTGACACCGACCCAACCATCAACCAGCAGCCAGGAGGCTACACCGATGGCTCGGGCACGCCGAGCGCGGTCCTGGCTTACGGCCTACAGCAAACTGACGCGGCATTGGCCAGTATGATTGTCGCGCTTAAGAATCAGGGCCTTTATGACTCCACGTTATTCATCGTCACCTCCAAGCACGGCCAATCGCCGATCAACCCGGTGAAGGTCAACAAGCCGGGGCACTTTGCGGATCTGGTCGCAGCATTGCCGGACGCGGGCAGCAATCCCGCAGCGATCGCGATCGCTAATGCCAACAATTGTTCGACGGGCTCGTGCGGTTTCGTGCAGGACGATGACATCGCGCTGATCTGGCTGCAGGGCCAGAATGCAACCGGACAGCAGGTTACCGACTACCTGAATACCAACGCTGTTCCACTGTTCATCGATGAAGTGATGGGCGGGGCCGAATTGACTCTCAAATTCAACGATCCAGCCGGCGACAGCCGCACTCCTGACGTCATTGTGGAGCCGACGTATGGCACCACTTACACTCACTCCACTGCGAAGAACGCCGAGCACGGCGGGTTCAGCTACGGCGATACGAACGTTGGATTGATCGTTTCCAACCCGGCGTTCAAGTCCAGTGTGCTGAAGACTCTCGTCTCCACCGCGCAGGTCGCGCCCAGTATTCTGCACGCCCTCGGAGTCAGTCCGAGTGCGCTGAAGTCGGTACAGGTGGAGAAAACTGAGGTGCTGCCCGCTCTACCATAAGCGCCCTGCTTCCCCGCGCTGCGGGAAGAATCGTGGACGGGCTGCGCCACAGCCCGTCTTTTTCAATCGGAGTCCAAACATGTGTTTTCAATCGATTTTGAGGAGCTACTCGTAACCAACTAAGGTGAGGACGAGTGTTCGCTGCGGAGCTTCCCGTACTCCGCTTTCGCCTGCATCAGGACGGGGATGTCGGGATCAGCATCTTTCCACAATGTGAAGAAATCCCGGTAGGCGGCGAGAGCCCTGGTGCGGGCAGCATCAGCCGCAACCCCTTGGTCTGTACGCGCCTCCAGCGCGTTCGCACGGGCGAGTCCGAGGCGTGCCAGCGCGCCGGTCGCGCAGTTAACGACGATTCCGGCGTGGTCGAGGATTTTCTGAAACTCAGTCGCAGCGGCGTTCCCCTGGCCCGCTGCCAGGTAAACCTGGCCTCGCGCATACGCCGGATGCAGACAAAATGTAGCCCACCCATAATCGAGGAGCGTAGCGGCTGGGAGCCGAGCCATCGCGGTTGCCGGTTGTTTTCGTGCGAGTGCCACTTGCGCACCGATCGTGGGCAACCACATGGATTGCATCAGGGTGTCCAAGGGAAAGCGTTTGCCCAGATCCCGCATGAGCGATTCTGCACTGGCCGGATCGCCCGCCATAACGGACGTCAGCGCCGCCATGATTTCAACCTCCTGGCTAGTCGGTGCGAGCTTGAGGGCCTCGGCTGCGGATTGACGCGCCTGTGCCGGATTCTCGAAGACCAGCTCGCGGGCAGCAGCATTGACCAGAGCCTCAGCCGCGGTTTCTTTTCTGTCGGCGCGCAGCGCGGACTCTACTGCCTGCCGCGCGAGCTCACGCGCCTTGCGCTGGTGACCGGCGTAAGCTTCGGTGTCGGACTGCAAATAAAACCCGAGGTACGCATACTCGGACTTGCTCTCAAACCACGCCAATTGTTCGGCCATGGCACCGGAATTCCCCCCGAGGAAGGCCAGTCTGTAGATCTCCCGGTGGATTCCATCGGTATCCAACTTTCGCGCCAGCGCAGCCTGGACGGCCTGTTGAGCTTCGTCGAAGCGCTGCAAAGAGCGGAGATCCATAATGAGATTCTGGTACGCTACCCCCCGGTCAGAATTAAGGCGCATCGCCTGGCGCAAAAGCTCCGTCGCTTTTTCATACTGGCCCTCTGTCGAATAGATACCGCTTAGATTTCCATAGGCAGACTCCCGTTTCGGATAGTTCTCAATGCTCTTCTCATAGACCTGAGCGGCTTTGTCCAGTTCACCGGTGACAAAATCGTAGTAGTCGCTGGCGATTTCCAGCCCTTCCGGCTCGCTCACGTGTTCGCGCAACTGGAATGCCCTGGTGACATATTCCGCGCCTTTCCCAGGTTGATCCATGTTGTAGTCATCGACGCCCGCGCCGAGGTACGCGACAGCAAAGTCGGGATCCAGTTGGATCGCGCGTAGATAGTGGGGCAGCGCTTCGGCGGGGCCCTTTTCGCCGCCAACCTTGAACCCGAGACTGTATTCCTTCAGAGCGTCGAGGGACGACGTTGTTGCCTGATGCAGCGGAACATCGAACGCCCTTACCGAGGCCATCGATTCGCCCAGTTCGGCGCGCAGGTTGGCCGCGGCCTGGCCGAGAGCGTCCAGTACTTTCTCCTTGCCGTCGACTGTGGCCTGTTGCTGCGCCAGTATTTTTTCATTCTGGCAATTCACCGCTTTCAACCCGAGCACGTATTCGCTGCCCAGAGCGCCAATGGCGCCGGCGATGTAAGCCTTGCTGAGCGTGCGCTGGCATATCTCGCGGGCCACGTCGGAAGTAAGCCGCGTGTCGGTTGGACGGGTCATCTGCTTGAGAGTCGCGCGAACCTTGGCGCCGGGAAGAATATTCAGGAAGGGCGACTGTTGCAGAGCGACGCCGAGTGCCGGCTTGAGCGTGTCATCAAAAATAGCATCGCCGGTGGAGTTGGCGAAGTCTGCCAAGACTACGGTGTCCTGATCAGTGAGCCGGCTGGCCTGGACGCGCCGAAGGTAGAAACTAACGGCGATCGCCACAGCGCCAGCAAGTACCAAGGCAGTCAATGCGAGCCGGAGCCAGCGATTCCTGAGCCGCGCTTTGCGAGCGGCAGAAGGCGGCAAAGATACTGCCTCCACGGCAAAACGGCCCGGCTCGTCCAGCCGCTTCAAATCCGCCAGTATCTCAGCGGCCGACGGATAGCGCGCCTCGCGGTCCTTCTCCAATGCCCGGTCGATGATTGGTTCCAGTTGAGCCGGGACTTCAGGGTTCAGTTGCCGAGGCGGTTCCGGCGTGCCCTGAAGGATTGCATCGTGCAGTTCCACCGCCGTGTCACCAGCGAATGCCCGTTGGCCGGTCGCCATTTCGTAGAGGACCAATCCAAAGGAAAACAGGTCCGTCCGCGCGTCCAGCTTCTCCCCGCGCACTTGCTCCGGAGACATGTAGCCTGCGGTGCCTATCGCCACTCCCGTCCGGCTGAGAAGCAATTTGGGGTCAGATGCCGTCTCAGTCCCTGGTTGTGCTCGATGAGCATCATCGACTCCACGCTCCGGTTCGATCGCGACTTCACCCGGGACCAGATCCGTCGCCAGCTTGGCCAAGCCAAAGTCCAGAATCTTGGCTTGTCCACGCGCGGTTACGAAGATATTCGCCGGTTTAATATCGCGATGAATGATTCCCTCGCGGTGGGCTGCATCCAACCCCTCAGTGATTTGAATGGCAAGATTCAGCAATTTCTGTACTGGTAGGGGTGCTGTGCTCGTCGCGGAGGCAGTGATCAATTCCCGCAGAGTCTCGCCTTCGAGTAACTCCATGACGATGAAGGGCTGCCCATCGTGTTCGTCGACTTCGTAAATGGTGCAGATGTTGGGATGATTAAGGGCGGAGGCAGCGCGCGCTTCACGTTGGAAACGTTCCATCGCTGCTGTATCACCAGCCAACTCTTCCGGCAGAAATTTCAAGGCTACCCGGCGGCCCAGCTTGAGATCCTCGGCCTTGTACACCACGCCCATGCCCCCACCGCCAAGAATTTCCAAGACGCGGTAGTGTGAGACTTTCTTGCCGATGAGGTAGACATTCGGTGATGCAACTTCGGGAGATCGAGCCGTGGAGGCCGGAGATGGGGCGTCGGTGGGGCTGGCCTCGATCCACTCCACCGGAACCAACAACCGGTACCCGCGCCGGGCGACCGTCTCGACGTATGTCGGACAGTCCGCCGCATCTCCGAGCGCCTGCCTTAGCTTCTTGATGGCGGTGTGGATGCTGTGGTCGAATTCCACCACGGTGTCGTTCGGCCAGAGCTTCTTTTTGATTTCGTCGGTTGTGACGATCTCGCCCCGATGTTCCACCAGCATCAGAAGGATCTGGAAGGGCTGTTCCTGAAGCAGAATCTTACTCGTCCCTTTGCAAACCTCTCCCGCTTTGAGGTCCAGTTCAAAGGCCCCGAACCGCACGCGATTTGGGGGTAAGACCGCCATCGCGATCGACCGTGCCCGAGTTTACCACTGTAGGGAAGCATTTCCGATGGCTACTGTCCTTGGCGGGACCTGGCTTCGAACACAACCCATATCGGACAGGGCGCTCGAACTCAGCTCTTCCGTAAAGCAACTCGGGGGTTCAGCCACAGTTCAGTGTCAAGTCAGCGCTAGTGCATCGACTCGCTGCTCGCTTCGAACATACAATCCCCCGCGACCAGGAGTAGTCCCTGGCGGAGAAACTTGCGCTCAACGGGAGATCACTATGAATTACAGGAATCCGATTTTAGTTAAGGCGATGACTCTATTGATGAGCCTCACCGCAATCACCATGATCGCCCCGCTGGCGATCCCGGCTCGGCTCGCCGCCCAGGGGAATCAGGGCAACCACAAACACCATCATTACAAAGTCATTGACATCGGTACGTTCGGCGGTCCTGAGAGCTTCGTCATCCCCACTTTTGAAATTGGGAGTCCTAACCCCCTAAACAGTAGGGGGAGCACCGTCGGCGGCGCGGGAAACTCCGTCTCCACCAACGCGAACAGCAACCCCATTGAATGTGGGGGAATTGAGGGCAGTGTGCCGTTTGTCAGCCATGCCTTCGAACTGAAGAAAAACGGTGCCATGACAGATCTAGGGAGTCTTGCGGGCGACGGCGCCTGCAGCCTCGCTCCCTCGATCAACGAGCGCGGGGAAATCGCTGGTAGCTCAGAAAACGGCGTGCTAGATCCGGGGTTAGGCCTTAACGAAGTTCACGCGGTCCGATGGGAAAACGGCTCGATCCAAGATCTGGGAACACTCGGGGGAAACCAGAGCATGGCGGCCGGGATCAATGACCAAGGCCAGGTGGTTGGATGGGCGCTTAACGGCATCTCTGATCCCTTATCCATTTACGATTTCCAGATTTTCGGTTCTATAAGCGGAACGCAGACCAGAGCGTTTCTGTGGCAGAACGGAGTCATGCACGACTTAGGCACGTTGGGCGGTCCCGATGCCTGGGGCGACTTGGTGAACACGCGCGGTCAGGTAGCGGGATTCTCCTACACCGACTCCAACGTGAACCCGGTGACGGGTGTGCCAACCACCCACCCGTTCCTTTGGGAAGAAGGAGAAGGAATGACAGACCTCGGCACGCTGGGAGGCACTTCGGCCGGCTCAGAGATCGCTAACATGCAGGGCGCGCTGAACAATCTGGGACATATCGTCGGTGGGTCCTTGCTCTCCGGCGATCAAATCTATCACCCGTTTTTCTGGAAGAAGGGAAAGCCTATGAGAGACCTGGGCACCCTGGGAGGAAATTGCGGAACTGCAACCGGGATCAACGACGCCGACGACGTAGTCGGCAGGGCAGACGTATCAGGACTATGCGGTACCCTGGCGCCTTCGAGCGCCACCAATGCGTCTCATGCATTCCTGTGGAAGCCCGGTATGAAGAAGTTGAGGGATATTGGGACCGTGAATGGTGATACGAACAGTTACGCGGATGCCATCAATAACAGCGGTCAGGTTGTTGGCCAGTCGGCGACAGAGGACGCGGGCATCTACCAGGCGTTTCTTTGGGAAAATGGTGGACCCATGGTCGACTTAAACGCCTTGATTGCGCCGAATTCTTCTCTGTATCTGAACAAGGCATCCGCGATCAACGATCGTGGAGAGATTGCCGGAATCGGCACGCCTCCGGAGTGTTCCGATGGATTCCCCTCCTGCGGACATGCTTTCGTGCTTATTCCTTGCGATGAGAATCACGCTGGTATAGAGGGTTGCGACTACAGCATGGTGGAGGGCAGCGCCGCGGTGTCTCAAACAGGTTCTGGAACTCGCAATCCATCGAGTCAGGGAGTAACGCCCCCATTTTCGAAACGGGATCGGCTGAGCATCCCATTCCGCGCAACCGGTTCCACCAATTAAGCCGCCCAAATAGCCCGGGGTGGAGGAGGATGCACCTCCGCCCCATGCTATAATCCGTATTCGCCTGAACGTTTTTACGTCGAGGCTGATCTGTGATTTCCTCCGCGGGCGGATCCATAATTCCGAGAATCTGCGCAATCAAGCACTAGTTTTATAGACACGAGGTATCGCTATGTCCGGGCATTCGAAATGGGCAACAATCAAGCACAAGAAGGGCGCGCTCGACGCTAAGCGCGGCAAGATTTTCACCCGTCTCATCAAGGAAATCGCGATGGCGGCGAAGTCGGGCGGCGATCCCGACATGAATCCGCGCCTGCGTACCGCGATCCTGGCGGCGAAGTCTGAGAACATGCCTGCCGACAACATCAAGCGCGCCATCCAACGCGGCACCGGCGAACTTCCGGGCGCGACCTATGAGGAATTTGTGCTTGAGGGCTATGGCCCGGGCGGCGTTGCTTTGCTGGCGGAAATTTCTACCGATAACCGTAATCGCACGGTGAGCGAAATCCGTCACGTGTTCGGGAAAAATAACGGCAACATGGCTGCGGCCGGCTCGGTCGCGTACATGTTCCACAAGAAGGGCGACATCATTATCCCCAAGTCCGCCGCCAAGGAAGACGATTTGATGAACATCATCCTGGAGGCTGGCGGCGAAGATTTAAAGGATGATGGCGAGAACTGGGAAATTCTGACGGCGCCTTCCGCCTATGAAAGCGTGCTCGAGGCCGTGAAGAAGGCAGGCATTACGCCCGCGTCCTCGAGTGTGAGTATGGTTCCGGATACGTACATCAAGCTGGAAGGGCAACAGGCGGCGCAGATGATCCGCCTGATGGAAGCGCTCGAAGACAACGACGATGTGCAGAACGTGCATGCCAACTTCGATATCGACGAGAAACTTCTGGAAGAAGTGGCGGGATGAATCATCGGATGATCGGGTCATCGGGTGATCGGGTCATCTGAGATGCCCATTGCTCCGCCATTGAATGTCTATTGCCCGATGACTCGATCATCTTCCCTGACGCGCCGGTAGTTTCGTCTCCCTTTTCAACACGGCTGAGGAAAAGTTTGTGGAAAAGCAGGAACTTACTCTTGTAACCTTCTGTTAACGAATCGCTTTCAACACTCTGCACACCCTAGGGTGCTTGCTGTATTGCGTCGATGGTTTTTCGGTGCGCGGCTCTTTCGTAGAGACGCGGCTTGCCGCGCCTCCCGGCAGCGAGTAGGTCGGCGCTCGCAAGACGGGGCAAGCCCCGTCTCTACACAAAGCTTGTGAAGTATTCATCCCTGTGAAGACGCGTCTCGATAGATTGCTCGTGGACCGTGGGCTGACGCCGTCGCGCGAGCGCGCGCAAGCCCTCATCCTGGCCGGGAAGGTTCTCGTCAACGAACAGAAGATCGAGAAGGCGGGCGCATCGATTGACCCTGACTCAACCTTGCGGCTGCTGGGCGAGGACCTTCGCTACGTCAGCCGTGGCGGACTCAAGTTGGAGAAGGCTCTCGAGCACTGGCACATGGATCTCGGTGGCAAAGTATGTCTCGACGTCGGAGCTTCCACCGGAGGCTTCAGCGACTGCATGCTGCAGCACGGCGCCGCCAAGGTAATTGCCGTCGATACCGGTTATGGTCAGATGGATTTCGGTTTGCGCAACGATCCGCGCATTCGGCTTCTGGAGAAAACGAATGCCCGCTACCTCGCGCCTGGCGACATCAGCGAGCCTGTTGACTTCATTGCCATGGATGTCTCATTCATCTCTGCCACCCTGGTGCTACCCGCGGTGATTCGCGCTGCTTCGTTTGGTATTAGCGCGCCTCGCGAGAGCGTTCGCCAGATTGTGGTGCTGGTGAAACCGCAGTTTGAAGCGGGCAGGGAACTGGTCGGTAAAGGCGGTATCGTGCGCGACCAATCGGCACAGCGAGCAGCCGTCGCCAAGGTGGAGGCGAAGCTCGCGGAACTGGGATGTGTGCGCGCCGAATGGATCGAGTCTCCAATCCTCGGCGGCGAAGGCAATCGCGAATTCCTGCTGCACGCGGAGTTTTCACCGCCCGCCATCGAGTGATTCTGTACAATCGGAAGTCCGATATCAGAGTGATGTCAGAATCGAAACCAGAAGACATGCCCGAGTCTCCTCAAAGCTCAACCCGCCAGAAAATCGTTGCCATCATTTCGAAGCCGGACCGTCCCGAGCTGTCCGAAGCACTGCCGGCGCTCGAAAAATGGCTCCAGCAGCACAACTATGCCGTGGTAGTGGACGAGGAAAGCGCCGCCTATTTCTCGGCGTCCAACTCCAAGGTGGTACCGCGAAGCGAGTTGGCTACGCGGTCGCCGAGTCTGGCTCTGGTCCTCGGCGGCGACGGTACGCTGCTTTCGGCGGCGCGCGCGGTTGCGAAAGCCGGAACGCTGATTCTCGGCGTCAATCTCGGCACCCTCGGATTCATGACTGAACTTCCACTGGCCGATCTGTATCCCGCACTGGACGCGATCGAGAAAGGGCACTACATCGTCGATAACCGGTCGATGCTGAGTTGCTCGCTGGTCCGGAGCGGCGGGATTGTCGCCACTCACACTGCTTTGAACGAGCTGGTGGTAAGCAAGAGCGCCATCGCGCGTTTGAATCACTTCGAGCTTTTCGTGGACGCGGAATTCGTTTCCAGTTATAAAGCCGATGGCCTGATCATCGCGACGCCGACCGGTTCTACCGCATATTCTCTCGGAGCAGGAGGGCCGATCCTCGAACCGGATGTAGATGCTTTCGTCATTACACCGGTCTCGCCCCACGGATTGACGCACCGCCCGGTGGTTGTGCGCGATACGGCCGAAATCGAAATCCAAGTTATTACCCGGGAGGAAGAAGCGTATCTGAGTCTCGATGGCCAGGTTGGCATGCACGTGCGGGATGGCGATATCGTGCGTTGCGTTAAAGCGGAACACCCGGCTCGGCTGTTACGTTTTCAGAAAACATTCTTCGAAGTGCTCGCCACCAAGCTCAAGTGGGGAGAACGGTGAGGACAGGTGTCAGGTGCCAGGGTTCAGGCGAAGAATAGCGGGGACGGGCTTGGCGTCTTCATCGTCTAGGGTGTTCGCAGTTCATGCCGTTTCGCGTCTTGATCGAACTGGAATTTAAGCGGGAGATGACATGAAACAATGGTCCCTGCAAATCGTGGTTGTTCTTGGTTGCGCGTTGTTCAGCTTCGCGCAGACCGGACCGGCCGCGGACCTCGTCATCCAAAACGCGCATGTTTGGACCGTCGATTCGTCGCGGCCCGAGGCTGAGGCGGTTGCCATCCTCGGCGACCGCATCGTTGCCGTTGGATCGAAGCAACAGGTGGATGCCTGGCGCGGGCCCCGCACCCGCGTGGTCGATGCAGCAGGGAAGCGCCTGCTACCGGGCTTCAACGACGCTCACGTCCATTTCATGGATGGCGGGTCGCAACTCGACAATGTGGAACTCAACGACGCCGCCAGCCCGCAGGAATTTGCCCGCCGCATTCGTGAGCGCGCCGGGAAGACTGCCAAGGGCGAATGGGTGCTCGGCGGCGATTGGGACGAAACGAAATGGAGTCCAGCGGAGTTGCCGACCAAAGAACTGATCGACGCGGCAACGCCCGAAACTCCGGTGGCCGTCAATCGCTATGACGGCCACATGATTCTGGCGAACTCTGCCGCCTTAGGTTTGGCGGGGATCACCGCGCAAACGCCAGATCCCGCGGGCGGAGTGATCGTGCGCGATCGGCAGGGAAATCCGACGGGCGGACTGAAGGACGCGGCAATGGATCTGTTGTT
>Ga0210406_10006245_pt1 | contig 12391 bp, 14 predicted proteins | sample IncBWC30MmetaG_FD_155454 | JGI IMG/M metagenome (GOLD analysis project Ga0210406, IMG submission 155454) | Forest soil microbial communities from Barre Woods Harvard Forest LTER site, Petersham, Massachusetts, United States - Inc-BW-C-30-M | ecosystem: Environmental > Terrestrial > Soil >...
CTCCGCAAAAGCCTCCGGGTTTCCATCTCGCGCCTGAGCCAGCAAGCTGGAAGAACCTTGCGGAGGGGCATCAGCGTAAAACGTGTAGGGAGCTGCGCTCATGTCAGTGGTTCAGGTGGCAGGCCAAGCGCCACGAGCCTCTAACTAGGTATGTACAAGAAAACAGTGGGCATACGTGCGGAGATGCTCTCAGTTTTATGCAAAGGCATCGACCGGTTTTGGGACGAGGATGTCGCGAAAGCGGTCAGAATACCGGTCGGCCTAGCCTTCGCGGCATAGCGGGCTATCCCTTCGCCGACTGAGTGTCAACGCCACCGCGCCCGCAACTAGCCCGCCGGTGATGACCACCGCTTCCCACACCAAGCCGGCGGCCAGCACCAAAGGACCCGGCGCCCCAAATGGCGCCAGCAGCGCGACCAGTGCCGCCTCGCGCACTCCGATCCCGCCCTGCGTCAAAGGCAGCACCGCTGCCAACTTAGCGAGCGGCCAGGCGAACAGCCATACACTCAAGCGCAATTTCAGACCGCAATATTCCGCGACTTGGGCCGTCAGCAGCAGGAAGCAAGTCTGAATGCCAGTGCCCAGAAGCCATCCCAATACCAGCACACCCGGACGCTTCGACACCGACCTAAAAGCATGTCGCAGCCGCCCCAGACGCCTGCGAAAACGTACCGAGCGGCCGGCCAAAATCTTCTTGCGCAGCCGAAATATCACGCCGAGCAACACGATCAGCGCGATCGCGACGACCACCAATCCATTTTCCAGCTTGTCTTCCAACTCGTCCGGCACCAGGTCCAACTCTGGAGCCAGAAGCAATCCCAGCAACACAAGTCCGCCCTGCGCCGTCACATCCAAAAAACGGTCGACCAGATTGCCCGTCAAAACCGCTGCTGGACGCGGGCTGCGCCGCAGTCCCACTGCGAGCCGCACCACGTCCCCACCAACAATCGAAGGAAGAAATAGTGTGCCGAAGAGTCCGCCGGCATAGCACTGCGCGCTCGTTGCAAAATCCAACTCCGCGCTGGCTGCGTTGACGACCATCCGCCATTTCAGCACGCCGACGCAATGCGCGAGCAGGTATCCCAGCAGCACCGCAAAAAATGCCGACACTGGAACTCGCGCGATTGCCGCGCGGAGAGGCGCCACCGGAAGAAAATGCAGAAGCAGGCCCAACACAATAAGCGCAGCAGCCCACCGCAAAATGATGAGCCACCAACCGCGCAAGGCCCGCTGAGAGAGTGCGCCCATTATTTCGTAGTAGAGGTTATCTCACAAGTGTAGGTGAGCAGCGGACGTTCTCAAGTCAACTTTCAGGTTGAGCTAGGCTCCGAAAATCTCGTTGATCTTTTCCGCCAGCGTGAAATCGTAATCGCTAATTCCCTTGACGCTGTGCGTATTCAAATCGATCACCACTTTGTTCCAAACATTGCACCATTCCGGGTGATGGTTCATCGATTCCGCGACCAGCGCCACCCGCGTCATATTCCCAAACGCCGCCACAAAGTCCTTGCACTGAAATTCACGGTGCAGCTTTCCGTTCGCCAAACTCCAGCCTGTTGCCTTTTTCAATCGCTCCTGCACCTCTCCGTCACTCAATTTCTTCGCTGGCATGATTGCCTCCGCGTACGGTCTATCGTCCATTCGATATTATGCGACCTGCCGCGCTTTATTATGCGGGCGCAAACACGTTGCCACAAGGAACCATCTGGGCTCTACATTGAGCCTGCAACGCTTCCCAATTGTTAAGCTAAATTTGCGTGACGGAACTGGACGGCCGCTCTTCCACCACGGGATTTCATTTTCTTCTGCGGCAGCGTTACCTCGAGATCCCTGGGACCCTCTGTTTGGTGAATTCCGCAACTTTTTGGCGGATTTCGTCGCGCACTCGCCGGAAAACCGTTTTCCGCTCCTCCGTTGATCCCGTAGCCGCCGTGGGATCCGGCAAACTCCAATGAAATAGATTGCGCGTGAAGGGCCAGACCGGAAATCGCTCTCTAGCGGCGTCGCACACCGTGACTACGCACGCAAAATGCTCCTTCAGAGATTGCGCCAATTCCTCGGAGTGTTGACCAGAAATATCCACTCCGACTTCTTTCATTACGTCAACGGTTAAGGGATTTCTGTCGGGTGTCTGTACGGCCGTGCTTACGCCGATGAACTTGTCACCCGCGAATGCGTGGAGAAAGCCTTCCGCCATCTGACTGCGCGTCGCATCACCGGTCGAAAAAAAAAGCACCTTAGGCTTGTGAGTCACTGCTCATCCTCCGTGAGGCACCACCGTTTGATGTGACCCGATACGGATACGACACAAACCATGCCAGGCCCCATCAGGTGAATGCCGTACATGCCCTGATGCAATCAACAGTTGCCGATGTCCCTGTTCCCAGCACAAGTGTCATCTCTGCAACAGGCTTGACACAAATCGGCACCCGTTGTTAACTCCCCCGCTGCGAGGAGGTCCGGTCTGATGAGATTGCACTTGCCAGGCGCTTTTATGGCCGCTGCGTCCTGTTTCTTGGTGTTTCCCACTCCAATTTTCGCGCAGGATTCGTCCCATGCCTTTACGGCGATGGACGAATTTCAGCTTCAAGTCGCCACTGATCCGCAAATTTCCCCGGACGGCAAGAAAATCGTCTACGTCCGGCGCTTCGCCGACCCCATGACGGACAAGCGCTATTCCAATCTCTGGGTCATCAACGCCGACGGCACCGACCAGCGGCCGCTATCCTCCGGCAATCATTCCTACGCCTCGCCGCGTTGGTCGCCTGACGGCACCCGCATCGCCTTTCTTTCCGACGTCGACGGCAAGCAGCAAATCTACGTGCGTTGGATGGACACCGGGCAAACCGCGCGCGTCACGAATCTCGAGCAATCCCCGGACGCCATCGCCTGGTCTCCCGACGGGAGAATGATTTCGTTCTCCGCGCTCCTTCTCGGCAAAGGTCCGCACCTTGCGGATTTGCCCGCGCCACCCTCCGGCGCGAAATGGGCTGAGCCCGCCGCGGCGTATGATCGCCTCGTTTATCGTTTCAACGGTGCCGGCTACCTCAAGCCCGGCTACCATCAAGTCTTTGTCGTTTCCGCGGATGGCGGCGCGCCCCGCCAAGTGACGAACGGCAGTTTTCCCAACGGCGGCAGCGAACTAGGCGGGTCCACACGCGCCGCTTGGTCCCCAGATGGAAAATTTCTGCTGGTCTCCGCGAACCGTCACCCGGAATCCGATCACGAATATTTCGATACCGAAGTTTACGAATTTAGTGTCGCCGACGGCGCGCTTCGGGCTCTCACCAATCGCAAGGGTCCCGACAACAACCCGGAAATCTCTCCCAATGGCAAATGGATCGCCTACACCGGATTCGACGACCGCTATCAGGGCCACCAAACTACAAAACTCTACGTCATGAATCGCGATGGCAGCGGCTCCCATTCCGTCACGGACAAACTCGATCGCGACATTCAGTCTCCGCAATGGGCGTCCGACAACAGCGGCATTTATTTCCTCTACAACGACCAGGGCGACACGAAAATCGGCTTCACCACGCCAGACGGCAACTCCAAGAAAATTGCCGACCATGTCGTCTCCGGCACCAGTGCTTATGGCGGCGGCTCGTTCTCCGTTTCGCGCGCTGGCACTATCGCTTTCACCTACGGACGCCCCGACAATCCCGGCGATATCGCCGTCTCAACCAATGGCGCAATGCGCGTGCTCACCACGGTCAATCAGGAACTGTTGCAGCAGAAGGCTCCCGGTCACGTCGAGGAAATCTGGTACGACTCTTCAAAAGACAAACGCAAGATTCAAGGCTGGATTATTCAGCCACCGAACTTCGATCCTTCGAAGAAGTATCCGCTCATCCTCGAAATTCATGGCGGACCTTTCGGCGATTACGGCGATCGCTTCGACCTCGAAAAGCAAGTCTGGGCTGCCATGGGGTACGTTGTGCTTTATACCAATCCGCGCGGCAGTACCAGCTACGGCGAAGAATTCGCCAACCTCATTCATCACGCCTATCCCGGCGACGATTTCGACGACCTCAATAGCGGCGTTGACGCCGTCGTGGCCAAGGGTTACATCGACCCGAACAATCTCTTCGTCACCGGCGGCAGCGGTGGCGGCGTGCTCACTGCCTGGACCATCGAGCACACCTCGCGGTTCCGCGCGGCTGCCGCGCTCTATCCCGTCATTAACTGGTACAGCTTCGTGCTCACCAGCGATATTCCTTTCACCGCAAAGTATTGGTTTCCCGGCAATCCCTGGGACAACACCGAACAGTACATGAAGCGCTCGCTCACCGATGAAGTCACGAAAATCAAAACGCCCACGCTGGTAATGACCGGCGAAGAGGACTATCGCACGCCGATTTCGGAGGCAGAGCAGTTTTACTCTGCGCTGAAGCTCCTGAACATCGAAGCCGTGCTCGTCCGCGTCCCGGAAGAGCCCCACGGCATCGGCCGCCGTCCCAGCCACCACATTGCCAAAATGTTGTATGTCGCCGGCTGGTTCGACCAACACAAATCTAAGCCATAGTGGTTGTAGGGGCGTGCTTTAGCGCGTCCCAGTCCGAGCGTAGCGAGGGAGGGCTCTGGTCTCTGGTTTAGTATGCGAGGCCCCCGCAAGGCACGCTGAGTCATAACTATCTAATGTGGAGAGTAGAGAGCGCTGCGCTCACGATTTATGTGCTGTTTATCTTCTCCGCTGTATACCTGACCCAGTTCGGATGCCCAATCGAATGAACTACACGAAACGAAAAGAGAAAACCATGCGCAAACGCCTCACCCTTCTCGGCCTCGCCGCACTCTCCGCCATCGCTCTTTTTTCCGCCGCGATATTTTCCCATGCTGCGGCCAAGCCCGGCTCCTCCGGCTATCACGTGATCAAGACCGTTTCCGTTCCTGGCGATGAGGGCTGGGATTACATCTATGTCGATAGCGACGCCCGCCGCGTCTACATCTCTCACGCCACGCACGTCGTGGTCATGAACGCCGACACCTACGCCATCGAAGGCGACATCCCCGATACGCCAGGCGTGCACGGCATCGCGGTCGCTTCCGATCTCGGCCGCGGCTTCATCAGTAACGGCCGCGCAAATACCGTTACGATCTTCGACGCGAAGACTTTGAAGACGCTCGGCACGGCTAAGACCGACGCGAACCCCGATGCCATCATCTACGATCCCGCCACCAAGCACGTCTTCACCTTCAATGGCCGCGGCAAAAACTCCACCGTGATCAACGCCGCGGACGGCTCGGTTGTCGGCACGATTCCCCTGGGCGATAAGCCCGAATTCGCGGTCGCCGACGGCAAGGGTACCGTTTTTGTCAATGGTGAGGAGACCTCCAATCTCATCGTGCTCGATTCGCAAAATTTGAAGGAGACGCATCGCTGGCCACTCGCGCCTTGCAAATCTCCATCCGGCCTCGCTGGTGATCTCAAGAGCCGACGCCTCTTAGCTGTATGCGATGACAAAGTCTCCGCCGTTGTCGACGCGGATTCAGGCAAGGTCGTCGCCACCCCCGCCATCTGCGAAGGGCCTGACGCTGCCGCCTTCGATCCCTCATCCAGTTACTTCTTTGCATCCTGCGGCGACGGCAACCTCACCGTTATCCACGAAGATTCGCCCGACAAATTTACAGTGGTCGACAACATTCCGACCAAGAAGAGTGCGCGCACCATGGGCCTCGACCTAAAAACCCACAAGATCTTTCTGCCCAGCGCCGAGTTTGAGCCGCCAGCCCCAGGCGAGCGTCGCGGCAAAATGAAGCCCGGTTCCTTTGCCGTAATCGTAGTCGGAAAGTAGCTCAGCAGGCGGGGCGGGTCTCAGACCCGCCTCATCGCCGTTCTGGTTCCTCCCATACGCCGGATCCCGTTGAGTGAGCCGATGCTTGTAATCGCCGCTCAACCCCGAAATCTCCCCGTTCGATGCAAACTGCTTTACTAACCCGTACACCGGCGCTACGATTCGCCATGTCCCGCCCACTTTTAGCCGACGATCGCTCGCGTCCTGCTCAAACCGTAGGGGCGGGCAATCGGGCCGAACCTCGCAACGCATTTATTTTCAGAGTGTTGCCGCCTCTTGGTTTCTCTTTGCTCTCTTTTGCGAGCTCTCATCCTTTGTTTTCAAGAGCTTGCAGCCTCTTTTGGTCAAAATACCGGGGGTGGGGGTAGGTGCCTTTTGTCCCTCTTTGAAATCAATGACATACAGACTCTTTTTCCGCGACTCTGCGCACCCGCCACGAACTTTGTGTTAAATTCCATCCCTTCCTGTCCGGAGGCAGGGAAGCCATGAAACACCTCACATTAGTCCTTCTGCTATTCGCAGCGCAGGTTGCCTCGGCGCAAGATTGGGCCAAGGCCAAGCTGGAAAAATCGCCGCGCCACCGCGAATGGGTCACCGTGAAGCACGACGGCCGCTCCGTTGAGACCTTCGTCGTTTATCCGGAGTCGAAGAGCAAGACGCCGGTAGTTCTCGTCATCCACGAAATCTTTGGCATGACCGACTGGGTGCAGGATCTCGCTGACCAGCTTGCCGAAGCCGGCTATATCGCGGTAGCGCCCGATCTGCTTTCCGGCATGGGACCGAACGGCGGCCGCAGTTCAGCTTTTACGCAAGACAAAGCGATCGAGGCCATAAACCATCTCAATCCCGATCAGATCACCACGGACCTCAACGCCGTCGCCGATTACGGAAAGAAACTCCCGGCGAGTAACGGCAAATTATTTGTAACGGGATATTGCTGGGGCGGCGGCCAATCCTTCCGCTTTGCCACGAATCGTGGCGACCTGGCTGCCGCGTTCGTTTTCTACGGGGTCCCGCCGGAAAAGGCCGGCATGGCTCGCATTACTGCGCCGGTGTACGGCTTCTATGCCGGAGACGACGCGCATTGATGCGACTCTTCCCGAGACGATTCAAAACATGAAAGCGGCCGGCAAGACATTCGATCCGGCTACCTACGAAGGAGCCGGACACGGATTCATGCGCGCTGGCGAAGCGCCTGACGCAAGCGAACCCAATCGCAAAGCCCGCACCGAAGCCTGGGCGCGCTGGAAATCGCTCCTCGCAAAATAACGTAGGGGCGCAGCAGGCTAGGGCCCCTGTTAGGGCGAGGCGTCACAATAAAGGAAGAATTCAGACTCATGATTCGCGCGGGCACATCGGGGTGGGCGTATCCCAGCTGGAAGCCGGGCTTCTATCCGGCGAAGCTTGCCTCCGCGAAATTCCTGAGCCACTACGCCAGCCGCTTGAACACGGTGGAAGTGAACTACACGTTTCGCCGCTTCCCAACGGAGAAATTGCTTCGCGGCTGGATCGAAACGGCTCCCGCGGATTTTCAATTCGCCATCAAGGCGCACCAAAAAATCACGCACGTCGCAAGGCTGCGTGATGTGGCCGATTTCACCTCCGATTTTTTGCGCTCCCTGCAACCGCTGGATGAGGGAAAAAAGCTAGGCCCGGTTCTGTTTCAGTTGCCGCCTTTCTTAAAATGCGATCTCGCTCTACTGAAGGATTTTCTGGAGACGCTGCCAAGATCGTTGCGTTGCGCTTTTGAATTTCGCCACGCTTCTTGGTTCAGCGAAGAAGTGTACGCTGCGCTGCGCTCCGCAAACGCCGCGCTGTGCAATGCTGAAAGCGAAAAGCTCGAAACTCCGGATGTGCAGACCGCGGATTTTTCGTATCTCCGTTTGCGCAAGGAAGAATATTCAGCGAAAGAACGCAAAGCCTTGGACCAAAGGATCGCGCGGCTCGCCGGCAGCGGCGATGTCTACATTTATTTCAAGCACGAGGACACGCCGGAAGGCGCGTTGCACGCGGAAACCGTGCTTTCCGCCACCAAGCAATGAAATGTAAAGAATGAAAAAATTGGTGCCCGAAAGAGGACTCGAACCTCCACGACCTTGCGATCACTAGAACCTGAATCTAGCGCGTCTGCCAGTTCCGCCATTCGGGCACGTATGCGGTGTGTTGAGCGGGCTCGAGCCGAGCCAGCCAGCACTGCGAGGCAAATTAATTTTGCCCGCCGCAGCAGGCTTTGTCAACGAGCGCCAGTTTAGCGCACCTAACTCTGGGCCGCTTCACCGCACCTAACTCTGGGAACGTTCAGGAGACAAACGAATGTCTAAAAAATCGATTCTGATGTTGGTTGGGGATTACGTCGAAGATTACGAAGTGATGGTTCCGTTCCAGGCGCTGCTGATGGTCGGCCACACGGTTCATGCGGTCTGTCCGGGCAAGAAGTCCGGCGAATTCGTGCGCACCGCCATTCACGATTTTGAGGGCGATCAAACGTATTCAGAAAAACGCGGACACAATTTTTCACTGAATGCCACGTTCGACCAGGTCAAGGCCGAAGATTACGATGCGCTGGTGCTTCCCGGCGGGCGCGCTCCCGAATATATTAGGCTGAATCCGCGCGTCCTGGAAATTGTGCGCTACTTCGATAAGGCGAAAAAGCCCATTGCCGCCATCTGCCACGCCGCGCAGATTCTAGCTGCTGCCGGCGTGCTGAAAGGCAGAAAATGCAGCGCGTATCCCGCGGTCGGCCCTGACGTCACGACCGCAGGCGGCACGTTCGCGGAGATTGGAATCAGCGAAGCAATTGCGGACGGTAACCTGGTCACGGCGCCTGCTTGGCCCGCACACCCGGCCTGGCTAGCCAAGTTTCTGGTGGTTCTTGGCACGAAAATCGAACTGTAGATCTGGACCTGAGAGTTACGCGTTGGCCGCGCGCACAGCTGGAGTGTCCACCACGTGCTCGGCCACAAACCATGCTTGCAGTTCGTTGGTGCGGATCACATTGCTGACCAGCAAATCATTGGTGCCGTCGTCGCCGGCCTCTTGAGCTTGCTTAGCCATGGTGCGCGCTTCTTTGAGGATAAATTCGTGAGCTTCGAGCAGGCGCGAAATCTGCACGGGCACTTCCTCGCGACCGCGCGGCGGCCTTGGGATAATCGTTGTTTCGGCAATGTCCGGGGCCATAGCCAGGCTGATGCCGCCAAGAAGCTGGATGCGCTCGGCAATGGCATCTACCAATTCGTCTTGCTCGCCGTGATGCTTATCGAAAAGCAGGTGGAGCTGATAGAAAGTGTGACCCGACACTTGCCAATGATGTTTCTTGTACATGTCGCGTAGCGTCATCGTGTCCGCGAGGATTTGGTTTAAGTTGCCCACGCTTTCGGCGCGCACGTTTTCATCGAGGGCGATGGGCATGCGCGTTATTTTTCCGTACGGCTGAATCTCTCGGGCTTTCTGGTGAAGGATCGGAGTTGCGCGATCGGAACCTGCCTCGAGTTCTTCGCTCTTGGCGTGGGAACGATGGTTTTTCGGGCTCATAGATTCTTCTCCTCAAAGAATAGCGATAGGTTTTCTGGCGGCTTGATTTCGGCAAACGACAAGTGTGCTTCGACAGGCAAAGGTTGGATTACCTGCCCAGGAGAAAGGATACAGCCCGGCCTCCCAAAAACGCAACGCGTCGCCTGCTCAACCCGATGGTGAGAAGAGAGTCCTAAAAAGGTTTGCGAGCGGCTAGGAGTCCCGGCCGACTCCGCTGGCCCGCGCAATGTTCTCCGCGGTGCGAAACATGGCGACGAGAAACTCAAGAGCCACGCGCACGTAGAGAATCCACAAGAAATAGCCGACCACGGCGAGCAACAATGTCAGCAGGCCCTGCGATGTAGAGACCTGAAATCCGTTGAACACGTACCAGGTGCCCACGATCAATCCCAAAAGCAGGTGTATGCCATAGAGGAGCTTCGCATACTTCTGAGTGATGAAATATTGAAACGAGAAATCCAGCAAGCGCTCGAAGAAACCTTTGCCTTCGCTCAAATGGCTCGCCTCTAGGACGTGAGAAGTGTCAGACATAATTTCGCCTCCAAAATGCCTTTTCGGCCGCACATTTAGGTTTGGTTATAGTTTCGCATCAAAACGCGTCTCGCTGCTACTGTCTGCGGTGGCGTTGCCGAATCCGGTACGTTGGAGGCGATGATTAAAAGCTACTTAGGTGTGCGGGAGTTTTTGCCGCGCGCCATGCGGGCCAAAGCTTGGGAATATTCCGCAATCGTTTCGGGAATAGCGCGATTGTGAACGCACTGGCCTTTCCGAGTGCATTCAATAAGGCCGGCATCCGCAAGAATCTTAAGGTGATGGGAAACGGTGGCGGGGGTAACACCGCGAAGGGCCACGAGCTCACCACAGATCATCTCTTTGTTGGCGGAGATGGATTCAAAGATCATGAGACGGGTGGCATCCGCCAAAGCCTTTGAAATCTTCTCGATACGGGCTCTTTCCATGGACACTCCCAGTGTAGCCGAGACTGCCGCAAACGAACACAAATAACGGGCCGGCGGCAGCCTCTGACAATTAGATGCAACGGAATAGTTAGATGCTCATCTAACTGTCTAAATTGACTGGAACTCTACAAGCGTCAATTGGAAACTGGAGAAAGACAATGAAAAGGCTCGAAGGAAAAGTGGCGGTAGTTACCGGAGGGAACAGCGGCATCGGACTTGCCGCGGCAAAGCGGCTGCAGGAAGAGGGCGCGCACGTAGCAATTTCGGGACGCAACGCGAAGACCCTAGAGGACGCCGTGAAGACGATTGGCAACGGCATCCTGGCGGTGCAGTCTGACGTGTCCAAGGCCACGGACTTGGACAGGCTGTACGCCACCGTATCCAAGAAGTTTGGCAAAATTGACGTGCTCTTTGTGAACGCGGGGATCTACAAATTCGCGCCGTTTGAAGCTACCGGCGAAGGGCTGTATGACGAGCTGTTTGATATCAACACGAAAGGCGCGTATTTCACCATTCAAAAGGCGCTCCCGTTTCTAAACGATGGCGCATCGATCATCTTGAATACCTCCGTGGCCGGTGAGACTGGAGTCGTCAACGGCACTGTGTATGCGGCGACAAAGGCGGCAATGCGGTCGTTCACGCGCTCGATCGCGGCTGAGCTGGTGGGTCGCGGCATCCGAGTTAACGCGGTTAGCCCGGGACCGATCAACACCCCCGAGGGATTTGCGCGAACGGGGCTCTCGGAAGAGGCGATGGATGAATTCAAGAACGCTATCATCAGCCAAGTACCCATGAAGCGCATCGGCCAACCGCATGAAATCGCAGGTGCCGTTGCCTTTCTCGCTTCTTCGGACGCCTCGTACATTACCGGCGCTGAGCTTCCGGTGGACGGCGGGTTCGGGCAAGTTTAAGGCGTAGCCGGGAGGAGAGGGCGCGAGTGCCCTCTCCGGCTGTGCATCAGCGCCGCGCCGACCCTGTGCTCTGAGGGTCAACAAGATTCTGGCGCTGCGGCTACGGACCCTCGGCGCGACCGCTCGAAGGATCTGACGTTGTTGCAGAGTTAAGGTCTAGAAACCAGACGTGCACGGTGTCACCCGGCGCGTAGCAGTTGCCGTCGCGGTTGTAAGTGCTGGCACAATGCGCCGTTCGATCTTTCCGCCGCGGCGACTGCGCGAACTGCCAGACTGCGGCGTACGCGACGCTACTCCGGGAAGGAGGCAGCGGGTTGTGCGGGACAACGCAGCCGGGAGCCGGTGGGCAGGTATCGTTGAAAACGAAATAAGCAAGCTCACGGTTGCCCATGTTGTTGCGAATATCGTCGGCAGTGATGATGCTGACACCGTTGCCTTCGTTTACCGGAATGCCAGAGCAATAGACGCCGGCGCGATAACCGGCGCGAGCAAGTTCATCGACCCAGGCTCGTAAATATGCGTGATAGTTTTCGGGCAGGCGGCCCCCTTCTTCGATATCGAGAAAAATGATTGCGTGTGAAGGGAATTCTTCCTTTTTCGCTGCCGCTGCGGCGCTTGCAGCGTCTGCGAGTCCTCGTTTCGCAGCCTGCGAGGGGGACTTCAATTGGGCGCCAAGCGGACCGTTATACAGGAGTAGGAAGCCAAAGTTCTGCGCCAGCAGGAGGTGTCTCTTGCCCACCCAATTGTTTTGCTTTGCTCCCGGCGGAGGGCTCAGCCAGTAGCCACCGAATGAGAATGTTTTGCGCAGGATCGGCAGTGCAGTGTCGCCGGGGTACGTGTTGAGATCGAATCCAAGATACGCTGGCGTCGACGGAGATTCCTGTGCGGGTATGCGGGAAGAGAAACTCAGGAACCCGCAAAGCGCAGCGCCGATTATCAGACAGAGAATCCATACGGTGGGGAGCGTGCGGCGCATGAATCCTTTACAGCGTGCCGGGTTCCTCGACTGAGAATAGGGTGAAGAAACAATGGTGCCCGGGGTGGGAGTCGAACCCACATGAGGAAAAATCCCCGGAGGATTTTAAGTCCTCAGCGTCTGCCATTCCGCCACCCGGGCAAATGGCAGTACAAATCTAACGAACAGAATGATTTACTGCAACACTGGCGGTCTATATCGCGGGAGTGCCCCAAG
>Ga0210406_10006247_pt1 | contig 12388 bp, 10 predicted proteins | sample IncBWC30MmetaG_FD_155454 | JGI IMG/M metagenome (GOLD analysis project Ga0210406, IMG submission 155454) | Forest soil microbial communities from Barre Woods Harvard Forest LTER site, Petersham, Massachusetts, United States - Inc-BW-C-30-M | ecosystem: Environmental > Terrestrial > Soil >...
AGCTCGCGGGTTAGCCACTTTCAAAAATTCCCTAATGAGTTCAATGGACGCCTTTGGGTGGTTAGCCAGTCTTAAATCATTGATTTCACAGCATTTCGACACAACAGCTCGTTAATATTAACGCGTCGTTGAAGATTTTAACGGCTTGTTTTTGAGGCGTGGTCCCGTGGTCCCGGCGTGGTCCTGATGTCCGTTTACGTCTCGTTCTTGGCCCGATAAGTGGCCATGGTTTGTGCGCCGGAATGCCTCGACCTGATCGCGGTCATATGGCTCAGTTTGCTTCGAGGTGGCGTCCCCGGCGATCTCGCACCGATCGGCTTGCGGGCATTCCGCCCGCGGTCACGTCGCCGGCGCACGGATCGCTTGGACCATCGGGCAGACCCGACAGGTCGAACGGCACCTCAACCGCCGTTGTGTCCTCGGTTTTTGTCGGCTGATCTTGAGCATCAGATTTTCGTCGATGTTGCTCCACGACATGCCGACCCCATTTCTCATGAAGCGAAAATCGCAAGAGGATGACTCACGCGTATAGCCCCCAAAACCCTCGCAATCCTAGCAAGGATATTTGGTTCGATCGTTTGGTGCATTCGATTGGAGATCTTGGCGGGACGTTCCAGATTGTTAGTGCCGCCCGAAGGTGCGAGAGGCGTTGCCACAAGATTGAATCTATGAAACCGAGTAGCAAACCGGGTTTGGGGCTAGCCCCTGACCGCCTCACGGCGGCGGCAGACCAGCGAAGACAGGTGATGAACAGCCAGCCGGCGATCCGCCTGATCCCGGCCGCTGCGTTCGCGGCTCGCGTGCTGTGCGCTTTTCTTGATCCAGTTGATCCGCGCTGGTCGCCTGCCGGCGAAACCAACTGATAGTTATAAAGCCCACGAATTGACGCTTCAGGGAGGCGATCGCGCTTCCGAAAACGACAAGCATCACGAGAATTGAGTTTCGCATAAGCTTTCCTGCAATCGGATGCCCCGGTGCAGTAACGCGCAAAATATCATACGACACGCTTGATTGCTCAAGCCCTTGAGCCCGCGTTGGCTTGCGATCGAAGGCAAATTAAGGCGCCGTTAACCTTACCTTGATCTTAATGCAGGTGTGCCGCACGACAATCGCTCGCAGCGGCCATCAGAGAGATGGATATGGGGACCATTATCGAATTTCCGGCGGATGCGGCCTCGCGGCGGCTGGGCACAACTATGGAGGGCCTCTCTTCCGACGGCATGGGAACGGTCCTTATCCTTCCCGTTGTCCGGATCGAGCGCGAGACTGACGGAACGAGCGGCGGTCGCGGACCGCAAGAAGGCGCCGCGCCGGGCCGCCGACGCCGCCGGCGCTAAACCATTGGAAATGTCCGGAAATGCCGGAGGCGTCTTTTCCGATCCAATATCTCGCGCCGCTCTTGCTGCTTTTCGTGAGCACAACGCTTGGCGCCTGCAGCGGCGGCGATTTCGGTCGCGCGAGGGCGGACATGCTCAACGACGATATGCATCGCTGGATCGGCGCCGAGGCGACCAGCAGCGCCGGCCTGAAGCCTTCGCAATTCCAGCTCACCGATGCCGAGCGACAACTTCGCGATCTTGCCTATCCCCTGATCGAGCCGCCGCATTCGCGTCCCGCCTGGAGAACCGTCTTTGGCGACTATCAGCCGATTGCGTCGCCCTGGCGTCAGGCGCCCCTTTTCGACCGGACGGCGTACGGACGAGCGTTGATTGATGAGCCGCATCGCTCGCATACTTCGCGCTACTCGCAACTTATTGACGATGTACGCGATGACATCACGCGCTTCGAGCTGTTCTACGCTACCGCGATCCCGGTGCTCGAGCTCGACCGCAAGCGCAACGCCACGCTTGTCCATATTTCTGAATTGTCGCCACGCGAGCACGCCGACGCGGTCGCCCGCATGCAGGAAAACTCCTTGATCGTTCAATGGGTGCAACAATGTCTGCAACGGAGGGTCTCGTCCTATCGCTGGGCGCTGGAGCGGCTGGTGCTTCAGGCTCCCGACGGCACGGCCGCCGACGCCGATCGTCTGATCGGGGAACTTGCTTCCCAAACCGCCAACCCGCCGATTACGGCACGGCCCGTCGTCGAACGTCCACTCACGACGCGCGGCTGAAAGCGCCGACGTGCCGTGGCGTATCCGTTTTCGCCCTCGCAAAAGCATAGTCGGGAAGAGCATGCCCCCCCAGGTAAGCGGACGGAGCACCCGGTTCCCGCCCGCGACAAATTCGGAACGCGTTTTGCGCGGAGATCATTGCCAGACGGTAGTTACGGCACGACGACGATACATCTTGAAGTTATTGCGCTGCAATCCATCCGTTCCCATAGAGCCGGCGTATGCTCAACGCTTGCCGCGCGGCGCTTCCGCCTTTGCCGGCTGATCAGCCTGCAGCGCGCAGCGCGAGGCGGCGAGCGAGGCCTGGGCCTGCGGCATCAGACCGGGCTCCGGTGCTAGCGCCTTTAGAACAATCAGTCCGGTCGTGGTCGGAGAGTCGATAATCAGGCGGTCGGCAGCGGTCACTTCCTCGTCTTCGGGCAGATCGTTGTGCTGTGCTTCCGTCATTAAATCGAGCTCGATCACCTTCTTGCCCGCCGAACGGTCGTTGATCGCATAATAAGCTAGCTCGTTTCGCGTATAGAACGAGACTGAGGTGTAGGATTGGCTGACTGGCACGGTGAGCTTGATCGGCCCGCCGGATAGATCGTAGCGGCAAACCGCGACCGCAAAGGCGGGGTCGAGATAGGGCATCAGCATATTGCCGGGATCGGCCGTAGGCAGTTGGCTCACAGAATTGAGCTTTGTCGTCGGCGTCAGCCGCGAATAGGCGTCCTGCGTCGCAATGCGCGGGAGTGCCAGCACGCTAACGAGATGCACCACGCCACCGAGCAGCACACCCGCGATGATGGTGAATAGGAGCCGGATCACGGGCATCCCACCGTGGCGATCGCGGGCATTGGTGCATCGCGCTGGGTGCGCGTCGCAACCCCGACCGGCGTGTCGTAGAGTCTTAGCATCAACACATAGCGTTCAATCCCGCCCGTGGGCAGCCAGTTTCCGGCGCGCGAGCGCGACGCCACGCGGATTTCGAACATGCCGTCCGCGCCACGGACAATCTCCTGGCTGGTAAAGCCGTAACGCTGCAGCGAATTGGCGACTAGGTGACCTTTGGAATCGTAGAGCGTCAGCGTCCAGAACCGTGCCGCGGGCGTGACGCCGCTGACAACGACATCGCAGCGGCCGTCGAGCGGCTTCTTGCGGTCGTCAGCGGAAGCCGTGAACGCGATGCCGTCACCGGTGCCGATCGGCAACTCACCATTGCGAGTGATCGTCGCGCGCGAATAAGGATCGATATCGGAGTTGCCGGTTTTGGGGCGGGCGGTCCACGCGCCAATCGTCAGCGTACCCAATTCGGTGCCGCGCGTCGCCGTCATCCAGGTCGCCCCTAGGCCGACAACGGTGGCGATCAGGAGCGCCAACAAGGTGATCAATATCAGCCGCACGATGCGTAATGGTCAGTAAGCGATGGTCAGTTCTTGCGTGGCGCTGCTGCGTCGCCCGGAGTCGCCGCCGCGAAACTGTCGGGGAACGCGAGCGCGCTCGACGTTGGCTTCGGCGGCTCGGTCGCCGTGGTCCGTTCGGCGGTCCTGGCTGCGTCGTCCAGCAACTTTTCGACCTGCACCAGGACATCGGCCCCACGCTTGGTGAGCACCGGCGGCGGTCCAGGCTTGATCTCGGGCGGCTTCGGCGCGTTAACCGTGGCGACGGTCGAGGGCACCGTCGGTTGTGTCAACTTCTCGCCCATCCCGACGCCAGGCAGCTCCTTGATCTCGACACCCTGATGGGCCGCGACCATGATGTCGTGCCAGGTCTGTGCCGGCAACGAGCCGCCGGTCATGCGGTTGGTCGGCGAATAATCGTCATTGCCGAACCACACCGCGCAGGTGAAGTTGCCTGTGTAGCCGACGAACCAAGCATCGCGATAGGCGTTGGTGGTGCCAGTCTTGCCGGCGGTCGGAATGCCGTCAAGTGCTGCGCGCCGTGCGGTGCCTTCGCTGACCACATGGCTCATCATGCCGGCCATATCGGCCGCAATGGATGACGGAATCGCCTGTCGCGGCTTCGGGCCGTCGCGGTCCCAGCGCCAGACCAGATCGCCGGCGCCGGTCCGCACTTCGAGCACCGAATGCGGCGTTACAGCCTTACCTTTGTTGGGGAAGGTCGCATAAGCAACCGCATGTTCAAGCACAGTCACCTCGTCGGAGCCGATCGGTAGTGACGGCGTATCCGGCAACGGCGCCTTGATGCCGAAGCGGCGCGCCACCTCGACGATCTTGGCGCGGCCGGCTTTCGGCCCGCCCTTGCCGCCGATCGCGATCGAGAGCTTGACCGGCACGACGTTGATCGAACGCGTGATCGCCTGCGTCAGCGTCACTGCGCCGGAATAAGAGTGGCCGTAATTCTGGGGACACCAGTTGCCGATGCAGACTGGCCCGTCGACCACGATCGAGGTCGGCTTGAAACCGTTCAATAGGGCGGTGGTGTAAACGTAGGGTTTGAATGACGAGCCGGGCTGGCGGTAGGCGTCGGTGCCGCGATTGAACTGGCTCGCGCCGTAATCGCGACCGCCGACCATCGCACGCACGCCGCCGTCGAGATCGGCCACAACGGTCGCGGCCTGTGTCGCATGATAGTCGCGGCCGAACTGCCGCAGCTCGTTTTCTATCGCCTCTTCGGCCGCGCGCTGCACGTTCATGTCGATCGCGGTGCGGACAACGAAAACGCGCTCGACGTAGGACTTCGGAAATGTATCCACCAGCTTGCGCATCTCGTCGAAAGCGTAGTCGAGATAGTAGTTCGGCGAGTTCTCGTCGCGACGGTCGACCGCGAAAGCTGGGTTGCGCCGCGCGCCGAACACCTGACCTTCCGTCATAAAGCCGGCATCGACCAGGTTGTCGAGCACCACGTTGGCACGGGCGCGAGCCGCCGGCAGGTTGATATGAGGTGCGAACTTGGTCGGCGCCTTGAATAGGCCGGCGAGCATCGCCGCTTCCGCGAGGTTGACGTCGCGCACCGACTTGTTGAAGTAGAAGTGCGCCGCTCCATCGACCCCGAAGGTGCCGCCGCCCATATAGGCACGGTCGAGATACAGTTTGAGGATCTCGTTCTTGGTGAGCCGCGTCTCTAGCCAGATCGCGAGGAACGCTTCGTTGACCTTGCGCTCGATGGTGCGTTCGTTGGAGAGGAACAAGTTCTTGGCAAGCTGTTGGGTGATTGAGGAGCCGCCCTGGCGCACGCCCCCGGCCTGCGCGTTAGTGAGCAGCGCGCGCGCCGTGCCGGCGATATCGATGCCAAAATGGTCGTAGAAGCGGCGGTCTTCGGTGGCGAGCGTTGCCTTGATCAGATTGTCCGGAAAGTCTTCGAGCGGAATCGAGTCGTTGTGTTTGATACCACGGCTGCCAATCGGATTGCCGTAGCGATCAAGGAAACTCACGGCGAGATCCGATTTCTTCAGCCAGTCCTCGTCGGCGGTCTCGCGGAACGCGGGGATTGCTAACGCGAGCAACAGCACGAGCCCGCCGAGGCCAAGCGTTGCTGCTTCCGAGAACGGCTCGACGAATACCCAGCGTTTCCAGCCGCCCACATAGAAGCGGTCCATAAACGTCGAGTAGCGCTCATAGAGTTCGCGCGTGCCCCTGAGCGAGGAAAACAGCGCGGAATCGAAGCGCGCGTCCAGGTCCAGGCGGAAATGATCGAGCCGCCTTTTCCAATCGTCTGGGATGAACTTGCGCACCCGGAGGCCCTTGATCGGTTCGAAGGCGTTCGGGCATCCAGCCGGACACCATCGATACGTCTTGGGGGAATGTTACGGCAAACCCAAGGCGGTTCTGACGTCGTTGGGTGCTCCATTTTCCTTCTAGCCGAGCGGGGTTCATAAACCAATGGTTCCGCTCCAACTTTTCATGGGAAGCTCTAACTTGGCTACATTGTGCCACTTGCAGCTTGGCCTGAGCGCGGCCTACAAAGACGACGTTAGGCCGCTCCGGAAAGGCTCACGGGATTTATGACCGCCGCTCCCAAACGCCACTCAGGCCAGGAAGAATTGTTCTGGAAAACCAAGACGTTGGAGGAGATGTCCGACCTCGAATGGGAGAGCCTGTGCGACGGCTGCGCACGCTGTTGCCTGGAAAAGCTGGAAGACGAAGATACCGGGAAAATCTACTTCACCCATGTTTCCTGTAAGCTTTTGGATGCGGGCCCATGCACCTGCAAGGACTATCCCAATCGCTCCGAAAAAGTGTCTGACTGTGTGCGCCTGACGCCGGGCAATGTGCGAACCCTCAATTGGCTGCCGCCGAGCTGCGGCTATCGGCTGGCGGCCGAGGGCCGCGACCTTTATTGGTGGCACCCCCTAATCTCGGGTGATCCTAACACAGTGCATGAGGCAGGCGTCTCGGTACGTGGCCGGGTGCAAGCAACCGAGGACGATATCGCTGCCGCCGACTTGGAAGATCATATCGTGAACTGGCCGGCCTTACTGCCCAAACGGGCGAGATTGAAGACGCGGCCGAAGGGCTGAACAATGAATTTCACACAATCGCGTGTCCGCACCGTCGTTCGCGGAATGCGCCCATGCGCTTGGTGCGCTGCCAGGAGGCGCGGCCAATGGCTACGTTGTGGGTAGCGAATCTGCGCTGTAGTGCGGCGCTCCGGATAAGAACACTCCCTCATGAACAAGTTCGAACGGCAGAGCCGTTACCCTGCCGAGTCTCAACCATTGCCGGCTGCGATCGCAACCGAGCTTGCGGAACTGCCGGTCCAGGTTATGGCCATAACGCATGCGCCGCCGATTGCCCCGCGTGCCCCGCTGACCCCATCCGAGGTCCGCACGATCCTGATGAGCCTTTTGCTCACGATGTTCCTGGCCGCGCTCGACCAGACCATCGTCGCGACCGCGCTGCCGACTATCGGTCGGCAGTTCAAGGATGTTACCAATCTCTCCTGGGTGATCACAGCTTATCTCTTGGCCTCGACCGCCGTCGCCCCCGTGTTCGGAACGCTTAGCGACATCTATGGACGGCGCGGCATGATCATTACGGCGTTGAGCCTGTTCATCGTCGGATCCATACTGTGCGCAGTCGCGCCGAGCATGCCAATACTGATACTCGCTCGCGGCCTGCAGGGGCTTGGCGGCGGCGGCATCATGCCTGTGGTGCAGACCGTGATCTCCGACGTGGTGAGCCCGCGCGAGCGAGGTCAGTACCAGGCCTATTTCAGCGGCGTGTGGATGCTGGCGGGCCTCGGCGGGCCCGTGCTTGGCGGCGTGTTCGCCGAGCATCTGCACTGGTCAATGATCTTCTGGATCAACCTGCCGCTCGCGTTCACCGCACTTGCGCTGTTGCTGCCGAAGATGGGCAGAATCCCGGTGTATCACCGGATGCGCGAAGTTGATTGGGCCGGCGGAGTCTTGCTGATGGTCTCCGCCGTGGTGTTCATGCTGGTTCTAACCTGGGGCGGCCATCGCCTTGCATGGCTCTCGCCGACAATCCTCGCGATGGTCGGCGGATCGTTTGCGCTGGCGCTAACCTTCGTCTGGCATGCCGGACGAACGGATGAGCCATTCCTGCCGCTGTCTTTGATCGGGGGTACGGTGGTGCCCTATGCGATGCTGACCGGCGGCTGCGCACTGGGCGCGATGATCGGGTTGACCGTGTATCTGCCGCTCTACTACGAGGTAGTCTACCATTTGAGCGCCAGCGAGGCCGGGCTCGGGCTCATTCCCTTGGCGGCGATCTCGACCTGTGGCGCTGCGATCGCCGGGCGCACCATGGCGCGGGTCAAACATTACAAGAGGGTGGCGATCGGCGGAACGATCGTTTCGACTCTGGCAGGCGTTGCGCTGACGGTGACCACGCTGCCGCTTGGGGGATTCCTTGTGTTGCTCGCGGTGTTCGGCATGGGTCTCGGCACGGCCTTTCCTGTCAGCGTGGTGGCGATGCAGAACGCGGTGGCGCGTGCGCAGGTAGGCACCATCACAGGCGCGATGAACTTCTTCCGCTCGATGATGTCGTCGTTCACGGTGGCCGTCTTCAGCGCGATCCTCTTGACGGCGCTTGGGGCGGATATTTCGCTTGCCGAAGGCGCACGCGGTTCGGTCAACGCGATCGAAGCCGGCGATATGGTCGCCGCCTTCCGCTACGTCTTCGCAGCGGCGACGATCATGATCGGCTGCGCGTCCTTGTGCATGACCGCAATGGAGGAACGGCCGCTGGCCGGCCCCTCGCGCCCTGTCGAAATGGCGGAATAGGGCAAGCGATCGAAGGGGATGTAGAGCGGCCACAGTGGTTTGTCGCAGCTAATGCATGTGGACTTTGAATGACGATCGCGTCGACGATCGTCGCCGGTGGTGAGTTGCGACCTCTGCCCCCAACCGCCCGTTTTATGGAATGTATAGTGGTAATAAGGTATGCAGTAGAACAGTACCTGTCGCGTCCGGCCGATTTGATGTAGGTCAAGACTCACCCCGCCAAATTCCGAGTCCCATCGTGTGTCCCTTTGATCAGCCGGTCGATGCACTTCCGGAATGAGAGAACCAGTCAACATTGGCACGCCGCTGGTGCTTCTTCTCGTCTCGCTGTGCATCATTGCAGCAATCTGGTCGTGCCTCGCCGCGCCGGTCACGTTTACGCGTGCGCCAATTGATTCCGCGACGAAGTTGGACTGCGTATCCTATGCGCCGTTTCGTGACCACCAAACTCCGTTTGCTGCGGACCTTGTCATTAGCCCAGAACAGATCGCGGCTGATCTCGTCAACCTTGCCAAAATATCTAAATGTGTCCGTACCTATTCCGTCGAAAACGGATTGGACAAGGTACCCGAACTCGCGTCCAAAGTCGGCTTGACCGTTATTCTTGGCGTGTGGATCGGACGCGATCGTCTCAAGAACGCGCAGCTCATCGAGACCGCGATAGCGTTGACCAAGGATTATCCGGGCGTGATCACGGCGATTATGGTTGGCAGCGAAGTGCTGTTGCGCGGCGAAATGACAACGTCCGATCTTCGCCAGACCATCCGTTCGGTCAGACCGCAAGTGAGTATTCCAGTGAGCTACGCCGATGTATGGGAATTTTGGCAGCGTTACCCGGAAGTCAGTAACGATGTCGATTTCGTTACGATTCATATCCTGCCGTATTGGGAAGACTTTCCGGTGCGTGCGGAAGACGCGGCCGCGCATGTTGACGATATTCGCAAACGGATGGCGCTTGTCTTTCCCGGCAAGGAAATCCTGATCGGCGAAACCGGGTGGCCGAGCAGGGGACGAATGCGCGACGGAGCGCTGCCATCTCGTATCAATCAGGCACGCTTCATTTCCGAAATTCTTGATCGGGCCAGGCAGGAGAACTATCGCGTTAGTCTGTTCGAAGCTTACGACGAGCCCTGGAAGCGTCAGTGGGAAGGAACGGTTGGCGGTCATTGGGGCCTGTTCGATGGCACGGATCGCGAGTTGAAATATCCGCCGGGGCTGTCCATCAGCAACCGCCCCTTTTGGCCCCTTCAGCTGGGAAGCGGGCTGGCTCTAAGCGTTTGCATATTCGGAGCAGCGTTCTTCGCCGTCAGGCGTCGGCGATCGGCGCCGAGATTGGCATCATGGATGGCCGTTGCTACATCCGCGACCATCTGTGGCGTTCTGCTGGGAGTAAGCGCCGAAGAGATGCTCTATGACAGCTACGGGCTCGATGGCTGGCTCGTCAGGGGAGGGCTGCTACTTACCGGAGTAGCTGCGCCGCTAGTGTCTTCCGCGGCGTTGATGTCGAAGCGCACGCCGCCCACCTTTATCGAACTGATCGGCCCGCGCGAAAGCAGAATTCCATCGGTCCCGATCATGATTCTGGGGTTCACGCTGATCCTGACGACTCTGGTTGCGGCAGAAACAGCGTTGGCTCTCGTGTTCGACTCGCGCTGGCGCGATTTTCCGTTTGCTGGTCTAACCATGTCGGTGGTGCCGTTTGGAATGCTGGCTGTGCTTAACCGATCAAAATCGGTCATGCCGCCCCCGGTTGCAGAGGCCGTGTTCGCCGGCCTGTTCGCCGCTGCAGGACTCTATATCCTGTGCAACGAAGGTCTCCAGAACTGGCAGTCCCTCTGGACCGCCGCAAGCTACTTGCTTTTCGGTGCCGTGTTTGGCAGGCACGTTCCGGCGCAATGGCTTGATTCACGGCAAGGCAGCCGTCTTTATTCCCCGCTGTCGTTCGAGCCAACGACATACGTCGAGCCGTCAAGACGGCCGGGCTCTTAGTTCGACCGCGATGCATTCAAGTGGAATCGTCATCGCGCTTTAGGTTGCGAATGTCTGAGTTCGCGCCGCACGGCACCTGCTTGTTCAGGTCCCTGGCCGCGATACCTCGGTCTCTTTGCTGGTGATGAACTCGAGCAGCACAGGCACACCTTCCTCGGTCTTCTGAATGCCACGCTTGATCGCCGGCACGATGTCATCCGGTTTCGTCACTCGCTCGCCGTAACCGCCAAAGGCGCGCGCCATAGCGGCGTAGTCGCCGGAAATGTCGGTCGAGCGATACCTTTCTGTCGAGATCGGCATCACCTTCAATTCGATGGCCATGGAGAAATTGTTCAGCAGGATCGACATGATGGGGATCCGCTCGCGGACCGCGGTCTCGAAATCCATTCCGGTGAAGCCGATCGCGGCATCTCCCCAGACATTGATGCAGAGCCTGTCCGGTTTGGCGAGCTTGGCGCCCATTGCAAGGCCTAAGCCGTAGCCGAGCTGCGTGGTCTTGCCCCAACCGAGATAAGAGAGGGGCTCGACTGCCTTCCAGAATGGCGACAACTGATCGCGTGGGCTGCCGGCATCATGGGTGATGATCGTATTCTTGACGTCGACAGTGTGCTGTAAATCCCAAAGCACGCGATAGGGATTGAGCGGTGCGCCACTGGCCGTGAGCTTCGGCATCCATTTCTCTAGCCACTGCTTGTGGGATGCCGCAATCTCCGCCGCAACCGGGCCGGCGTCGCGATCCCTGGCGACGGTTTTGTCGATTTCTTCCAAGAGCGCGTCGAGCACGAGGGCAGCGTCACCGATCAGTCCGATCCTGGCTTCGACATCCTTGTTGAGATGATTGGGGTCGAGCGTCGCATGAATGATGGTCTTGCCCTTCGGCATCGCGATGCCGAAATTTGTTTCCGTAAACGAGCAGCCTATCCCGAAAATGACATCGGCTTCGCCGAGGAATTTGGGCACCGCGCGTGGGACAGCAAGGCCTCCAGAGCCCAGCGACAGCGCATGCGTTTCCGGAAATGACGACTTACCACCGAGGCTTGTGGTGACGGGAATAGCAAGCCGCTCGGCCAGCCGCTTCAGCTGTGGCCAGGCTCTCGCATAGTGTACGCCTTGACCAGCATAGATCACCGGTTGTTTCGCGGCCGTCAGGAGTGCGGCTGCTTCTTTGATATGGACAGGGTCGGCACCAGAGCGGGTACGCAGCACCGGCGTGTAGGCGAGGGGCTCTGCTACTTCTTCATTCCACATGTCGGAAGGGATTTCGACGATGACAGGTCCGCCACGCCCGTTCTTCAGCTTTGTGAAGGCACGGCGAAAGATATTGGCGACCTCGCTTGCCAGGATGATCGGCTCGGACGATTTGGCAAACGCTCTCATCGCCTGACTGGAATTGAAGTTCGGCTCGATATTCGAAATTCGGCGCGCATAGCCCATTGGCAGCACCAGAACGGGCACCGATTCCCCGAAGCATTGCGCCACGCCGCCCATTGCGTTCTCGGCGCCGGGGCCATGCTGCATGCAGAATGCGCCGATGCTGCGGCCCGAGGTCACTCGCGAGATTGCGTCGGCCATGTGCAGACCGATTCGCTCCTGCCGCACCATGACGGGGCGGATATTGGCGTTGGCGGCGTGCTCGATCAGGTGATTGACCGGATAGCCGCAGAGAATCTCGATGCCCTCGCGCTTGAGGATTTCCGCGATCGCAGTGCCAAGCTTCATGGCGGTTTCGCTCCCTTTGTCACTACAGTTGAGTCCGACAAATTTTCTACTGACTTTGGACCAGGATTTGTCGGTTGGTACGCTGCCATTCGGAAGGGCAGATATGCGTTCTTGCTTGACGAGTCGTTGCGCAGCAGCGATATGTGTTTCTCATCTGCCTCAGCCCCGACGGAAACGGGCGCCCGCTCTAAAAAAATTTCGTGATGACGCGTGAGCGATCGATCACTTCATGAGGCGAGCGGTAGCTGTCGCGTAGTTTCTCGTCGCAAACCAACATTCGTTTGGTTACCAACCTGACCACGCATGCAATCGGGTGTGCAGTCAGGAGACTTTAAGACGATGGGGCGTATCCTTCTTGTGTCACTTTGCTCGGC
>Ga0210406_10006250_pt1 | contig 12387 bp, 11 predicted proteins | sample IncBWC30MmetaG_FD_155454 | JGI IMG/M metagenome (GOLD analysis project Ga0210406, IMG submission 155454) | Forest soil microbial communities from Barre Woods Harvard Forest LTER site, Petersham, Massachusetts, United States - Inc-BW-C-30-M | ecosystem: Environmental > Terrestrial > Soil >...
TCGGCGTTCCAGTTGGGAGCAGCAATCGGCCACGCCGCTGCGATGCGGTCGGTGAAGCGGACGCAGGAATCGGGGTCGGAGTCGCCATCGCTCGCGGTGTCATTGCCGGCTTCGGAGTCGGCGTTGCCATCGGCGGCGCTTGCACGGGCGACATCGCGGCGGACGGCACAGGCATTGTCGATGTTCCTCCGCCTCCAGCGACCGGCGAACTCAAATTTGTCGACACCATGCCTTTGTTAAACTTTTTCGACGGCGCGTTTGGCGGCGGTGTCGCTTCCGATTTCATTTTCTGCCGGGTCTTCCTGGCTTCGTCTTGATTGGCGATCGCCGCCCAACCAAGATCAACCGCGGCTGCGGTAACCGTTTGCTTTACGGTTGTCGGACGTTCGTTCGCCGCCGGCGCAGCAATCACCGGCGCGGCAATGACGACCGTGTCACCGCGCACCTGTGATCGGGGCGGTTCCGCCGAGACATCGACGTTCGCGTTTCGCTCAAGTCGAAATCGTTGGACCGGCTCGCGACTTATCGCCCGCAGTTCATCGTAACTCGGTCCTTCGTTTACGATGGTGGTGTTGTTGTAAGTGATGTTTGTGACATTCGTCGTCTGATTAATGATGGTGATGTTGCGTTCGGGCGGCAGAAGCGTCTGCTGCACACGCGTCGCGCCGAATTCGCGGCTGGCGACGAAGCAATATTGGTCGGGACCGACGTCATAATAACTGTCTGACCAATTGCGAATGCCGGTGCGCTGATCGAACCGCGCTTCAGGCGGTAGCGGCGCCCAGCCGACGTAATCGCTGCTCGTGCGCCACGAAACCCATGCCGGCGCCCATTGATTGCCCGGGACCCAAACCCAACCAATCCCGCGCAACCGGGTCCACCGACCGTAGTGATATGTCGCCCAGCCGAACGGCTCTTCCGAAATCCAGGTCCATCCCGCATCTGTATAAACCCAACGACCGTCGGTGTACGGACGCCAACTGTGCGAACTTTCCGCCTGTCGCGGATGGAAGACATAACCGTAGTCGCCGGTTTCAATCCAATCACCGTACGGGTCGAGCTTGTTGTAAAAAGTTGTGTAGCCAGTCGTGATCACACCGCCGTGTGCCACACTCGGTCGCGACTCTGAATCGCTCGATGCGGATTCAACTTGTTCAGATTGAACCGGCGTTGCCGCCGCGGCGGCGTTTTGTTTTTCAGCTAACGCCTTTTCGCGCGCGTCGAGATCGGCCTGGCGCTGAGCAAGTTGCTGTTCTTGCTGCGTCTGCCGCTCGGCGGCGAGACGTTCCTGCACTCGGCGCTCCACCTCAGCGTCTTTTTCCGCGTCGGTTTGTTGTTTCTGACAGGAAACAAGCGCGGCCGCGATCACGACTGATAACGCAAAACACTTCTTCATGGCGAGTTAGACCCCTTTCTTAATCGGTTATTCAACGCGCCGGCGTCGGGGACGGCGTCGATTTCTGGTTCTGAGCGACCCCGGGGGTGAAGACAGCTGTTTCCAACGCCTCGCGTCGCAACTTTTGAATGTTCGCGTAAACCGCGACCAGCGCGAAGCCGATGACAATTCCGACCATCAAACGGCCGACTTTTTTTGAGACACCTGGCTCGGAGCTCATTCCAAACTATTCGACGTCGAGCTTTTCTGTGCAAATTCCGACTCCGGCAATCGCAACCCGGCGATCGCGTCCATCACCCGCTGACTCAACTTTGTGTAAACGTCTTTGCCGCCGGTTGAAATGTCCGCGTCTGAGAAGTAAATCGGCTGGCCGACGACAACCGTGATCTTGCGAAATAGATGAATCTTTCCGCCGATCGGCCAAGCGTCGAAGGCACCGAAGATCCGCATTGGAACGACCGGTGCGCGCGTTTTTGCGATGAGCAAGCCAAGACCGGGCTCGGCGGGCTGCAAACTTCCATCCGGCGTCCGCGTGCCTTCCGGAAAAACGAGCGCGCATTCTCCAGCGCTCAACACTCGAATCAATGCCTTAAGCGCGCTGCGATCTCCGCCTTCAAGATTAACCGGAATGACGTTGAGCTTAGGCAACAACCATCCGAGCACTGGCACACCCATGAGAGATTTCTTGGCGAGAAAAAAGATGGCCCGGTCGGCGGCATTACCGGCCAGTGGCGGGTCGAAAAAACTCTGGTGGTTCACAGCGAGAATCACCGGGCCGGTTTGAATAACGCGTTCGCGATGAAGGATTCGAAATCCGAAGAACAATCGGGCCAGCAATCGGCTCAGGTGATAGCCAAGCCAGTAATAAAAATTCATTTAGTGATTTAGCGATTCAATGATTTAACGATTTTCTCTGTTTAATCGCTAAATCGCTAATCCATTAAATTGTTAAATTTTTTGCCCGAAGGCGCTTTACAATTTCATCGACGACCTGGCTGACTGTCAGATGCGACGTGTCAATCACTTCGGCGGCTTTCGCGACGATCAATGGCGAAGCGGCGCGCGACGAATCAGCGCGATCGCGCTGGGCAATTTCATCACGGTGTCCCTGGGCGGCCCGGCGCTGCGCTCGAACTTCCGGCGAAGCGTCGATATAAAACTTATAGGGGGTGTCCGGAAAAACCACGGAACCAATGTCCCGGCCTTCGATGACCAAATCATGGTGGTTCGCGAAATCGCGCATTCGCTGGACCAAGAGTTTACGCACTTCGGGCACGGTGCTGACCCGCGAAACCTCCGCGTTAACGCGGTCCTCATGCAGATGGTGCGTTAGATCAATATCGTTGATCAGGAGATGAAACTCCCCGTCGATAAACCTTCCATCTAATCGCGATCTGTTGATGAATTTCGCAATCTCGTTCGTGTGGGTCGGATTAATCCCGTGCTCGAGCACCGTCCACGTTACCGAGCGATACATCGCGCCGGAATTGACGTAAACAAAATTGAGTCGCCGCGCCAGCTCACGCGCCACGCTGCTTTTTCCGGAAGCGGCCGGTCCGTCGATTGCCACTACGTGATGGAAATTTTGTGCTGGCATGAGTGATTCGCGACGCGACGGAGTTTTTCGCGGAGCACGCGCGGAAGCAAGCGCGCGATTATTCTTCAACCGGGGCTGCCGGAACCAGCGTGCCAATAACGGGCGTGCTGCTACGCACTCCCCGCGGACTCATGAATTCTTCCAGATCCTTTTCAAACCCGGGATACGAATCACGGACGCATTCGGCATCCTGAATGATGGTTTCGCCGTCGGCAAAAAGTCCGGCTACCGCGAATGCCATGGCAATGCGATGATCTCCGAAGCAGGAGAGTTTGGCACCGCGCAGCGGGGCCGGCCCGTGAATTTCGAGTCCGTCGTTGAGTTCAATGACCTGCACGCCCATGCCGCGCAAATTGTGCGCGATCGCTGCGATTCGGTCCGTTTCTTTCACCCGCAATTCCTGAGCGTGACGAATGATCGTGGTGCCGCTGGCCAGCGCGCCCGCAACCGCCAGGACCGGCAACTCGTCAATTAACTGCGGAATCTCCTTGCCGTGGATCACGGTACCTTTGAGCGGACCTCCCGTAACTTCAACGACGCCGCGAGGTTCCAGTTGGTCGACATCTTCGACCGCCTCGCGAACTTGCGCACCCATTCGAACCAGAACGCCAAGCAACGCGGTGCGAGTATCGTTCAGTCCAATGTTGCGGACCAGAAGATGACCGCCCGGTTGGGCAGCGGCCGCCACCAGCCAAAAAGCTGCCGACGAAATATCTCCAGGGATCATGAAGTCGCGCGATTCCGGAACCTGATCGCCAAAAACGCTCACCGTGTCGTCTTCGCCTTTGAGCGTGCGAATCAGAAAGTAATTAAACATCAGCTCGGTGTGATTGCGGCTGGCCAACGGTTCGTCGACGCTCGTCTTCCCTTTAGCGAAAAGTCCGGCCAAAAGGATCGCACTTTTGACCTGCGCGCTGGCGATCGGCGAGCGGTAATGAATGCCTCGCAGAGCTCCACCTCGAATCCGAAGCGGCGGTGTTTGTTCCGGTCCCTCGGCGACGATGTCTGCGCCCATCTTGCGCAACGGCTCAATGACGCGGTGCATCGGCCGCTGAGTCAGGGCGGCGTTCCCCACGAGTCGAGTTTCGAAGGTTTGGCCAGACAGCAAACCCGCCAGGAGTCGCATCGTGGTGGCAGAACCGCCGCAATCGATTTCCTGCGCCGGCGGCGTCAACACCCGTTTCTTTCCATGCACGACAAGCATGTCGGGTTCAGGTTGCTCAATTTGAATTCCGAGAGCGCGCAGCGCGTTGACCGTGCGCATGCAGTCGTCGCTCGGAAGAAATCCGCGCAGGGTGCAGACACCGTTGGAAAGCGCGGCAATGATCGCGGCCCGATGCGAAATACTTTTGTCGCCCGGAACCGTTATCTCGGCTTCAATTCGAGGCGCTCGTTTTACACGTAACTCCATGGCACCCGAATTTAGTGTTACGGCACGAGGAAAATCTTATTGGTGAAAGGGTCTTTGACTTCCGTTCCGGGCGGAAAACCTCGCACGTCGACGAGGCCCTGATCAGGAGCATAAGGACTTTTCACGAAGCCCGGCTTCCCGGGAACCGGCGTGCCGTAGGGATAATCTCCTTTGGCCGCCTTGATCGGCGCCGCGGGCGGAGTTGGCGCAGGGGCTGAAGCACTGGTATCGGCGTTTTCTGGAGGCGGAGCATTGGGATTAAATGGCTGCTGCGTCGGCGGGTTCTCGGCCGTAGTTTCGGGGGCAGGATATCTGGCGGACTGGCGGCGTTCACGCGCGGATGGCTGGTCCTCGGTGCAAGCCGAAACGAGGAATGAGATGAGCAGCGCAAGTGAGAGCCACAATTTCATAATTTTGTTGGACGAAGTCTACACCGCTTCTATTTCAATGCCAGTACACATGGAATCGCAACTCATTTTGCAAGAGCCAATTGTCAGGCGATTTCCGATCCTGTAACAGCAATGGAGTCCTCCCGGCAAATCTTGATCGTGGACGACGAGGACGTGAGCCGGGCATTGCTGACGCGGATGTTGTCGTCAGCCGGGTATAATTGCCGCGAAACGGACAACGCGATCGAGGCATTAAAGCTGGTGCGCGAGCAGAAGCCCGATGTCTTGCTTCTCGATTTCAAAATGCCCGGAATGGACGGAACGGATGCACTGAAACAACTGCGTTCCGATCCCAGTCCGCAAATCGCGCAACTGCCGGTTATCATGTTGACCGGCCACGGCGAAAGTGAAGTCCAGTGCCTCCAGGCCGGCGCCGACGATTTTGTGATAAAACCCGTTAAGATCGAGGTCCTGCGCGCGCGGATTGAAGCGCAACTGCGGGTTCATTCCCTCCGGCTCCAATTGCAACAACAAAACAAAGACCTGGAAGAGTGGCGGCGAAATCACGAGCGCGACCTGGCGGCCGCTCGCGCGACCCAGCAAGCTCTCATCCCGCCGAAGGTGCCGCAGATTCCCGGGTGGGAAATCGCAACCTGCTATTGCCCGGTGATCGAAGTAGGCGGCGACATATACGGCTGGTTGCCAATTACGAATGACCGCTGGCTGTTCTGGATTGCGGACGCGACCGGACATGGGGCGTCGGCCGCGCTGTTAACAACTTTGACGAAACTCCTGTTTCATCACGGCCACGAACAGCATGATGAGCCCGCTGCAATCATGGAGGCCGTCAACAACGACCTGCGCGGAATCTTTGCGGGGCGTTCGTTCATGAGTGCGATGTGCGTGGCGCTGGATCCGCAAAGCGGTCAGGCAAGTGTAGTTGGCGCGGGCCATCCTCCGCTTTTGGTGACGCGGTTTGGACGTGGCACTGAAGCGATCCCTTCCTCGGCTCCGCCCCTGGGTCTGATCGAGAAATCGCAATTCGCCGCCACCAATCTCGAACTCAATCCCGGCGACGCATTTACGCTCTACACGGACGGATTATTTGGGACGGCAATGACTGGCCGATTCCGCTCGACCCCGACGCAACTGGCGGGAATGATTAATCCGTTTGCGGCTAGCGCGGATGCATTGTTGCAGCTGATGCTAAAAACCGCTGGTCGCGATTCCGACGATTCCCCGACAGATGATGTCGCTGCCGTCGTTGTCCGACGGTCGAACTAGGCAGCGAAAAAAAATTTTCTTAGGCCAAAATAATTATTGCCCTGTCGAGGGTGAAGCATTAATCAGCCTGTATGCCGAAAACCAAGACACCTTCAAAACGCAAGCCGAATCCCGCCTTCATGAGACCGGTTCAGCCCGATGACAAGCTCGCCGCTATCGTCGGTTCGACACCGCTGCCCCGTTCCGAAATGACCAAGAAGCTTTGGAACTACATCAAGAAGCACGGCCTTCAGGACAAGACAAAGAGAACTCAAATCAACGCTGACGATGCGCTCCGGGCGGTTTTCAATGGCAAGAGCCAGGTCAGCATGTTCGAGATGACGAAGCTCGTCTCGGGTCACATTCGTTAGGCTGCGATTTGCAGTTTAGCTGGCGCGCGAGCGCTGGCCGAGAAGAAGTACGAACCCCGATTCGGGGCTGCGTGGACGGTCGCTGTGCATACTTGCACAGCGACGCTGGTTGGCAGAGATTTCCGCGTGAAAAATCTGGCTCTTACGATTCTGGTCGCGCTTGGCTTGTTCTGCGTCGCGCCGGCTCACGCCGATTCGCCCTGGGGTAACGACTACAAAAAAGCGCAGGAAGAAGCGAAGACGAACCACAAGCTTGTCCTTTTGGATTTCACCGGATCGGACTGGTGCGGCTATTGCATCATGCTCGACCGCGCCATTCTCTCCAAACCTGAATTCAAGGATTACGCGAGCAAGAACCTTGTTTTGCTGGAAATTGATTTTCCAAATCGCGGCGGCGCTCGATGGAAAGCACAAAGTATCGACTTGAAAAAACAGAACGCCGAATTAGCCGAGAAATACGACGTGCAGGGATTCCCAACCCTTGTTGTCCTTGGCCCCGACGGCAAAACCGTCTGGCGCTTCGAAGGTTACTATAGCGGAGGCCTCGCAGCGTTCCTCGCTGAGCTGGACAAAGCCCGCAAGGGCTAAGGACCGCTCTTACAGTCTGTCGGTCTAACCGTCTTTTGTCTCGAGCGCGCGCTGCACGACGTTTGCCAATTCGTGACGGGTGAATGGCTTTGCCAGTGCCGCTTGAAAACCGTAGGCCAGAAATTGTGCCAGGGCCGCTTCATCGGAATAGCCGCTGCAAATAATCGCAGTTACGTTCGGATCAAGATTTCGAAGCCGTTCGATCGTTGCCACACCGCCCATCCCACCGCGAATCGTCGCATCCAGGATTACCGCATCGAAATTCTCGCCCAGCCGCATCGCTTGTTGGTAGGTCCTTAACGCTTCGGCGCCGTCAGGCACAGCCGTCACATCGTAGCCTAACGTCGAGAGTAATTCGGAAGTGAGGTCGCGAATTGCTGCTTCATCGTCCATGATCAAAATCCTTTGGTGATTAAACCTGAGGACCTCGTTCGCGAGAGTCGGCTCCGGGATCGACAATTCGGCGTCAGTTGCGGGGAGATAAAACGCGAAGGTCGATCCATTCGGCGAAGTGTTTTCCAAAAGAAGAATGCCTCCGTGCTTTTTGATCACAGAATAACCGATGGATAATCCGAGCCCGCTGGCCGCCGGTTTCGTCGTAAAGTAGGGATCGAAAATCCTCGCGACCGATCGAGCATCGATCCCGCCGCCATTGTCACTGACCTGAACCCTGACGTACTGGCCTGGCAGCAGCGAAATGTCGGAATCGGAGGCGACATCGACGTTGCGCGCTGAAATGCGAACCGTTCCGCCGTTCGGCATCGCCTCTCGAGCGTTAATAATTAAAGTGTTGATCACCTGTTCGATCTGGGCCGGATCCACCGCTGCCTTCCAAAGATCAGATGGAAGGTCCAGATCCGCCCAGAGATTTGATCCGTGCAGCGAAAACTCCGCTGCCTGCTCGACCAGGTCGCGGATGGAAATGACCCGCTTCAACGGGGCGCCGCCCTTGGAAAAGGTCAGCAACTGGTTTGAGAGTTGAGCGGCATGTTGCGCCGCGCGCGCAGCTTTGGATAAGGAAGAGAGCAAAGTCGTCGAATTTGGCGGCGCTTCGATTTGAGCGAGGCCAATGTTGCCTGAAATCACGGTAAGAATGTTGTTTAAGTCGTGCGCAATTCCTCCGGCGAGAGTACCGAGCGACTCCAGCTTGCTCGTGGTCAGTCGCTCTTCCTCGCTGCGCTTTCGATCAGTCACGTCCCGCAAGAAAACGGAAACGCCGCCACCACTCGGATAAGCGAGTAATTCGAACCAGACATGGCCGTTTGCGTCACTCGCTTCAAACTCGACCGCAATCTGCTCGGACATCGCGCGGCGATAATTTTTTTCGAACGTATCGCGTTTGAATTGCGGAAACTCCATCCAAACATCTTTGCCGATTAAGTCTTCTCGCCGACGCTCGAGTAATCTCTCCGCTTGTCGATTCACGAACGTGAACTTCCAATCACGATCGACCGCAAAGAAGCCGTCACTCGTCTTTTCGAGAATGTCGGTCATTTTCCTGGCCGTCTCCTGCAACTCAGCCCGGGCTTCGACCCGCTCCGCCAACGCCCGAATCCGGCGCTCGGCCACTGAGAGGCGCACGTTTAGCCGGTCGGAATCAAGTGGCTTGGTCAAATAATCATTAGCCCCGGCCTCGAGAGCTTGTTCCAGATCGGCGGGATCGTCACGCGCGGTAACCAACAAGATGAAAAGTTCGTCGCCGCGAGGCTGAGCGCGCAGTTCCTGGCAAAGCTCGATTCCGCTTTTCCCTGGCAACATCCAATCAAGAATCAAAAATGGAAACCACTGCTTCTTGAGTTCGACTTCACCTTCTTCAGCGCTCCCGACCGCCACGACGTCGTGGCCGCGTCTCTCGATCAGCTTTTGCAAAGACCTCCGGCTTTCGGCGTGGTCTTCAACGAGCAGTATTTTCATCCCTCAGGCAGTTATCCCCCCCCAAAAACCCTGCGACGACGGAGAGTGAGACCGATCGTCGACTCCACATGGTTGAGCAGGATAGTTGCCACGCAACGTCCCTTATGCCGTCCACGTCCGAGATCGGGTTTTTTCTTAGTCAGATCAATTTCGGCGATGGAATCGGGCGCGGTATTGTTGCGTTACCTTCGTCGTCTGCTAGATACAGCGGAGTTTTCGTAAGCTGCAAAGCTCATGGGTCTGCTTCGCTTTTTTCTTTTGTGCCTGATCGGTTCGATCGGAAGTTTGTCTGCACACGCGGATGACGCAGCTCCGGCGCAAACCGAACCCAAACCCAAAGCAGCCCCAACCGTCGAACCAGGAATCACGTTCGATTGGGTCCACGTCGAGGGTCCTTACATCGCAATGACTTTCGACGACGGCCCGAGCGCAAAATTGACGCCGAGATTGTTGGATCTGCTCGCGGCCCATCATATCAAAGCGACGTTCTTTTTGATCGGCGAAAACGCCGCCGAATATCCCGACATCGTGGCGCGTGAAGCGAAAGAAGGACACGAAATTGCAAATCACAGCTGGTCGCACCCGAACTTTGGCAAGATGTCCGACGACGGAATTCGGAGCCAGCTCCGCCGAACTGACGACGCGATCCGGGGGGCAATGGGCAGCAATCCAACGTTGTTGCGTCCGCCCTACGGTTCGATCACGCCACGACAGAAGAAATGGATCAACCAGGAATTCGGCTACAAGATCGTTCTTTGGGACGTTGATCCACTCGATTGGCGACGTCCGGGACCAAGCGTTGTTTGCAATCGGATTGTAAAAAACACCCGCGCCGGCTCGATCGTGCTCGCGCACGATATTCATCCTGGAACTATCGAGGCGATGCCGTGCGTATTGAAAGAACTAGAAGCGAAAGGTTTTAAATTCGTTACCGTGTCCGAATTGATCGCAATGCAAACGCCGATCCCGCCCAAGCCGTCGCCTGCACCGAAAGCATCACCACCCCCGAAAGCGACGCCTCCTTCGCCAATTCCGCACGATTGAGGTTGCCGGCATGATCGCCGACCGATATTTGCAGCTCAAGGGCGAGCTCGAAACCGGACTCGCTGGCTTAATCAAGCTCGGCTCGGAAATGCAACGCTCGCCAGAGCAATTGGACACTCTTCAGACACTCCTTCGCGACATTAGCGAACCACTGCTGTTCGTCGTCGTGGGAGAGGTCAAAGCCGGAAAGTCTTCGCTCCTCAACGCCTTGTTTGGAAACGAATTCGCCAAGGTGGATGTGCTGCCCGCGACTGATCGGGTTTACATTTTTCGCTACGGAACGGAGGAAAAAACGACAGAAGTTTCGCCCAGACTGACCAAGCGCTATTTGCCGATTCCACTTCTGCGCGATTTCAACGTCGTAGATACGCCTGGCATCAATACCATGGTGAAAGAACACCAGATGACCACCGAGGAATTCATGCCTCGCGCGGACGTTGTTCTCTTTGTGTTCTCGGTCGCGAATCCCTGGACCCAGTCGAACTGGGAATTCTTGAATTTCCTCCAGAAAACCTGGCTCAAAAACGTGATCTTCGTGCTTCAGCAGATCGATCTGCGCGAACCAACCGAGATCGATGTTATCCACCGCCATCTTCAGGACACGGCCTTGCGCCAACTCGGTTTCGTCCCTCCGATTTTCGCAATTTCCGCGCGCAAAGCCTTGCTGGCGCGGACCAGCGGTTTAGATAAGGAACGGCTTTGGCAGGAAAGCGCCTTCGGGCCGCTCGAAGACCAAATCAATTTCATCGTCACCGAATCGAGCACGCGAATGCTGAAGCTGCGCTCCACGTTTCAGGCCGCGCGCGTTGTGCTGGAGGAACTGGCCGGGGAAATCGCAGGCCTGCTCGGAAAGATCTCTACGGATGAGACAGTGTTATCGCGACTGAACGGTTTGCTACAGAATCGCCGTGATCAATTGCGTCGACAGGTCGGAAGCCTGGTTCGCGATATTGAAAGCGGCTACGACCAGACGACCAGCGAGAGAACCAAACTGTTACGGGAGAACGTAACCGCGTGGAACGCGCTCAGCCTCCTCGTGGGCCGAGAAAATCATCAGCAGCGCCTGCACAACACCGTCCAGATCAAACTCCGCGAACTCATGCAGCCACAGATCGATAAATCAGTGAGTGCATTAGAGACAGATCTACGCAGCGTCTGGCCGCAAATGCAGGATTTGCTCGATAATGAGCTATCAACCGATCTGCGTAAAGAAGCGCGGCCAAACATTCCCGATTTTGCAGGCCAACGGCGAGAACTCTACGAGACTATCCAGCGCGCGTTCCTGGACATTCTGACCGGCAAATCGCTCCAGGAAAAGCTGGGACGCTCGTTCGCTCGCACCTCCGTTGCCATTCGAACCGCGGCGTTGATCGCGATCGGAGGCGTCGTCGCGATGTGGCTGAATCGCAAAAGTGTTCCGATCGCGATGGCCGCGACGGGAATGGCGGTCGTCGGACTGCTCTTTGCGGTTTACCTGGCATTCGATCATCGGCGTAGAACTCTTCGTGATTACACGCGCGAGCTGGATCCGAAGCGAACGGAATTCAAGGAGGCGCTCGAAACGCAGTTCGGAAAAGCGATCGACTCCTTTTGCGCGGAAATGGCAAAACGTTTCCAAGCCCTGAGCGATATTTGTCAAAAGCAGCGCGATCGATACGCGCCTTGGTCGCACAAAATCGATGACCTGCAGGCAAAATTCGCCGAATTAAAGCCGCGACTAGGCTGAGGCCGTTCTACTTCTTGATGTTATTCGATCCGCCGCCTTGCTGCACAAGGTGTTGTTCCATCTGGCGACGCGCCAAAACGAAATTGTTGTTCTCGCCGTAACTCCGCCACGGACCCGCCGCCACATCCTTCACATCGACAAACTGCCAGTCCGTGACGTCAGTAGGCTGTAACCCGAGATAATCACGGACCGCCGGTGAGACGTCCAAACCGGCCCCGTGGTTCAGGTTTGGTTTCGGTCGCTCATTACCGAAGACGTACTGGAAATGATCGGTTCGAAACGGACCGCAATCTTCCCATTGGGCATAACAGGTCCGATTTCCTTTACGGATGGCGATCCAACGATGCCAGCAGACAGACTGCCCTTGGCCCATGTAAGCCTGCTTGAACCACGGGATCACCAGCGGCGCTTCGGGTTTGAACTGGCCGTGAGTCACGTCGTTGTAAGGCAGCGCGCAATAAAACGGATTTTGCCGCGGAATGAATGCCACCGGGATGTAGCTGCGCCGCGACGAGCGCTCGGGATTATCGAACCCACCGTAATTCGCCTGCCAATTCAAATCCCAAGAGCTCCGGAAATTAGGCACAGGATTGTTTCCGCCAGCCTGTTCACCAATCCAGAACACCGTCGTTACGATATTCGATTTCCATGGGTAACGCTGGATCGCAGGGCGGGAACTGGTCGGCAC
>Ga0210406_10006251_pt1 | contig 12386 bp, 8 predicted proteins | sample IncBWC30MmetaG_FD_155454 | JGI IMG/M metagenome (GOLD analysis project Ga0210406, IMG submission 155454) | Forest soil microbial communities from Barre Woods Harvard Forest LTER site, Petersham, Massachusetts, United States - Inc-BW-C-30-M | ecosystem: Environmental > Terrestrial > Soil >...
ATTTTATTCCGATTTTTGCGATCAGTAGCGTTTCCGCAGAAAGTTAAGCACGTCTTCTTCGAGAATCTGCAAATGCGAGATCGGATAGCAAGACTGCTTCATGCACGCCCCCTTTAGAAGCTTCGCGGACAAAGTCGATTCTGACCTTGCCTATTCTATTCCGACGGCAGAACACGCTCTCTTAGCCAGGACCGTCATCGTGATCGAAGATAATTCTGGCTATGTTGATATTGTTCCTTATTCCGAAATTCGCCGACTTCGCGTTCTCCAGGAACTGGAATGAGGCCAACGCAGGTCATTGCTGATCACCGCGAAACCAAGTCGGGCGTTGGGGAATATCTCGCGGCGTTGCCTGGCGTCCGGTTGCGATGGGAAAAATTGTGGACTGGCGATTACATCGTCGAAGAGGGAGCAATTTTCGAGCGCAAGACAGCCTCGGATTTCGCCGCGTCCTTACTCGACCAACGTCTATTTTCACAGGCCAAACGATTGGCAGACCAGCCCTTGCGAGCCGCATTTATTATAGAAGGCAGCACTGACGACTGGAGCAGGCTAGGGATCCGGCGGGAAGCTCTGCAGGGTGCGTTAATAACGCTCGCACTGATCTTCGCCTCGCCGTTTTCCGTTCGCTGAATCCGAAAGAAACTTCCCAAATCCTGATCTACGCCGGTCACCAATTCGCTAGACTTCGCCAGGACGCGCCTCGGTATCGCATCTACAAGGCGAAGAAAAGACGGACGCAACAGATGCATTTGCTAGCGACTTTGCCCGCCGTCGGCCCGGATCGGGCTTATCGTTTGCTGGACCATTTTGGCAGTGTCCAAGCCTGCATCACTGCGCCCGCTCGCGAACTGCAAAAAGTGCCAGGTATTGGCCCGAAGACAGCGGCTGCAATACGCGATTTAGTCAGCGCCGAAATAAACCAGCCTTTGGAGGGGCGGCGAGAGCCCATTTAAAGGCCATAGCCTGAATCGCTTGTCCGGCTGGCGAACGCGAGCCTGCAAGCGATTCAGGCTAGTTCGAAGCCGGCAAATTCAAAACCGGGTGCTACGGTGCAACCAACCAACGTCCAGTCGCCCATAGACTCTGCCGTTTGCCAGGCGTGTGCTGGAACGACGGATTGAGGACGTTCATTTTTCAGTAAGTTGTTCCCGAGCAAAACGGCTTCAATCGGTCCTTCCGCGTTTCGGATCTGTAACTGGAGTGGGGCGCCGGCATACCAATGCCAGACCTCAACCGAGTCGATCCGATGCCAGCGCGAGATTTCGCCGCGCTTCAGCAAAAAGTAGATCGCGGTCGACGCCGATCGCTCCGCGACTCTTGTTGAATCTCGAAAGGTCTCCCGGTAATACCCGCCTTCCGGGTGCGCCTCGAGGTTTAGCATTCGAATCACTTCATCAGCGGTGAGTGAACCTGAATCGGGCATGATAACCGCGAATAGACACGAATGGACACAAAAACAAAAGCAAACAACAACCGCGGATGAACGCAGATTGACGCGGATGGTCCGGTCTGATACATCGGGCTCGCACCGGGCCGACGTGTTGGAGTACTGGAGTATTCCATTGTTCGGCTGTCCGGAGCCAACTCGCCATCGTCTTCAACCGATTTATCTGCGTACATCCGCGCTCATCTGCGGTGGATTGCCTCTGTGTTCGCGTCCATTCGTGTCTATTCGCGGTTACTATTCGCAGTCAAGGAATGTAAACGAGCTGATAAACCGTCCGTTGGATCCTGACGCGCTGTTTCGTTCGCGGATCGCGATGCCAGAAAGTCTTTTGTTGGCGCACGAAAACGCCGTTGGCACCGCTCTGTGCCGCCATGGTGCGAACCTGCGACCAGGTGTCACCTGACATGGCTTCCAGACGATCCTGAATCGTAACCACTCCCAGCCGAGCAAAGGGAGGCTTGGGAGCGGCGGCTAGTAACCGAACGGATTGTTCAGGAATGGCAGGATACTGAGGCCCCGCCGGCGCGGGTTTGTGCGCGCAGGCACCTAAAAGCAAACAAGCGACAGATATCAGCACCCATTTGAGCTCAACTCCAACTTTAAAATCCACAGATTTCACAGATTATGCAGATTCATTGCGGGTTACATAACGATCTTTGTCGTTGGCTGCACCCAAATCGAGACTGTTCCCATAATGACGATTAAGAACCTTTTGTTGTATTTCGCGGCTGTAAGTTTCGGTGTCGTCTACTCGGCGCCTGCAACGGTAAGCGTTGAAGATGCGATAGCTGAGATCGCTACCCAATCCCGGCATTTGGCTGACGCGGGCAAATGGGATGACGCCAGGACCGTTCTCGAAAACAACTTGTCTGAGCTAAAGGATGTTACCCAAATCGCACGCATTAAAGCAGAATTGGCTCACTATGCCGTAGAGCGAAACACCTATTTTCAGAAGGATGATGGATTGGCCCGCGCAAAGATTGAAGACGCCCGCTTAGCTGCTCAAGCGGCTGACAGCAAGCAAGCGTTTGCCACGTTAGAGACTGCCGAAGGTCAGCTCACTTATTGGAATGCATTGGAAAGCACTAATGAATGGGGCCCACCAACGAGTCATTTTGATCGTGCGATTCAACTTTACCAGGAACTAGGAGATGACGTCGGACTAGGCGAAGCCACTTTCTATCGCGGGTTGGTCTATCAGATGCAGAATCAGAATGAACCGGCGAGAAAAGCTTTCGATCAAGCCCTGAAACTCACTCAAGAAACTGGCGATGAACGCATTCGATCATTCGTGACCAGACACATTGGCTATCTGCAAGAATCCGCTGGCGAAATCGAGCCGGCACGTGCCAGCTTTCGTGACTCGCTCGAGCTGCGTCAAAGGAATGATATGAAGGTCTTCATACCGTTCGCCATGATCCTCTTGGCCGATTTCGAAGGTGAACAAAAGCATTCCGCTGAAGCAATCCATTATGCGGAGCAGGCTATCCAATTGGCAAAGCCTGGGAATAGTCCTCGTGCCCTTTATTCAGCTCACTTGACCTTGGCTAAGCTATACTTCGAAAAAGGGAAGACGACGGAAGCCAGACAGCTGGCAGAGCAAAGCCGAGCTGAGGCTGAATCCTTCGGCAGTGGTGAGGACGCAAAGGAAGCCGAAGATTTTCTCCAGAAACATCCATAACGACATCCTTCATAGAATGGCAGTCTCTGAATTACCGTTCCGCCAGGTCCATCTCGACTTTCATACCAGCGAAAAGATCCAAGGTGTCGGATCCAATTTCGATCCGGACGAATTCGCGGAAACCTTGGTCAAAGCCAGGGTGAACTCGATCACTTGCTTTGCGCGTTGCCACCACGGGTGGCTTTACTTCGAGTCCAAAAAATTCCCTGAACGGGAACATCCTGCCCTCAGAAGAGACCTGCTCAAGCAACAGATCGAGGCATGCCACCGTCGCGGCATCCGGATGCCGATTTATATCACCGTCCAATGGGATTATTATACCGCAACGCGACACCCGGAATGGGTGTGCATGGATAAGAACGGCTCTTTAGTTGGTACCCCTCCGTTCGAGGCTGGGTTTTACCAACAACTTTGTCTAAACACACCCTACCGAGAATTTCTGAAAGAGCTGACAGTGGAGGTCCTGGAAACGTTCCCAACCGATGGGCTGTTCTTTGACATTGTCTGGCCGGTCGCTTGCGTATGTCGCTACTGCCGCGAAAAAATGTCGGCTAAAGGCTTAGAGCCTGGCGACGCTGGAGTGTCAGAACGCTTCGGAATTGAAACGGTTAATCAATTCAAAGAAGAGATGACCCAGTTCATCCGAGACCGGAACTCTCATTGCACCATCTTCTATAACGCAGGGCATATCGGCCCCCGCCATCGCCAGGTCAAGCATGCTTACTCCCACTTCGAAATAGAAAGCCTCCCTGGCGGCGAATGGGGATACCTCCATTTCCCGGCGACCATCCGATACGCCCGGACCCTGGGATTAGAATGTGTTGGAATGACCGGAAAATTCCACACGTCATGGGGAGATTTCCATTCATTCAAGAACCTGCAGGCGCTTCGCTATGAATGTCTGCGGATGTTGACCCATGGCGCCAAGTGTATGATCGGCGACCAGTTGCACCCAGACGGCCGGATCGATCCGCATGTCTACGCATTAATCGGTCAAGTTTATCAAGAAATCGAACAGAAGGAGCCTTGGTGTATCGGCGCGAAGCCTGAGACTGAGATCGGGGTGTTAACTCCGGAAGAATTCACGGGGGGAGAACATGGTGTTTTACCGGAAGCTATCAGGGGAGCAACCCGGATATTGGAGCAAGGCGGCCATCAATTCGATATTCTGGACTCGGCCGGCGCGTTTAATAAATATCGACTGCTAATATTGCCAGACCACATCCCGGTTTCTGCCGAGCTGGCAAGGAAATTGAAAGAGTACGTCGAAGCCGGGGGCAGTATTCTAGCAAGTTTTGCCTCAGGTATGGACGAGGAACAGAACGGGTTCAGTACAGACCTATTCGGAGTGACTTTGCTCAACGACGGTCCACGAGACAGCCGCGGCATACTGGTCCGGGGTATAAAATACGAACGCGATGATTACTGCGAATACGTCTTGCCGGCGGGAACCATCGCCCGCGGTCTGCCAGCGACCGAGCATGCGATGTATCGGAGAGGAATGGCGATCAGCGCCGCCCCCGGCACTGAGATTTTGGCGCCGCTGACCGGATCATGGTTCGACCGGACTTATCAGCATTTCTGCTCTCATCGACAAACCCCTTCTTCGGGCTCCGTAACTCAGCCTGGAATCGTTCAGAACGGGCGTTGCATCTATTTTTCGAACCCGATTTTTAGCCAGTACGATGATAATGCGCCGCACTGGTGCAAGGTCCTGGTGTTAAACGCAATTGAGAGGTTATTGCCCGATCCATTGGTCAAACATGACGGACCAAGCACGTTGCAGATCACGGTGACCAATCAACCAGACCACAATCGTTGGGTACTTCATCTTCTCCATTTCATTCCTGAAAGACGGAGCAAAGAGCTGGATGTGATCGAGGACGTGATTCCCCTCTTCAACGTGAACCTTTTCGTACGAACCCCACGGGAGGTTCGCAAAGCGGTAATCGCCCCGGAGCAACTTCCCCTTTCCACCACCTATCAGGCCCAGTACCTGGTGTTCCACATGCCGCGGATCGACGGGCATAGCATGGTCAGTTTGTCGTTTGATTAGACGCTCACGCCCAACAGGATCCTCCCGTCCCTAGTTGGTTTCCGGATAGGAGTAAGTCGTACACTCTCAACAGATGCTGCCCGCGGTATCAGTGCCTCCTGGCTCCTATTGTTAAACTCCTCGAACTCAGCCTTTGTATTCTTCCTTGGTAGGTTTATCATTTCCGCTATGCTTGACTGGAGCAAATGCCCGGTAGTGGAGCGCGGACCCGGCAAGTCCAGATGTATGTGGCGGTTCAAGGGCACTCATGTGCCAGTCACGCTGCTGTTCGAGAATCTGGAGGATGGCGCGACGGTTAACGATTTCTTGGACTGGTACCCCGGAGTCACCCGAGAACAAGTGGTCGCCGTTCTTGGGTTCGCAGAGCGGAGTCTGATCGAAGCTTAGGGCTGGGGGCATCAGCTCCAAGGAAACCGAACCCTAGGGGGCTTTAAATCGGCAGAGGGATCTAGGAAAGCAGTCTCCGGTTCGGGAGTCTCGCTGTTTGGTTTCCATCTCTTCACGACTTTGCGTGAGATTTTTCTTCGCGGTTTTCCGGGCTAGGTTTTTTCCCGATCCTCCTGACATAGGGTTGTCAGGAGACCGGCATAGTTTTTACGGCTCCGGCGCCACCAACAGGACGAACGGGAGCTCGTCCCCTACCAAACGAAACTAGCATGCACTACCGGGCCGTACTACGTTCCGATCCTTCTATGGGGAAAAACGCCTCTTCTTCCGCGATCGTGATCCGAGGCGCGCGGCAGAATAACCTCCAGGGAATCGATCTGGATTTGGAGCTGAACAGGCTTCATGTCGTGACCGGGCCGAGCGGCAGCGGCAAATCGAGTCTCGCTTTCGATACGATTTATGCTGAGGGACAACGGCGATACGTCGAGACGTTTAGCCCTTACACGCGCCAATTCTTGGAGCGGATGGATAAACCTTTGGTGGATGAGATCCGCGGTATCCCGCCTGCCATCGCTATCGAGCAAGCTAACCGCGTTCGCACGACTCGTTCGACGGTCGGCACGATCACCGAGATCAATGACTATCTGAAATTGCTGATGCCGCGAATCGCGCGCGCTTTCTGTCCGGAATGTGGTCGCGAGATCGTTCTCGAGACCGCCGAGAGCATCAGCCGAAAAGTAGCGGATGAGCTCGCCGGCAAAAGCGTCCTTATCTGTTTCGGCGTTGCCGCTCCTCCTGGCACGCCGCCGGCTGATTTCTTTTCCTTCCTCAATCAGCAAGGATTCCTCCGGGTTTGGCTTGACCGGAAAGTGCTACGCACAGACGAAACGCTCTCGATCGACCGGGTTCCGGCGATCGTGCCGGTTATCCAAGATCGTCTGATAGTCGATGCTAAGCCTTCCGCCCGTTTAACCGAGGCGATCGAACAAGGACTAAAATACGGCAAGGGTCGCGTTAGCGTGGTCGAGTTGGAGGGAGTTGGGAGTAAGGCAGGTTCCACGGTTCCGACCGAATCGGCCTCGCAAGCGAGGCAACGCTCCACGGGTGGTCCCTCAGAATACAAGTTTTCGACTGGGTGGCACTGCCCGTATTGCGACCTCGACATTCGCGCTCCGTCTCCTGGCTTATTCTCATTCAACAATCCACTGGGCGCTTGCCCGGATTGCCGCGGATTTGGGCGCACGATTGGGATCGATTTGAACCGAGCGATGCCGGATCGGCGTCTGAGCTTGGCCGATGGGGTGGTCAAGCCGTTTCAAACTGGCAGTATGAAGGAATGCCAGCGCGACTTGCTCAAGAGTGCGGCGCGAAGGGAAGTCGATATTCATGTCCCGTTCGAGGAATTGCCCAAAGCGGATCAAGACTGGGTGATCGAGGGCGATACGCGCCCCGATCAGACCGCAGAAGAAATTTGGGAAAGCGGCGGCTGGTACGGTGTCCGCGGGTTCTTCGATTGGATGGAATCCCGGTCTTACAAGATGCACGTCCGGGTGTTTTTAAGCCGGTATCGCAGCTACACCTTGTGCCGCACCTGCCAGGGTACACGGTTTAAGCCCGAGACTCTGAATTTCAAGGTGGTAGTCGGGGACAAGCGTTACACCCTGCCGGGATTACAGCAGTTGCCTCTCGATGAATTAAGCGGTGTGATGGTCCAGCTAAAGTCGGTCTCCTCGGAGCATACGTCGGAGATCCTGTTGGAGCAGGTTGTCTCGAGGGTGAACTACCTGATTGAAGTTGGGTTAAGCTATTTGACCCTCGATCGATCGACTCGTTCGCTTTCTGGGGGCGAACTCCAGCGAGTGAACCTCACGACCTGTCTGGGTGCATCGCTGGTGAACACCTTATTCGTGTTAGACGAGCCAAGTATCGGTCTACATCCTCGCGATATTCATCGTCTTGTCAGGGTTCTGTCCGGGTTGCGAGACAAAGGTAATACTCTGGTCGTGGTTGAGCATGAGGAAGCCGTAATTCAGGCTGCCGACTCTATTATCGAGATCGGCCCGGGACGCGGCTCGAAAGGCGGACGCTTGGTGTTCCAGGGGCCTCTAGATGATATCGAGCTTGCGCTACCCGATTCGTTGACCGCGGCTTATCTGACCGGCAAGAAATCTATCCCCATGCCGGAGAAGCGACGCCAACCGAGGCGGTTCATTGAGGTCGTTGATGCTCGCGAGAATAACCTGAAGGAAATTACCGTAAGGTTTCCGCTCGGGGTCTTTTGCTGCGTTACCGGAGTTTCCGGGTCGGGAAAAAGTACGCTCGTCCAGCAGGTGCTCTACGAAAACATGCTGGCCCTGAAGGGAAAGCCCGGAGAGGAAGCTCCCGGCCTCTGTTCACGGATCGTGGGCGCACATCAGGTTGACGACGTTGTACTGGTCGACCAATCGCCTTTAGCCCGTTCTCCGCGATCTACTCCAGCTGTCTACGTTGGCATATTCGACAAGATCCGGGATCTCTTTGCAGGCCTGCCGGCAGCCAAATCTGCCGGACTAACCAGCGGTTCTTTTTCGTTCAACTCCGGGAACGGCCGCTGCGAAAGATGCAACGGTTTGGGATACGAAAAGGTGGAGATGCAATTTCTCAGCGACCAATATGTGCGTTGCGCGGAATGCGAAGGAAAACGGTATCAGCCACACATCCTCGACTTAAAGCTAGATGGAAAATCGATTTATGAGGTGTTGGAGTTAACCATCACCGACGCAATCGCGTTTTTGAGTCAAAAATTCGCCTCGCCGGATTTGGTGCGGCCCCTCCTCCTGTTGGAGAAAGTCGGCTTAGGTTATTTGCGCCTGGGGCAACCGGTCAATGTGCTATCCGGAGGCGAATCGCAGCGGCTCAAGTTGGTCGGCCATCTGACAGAGAATCATCGATCGAAGTTGCGTTATCTTCTGATCTTTGATGAGCCGACTACCGGACTTCACTTCGCTGATATCCCACCCTTGTTACAGCTGTTTCATGAGCTGGCCGATGCAGGGAACAGCATCCTGGTGGTCGAACATAACCTTGATGTTATTCAAGCGGCCGACTACATCATCGATCTTGGTCCGGAAGCCGGCATTAAGGGCGGACAAGTAGTCGCGGAAGGGACACCGGAACAGGTGGCAAAGGCGCCAGGCTCTGAGACCGGACGCTTCCTGCGGGAACGACTGGCCCGGAAGGGTGACAAATCAAGGGGGTGGCGAACACCTGTCGTTCAGGAACTGGAGTCCCAACCGTCAGCCTCTCATGCAAGGGACGCCCAAAATGGGATTTCGATCGTTGGAGCTCGCCATCATAATCTTAAGAACCTGTCATTGACGTTGCCCCGAGAAAAGATGGTGGTGGTAACCGGGCTAAGCGGATCAGGCAAATCCAGCCTCGCATTTGATATCTTATTCGCCGAAGGCCAGCGGCGGTTCCTGGACAGCATGTCAACCTATGCGCGCCAATTCGTTGAGCAATTGGAGCGCCCGGACGTTGACCACGTAGAAGGTCTGCCTCCCAGCGTGGCCATCGAGCAACGTCTGACTCAAGGTGGCGGCAAATCGACAGTGGCAACCGTAACCGAGGTTTATCATTTTTTAAGGTTACTATTCGCTAAACTGGGAACTCAATATTGCCCGCGTTGCCAGGTACCGGTGGCTAAGCAAAGTGTCTCGGCTATCATCCGGCAGGTCCGGACCCTGGTACAGAAAGGCGGTCAACGTTTGTTGGCGCCGGTAGTGAAAGCCCGCAAGGGCTACCATAAGGAAGTAGCGGCCTGGGCGGCTCGAGAGGGATATCAAGAGCTGATCGTCGACGGCAAACTCTCGTCGGTGGCTAATTTTCCGGCTCTGGAGCGGTTCCGAGAACACTCTATCGAAGTGGTCATCGCAAATTTGCGTACGGCGAAACCGGGCGACTTAGCTGAGTTGGTGCGGACAGCGCTTCAGGTCGGCAACGGTTCCGCGTTTGTGAGGGATGGAAAGTCGCGCACCGTGCTGAGCAGTGAAATGACCTGTCCCAACTGTGGTGACGCATTTGAGGAACTGGATCCGCGTCTCTTCTCATTTAACTCTCCCCACGGATGGTGCCAGCATTGTAACGGTTTCGGCTACATTTTACCGTTTTCCACCGATGAAGAAGATGCCGAGTCCAGGCTGGCTGCCGAGCTGTTGGCAGAACGCCGGAGCGAATGGGTAGACGACGCGGAAACGACGATTTGTGAACATTGTCAGGGATCCAGATTGAATCCGGTCGCCCGTGCGGTTCGGTTGGGAGATTTCACTATAGAAGCGTTAGTCGCGAAGCCTGTCACTAAAGCCCTGGAAGCAATCCAGACACTGAAATTCAATGGAGAATTTAAGGAGATCGCGCACACGATTCTACCGGAGATCAAGCAACGGTTGTTCTTTATGCGGCAGGTCGGGCTTGATTATCTCGCACTCAATCGCACCGCCAAAACGCTCAGTGGCGGCGAATCCCAGCGGATCCGGCTAGCTGCGCAATTGGGTTCGAATTTGCGGGGCGTTCTCTATGTACTCGACGAACCGACCATTGGTCTGCATCCACGGGATAATGTTCGGCTTTTGGATACGCTGGTGGCGTTGAAAGACAAAGGGAACACGCTGGTGGTGGTGGAGCATGATGAAGCCACCATGCAAAGAGCCGATGTCATTGTGGATCTCGGCCCTGCCGCAGGCCGTAAAGGTGGAGAACTGGTAACCCAAGGCACTCTTGAAGAGATCCGTGAACACCCCACCTCGGTTACCGGCCGGTATCTGCGCAAGCCGATGGTGCACCCTTCACGGCCGCGACGACCGTTGAGCGACGCGAACTGGATCTCGTTAAACGGAGCGCGAGCAAACAATCTGAAGGCAATCGACGTTCGCTTTCCAATTGGGCGGTTAACCGTGATCACGGGGGTTTCCGGGTCGGGAAAAAGCACGTTGTTGCGTTCGGTTCTCTTACCGGCGGTACAAGAGTCTTTGAAGGCACGCCGTAAAAACTCCGGCCCATGGGACAAGGTCTCAGGCGTGGACATGCTGGCCGGAGTATTCGAGGTCGACCAGTCTCCGATCGGCAAAACTTCACGATCGATTCCGGGCACTTACGTGAAGGTATTCGATGAAATTCGAAAGATGTTTTCTCAACTGCCGGAGGCTCGGATTCGCGGATACGATGCCAGCCGCTTTTCGTTTAACATGGAAGGAGGCAGATGCGAGGTTTGTTCCGGACAAGGCGCAATCAAGCTGGAGATGAATTTTTTGCCGTCCAGTTGGGTGCCGTGTGACAGCTGTTCCGGCAAACGGTTTAACGAGCAGACCCTCGCCGTCCGGTATAACGACAAGAGCATTGGCGATGTGCTGGAAATGACGATCGAAGAAGCGACTGAATTCTTTCGTGCGCATCCCAAGATCCACTTGCCACTTTCTCTTTTGGTGGAGACCGGGCTTGGTTATCTGCAGCTGGGGCAACCGAGCCCAACCCTTAGTGGAGGCGAAGCTCAGCGAATAAAACTTGTGAGCGAGTTGAAGACCGGCCTAGCCAAGGATCTGTTTGATCGAGTGCGCAAGAACCGCAATCCGAAATCGAGCCTCTATCTCCTGGAAGAACCTACCATCGGCCTCCACATGGCGGACGTTCAGCTCTTGGTGGAAGTGCTCCACCGGTTGGTTGATGACGGCAATACCGTCGTCGTCATTGAACACAATCTGGATGTAATCGGCGAAGCGGATTATCTGATCGATATTGGTCCTGAGGCCGGCGAATTCGGAGGCGAAGTCGTGGCTACCGGCTCGCCCGAAGAAGTAGCGAAGAGCAAGGTTAGCAGGACCGCGCCGTTCTTGCGGAAAATGCTGAAGAAGAGGTAGGCAGGTTGGCCAACGGTAGGGCGAGGCTCCCGAATGCCTAAACCTATCTACAAAGCTTCCAAATTGTTCTGGCCTTGGAATTCACGAGTCCGAATCGCCGCCGAGCCGGGGCTTCGGTGTTGTTCCTCGTGCGGTGTTGCATGGTTTGAATCAGAAATTATGAAACTTTAATTATTAGTGTTATAATAATCAAATGCCTCTACAGAGGAAACATACTGCGAAAGGACTCGTTGAAGACGACCGCACTCCGACTCTGGTTTTCCTTAATGTCTGTACCGCTAACCGAAAGCCTTGGCTGGCGGATCCGCACATTCACGCAACGCTAATCAAAGTGTGGAGATCGTCCACGTACTGGGAGGTCGGTCCTTACGTTTTGATGCCCCACCATCTCCATCTTTTCGCCTGGCCGGGTTTCGGGTCAGCAACATTCGATCGCTGGGTTCAGTACTGGAAATCGATGTTCACAAAAACGCTTCGCAACCCTAATCTGCGTTGGCAATCCGGTTGCTTCCATCATCGCGTGCGTTCGTGGGAAGGAGCGGAACAGAAACGGATATACATGAAGATGAATCCGGTCCGTGCTGGGTTGGTTGCCCGCCCGGAGGATTGGCCGTTTCAGGGGGAGATTTTCCGGCACTACGAGTGGTGGTAAACGGACCTGTGAGGTAGCACGCGTCCACGGCTCGGCAGCCTAGCGTAAGCGAACAGTTTACGGTTGGATTAACCGGCGGCGTTGCGAGTATCCCACGGTCGTTCGGGAGCCTCGCCCTACCAATGTCATCGCCGAGCCCGTGATAAATCTGGATAGCTCCGAGCCTCGCCCCACCAAAGGAGGCAGAGCCACCAAGAATAGTGAGCGACATGCCCCACACAAAATTTCCTTGAGCGAAGGTTGAAGCTGGCGGATGGGTGGCGTTCCTT
>Ga0210406_10006252_pt1 | contig 12385 bp, 13 predicted proteins | sample IncBWC30MmetaG_FD_155454 | JGI IMG/M metagenome (GOLD analysis project Ga0210406, IMG submission 155454) | Forest soil microbial communities from Barre Woods Harvard Forest LTER site, Petersham, Massachusetts, United States - Inc-BW-C-30-M | ecosystem: Environmental > Terrestrial > Soil >...
ACCAGCAGGCCGGCACCCGCCAGCAACCAGAACCGCAACCGTTCTATCGAAACGTTCATTCCCCTCTATCTTCTCACCCACAGGACAGGGAGTAGGGAATAGGGATTAGAGAGTAGAAAACAAAAGCAATGCATCCTGCCTTTCTATTCCCTACTCCCTATTCCCTACTCCCTGCTCTAAACTATCCCTATGGCCGATCAGCTCTATCTAAGCCTCTGGTTCCCCAACTTCCGCTTCGACACCCTTCCCGCGACCCTCGTCTCGGTCATGCGCCAGTTCGCCCTCATCAGTGGAGACAAACGGGTCGCCGCAGCCAGCGTCTACCCCATCAGCTTCACCGAGGCACCCACCTACCAGCGCATCTACGTCAATGACGACCGCGCCGAAGACACCTCTGGTTCCATCATCGAGTACGCCGTCGCCGAAGCCACCGAACAACTCCACGACGACATGGCTTACGAGTTCGAGATGCGCTGGAAGCTCTGGTCCCCTGTCGGAGCCGACCCACAACCCCCCGATCCCCGCATCGACATCTACCCAGAGTTCGAATCCGTCCGCCTCGACACCCTCTGGAGGCTCCAGCCCGCCACCGTCAAAATCCTCGGCTTCGGTCCCCAGTTCGACGACGCCAGCTTCGAACAGAACGGCCATATCCGCGTCGACTTCGGCCTCGACACCCCTTGGCTCGCCGAGACCCTCGATGACGAAGAGCTCGACGAAGACGCCACCAAACACATTCAGCAAAACGTAGAGATGCTCCTGGCCTTTACCCTCTCCGTAGAAAAAAACTGCGGCATCAGCAGCCGCCTCCTCTGGACCGAATCCGGCGAACCCCTCGCCCAAAAACTCATCGACCGCCTCCAGCGCGTCAACTGACGATCAACTAACGATCGGCTCACCCGGCGAATCTGACCTCGCTGCAAGCGCAGCCGTCCGCTCCGCTCTCCGAATCCTCACCTCGCGCACCGCGACTAAAAATAATCCTGTAAACGTCAGCGCCAGCATCCCGTACGCCCGAAACCCATGCAGTTGCGGAATATCCCCATACAGCAGCGCCAGTCCCGCAAACACAAAGAACACATGCGCGCAGAACACCTGCAGCGAAGCCTTCCCCAACGTCAGGAACGGCTCACGAGAGATCAGTCTCACGAGATATCGCCGCAGCCAATAGCACACGATCAGCGCTGCGGCCAGGTTGATCAACCGCAACGGCCCAATCTGCCACTTGTCCACACGTATTCCCAGCGTCTGCTGCGTCAGATGCGGCCCCAGCCACCCATGCCGCACCTCAAAAAAGAACACACACACCGCACCGCACAGTGCGACGGCCCACCTCGGCACCCGCGCCAGCGGCATCTCGCCCTCCATCGACCTCGCCCCCAGCCACAGCCCGGCGATCCAAACCCCCTGCCACGCGAACAGATTGAACGCACCTGTCTCCTGCAGCGGAATCGGCAGATGCGTCACATGCACCACGAGACTATGCAGAAACTCCCTAAGCCCAAACTGCGCCGCGACCCAAAGAAATCCGCTCCCTGCCAGAACCCACTTCCAGCCATAGCGAACTGACATCGAAAGCGCCACCGGCGTCAAGAACAGAAAGATCACATACATCGGCAGAATATCCAGCAACGGCGGGCAATAGATCAGCAGTGCTGATCCGATGATCGCGACCACAGGATGCGCCAGGTAAAAGTTGAGCAGGTTGTACAACGCCGGACGATGCGTCCGCGCCGCAAATGCCGCGGCCACCGTAAACGCAAACGCCAGCATCAACAAGTGGTAGCCGTAGATCTTGAACGTCCGCCGCCATAGCTTTCCGCGCAGCCCGTTTTCGTCCTCTCGCGCATCACGCAAATAGACGCGGCTCACCAGTAGCGCCGACATAAAAACAAAACCCTCAGCGGACGACACAAACCCAAACGGCTGATTCACAAAATCGCTGAACCGCGTCGGCATATGCGTGAACGTCATCCACACCAGGAACAGCCCGCGCAGCGCATCTAGCTCCGGCATCCTCCGCGAATTAGGAGAGGTCAACTTCACTGATCACAAACCCCACGCGCTCCGTCGAAAACCCACTCCCTTAATAAGACGCCCCGCCACCGAATAGGCTTCATCCTGCAAACCCCAAGCCGGCAAGCGCAGCAAACCAATGCCTCGAAAAACCGTTACGAAAATTTTCGAGAACTCTTATGCCTTTCTTACGAATGAGATGCTGAAATAACTTTGGCGGCGAAATAAGGCCGCCAGGAGAGAGTTTCATGCACACGTTTCGCACCCGCAGGCCCCTTCTCGTCAACGCCACACAATGCCTCCACCCCACCCTCATCCTCACCGACTCCGGACAGCGCAAAGCCTATCCCGGCGACTGGATCATCGAAGGAGAAAATCACGAACGCTACATCGTCGACAACACCTTCTTCCAGCGCACCTTTGCCCCGATCCCCTGGGAGCCTTCCAGCGAAGGCCGCCACTACGGCTGCTAGCCTTCCGCTCCCTACAGAATCTCAACCTCAACCCAAACCCTCCGGCTCCAGACCATCGCAGCCAGGAAAGAAAAAAAGTGCAGCGGCATATGGCATTGTCCCTCGTACAAGAACCTCCGGCCCCCTCGTTCTCGCCTTCACTCGCAATCCCCCCCATCACAACGGAAAACGAACTCACCGCAACACCGCTGCGAACCCGTAAAGCGCAGCTGCAGGACGCCCGCTCCATCCACCAACTCATCCACAGCTTCACCTACGACGGCACCTTACTCCCACGGCGTTACGCGGAGATCTGCGCCAACATCGCCACCTTTACCGTCGTCGAAACCGACTCCCACAAGTTCATCGGCTGTGCCGCGCTCCACGTCTACGGCCAACACCTCGCTGAGATCCGCTCCATTGTCGTCCATCCCAACGCCAAGGGACAAGGGGCCGGCGGTCTGCTGGTTCGCGCCCTCCTCGATCAAGCCGAAGCCAGCGGAATCAAGTGCGTCTGTCTCTTCACCCGCATCCCCGCCTTCTTCGAGCACTTCCACTTCCGCGTCGCCGAACGTCAAACCTTCGGCGACAAAGTGCTGAAGGACTGTGTACACTGTGCTCGCCGCAACGCCTGCGACGAAATCGCCATGGCCATCGGCCAACTCCCGGCGCCAGGCGACAGGCCCTGGAGCAGTTTCTTTCATCCCCGTCATCACGCCGACCTGGTACAAATCCAGCTCTGACGGCCCGGGGACGACGAGGTTCGAAAGACATCACCCAAAAGTTGCATTCCCCCGCAGTTATCATCCCGGATACCATTCGCCACGTAACCCTTGCGGCTGGCTATTGTCATCATGGATGATTGCGGCCTATAGTTTGCATCGCAATTCGCAGCAGATCAATCGACTCACTACAGAAAGTAAGCGACCTCTGCCTTATCTCTCTCGCGCCTCTCATGGCGGGAGTCACCCAGGAAAAGAACATGGAATACACCGAACAGAACAACCAGGTTTCAATGTATCAATCAAACTTCCGCGCCGAAGACGGCGCTCCCACCAGCCGCTCCAACGCACTCTACGAAGGCGTGGTAGTCCCTCTCGCTTCACTCTTCGCCGTCTTCCTCTTTATGCTCGGCGCAATGGTCATCGCGAACTAAGGTTGCTGTTGTTGGAGATTAAGCGTAGGGCTTTAGCCCTGCGAAAACCACTGCAACGACGTGGGGCTTTAGCCCCGGGTTCTCACTAAGCAGGGCATTATCGCGCGTTGATCGCCCTATGAGAGTTCGTATGCCCTGCTTTGTTCTTGCCCGGGGTATGCCTCCCACCCCGCCGCGCCCCCTACCTCGCCACCACGATCTCCGAAAAGTCCGCAATCCCCGAGAAATCCCCGAGCACCTTCTCAAGCAGCGCCAACCGGTTCGCCCGCACCTCCGCATCCGGCGCCATCACCATCACCGCATCGAAGAACGCATCCACCTGCGGCCTCAGCGTAGCAATCTGCTCCAAAGCCGCCTTGTAATTCTTCTCCGCGCTGAAAGTTTTCACCCTTCCCGCCAACTCCGCCGACCGCTCCGCCAGCGCCTTCTCCGTCGGCTCAGTAAGCAACGCGGCGTCGACGCTCGAACCCGCGGCAAACCCTTTCTCTTTCGCCTGCGCAAGAATATTCTTCATCCGCTTGAACGCCGAAGACACTGCAGCAAAATCTTCACCTCCGCGAACCTCAGTCACCGCCTCCGCCCGCGCCACCGCATCCCGAACATCATCTGCCCCAGCGGCCAGCACCGCCTTCACGACGTCATAAGCCTGCCCCTTAACTTCGCGCAGATAAGACTCCACACGCTCTCCAAGGAACGCCTGGAGTTTCGTAAGAGCAAGCTCTGCTTCCGGTGGCATGCTGCCGCTCGAACCCTCGAAATAACGATGCATTGCTAATCTTGCTAACTCGAATAGAGATCGGCTGCCGAAGCGAATATTCGACTCCGCGAGAATCTGCACAATTCCATTAGCGGCGCGGCGCAACGCAAAAGGGTCCTTGGAACCGGTGGGCTCCAACCCCAGTTTGAACATCCCGGCAAGTGAATCCGCCTTGTCCGCAATCGCCAAAAGTTGTCCTTCGATTGTCGTCGGAATCGCAGCACCTGCGCTCACGGGGCGGTACTGATCGTAAATCGCATCACCCACAGCCTTACTCTCGCCCTGCGCGCGTGCATATAAGCCGCCCACCTCACCCTGAAGCTCGGTAAATTCCTTGACCAGCTCACTCGTCAGATCGGTCTTCGCAAGTGTAGCGGCTTGTGTCAGCGAGGGCAGGTCGGCTGCTACTCCGGTCGATGCAGCCAACTCTGCCAAAACCTCGGCCAAACGCACCACCCGCTCCGTCTTCTTCGCATAACTCCCTAAATCCTTATGAAACGTCACATGCTCCAACAACGCCAGCCGCTCCACCAGCGGCACCCGCTGATCGAACTCCCAGAAGAACCGCGCATCATTGAACCTCGCCCGAAGCACGCGCTCATTGCCATGCCGAATCACCGCCATCCCCGCCTCATCGGTCTCCGTATTCAGCACCGCGAGAAAATGCGGAGCCAGCTTCCCCTCCTTATCGTCCACAGCGAAGTAGTTCTGATGATCCCGCATCACCGTCACCAGAACCTCCTCCGGCAGCGCCAGATACTCCGCCTCAAATCCACCCATCAGCACAGTCGGCCACTCCGTCAACTGCGTCAGCTTATCCACCAGCGCGTGGTCCTCACGCCACCGCAGCCCAACCCCGTCAGAATCCCCAGCCCGCATCACCTTGTCCAGAGCCTTCCGAATCCTCTGCCGCCGCGCCTCCACATCCGCGATCACAAATCCGCTCAGCAGCGCATCTTCATACACGCCCGGCTCCTTCAACGCAATCGCATCCTCCCCAAACAACACCCGATGCCCATACGTCACCGCCCCCGCCTCATACCCGCCGAAGCTGACCGGCACAATCTCCGCCCCCAGCATCGCCGCCATCCACCGCACCGGCCGCACAAACCGCTCCGGCTTTCCCGGCCGCCAGTACATATTCTTTGCCCAGTAGATCCCCGCGAGTTCCTTCGGCATCTCCGCCGCAATCACCTCCGCGGCAGGCCTACCGGCCTTCACGACGGTCGCGGCCAGATACTCCCCCTTAGCACTCGTAACCGTCTTCAACTCCTCAACCGATACACCAGCCTTCTTCGCAAACGCCATCGCCGCCGGCGTAGGCACGCCGTCCTTATAAGCCACCTTCACCGAAGGCCCCAACAACTCCTCGGCCACATCCTCCTGCCGCGCAGCAACATCCTTCACCCAAACCGCCAGCCGTCGCGGCGTAGCAAAGCTCTTCACCTCCGCACCCGAGCGCACCAGCCGCTCACGCTCCAGCATCTTCACCACGCGCTGCTGCAACTCCGCCTGCGCCCCGGCAATCATCCGCGCCGGAACCTCTTCCAACCCAATCTCAAACAAAAAATCCGCCATCGTCCTCAACTCACATCCCGCCATCGCGGCGCAAAACTCGCATCAGTATCAAAACCAAATCTCACCGGACAACGAAAGCCCGGCTATCCCATCCATCGCGCTTTTGCGATGGGCGGAATGTAGTCTGTCACCCCGCCACAGCACCAACGTCAGCACGCTGTAACGTCTCACCCTGCGCCGCATAAGCCTTCGCCACCCCCACCACCAGCGTCCGAATCCGCGCCATCACGCCCACCCGTTCCGTCACCGAGATCGCCCCCCGCGCGTCCAACAAATTAAAAAGATGCGAGCACTTCAACGCCAGCTCATAAGCCCCCAACACCGGAAACCGCCTCAGCGTCAGCTCCTCCATCCGATCGAAATCCTTCGCCTTCTCCAGCAACCCCAGACACTCCGCCTCATAAAGGTTCAAATGTTCCCATAGCTTCGAAACATCCGCATAGTCGAAGCTATAAGCCGAAAACTGCTCCTCCTCCGCCAGCCGCATCTCCCCATACGTCACCTTGCGCCCGGTATCGGGTTCCACCGCCCACACAATGTCATAGATCGAATCCACATCCTGCAGAAACCCCGCGATCCGCTCCAGCCCATACGTAATCTCCCCGCTGATCGGATCCAGATCCATCCCCCCGCACTGCTGAAAGTACGTGAACTGTGTAATCTCCAGCCCATCCAGCATCACCTGCCACCCCACGCCCCACGCGCCGCCCACCGGCCACTCCCAGTTATCTTCTTCAAACTTAATATCGTGCTCTTTCAAATCGATCCCGATCGCCACCAGCGACTCGAGATACATCTCCTGAATATTTACCGGTGGCGGCTTCAGCACCACCTGCAGCTGCGTATGCCGAAACAGCCGATTCGGATTCTCCCCATATCGTCCATCCGCCGGCCTCCGCGAAGGTTGCGCATACGCAATCCTCACCGGCTTCGGCCCCAGCACCCGCAGAAACGTATCCGGCGACATCGTCCCCGCCCCCACCTCAACGTCATACGGCTGTTGCAACACGCACCCACGATCCGCCCAGAACCGCTGCAGCGTAAACAGCAACTCCTGAAACGTCAGCACCCGATTCTCTCCAACCGCAGAAACCAATCCACTCATATCTCTCTCTTCAATATCCGGCAATCCTTCGATTCTAACCAAACCGCAGATGTCGGAGGTTTAGGAGGCTTCGTTTACTGCGGTTGGGTTAGGATTCGTCGCGTTCCCTCCGTCGGTGCCAGCGACGGGTCGGAGGGGACCGTACTCGGATCCGACATAACTCTCGCATCCGGCAGCGGCACACCGATTCCTGCGGGCCTTATGAAGTCACCGTGCGCATTCTCTATCCTCACTTCGAGCGCATGCTGCCCAGCGGTCGAATTCCCCGGTCGCGGAAACTCCACGAGGTATCGCTCCCGCACGATCTTCGTAAACAGCTTGAGAGTTGCATCCAGTGATCGTTGATTGGCGATTAAAATCGTCCCACCGGTTAACTCGCACAACGAGAGAAACGGATCCTCACTACTCCAACGGACAATCACGGGATGCCCCACGTCCCTGGGCCGAGGAACATACCTCAACCCAAACACCGTAACTCCCTTCGCTTGCGCAAACGTCCTCACCTCGTTCCATGGATGCACACTGCCCTTATCGATTCCATCGGTCACCGCCAAAATCACGCGCCGGCCCGGCATTCGGCTCGCCTGTTGCGCCAGGTAAGCCAGCGAATCCCACAGATGCAAGGTTTCCTGGCATTCCGGGCCATACATGGCCGATTTGCGTGCCGTCCACTGCTCCAGCGTCAAATCAACAGCGCGCTTTAGCTTCTCCCTTCCAGCCGCGGCATTGATCGAAGCTGCCACTAAAGCGCAATCCTGCACATAAATCGAAATTTGGTCCTGCGGGCGGAGCCAGGCCGGTACCAATCCCTCGATGGCCTCATCGATCTTCGGCATTAGTTCCACGCCGCCCCTCACGTCCAGCAGAATCGATAACGAGATCGGATCATCTCCCTCCTGGCGAACGTGCGACGCGCGAAACCACGGCCCCGAATCGATACTGACTGAAAATCGATTCACTTTGATCGGTTTTCGAATCCGCTCTCGATGAGAATCGAGCACCAGCACCGGCAACTGGATCGTGTTCGTATAAACATGCAGCGTAGGGATCGGCCCGTCCCGTGATGTCGGCGCGTCCTGTGCCGGGGACACAACCCCGCTCCATGCGGCCGCGAGCACCACACCCCACAGCAAAAGCCTCACAACTCGCAGTGCCAACCAACAACGAAACTCGGAAACGACCAAGCGGGTCATCCCGGAAGTATGCCAGAACCAAACCATTATGTCGTTCCATTACTGCGGCTTGCTCATCACCTTGCGCTTTCCCTCCTCCGGAGTCTCAGACGGCCCCATCTGAATCGTCATGGGATCGATCGCCAGAGCCGGATCAGGAAGCGGCACCGACACTCCGGATGGCCGAATGATGATGTAAACGCCTTTGTCGATCTTTACTTCCAGGTTATGCTCGCCCGCAGTCGACTTACCGGGCCTTGGAAACTCCACAATGTATCGTTCCCGCAACATCGTTACAAACCGTTCCAGCGACTTCGACAGGTCCGCCCGCTCACTCATTCTCATCACAACTCCGCCGCTCAACTCGCACACCGAAATCAGCGGCTTCTCGACCGCAGAAGACCGTCCCCCGCTCGGCAGATATCCTCCACGGCCCCGCCCAATAGATTCAATTCCGAACGACCCCGGAGTAAAGTTCAGTGCGAAAATCGCAATTCCCTTCATCTGCGCGAAGTATCTCACCGCGTCCCACGAGTTTTTGCTTCCCGTATCCCGCCCGTCCGTGACCACCAGAATCACGCGGCGTCCGGGTAAATCCGAAAGCGCAACCGCAACCGCTCCCAGACCATCCCAAAGATGCCCTTTGAGTTCGCACCCCTTTCCCGGTTTGTTTCGTTTGTGCTGCATCCACGGCTCCAGCGCCGCACCAACGGCTGTCTTGAGCAACAAGTTATTGGCCGGCGCGTCATTCAGCGAGCGCCGCAGCGAACAGTCCAGCGCATACACCGAGACCCGGTCCCGCGAATGCAACGACAACGGAACAAGCTTTCCCACCGCGTCTTCCATCTTCGGCATCAGGTCAGCCGCATCTCCGCTGACATCCAGCAGGATCGAAAGTGAGATCGGATCGTCCCCCTCCCGCCGCACATGAGTCGCAGGAAACCAGTGGCCCGAGTCAATACTGACGGAAAATCTGTTCTCCGCAATCGGCTTGTCGATCAGATCCTGATTCATCGTCAGCACCAGCGTAGGCACCTGAACCAGATTCGTGTACACATGCAGCGTCGGAACGCCACCATCCGCCGCCGGAGAAACTACCTGCGCCATCAAAGCCGTTCCGCTCAGCGCGGCGGTTACAGCTGCCAAAATCAGCAGGAACCCTGCTCTCCTTCCAACCGGACGATAACGAAATCCCAGCCCCATAAATCCCCGCCACCACGCAGTATGACAGAACCCGACAGACCCGGCTATCGCTTGCCGTTGAACGCCGCGCGAGCCCGTTCAATCTCCTCCCCATGCGCCTCCGCCCATATCCAAACTCCACAAAACGCCTCCCCCAGGCTGTGGCCCAACTCCGTCAACTCGTACTCCACCCGCGGCGGAATCACCGGATGCACCGTCCGCGTCACCAACCCGTCGCGCTCCATCTGCCGCACCGTTTTGGTCAGCATCTTCTGGCTGACGCCCCCTACCAACTCCCCAAGCCGGGTGAACCGCACCACACCATGCTCCTCCAGCACCTCCAGCACCAGCATCGTCCACTTGTCCGCCACCCGTTCGATAATCTCCCGCACCAGCGCCTCCACCCTCAGATCCGTCACCCTCGGCGGCGTCACCTTAGCCATCTTGCCCTTAGCTCGAAAAAGCTTTCCATTCGAAGGAGGCATCACCTTACCGATCGATTTCCCTGCATTTTTTCCCATAAATTCTTCACTCTCTTTTGGGTAAGTATAAATCTTTTGGGTGCCTACTTCCCAACGGATACAAACCATCTCACGATTGCTTCAGGAGAGAACCACCATGAAAACCACCGGCAACACCATCCTCATCACCGGCGGCGGCTCCGGTATCGGCCGCGGCCTCGCCGAAGCCTTTCACAGACTCGGCAACAAAGTCATCATCGCCGGCCGCCGCCAACAGGCCCTCAACGACACCGTCGCCGCCAACCCCGGCATGGCCTCCGCGACCCTCAACATCGAAGACGCAGCCGCCATCCGCTCTTTCGCCCAGAAGCTCACCGCCGACTTCCCCACCCTGAACGTCGTCATCCACAACGCCGGAATCATGCGCCCCGAAAACCTCCTCGCGCAATCCGCTGACGCAGCCGACGCCGCAGCCACCATCACCACCAACCTCCTCGGCCCCGTCCGCCTCACCGCCGCACTGCTGCCACACCTTCTGAAGCAGGCCCACGCACCATCATGACCGTCTCTTCCGGCCTCGCCTTCACCCCCATGGCCCTCACCCCCACCTACAACGCCACCAAGGCCGCCATCCACTCCTACACTCAGGCCCTGCGCTTCCAGCTCAAATCAACAAACGTAGAAGTCATCGAACTCGTGCCACCCTACGTCCAGACCGAACTCATGGGCAGTGCCCAGGCCGCCGACCCCCGCGCTATGCCCCTCAAAGACTTCCTCTCCGAGACCATCGAAATCCTCAAGACCCAACCCAACGCCACCGAAGTCCTCGTCGAACGCGTCAAACCCCTCCGCTTCGCCGAACAAAACGGCAAAGAAAAGTACGACGCCTTCTTCCAACAATTCAACGATGCGATCATGGCCCCTCACTAACCGATGGCCCGCTCACTAATCAGCAGACCAGTCCGACCATCTCCCTGTTGGCCGGACCGGCCCGCTTTCCAAACCGCCGCCTCATCAGCGGACGATCAAGCTAGCGCGAAAACATCGGACTCAGCATCACCACAAACCCAGCGACGCACCCCAGCACAGCAACCGCCCCACCCAGCCGCAAGCTCGTTCGCCAATCCAGTTGCTTTCCCAAAGCACTCAGCGAGTACACACTCACCGGCCCCAGCGTACACAGCAGCGCCGCGACATACGGCACCGGCACCCCTGCGTGATAGAGCACATAAGCCAACGCCACATCCAGCGCCATCGGCACCGGCAGCAGCGTTCCCAGAATTGCAACGCAGATCACACCAGCCACTGAAACCGGCAGATGCGTTCCATACGCCGGAATCATCTCCGCCGCCAGCGCGCCCACCAGAGCCGCCAGCAGCATCCATGGCAGCGTCAACAACGTAAGCCGCAGCAGGTTTCGCAAATAGACGCGGCAAAACTCAACCAGTCTCGGAACCAGCGCCTCTTTCCCAGATGGAATCCCAGATGGAATCGCAATCGTCCTCACCGCCAACCCGTTCTCCCGCACCAGCCACGGCAAAGCCGCCAGCAACACCGCCGGAATCGCCACACGCATCATCGCAAGCGGCAGCGGAAACAACACAAACGCCATCGCCACCACCACGGGATTGAAGCTGGGCGAACTGATCATCGCAGCAACGGTCAGCCTTGTGCTCGCCCCGCCCACCAGAAGACTCTGGGCCACCGGAGTAGCACAGTTCGTGCAGACTCCCATCGGCGCGCCCGCCACCGCACCGCACAACACATTCCCTGCAGCCGACGAGAATCGTTTTGGCGCCGCCATTCCCGCCAGCAACGTCATCATCGCCGCGCCAAAGGGCAGCGCAAAATACATCCCAAACCGATTCGTATAAAGCCAATTCACACTCGTCCGCATCACCCTCGTCGGCGCCGGCATCTCCGGCGTCACCTTCAGCAGCGCGTCGAACGAGATCGCCCCCGCAACCTTCACTCCCGTTCCCGCGTGCAGCTTCTTTAGCAGCGCAGGATATCGCTGCTGACTCCAGAAGGTCAGAATCACGCCAACCGCAATCAGCGCAGCCAGCGAAACTTCAAGCGAACGCCGAGATGTTCGAACCGCAAACCCGGTTGTACCCATAAGAGGGCCCAAGTCTACGCTGCACTCCTCGCCTTTGAACATCCATCAAAAGGTTGACTTCCAGTCCCACTCAAGGCACGAAGGGCGTCAGCGGAATCGCCTCCCCCATCGCCTTATACCCCACTGGCCCAGGATGCAGATGATCCCCCGAATCATACGCAGGCAACAACCGGTCCGGATGTTGCGGATCACGCATCACCTTATCGAAATCCACCACCGCATCGAAGTGTCCCGCCTCCCGGATCCATGCATTGATCGCCTGCCTGTCCGCCTCACTCTCCGGCCCAGGGTGATAGTACTTGGAGCCTCCGTACGGAAGGATCGTCGCCCCAATCACCCGAACCCCATGCGCATGTGCCCGCTCAATCATCTGCTGATACGCCTCTT
>Ga0210406_10006253_pt1 | contig 12384 bp, 6 predicted proteins | sample IncBWC30MmetaG_FD_155454 | JGI IMG/M metagenome (GOLD analysis project Ga0210406, IMG submission 155454) | Forest soil microbial communities from Barre Woods Harvard Forest LTER site, Petersham, Massachusetts, United States - Inc-BW-C-30-M | ecosystem: Environmental > Terrestrial > Soil >...
AGTTCGCCTGACTCGCCGCTGGAGGGAAGTGGATTCGAACCATCGGTCCCCCTCCCGAGATTGTCGTCGATCCGAGCGGTTCGCGCAGAGATCATAGGGCGAAGTGCGGATGTCTTTCGGCGAGACCGAGAATTCGATGTCTCTGCCCTCCAGGGAAGACTCAGCACCTCCTCTCAAAGTCAGTGTTCGACCGACCCGGGTCTGATCGCTGGAACTTGGCATCGACCACTTTTCCTGACGCGGGACCGATGGTTCGAATCCGGTTCCCTCCAGCGGGGAATCCGATGCGAACCTGGGTATTCGCGGCCAACGTTCGTGACCGCTGCGCGCCTGCCGGATCTGGCGCGCCGTCTTGCGCTCAGGCGGCGGCCTTGACGCGAGCGCTGTCGATTGTCTCCGCGGCCATGCTCCTTTAGAACCTCCCAAGATCTAAGGTCCGCTTTTAACATCTGTACTCGAAGAGAGAGCGGGTAGGGTTGTTGTCATGTGCGTCGAGTTCGCACGGCGCATAGGGCGAAGATCTTGGCCGTGTGAACTGGATCACACCCGATCCCCTGCGAAAGGTTGTAAGGCCGGCGCGATTGCGGGTGCGACAAGGTGTCGGCCACATGCGTGGTGATGTGGCCCAGGCGGGATAGACAGCGATGGACATAGCACGCTGGCTAGAAGATCTGGGCCTGGGGCAATACCAGCACGCGTTTCGCAGAAGCGATGTCGACGTCGCGGTCCTGCCTGAGCTCACCGCAGACGATTTGACCGCTCTCGGGGTGACTTCGATCGGGCATCGCCGGAAGTTGCTCGCCGCAATTGCCGCCTTGCGACCCGCCGCTCCGTCGGTGCCGGATGTAGCCGCAGCCGGCTCGGTGAGGGTCTCTTCCTCGTGCACGGCCATCTCTGGCGCCGAACGCCGCCAGCTGACGGTGATGTTCTGTGATCTGGTGGGCTCGACGGCACTGTCCGCGCGGCTCGATCCCGAGGACCTGCGAGAAGTGATCAGCGCCTATCAAAGTTGCGTTGCCGGGGTGATCGGTCGGTACGACGGCTTTGTTGCCAAATACATGGGCGACGGTGTTCTGGTTTATTTCGGCTACCCGCGAGCACATGAGGACGACGCCGAGCGGGCGGTCCGCGCAGCGCTAAGCGTCATTGACGCCGTGAGCAAGCTCGATGTCCAACCCCTCAAGCTCCAGACGCGCGTCGGCATCGCCACCGGGCTGGTGGTCGTCGGCGATCTGATCGGCGAAGGCTCGGCGAAAGAACAATCGGTCGTCGGCGAGACGCCAAACCTCGCCGCCCGGCTACAAGCCCTGGCTGAGCCGGACGCGGTTGTCATCGCCGCGGGCACTCGGCGGCTGGTTGGCGATCTCTTCGAATACGAGAGCCTCGGCGAGGTCGAGATTAAGGGGCTCGCTGCGGGGTTACCGGCGTGGCAGGTACTCCGAACCAGCGGTGTTGCCAGCCGGTTCGAGGCATTGCGCGGCTCGGCGTTGACCCCGCTCGTAGGCCGTGACGAGGAGATCGAGTTGCTGATTGGCCGCTGGGCGCGCGCCAAGGCTGGGGACGGCCAGGTCGTGCTCGTCTCGGGCGAGGCCGGCTTTGGCAAGTCGCGCATCACCTCAGAACTTGAACAGCGCCTATACGCCGAACCGCATATTCAACTGCGCTATTTCTGCTCGCCCTATCGCCAGGACAGCGCACTGTTCCCATTCATCGACCAGATCAGCCGGGCAGCCGGTTTCGCGCCCGCCGATCCGGCCGCTTCCAAGCTGGAAAAATTTGAAGCCTTACTCGCCCGCCAGCCATTACCGGAGGAGGACGTGGCATTCCTCGCCGATCTGCTATCACTGCCGGGCTCACAGCGTCACCCTCTTCCCGATCTCAGTCCGCAGCGGAAGAAGGAAAGGACATTTGAGGCGCTCGTCCACGGGCTGGAGAGATCGGCACACCGGCGGCCGTTGGTGATGATTTTAGAGGATGCGCATTGGATCGACCCGACCTCGCGCGAATTGCTCGACCTCACTGTTGAGCGGGTCCGCAGTCTGGCGGTACTCTTGATCGTCACATTCCGCCCCGAGTTTCAGCCGCCGTGGACCGGCAAGTCGCATGTAAAGATGCTGGTCCTCAAGCGACTGAAGCAGCACTACCGGACCGCTCTTGTGACGCAGATAGCAGGCAATAAGACACTGCCCGATGACGTCACCGCCCAGATCGTCAAGCGCACCGACGGCGTGCCATTGTTCGTCGAAGAACTGACCAAGAGCGTGCTGGAGAGCGAGCTACTGCGCGAGGAAGACGGCCACTACGTGCTCGACGGCGCCTTGCCGCCGCTCGCGATCCCGACGAGTTTGCACGCCTCATTGATGGCGCGGCTCGATCGTCTGGCGTCGGTGCGGCACGTGGCGCAAATCGGCGCGGCGATCGGTCGCTGGTTCCTCTACACGCTGCTGCGCGCGGTCTCCGGTCTCCCGGAGGACGAGCTGCAAGCCTCCCTCGCCCGGCTCGTCGCTTCCGAGCTGGTATTTCAAAGCGGCGCACCGCCCGATGCGGTCTATACCTTCAAGCATGCGCTGGTCCAGGAAGCAGCCTACAGCAGCCTTTTGCGCAGCGCCCGACAGCAATTGCACGGACGAATCGCCGAGGCACTGGAGGCTCATTTTGCCGAGCTGATGGACAGCCAGCCCGAGCTCCTCGCGCGCCACTACACCGAGGCCGGGAGCGTTGAAAAATCCGTCTTTTATTGGAGTAAGGCCGCTCGGAAGTCGGCCTCGCGCTCCGCTATGACGGAGGCGGCCGCGCAATTTCGAAAAGGGTTGGACCAGCTGGCGTTGTTACCGGACGGCCGTGAACGTCAGCGACAAGAGCTCGAACTTCGCAGTGCCCTGGGCGCGGTACTGATCGTGGTCAAAGGCTTCGCAGCCCCGGAAACGGGCCAAGCCTATGGCCGCGCACGAGAGCTGTGGGAGCAGCTGGGCTCTCCCTTGGAATTGGTTCACATCCCCTTTGGGCAGTCTTTCTATCACGTGTACCGAGGGGAACTCGACTTGGCGCAGTCCCTTGCAGAAGATTTGCTGCGTCTGAGCCGTCGGCGCAATGACGCGGCCGGGCTCATTCTGGGTCACCTGTCCGCCGGACGAGCGTTGATGTTTGCCGGCAGGTTTGCGCCGTCCCGATACAATCTGGAAGAAATGCTGGCGCTTTACGATCCGATCTCCCGTCACTCACTTGCCCAGCAGGCTGCGGTTGACCCTCAAATCGGATCGTTAGCTCATTTGGGAATTGTTCTCTACTGCCTGGGCTTTCCCGACCAGGCGTTGGCGCGGAGTAGAGCAGCAGTCGCAGAGGCTCGGAGGCTGGATCTTCCAGCCTCTTTGGCGTCTAGTCTGTCACTTGGCGCAATTCTGCTTTCGTTTGTCGGGGACGAGGGAACCCTTGACAACTGGGTGGGCCAGCTGGTTGCGGTCGCCACCGAGCAGGGTTTCCCCGCTTGGCGCGCGGCGGGAACGATCTATTGCGGCTGGATCAAGACAAAGAGTGGTGATGTGGCCGAAGGGATATCTCTTCTGCGCAGCGGTTTAATGGCTTACCGCGCTACCGGGGCCGAAGCAGCGATACCTCATTTCATCACCTATCTCACCAAGGCATATGAGATAGCGGGACAAATTGACGAGGGTCTGGCCCTGCTCGACGAGACTCTGCAGATCATTGCAAGAACCGGGGAACGCTGGGTTGAGGCGGAGCTCTATCGGCACAAAGGCCAGCTGCTGCTGCGGCAAGGACATGCCGTGGCCGCCGAGGAACTGTATCGCAAAGCCCTCAGTATCGCCCGGGAGCAGAAGGCCAAGCAGTGGGAACTGCGCACCGCCGTGAGCCTCGCCCGGCTGCGCCGCGACCAGGGTCGTCGCGCAGAAGCATGCGACCTGCTTGCGCCCGTCTACGGCTGGTTCACTGAGGGCTTCGACACTGCCGATCTAAAGGAGGCGAAGGCGCTACTGGACGAGCTGGGGTAAGCGCCCGCCTGCTGCAATCCGATCTGGCCGAAGTGCGCTATGCCGAGGGCGCGGTATTGGGGGATCCGTCACGGTCGGCGAGATCGCCAAGGTGGCGCATCTGCGGATGGATGGACTGCCGCCGGACGTCGATCCGCTGCTTGACGCGCCCGCGACCTACGAGCCGGCGATCGGCATCGGCGTCTTTCGTACGCGACCGGCCACCGCGACGTCGTCGACGAGGTCGAGCGGGCGAAAAATCGCACCAAGTCCAGAGTGCGGGCCAGGGTCGGCCAACCCACTATGACCGACCGAATCGCGGCGAGGGTCCGTCGGATTGGATCCGCGCGCGCACCCTCGCCTCCGGAGCGGAAATGACCGTAACGCTCGCCTCCAGTGGGTAGTGTGAGGTTGACGTTGCGTCCAGGCTCACGAGTAGCTTAGGCTTTTAGTAGCAAGCTGTGTTCTTCTTTTGGAACCTCGCCTCCGTCGGCGCATCGATGAAATCCTTGCTCTGGCATACGCCGATCGTGTTGAAGTAAATGATTCGCTTGCCCGCTTTTATTCTCGTCGGGTGCGTGGTCTGCGCAGGGCTGATCCTTATCGAATTCGTTTCCATCAGTAGCCACCGCCCTTCACCCGGAGCCCGCTTGCCACCGGCGGAAATCGAACCCGCAGCGCCGGAAATTCGGAAGCTCGCCGATCCGCTGTTCAGCCCGACACAGCGCCGTCCGGAAACCGCGTCCTCGGCTAATGATGCTGATTCACCATTGCGCGATGTGAGGCTGACTGGCGTCGTGATCGGACCGGATTTGCGCATCGCGATCTTCGTCGTGACCGGCACTAACTCGCGCGTGCTGTCGGAGGGCGAAGCGCTGAAGGGCTGGCGACTCGAGAGCATCTCACCGGAAGGGGTCGTGCTCAGCGGTCCGGCCGGTAACACAGTGCTCGAGCCTCAGCGGGATGCGAATCTGGTTCGACCGTCTCCGCCTGTTGCGGTCCAGTCCGGCCAGCCCGGCGCGGCGATGGCTGGTGCGCCGGGGCAACCAATGGCTGTGACGCCTATTGCTGTCGGCACCTTATCGGCAGCCACCCCCATTCAGACGCAAGCCTATCCTTATTATTCTCCAGAGTATTACCCCGGTTATTCTCCAGAGTATTACCCCGGGTATGACCCGTATTATCCATGGGGCTGGGGTTGGGGTAACCCATGGGGCTGGGGATGGCCTGTCGGAGTTGCCGTCGGATTTGGCGGATGCTGGAACTGCGGGTTCCGCGGCGGCTCTTTCCGTCCAGGCTTCCGACGCTTCGGCATTGGTCACCCTGGCTTGTTCCATCCAGGGTTCGGACGCTTCGGTTTTGGTCACCCTGGCTTGTTCCATCCAGGGTTCGGACGCTTCGGCTTTGCCCATGCGAGTTTTGGTGGCGGTTTCCGCGGCGGCAGTCGCAGATAGCATGATCAATATGGTCGGTCCCACGGGGAGATCTGCAGCTGAGGATATGATGGAACTCAGCCTACGCGAGCACGACTTCCGCCCGGATCTGATGCCGAACCGAATGACGGATTCCCACCCAACTGGGCAAATCCCGACAGGTGTTGCGAACGACAGGTGTGGGGCATGAAGTCCAGTTCCCGCGGCCAACGCTGAGCGTCCGCTGTCGCTTCGGTTAAAGGACCTTCGCTGGGACGCAAGGCAACGGCCAAGACGCGGCGACTCCAGACCTTCGTGACCTCGCCTTAGAACGGGTAAGTTCGACCCATTTGAGACCTTCATGACCGCGCCAATGGATGGTCGGGTTGACCGGGAAGCGGCCATTCGCGTCAGACTTTTGGTCATGCTGACGACCGGCTCACGTCAGTTCGTCTAGCAGCGCCTTTGCCTCTTTCAGATCGGCGGTGTCGAAGCCCTCGGTGAACCAGCCGTAAACCGGTGTCAGCAGATTACTCGCTTCGTTCCGCCGGCCCCGCTCGCTCCACAGCCGGGCGAGGCTCGTCGCGGCGCGCAACTCATAGGCTTTAGCCTGCTGGCTCCGCGCGACGCGCAGCGCCACTTCGAGGGCGCATTGGCCCTCGTCGAGCCGGTTGAGACCGAACAGCGCGATGCCTTCAAGGCGATGAAGTTCCGCTTCCCACCGGCGCTCTCCCGTTCGTTCCTGCGTCTCCAGCCCCTCCCTCACCGCGGCAAGAGCCGCCGCGCGCTCGCCCTGCCGCACTAGCGCTTCGGCCAACCCGGCAAGGCCGTAGGGGCGCTTCCCGCCGAGCCGGCCGGCGAGCCCCTCGCGCAGGCAGGCGACAGCCTCCTCAATCGCGCCCTGCGCCGACAGCGCGGCACCGCGCAGGAAGCGCGGCTCCATGAAAAATGCGAGCCGTTGTTCAGCCACCAGCGCCTCAGCCGTGCCGAGCCGTTGCAAGGCAAATTCCGGCTCGCCGCGATCGAGGTGAAGCATCGCGTGGTAAACCAGCCCTATTTCGAAGCTGAACGGGTGAGCGATCTGCTTGGCCAATGCCAATGCTTCGGCGCCGATCGCCAACGCCTTCTGGGGATAGCCGAGCAGCCAATGCGCCTGCGCCCCGATAATGCCGGCGCACACACCAGGGTCGTGCCCACCATAAAGCAGGCGGTGGGAGTAGTGCCGTTCGGGATCATAGAGCCGGCGCCCCGCCTCGCAGTGTTCGCGGCCTGCCGCCGGCTCGCCGGCAATATGAAAGGTCGACCAAGCACTGTGATGCGCCTGCAGACGGAGTCCGCCATCCGCTGTGCCCATGGTTATTTGCAGCTGTCGGTCCGACAATCCGCGGGCCGCGAGGGTCCTGCCGGAACCGTTAGCCGACTGCCAGAGGCCGTGGACCGCCATGAAAAGCTGGCGCGCATCGTCCCACCGCTCGGCCAGCTCGCGGGCGCGCGCGTATGCTTGGGCAGCTGCAACCGAAATCCACCCTTCGGCCGTAAACAGCGATAAGCCGCGGGCCAAGTGCAACTCGATCTCTCGCCCATCCCGAGGCGGCCCTTCAGGCAGCGTTGCCAGTGTCGCGAGACCGCGCTCGAAATGGCGGATCGCTTCGAGATGGGCTGAGCGCTCGGCAGCATGCTGGCCGGCTTTCAGCCATTGATCCGCGGCGCGTACGGTATCGCCGGCTGCGGTCAGATGATGCGCCAGGAGTTCAGGCTGGCGCTCGACGAGGTCTGCGAAATGCTGCTCCAGCGCTGCTGCAACGCGGGCGCGCAATTCCTGTCGTCGGGCGCGCAGCAGGGTGCCGTAGGCGGCGTCCTGCACCAGTGCGTGCTTGAAAAGGTAGGTCGATTGCGGCGCGACACCGCGGCAGAACAACAGCCCGGCCTCGCCGAGCCGGTCGAGCCCGGCCCGCAGCTCGACGCCGGGGCGTTGCGCCACCTGCTCGATTAGGTCGTAGCCGAACTCGCGGCCGAACACGGCGCCGACTTGCCCAACCTCCTTGGCCATCGGTCCCAGCCGATCGAGGCGCGCGATCAGTGAGGCATGTAAGGTGGCAGGGATGGCCAGCGTCGCCGCTGGGCTGGCCGCCAACACCGCGGCAACGCGATTGCCGGGGTCCCCGCTTTCGTGCACGGCTTTGGTCAGCTCTTCGACGAAGAGCGGCACACCGTCGGCGCGCTCGACGATCTCGTCGACGATCTCGCGGGAGAGACCGGCATTGCCGGCGAGCCGTTCGACCAGCTCCGCGCCATCCTGCTCGCCGAGCCGGCTGAGCGCCAGCATTGTCACATGCCGCTGGCCGCCCCAAGCCTGCTGAAACTCTGGGCGGAAGGTGACGATCAGCAAGACCGGCAGCCGCCGAATTCGATCGATCGTCAGATCCATCAGTTCACGCGTGGTCGGGTCGGTCCAATGCGCGTCTTCGACAACCATCAGAACAGGCCGGCTCCGCGCCAGGGCTTCGAGCTGATGCAGCAGCGCTTCGAACAGCATCTCGCGCTTGCGCTGCGGGCTGAGGTTGAGATCGGCGGCAGAGTTCGGCAATGACAGCAGTTCGGCCAACCGCTTTGTCACGGCAACGATGACGAGCGCGCATTGAGAGCCAAAACTCGCCAAGCGTCATGCCGCTGCGACCGCACCTTGCCACTGCGCGGTAGCTTCGGCTCGGAATTTCCGCAGCGTGGATCGGGAGATGAGGTGGCGTTGGAGGTTGAAGGTATTGTGGACGGCGGCATGCATGTTGAGAAAGCGCTGGGCGGAGCGAGCCGACTTAAACCGTTGCATTTTGCGCTCGCGTCGTCGCACTGCCTGATGCGAATTTTCGGCGCGATTATTTCTTCTCAGGCCTTGCTCATGCGGGCAGCTCAGTCGTAGACGCCGGAATGCCGCGGCGTAGGAGCGCAGCTTGTCGGTGACCAGCAATTTCGGCACGAAGCCTTGCTTCTTGAGGAGCTTGCGCATCAGCCGCAGTGCCGCCCGGCTGTCGCGCCGGCGCTGAACGAGCATGTCGAGAATCTCGCCCTCGTGGTCGACAGCACGCCACAGATACATTCGCTTCCCGGCGATCCGCACCACCATCTCGTCCAAATGCCATCGATTGCTTGGTCGAGGGCGATGCCGGCGCAGCCGTTGTGCGATCAAGGGGCCGAACTTCAGCACCCAGCGCCGCACCGTTTCATAGGAGATGTCGAGCCCGCGCTCGGCGAGCAGTTCCTCGACGTCGCGGTAGCTCAAGGTGAAGCGGAGATAGAGCCAGATTGCGTGCTGGATGATCTCGGGCGGAAAGCGATGGCGGCGGTAGCAGAGCAGAGCCATGCTGCTACCCTAACCCGCCGAGGGACGCTCGCGCGACCCGCTAATGTGACAACGCCGCTCTCCTGTATCCATTCGGAACTCCCCGTCTTCATCATGGGAGTTCGGAGCCAACAAGACGGAGGAGCGCGCTTGGCGTCAATCGCCGCGGTTCACGAATTTTGTAGCGCCACCGATCACGCCAATAGTTGCCTGAGCTGATCCGTTCGTCACTTTGCCGAACAGGTTGTAACTGCCCAAGCGTATTCGGCTATGTGCCGAGAACGTCCGGGAGAGTCTTCGCCTTTTTCAGATCGGCAGTGTCGAAGCCCTCGCTGAACCAGCAGTAAACCGGTTCAAGCAAATCACGCGCTTCCGCCTCACGGCCCACCTCGACCCACAGCCGCGCAAGGCTCGTCGCTGCGCGCAATTCCCATAGCTTCGCCTCTTGCTTGCGGGAGATGCCGACAGCCTCGCGAAACAGCGTCTCGGCGGCGGGCGGGTCCCGGTCCCGCAACAATGCTCCGCGGCGCCGCACCAGCTCCGCCTCGAACCAGTTCTCGCCGCACGCTCGCGATCTCTGCAACGCCTCGTCGAGGATGCTCAATGCGATATCGACATGATCGCGCAACGCCTCAGCTTCGGCTTCGAAGGATATCAGAAACGATGTCCAACATTCTTGTCCTGTTGCCCGATAGGCGTTCACACCCTCGCGCAGCATGGGCAACCCGGTTTCGAGCTCTCCGTGTCTGACCTTTGCCAGACCGCGATAGATGAGACCTTGCGACCGCCAGAATGGAAAGCCCTGTTCGGTGGCCATGGCAAAGAGCTCTTCGGCACAATCCGCGAGCTGGCGATCGGCATGAAGAATAGCGGCAACCCTTGCCTTCATTGAGAGAGAAGCACCGAGCGAAGGGCGATGCTGCACACCTCGAGCGTGTTCCACTCCATCGCTGCTTCGCGTCAGCGCTTGATCGAGATGGCCCTGGCAAGCCAGAATCAATCCTAAAAATCCGAGCCCGAGAGCCAGAGGGCCGATCCCGGCCTGGTCAGCGAATAGCTGGTGTTGGTCGGGGTCGTAGAACCGCGGAATATTGTCAACATGGAAGCGCGACCTCGCAAACTCTCCGCGGAGCGAGAGAACCCCCGTCGAGGCCAAATGGCCGAGCACGGCGCCGACGTTGTCGCGGCGCTGTTCGCTGAGCCTAAGCAAATTCTCAGCTATGCCATAGGCGAGAGTTAGTTCGCTGCGGTTGACGTGAAATAGCCACTCACCCCAGGGCGCACCGAGGAACTCTGACGGATAGTCGAGCTGTTCCCAAAGCTCCCGGGCGCGTTTGTAGGATCGACCCGTCTCGGCTGCGGCATATCCTCGAATCGCCACCCTCACGGAGCCAAGACAGCTTTGTAGCTGGAGCTCCTTCTGACAGCGCTCGTAGTTGTCCGGGAGCAGCCCGAGGCGCGCGAGTGCCTTTTCGAGCTGCGCCTCCGCCTCGGCCATTGCCGAGCGGGCGACCGATCGCTTGCCGGCCCGGATCCAGTAATCCACCGCCTTGTCATTGAGTCCTGCCTCGGCGTAGTGCTGGGCGACTAGCTCCGGCTGCCGCTCCGCCATCTCCGATGTCTGCTCAAGCAGTTCGGCAATGCGGGCGTGGAGTGTCTGTCGTTTACCGCGTAGCAGTGTCCCGTGAGCGGCCTCTTGCACGAGCGCGTGCTTGAACGCATAGCTCGATGCGGGCGGTGTTCCGCGGCGGAACACCAATCCGGATGCAACTAGCCGATCGAGTGCTGGTCCCAATCTGCTCTCCGGTAAATCTGTTAATTCTTGAAGCAGCTCGTGCGAGAATTCACGACCGATCACGGCGCCGATTTGGGCGATCTCCTTAGCTGGGCCGAGCCGATCGAGCCGGGCTGCCAGCGAGGCGTAGAGGGCCGGCGGAATCGTGTCGGCAGAGGGAGGGATCGCCCCAACTACTTCCACGCCTGTACTATCGCCGGCTTCGATGACCGCCTTGGTCAGTTCCTCCACGAACAACGGAACCCCGTCGGCTCGCTCGAGGATTTCGGTCAACAGCTCGCCAGGGAGGGCATGATTCCCGGCCACATGTTCGGCCAGCGTCGCACTCTCGCGCGCTCCAAGCCGGCTTAGCGCGAGCGCAGTGACATAGGATTCCCCGATCCACATCGCCCTGAACTCGGGCCGGAAAGTGAGCAGCAGCAGGACCGGGAGAGTGCGGATGGACTCGACGGTCTGGTCGAGCAATTCCAGGCTCGTCGGATCGCTCCAGTGCGCATCCTCGAAAACCATCAAAACGGGCTGCTGGCACGCCAGCGCTTCTAACTGCCGAACTAGCACCTGCAGCGTTCTTTGCTTCCGAACTTGTGGAGTAAAGTCTAGCACCGGATATCCGATGCCGTTTTGAGATAGCCCGAGCAATTCGGCGACTAACGCACGGTCTTCTACAGGCGTCGGTACCCGGGACAGCAACGCATCAAGCTTGTCGGCTCGCGCTGACATCGTCTCGTCCTGCTCGAAACCAGCGGCGTGTTCCAGTTGCCCAATCACCGGGAAGAGCGCGCTGTCGGTATGATGTGGCGAGCAGAAATAGCGCAGGCGAGCATGCGGCTCACCCGCGAGATCTTCGAGCAGCGCAGCTGCCAAGCGCGATTTCCCGATACCGGCCTCGCCCGAGAGTAGGACGACGCGGCCCTCGCCGTTTTTGGCTTGCCTCCAGCGCCGGCGCAGCAGGTCAAGCTCCTCTTCGCGACCGACGAGCGTCGTCCGGCCAGATCGGAGCGCCTCGAACCGGTTGAGCACACGGCCGCGGCCGACGATGCACCAGGCGGGTTGAGCTTCGCTGAATCCTTTGATCTCGAAGGTCCCGAGAAAGCGACTCTCGAACAGGTCGCCGACGAGCTGGCGCGTGCGCGTGTCTACGAGGACCGTATCCATCTCCGCGAGGTTCTGTAGGCGGGCGGCAAGGTTTGGGGTTTGTCCGACGACCGCCTCCTCCTGCGCAGCGCCCTCGCCCAATAGATCACCCACAATAACCAGGCCGGTTGCGATGCCAACGCGGCAGTTAAGCGCCGCTAGCGGGTCAGTCTTCAGAGCCCTCACCGCAGCAACGAGATCAAGGCCCGCCATTACTGCGCGCTCGACATCGTCCTCTTTCGCCTGCGGATAGCCGAAATAGGCGAGAACACCATCACCCATGTATTTCGCGACGAAGCCGCCGCAGCGGCCGACGGTCTCCGCAACGCAGCGGTGATAAGCACCGATCACCTCGCGCAGATCCTCGGGATCGAGGCGGGACGAAAGCTCAGTCGAGCCGGCAAGGTCGCAGAACATGACCGTCAACTGGCGGCGTTCGACGGTGGATGCGGGGGCCGGGGCGCCGGGCCGCGGACCAATATCACTGCGCAACGCTGCGATGGCAGCGAGGAGCCTGCGCCGATGTCCAACGAGGTTGACGCCAAGGTCCTTCAGGTCGTCGGCGGTCAGCTCGGGCAATATCGCGGCGTCGATCGCATTGTCTCGAAACGCCTGTTCGTATTGCTGTAATCCGAGACCCTGGAGCCAGGCCTCGATGTCCATGCTCGCCTCCTCTACGCGGTCGGCGCGGTGCTCTTTACCCTAACGCAAACCAGGGCC
>Ga0210406_10006254_pt1 | contig 12384 bp, 8 predicted proteins | sample IncBWC30MmetaG_FD_155454 | JGI IMG/M metagenome (GOLD analysis project Ga0210406, IMG submission 155454) | Forest soil microbial communities from Barre Woods Harvard Forest LTER site, Petersham, Massachusetts, United States - Inc-BW-C-30-M | ecosystem: Environmental > Terrestrial > Soil >...
AGTTCCGCCAGACAATCATTTCAGTGCCGGTCCATACTGCCGTATGAGCCTCTCGGGCATCGGGCGCGCCAGTGGTGCTTGTTGCTACCCAACTATCGGTGCTGGGATTGTATCGCCCGCCGGTGTTAAAATAGCTGGTTCTATCGTATCCGCCCCAGACGATCATTTCGCTGCCGGTCCATACTGCCGTGAAATAGTACCGGCCAGCGGGCGCGTTGGTGAGGCTGGTTGAAGTCCACGTGTCGTCCGTGCAGACAACCGACGGAGTGCACTTATCCGATTGACCAGATATTACAGGAAGCACGTAGCTTGCGCTTTCGGCGGCCATTGTCATCGGCATTTGCGCTTCGGCTTTACCGAGCCAGGATTGCAATGGCTGTTTCCGCCACGCGATTGTCGTTAGCTTCACGCGGTCTTCGTTGTTTAACTCCGTGATCAAGCGTTCGGCCAGCACCGGTCTGGCCAGACATTCAGCGATCACGAAAGGATCGTTGCCCATCGCGGCAAAAAGTTCGTGCAGCACTCCGGGTTGTTTCGTGTGACTGGCGATCCGCTCCATCTCGGCTTGGAGTTGGTCAGGAGTGATTGGCCTTTGCCAGTAATCTGAGAGCGCCTGCGAGTTGCGCAAATAGTCTTCGACCTTTCTCTCGATCTCCGCCTGCGGCATCACCTTGTTCAGCGGCGGCTTGACGCCAGCGTTTGCTTTCGGCCAGATGCGATGCTGCCAGTAAACTTCTTCAATTGCGCGCTGATAAGCGACCCGATCAGCCAGAGTCAGCACTTTGCGTTGCTGCGCAGGCTTTGCGGCCGTTCTAAGTGAAGCCAATCGCGAGGACAGATCTCGCGATGTATTTGGTAAATTAAAAGCCGACGTGAGGGTGACAAGGCAGCTGAGAAAAAGGAGCGCGGCTGCCGTGCTGCGAATCCGGTTCGTCACAAGATGACGATCTTGCCGGAAACGCAATTTGCTTGTCGAGCACAAAAACCGCCGGCTGCCCTCGCAGATGGTGGATCGACCGCTCCGCCGGGCGATGTTAGACGATTGCGGCTCTGCCGCCTGACTTTCGGCATCGAGCTCGCCGTCGGACGAGTCCGTCCGTTGGCGAACAAGCCGCCTTTAACACGTTAAGGAGGCAGCGAAGTGCCTACGTCGGATTTGACGATTGCGATATCCGTCGAACTGATCGTGCCGTTAGCGTTCACGTCTTCGCGGAAGTTCGAGCCACTGACAGCCATGCCCACTTGCGATTTGGTCAAGGCAACATCAGTGGCGTTGACGGTGGCATTGGCATTCACATCTCCAACTAGCACGCCCATGGAAATAGGAACGTCGCCGGTATGAGTACCGTCATTGACGTTATGCAGTGTCATCGTGATTCGCTGGATGTTGATTACCCCGGTGAGGTTAACTGTAATCGTTGACGTCCCGTTCCCGGTAAAGCTAGTCACCATCCCGGTGCCAGATGTCACTGAGGCGCTCTCGAGTGTCACGTTGGTCGCGAAGTTTACAATCATCTGATAATTATTGCTGGCTCCGCCGCTGCGGCATTCGATCCCCACATTGCCAGTAAGAGGCAGTGGGATATCGAAGGTGCCAGCTGCGCCGTGCGTCTTTCGCGAGAAGGCGCTTTGAGCCATCGGCGCCGTTTGCACGCAGTATCTGCCGCCGGTGTTAAAATAGGTGGGGCCGGGGCCAGCTCCGCCCCAGATGATCATTTGGCTGCCAGTCCAGACTGCGGTGTGAAAGTCTCGGGCGGCGGGTGCGCCCGTGGTACTTGTAGCTGTCCAACTGTCGGTACTCGGGTTGTATCTGCCGCCAGTATTCAAAAAGCTGCCGCCGAATCCACCCCAGACGATCATTTGGCTGCTGGTCCAGACTGCCGTGTGAGCGTCGCGAGCAGCGGGGGCGCCGGCGCTGCTGGTTGCTATCCAATTGTCGGTACCGGGGTTGTATCTGCCGCCGGTATTCAAGAGATTGAAGTTAAAAGTCTCTCCACCCCAGATGATCATCTCACTGCCAGTCCAGATTGCCGTGTGAGAGTCTCGGGCATCGGGCGCGTTAGTAGTGCCAGTGGCCGTCCAACTGTCAGCGCCGGGATTGTATCTGCCGCCGGTATTGAAATCACTGGTGGAATTGAATCCGCCCCAGACGATCATTTCACTGCCAGTCCACACTGCTGTGGGTAGGGCGCGGGCATCGGGCGCGTTGGTTGTACTGGTGGCTGCCCAATTGTCGGTACTGGGGTCATATCTGCCGCCAGTGTTGAAGTAACTGCCGTTGCTAAATCCGCCCCAGACGATCATTTTACTGCCACTCCAGACGGCCGTGTGAGAGTCTCGGGCACCGGGCGCGTTGGTTGTGCTCGTGGCTGTCCAACTGTCAGTGCTGGGATTATATCTCCCGCCGGTGTTCAAATCAGTTCCGTTATATCCGCCCCAGATGATCATTTCACTGCCAGTCCATACCGCTGTGTGAATTTCCCGGCCGGCGGGCGCGCTGGCGGTGCTGGTAGCTGTCCAACTGTCGGTGGTAGGATTATATCTGCCGCCAGTGTTAAGATATCCGGTAAAATCAACCCCGCCCCAGACGATCATTTCGCTGCCGGTCCACACCACTGTGTGAAACGTTCGGCCAGCGGGCGCGTTGGTGAGGCTGGTTGGGGTCCACGTGTCGTCGGTGCAGGGCGAAGGCGGCTGCGCGCAGTATCTTCCGCCAGTGTTTCCTGCGGGTTCTCCGCCCCAGACGATCATTTCACTGCCAGTCCACACTGCCGTTTGAGAGTCTCGCGGCGAGGGCACGTTGTTAAGACTCGTCGCAACCCAACTGTCTGTGCTGGGACTGTATCTGCCGCCAGTGTTCGTATCGGTAAAGTTTGAAAAGGCGCCGCCCCAAACGATCATTTCGCTGCCGGTCCACACTGCCGTGTGAGCGGCACGTGCAGCAGGCGCACTGGTGGTGGTAGTGGCAACCCAACTGTCTGTGCTCGGATTGTATTTACCGCCAGTATTGAAGATACCGCTAGTGTTGAGTCCGCCCCAGATGATCATTTCACTGCCGGTCCACACTGCCGTGTGAGCAGCGCGTGCAGTAGGCGCGCCGGTCGTGGTAGTGGCAACCCAACTGTCTGTGCTGGGACTGTATCTGCCGCCAGTGTTCGTATCGGTAAAGTTTGGAAAGGCGCCGCCCCAGATGATCATTTCACTGCCGGTCCATACTGCCGTGTGACCGCTGCGCCCAGCAGGTGCGCCGGTCGTGGTGGTTGCAACCCAACTGTCTGTGCTCGGATTGTATCTACCACCAGTATTTGAGGGGCCGCCGGCGGCGTCGCCGCCCCAGATGATCATTTCACTGCGGGTCCATACTGCGGTGTGACCGCTGCGCGCAGCCGGCGCGCCGTTCGTGGTGGTTGCAACCCAACTGTCTGTGCTCGGATTGTATCTACCGCCAGTATTTAAGTGGCCGCCGGTGTTGTCGCCGCCCCAGATGATCATTTCACTGCCGGTCCACACTGCCTTGTGACCATTGCGCCCTGCCGGCGCGCCGTTCGTGGTGGTTGCAACCCAACTGTCCGTGCTCGGATTGTATCTACCGCCAGTATTTAAGTCGGGGCCGCCACCCCAGACGATCATTTCACTGCCAGTCCATACTGCCGAGTGACTGCTGCTCCCGGCGGGCGCGCCAGTGGTGCTGGTGGCCGTCCATGTGTCGTCAGTGCAAGGAACCGATGGGCTCGCTATCAGAGGAAGCGTATAGTTTGCGCCCACAACCGCCATTGTCATTGGCGCTTGCGTTTCCGCTTTAGCCAGCCACCATCGCAACGGTGCCTTTAGCCACGCAACTGCGGCCAGCTTCAACCGCTCTTTGCCCTTCTTGATTACCGCTACGGCGTAGTAGTGGCCATCGTCCTCCTGTAGTGGGCTCAATACGCCGGTCTTAATTTGCCCCCAGGCATCGCGTGCTTTTGCGTTGCCGTACTCTCCCGCAAGGTTTTCGACGCGCTCTTGCCACTCGCCGCCGTTCATCCTCACAGCCTCGACGTTCTTTGTATCGGACGGAGTAGAACCGGTTTCGGTAGAATCGCTTTTGATCCACTCCATTTCCGTGTACATGCCGCTGGTCTGCTTCATCTGTCTCAAACTTGGATGCGTTCGCAATTCAGCCTCGGCGCGTCGCTTCGTTTCGCCGTGAAATCTTTGGTCGTGAGCGTACAAGTCCGTGAGCAGACGTTCCGCCAGCACTGGTCTGGCCAGACACTCAGCGATCACGAAGGGATCGTTGCCCAGCGCCGCGAAGATCTCGCGTAGCACCGCGGGCTGCTTGGTGTGACTGGCGATCCGCTCCATCTCGGCTTGGAGTTGGTCAGGAGTGATTGGCCGTTGCCAGTAATCCTCCAGCGCCTGCGAGCTGCGCAGATAATCTTCCACCTTTTTCTCGATCTGCGTCCGCGACATCACCTTGTCCAGCGGCGGCTTCGCGGTGGCATTTTTCGCCGGCCAGATGCGATGACGCCAGTAAACCTCTTCGATCGCTCGCTGATACGCGACACGATCAGCAAAAGTCAGCATCGTGTGTTGCTGCGCGGGCTTCGCCGCCGCGCTGAGGGAAGGCAACCGCGACGACAGGTCCGGCGATCTGTTCGGCAAATTAAAAGCCGACGTAAGAGTGACAACGCAGCTGAGAAAAAGGAGCGCGGCTGCTGTGCTGCGAATCCGGTTCGTCACAAGATTACTATCTTGCCGAAAACGCGAATCGCTTGTCGAGCATAAAGACCGCAGACTGTCCTGGCGGATCGTATCGACGGATCGCCAGTTAGGCGAATCGAGACGGTCAACGCCAACCGCATAGTTGGGCTGTGCTTGGAAACCCCTTCCACTTCTTTAGATGCAAGCAACTTTTCCCATTCAAATCACGTCGATGTCACTCGTCGAACAGGAGATCAACGATGTTTTCGGCGACGATAGATCAACACGCCTGAGCCGAATCGGCCGATACCGAGGACAGCAAGCATGCCTGGCTACGGCACGACGTTGAAGACAAACGAGATCTGCGGGAACGGCACATCGTTGAAGTTCGCGTCTGTTTGAGTGGAGGGGCGCGGATTCCCCGTAGTGATGTGCAGTGTATAGGTCCCGACGGGCGCGTTATTAGCAATCCCGAAGGTGATGTTGGTGACGTGGTACGAGCCGTCTGGTACAACGCGAAGAGGGTTGGGGCCGGCGCCGAGATCAGCGGTGTCGACCCCGCTTTGGTCAAAAAAGATCGGGAACGGACCGTTGTATCCAGCGTTGAACGGGGGAAAATACTTCAGACCAGCGATCGAGAGGAATGGTGCAACGGTTGTATTCACCATCAACCAGTACGAGAACCCGTACGATCCTCCGAGGTTGAAATACTTGTCTTGAACCGCGACTGTCACCTTTGTGCCGCGGGCCCACGATGATGGTCCGTTAATGGACAGGGCTGCCTGCTCTTGAGCGAACACGCTGCATGCGCTCGTCGTGGCGCAGATAATTGCGGTGAGTAATGTCTTTTTCATAAGTGGTTAGGAGTTTGGCTTGAATTTGCGCGAGGAACCTCGCTTATAGCCAAAAAGCCGGAAACGTGTCAATACTTTGTTTCGCTTTCCACGAGGACTTCTCAAGCGATGTATCTCGGGTGTAGAGTCGCGAGATCCCAGGGCTAATTATTTCCGAATTTCGATTGGCAATTTCCCATTTTCCCTGTCGCGTGGCTGCGCGAAAGGCGCTGCGAAGACGCGTCGCACTCCGAAAGGACTACGTCCGAAACGTTCCGGAGACGTGATCCCGCTTCGCGAAGCTTTTGGTGTGCGCACGCGTCCTCGCGTCGCTTTTTATTGGGAGCGGCGTTACGATCGAAAATCGAAGATCGAAGATCGAAAATCCCAGAATGGGAAGTTCTCCCACCGGAGAATCGGCAATCCCGAAGGTTTTCGGGACTCGAGCCGCTCTTCAAATGGCTCGCCATCATTATGGATGGTTTGCTGCGAGTTCCGGGAACGAAATTTCGTTTCGGCCTTAATCCGCTCATCGATTTCGTGCCAGGAATCGGCGACGTCAGTGCCGCGTTCGTTTCAACTTCGGTATTGATCTACGCGGTTACTCGCGGATTGCCGAAAATTCTTCTCGCCCGCATGGCGCTCAATATTTTAATCAACGAACTGGTCGGTATCGTGCCGGTCGTCGGTTCTGCTTTTGCGTTCTGGTTCAGAGCGAACAAACGCAACTACGATCTGCTCCAACGTCACATCGAGCTCCCGAGTCGGCCGCGCAGAAGCGATTGGATATTCGTCGGCGTTGTTCTCGGTTTGATTTTTGTAATTATTTGCGCGGGACTGATCGTAAGTCTTCTCGTTTTGCAGGCGATAGCCAGGCTCCTCTTCGGTCAATAAACTGGAGCACAGCCATCTTGGCTGTGGGGCAAGCGGGCATCTTGCCCGCTGTCGCGCGGAAAACGACAGGCAAGATGCCTGTCGGCCCCACAGGCTGGAAGCCTGTGCCCCGGCTTGCTTACCTGCTTTTCAACAGAGCCAGATGGCTTCTAACCGGCTGCGCTCTTCACGTGCCGGTTGTAGAGCGCGTGGACGGTTTCGCGCGCCTCGACGTATTTCTCGCGGAACGCATCGAGACTCTCATAGCCAAGACGAACCGCGAGCTTCCGTTGTTCGCCCGGATCGCCCGGAAGCGTTGATGCGGTTTTGTTTTCCCAGCGACGGAGCGCCGATTCGCACCGCCGCAGGAATTCGTAACCGCGCTTCGCGTCCGCGGCCTGAGCAGCCGGCAGGACACCGCGTTCGCGCAATAGCTCCAGCGCATCATTCCAGTTCGGATTCCAGATTTCCGCTTTCATTTGCAGTGCGTGCACCAGAAATTCGGCTTCGATTATTCCGCCAGCGCCGGTTTTGAGGTCCAGAAAATCGTGCCCGGAACCGCGCTCGCGCCGAATTCTTTCGAGCATGTTGTCGATCTGCATGAAGAGATCGGCGCGTTGACCGGCCGCGCGCCAGACGCGCTGCGCGATCTCGAGAAATTGGCTTTGATGGGGGCCGGCAATAGCGCGCGCGCGAGTCAGCGCATGTATTTCCCACAACTGAGCGCGTTGCTCGTAGTAAAGGCGATAAGAATCGAGCGAACAAACAAGCGGACCTTTCTCGCCATCGGGGCGTAGCCGCGCATCGAGTGCCGGTAAATTGCCTTCGGCACTGGGCTGGGCCATGGTGACAACAAGATTTTGCGCGGCGCGGGTATCCTCCCCAATGAACAAAACATCGAGGTCAGCGCCGTAACTAATCTCGCGCCCGCCGAACTTACCGAGCGCGATGATGGTTAAATTTTCGCCCCGGAGGAGATTGTTCACGAACAAGAGACAGGCTTCGGCAAGGGTGGAAAGCTCACCGAAGATTGCGACTTGATCCGCGAGCCCCAGGACATCGCGCAGAATGACGCGCAATAATTGCCTCTGCCGGTATGCGCGCACCGGATCGAGATCGCTCGGGCTTGCGCCTAACGAGTCGAGGCGGCGCAGGTGTTCGGCCATCGATCGCCCTTCGTAAAATGTCGGATCTCGCGTGATCTCTTCGAGCAACTGTGGCCGCCGGATGAGCAGGTCAGCAGCAAAGCGACTGGCATCAAACGTTTTGACGAGCAATTCGAGCAGCTTCGGATTTGTCACCAGCAGCTCGAAGAGCAAACTGCGCAGGCCGTAGGCTTGAACAAACCGGACGAATTGATTGAGAGTTGCGTCCGGGTCCGCGGCTTTCGCGAGCCAGTCGAGCAAGAGCGGGCGAAGCTTGCGAAAGATTTGGCGTGTGCGTGGCGCGATATGGAAGCTGACGGTGGCTTGCGCCAAATCTGCCAGCGCCTTGGTGGCGCGTTTTTGATCGCTGAAAATTGCCAGATCAATCGGCTTTGCTTCCGCGGATTTTTCCGAAATGACGCGCCGAAAAATTGAACGGACATTTCGCATCTGTTTTTGCAGCGCGGAGGTAAATTCTCGGCTGGATGAAAAACCGAGACTAAGCGCGAGTCGTCGCAACACTGCCGGTTCTTGCGGGACGGTGTGGGTCTGCTGCTCGGCGTCGATCTGCAAACGATGCTCGACGCGCCGGAGAAACCGATACGCTTCGTCCAATTTTACGACTTCATCGGGCGGAAGAAGGTCCAATTGATGAAGCGCTCGCAGCGCTTTCAACATGCTCGGTTCTTGCAAGAAGGCGTGGTGCGCTCCGTGAATGAGCTGGAGCGCCTGCACAATAAATTCGATCTCGCGAATGCCGCCGGCGCCAAGCTTGACGTTGCGTCCGAGATTCTCCTGTCCCACGATATCGCGCTCGATGCGTCGCTTGATGCTGGCGATCTCATCGAGCAGATCGGGCGTGGGACTGCTCGGGTAAATGAACGGCTGATGTTGCCGCAGGAATTCGTAAGCAAGCTCGCGACTGCCGCAGATTCCGCGGGTCTTGATCAATGCCAGCCGCTCCCAGGTTTCGCCAAAGCCGCCGTAGTAATGCTCCATACTTTCCAGTGAGCGAGCCAGCGGGCCGGCCGAGCCCTCGGGCCGAAGGCGAAGATCGACGCGAAAAAGCGGGCCTTCGGGATCACGCGTCGAAAACGTTTCGAGAATTTTTTTTCCAAGCCGGTTAAAGAACTCGTGATAGGAAAAGCGCGGTGAGACCTGGCCCTCATCACTGTAGAGAAAGATAAGATCGACATCGGAGCTGTGATTAAGCTCTCCGCCGCCGAGCTTGCCCAGCGCGAGTATGGCGAACTCGGCGTCCGGGGAGCCGTAGCGCTGACGCAATTCGGAGTTCCAGTGTTCGAAAACTGCGCTCAGGCAGATTTCTGCCAGCTGAGATAACTCGGCAGTTGTTTCTTCGAGTGGCGCGACGTCGGCGAGCTCGCGGAGCGCAATCCGCGCCATCTCGCGACTTTTCCAGAAACGCAGCGCCCGAAAATTTTCCGCCGCGATGGAATCGCCAGCCAGGGCGCGAAGGTCATTAGCCATTTGCTCGTAGCCGCGAGCGGACAAGCACACATCTGGCTGGCCGAGCCACAAGAGAATTTCGGGATGGCGCACCAATCTCATCGCGCAGATGCTCGACATTGCGAGGAGATGGACAAGCGCCGCCTCGCCCAGGAGAAATCTTCCAATTACATCGGTAAGCTCGGGCGCAGTCCCGCCGTCGCGGGGCCAGGTCTCGCTAAGTTGAAGCAGCGTGTTTTCTACCTGGGATGGGTTTAAAGAAGCCGCGGCCTTTTCCCGAATCCAACTGCGTCCGCGATCCATCACGCGGAAGATCGCGCGAAATTAACCGAAAAACCAATTGCCGGCCGGTAGCGGCGTGGCACGTGGTGAGGGCACGTCATCGGAGCGATTGAACGGATGGACACCTTACACACCAAGCCATGCAAACTCGCCGCCGAACTGGGCTTCAACACAATCAAGAGCCAAGGCTGTGAAACCAGCTATGAAACCAAAGAAGCCTTCGTGGAGAAAAAATTCTATCTCTGAAAACCTTGCTTGACCTAGCCACATCCCTGCAACGCAGGGTTAGGTCGCATTGTGTCGCTTGCGTAGCTCATCCGAGGTCACATAATATTGGTCAAACATCAGCTTCGCCGTCCGACCATGCGCACGATTGGGATTGGTCGTAATTTGTATAAGAGGCTCCTTGCGCATGACTGTAGAAATGCTCTCGAAAGGAATTGCGAAAAAAACGTAAGGCGAGCGGGGATCGTGGTAAACCGTCCCGAATCGTGGGTCTGGTTCTGCTACGAGAATCAAATGATCGAAAGTCTTAGCGCCTCCGAAGCCGAGCGGATGTCCCCATGACCATCTTCGACAGCTTGAGTTCTTCATCGGTATGTTGAGGCGGGAGAACTTCACCTCGAATTTAGTCCCGCCCGAGCCGGTGATGTCATGCGGAGCTAGGCCGGGAGTGAGCGTTCCCCCGACTAGCTCAGCAACGTAGGCTTCGGCTGTGACTCCGGCCAGTGGCTCCAACGAGCGTAGGCGTTGTCGTAACGCAGTGTTCTCCGCTTCGAGTTCTGCGATTCGGTTTCGGAGATCCATCTCGATATTCATAGTTGATGCTCTGCGGCCTAACGAGAATAAGATGAGCTGCGGCGAGCGAGGCCGTGCGTCGCAGCAGGATAAGTGAAGGAAATCACGAGAAAACTAAATATAACGCCGGCTCGCCGTCAGCTCCATTGCAATTGGTTAGACCGTTCGGTTCCGGACATAAGCCCATCCTCCGGCAGTGGTTCTACCCTCCGACACCGGCAGTTGATCGCTCGTCTTAATAAGCTGGCTTACTGGAAATGGCGGTTCAAGCTCGCGGAGCCGGCGAATGTGAAGGAGATTCACGCTCTGCGCTCCCTCAACCTTGGTGGCATCGTATAATCCGCCTTCGTTCGGCTGGAGCGTCCAGATAAGTCTGCTAAGGACTCGCCGACGCGCGTCGGACAAATGTCGCTTATCGTCCCAGCCGACGATCTCCGCTGTAAACTCAACGGTCGGCAAGTCGGTCGTGACGGAGATGAAAAGCTGCATCGGGTCGTCCACCGTAGGTGCCTCATCGCGCAGGCGGCTGATCGCGCCGGAGGAGAACGGCTGCAGAAAAAGAATCTGCTCGGGTAACTCCGCCTGAACCGAGAGAATCTCTCGCAGCACCTCTTCATAGACACCGTTAATGAATAGAGCTTCTTGCTTCATGTGCTTTGGCTTTCTGTGTGTGTGTAGAACGGCCTAACGAGTATTCGGCCCAATCATTGCGCCTTTAAAGACGTAGTTTTTGGGTCTAATCCGCTTGCCCTCCGTCGTAAGCGTCCCTGCATTGCCGAACATGCAGAGCAGTCTATTCGATCGAGCAACAGTCGGCGATGTAAAACGGCTAGCAACAATCCTCAGCTATTCCGATTGCGCTTTCTCGACCACTCTCTCTCGCGCTCGGGCGAGATTGCGGCGCTCAGCCCGGGTGAGACTGTCGATGCCGTAGAGTGAGATTTTCTCGAGGAGCGGATCGATTTCCTCACTCATCAACTGCGCGATACTCATCTGCTCATAGCGTTCGGCCCTAGCGCGATGCTGGCGGAGGAGACGTTGGAGAAATGAGGGCTGCCCGAAACCGAGGAGATGTGCGTAGAGCCATCCGGCCGCGCAACCTCCGAGATAAGCGCTGTGGCTGACTGTGCCGGTGCGCTGAACGCAAACCAATACCAGGGCCAGCACGATTACACCGTAAGCGAGATGTTTTGCCTTCAAATGCAGCGGCACCGTGAAGAATCTGGTCCCGGTTAATTCGAGCTCGGGCAGCATAGTGGCATAAGCGACAACGACAGCCGCAACGCCGCCGGACGCGCCAAGCAAAACCGAGTCCGGCGGCATGAGAAAGAGATGGCCGAGCTCGCCGCTGATCGCGCCGGCGAGGTAAAGGTAAAGGAAATGTCGCTGACCGAGGATCAGTTCGAGGTCGCGGCCGAGGAAATACAGGACGAGCATGTTGCCGAGCAAGTGCCATGGGCCATTGTGGAGAAACATGGCGGTGACAAATTGCCAGGCGTAGGCGTCGCGCACACCGCGATCACTGATGCCGAGGTAATCGCGAACGAACCCGGGTTGATCGGTTTCGAGAAGAAGTTGCGCGGCAAAGACTGCCAGGTTTGCGCTGATCAACGTCAATAGAACTATCCGCTGGCGCTGCGTCCAAGGCTGCGTGTCGGACGCGTACTTTCGGCCGGACAGATGCATCGTCCGAGAGTATCGCAACGCCACCAAATTGTCGATTCTGAATTCGGCAACTGTATATCATCAGATGGGTTTAAACGCCGTATGGTCGCCTCTCCCTTTCGGAAGGGAGAGGGGGAGGGTGAGGGTTTATTCAGGGTGCCCGGTGTGACTCGGCACCTCCTGGGCCCAACCCCTCACCTTAATCCTCTCCCCTTGGCCCAAAGGGGAGAGGCGAGAAAAGCCACAGCGAGTATGCCGCTCATTGCTTTAAGCTTCGAGAAGCATCCTCGTAAGCGCGGGAGAGATGACTTCCGTTGTCTTCTTACACGCTGAAGGCTCATTCATTTTTTAGCGATTTGGTTGAGCCTTTCATTCCGCTGTCATCCCTTTGAAACCACAATCAACGAACACCAGCTAAGCTTGACGACAAGCTCGTGCGCGCGCCCTTTTTATGCCTGTGGAACGGGCGCGAGAACGCGGAGCGTTCTTTCCTGCAATTGGAACTCAACCGGGCAACTTCCGACGAGCTCGCCGTCTAATTCCACGGGAACTTCGGAGTCGCTCGTGACGCGCAACCGCCGGGTTTGGAAGTATTCGATCTCGGGGACACGAATCTCGGAACTGAAAAAGACGTCCTG
>Ga0210406_10006255_pt1 | contig 12382 bp, 11 predicted proteins | sample IncBWC30MmetaG_FD_155454 | JGI IMG/M metagenome (GOLD analysis project Ga0210406, IMG submission 155454) | Forest soil microbial communities from Barre Woods Harvard Forest LTER site, Petersham, Massachusetts, United States - Inc-BW-C-30-M | ecosystem: Environmental > Terrestrial > Soil >...
CCGTAAGCCAACAGCCTGACCCCACGCCACACTTTGCGCTCCTCGATGATCGACCCGGCATACTCATCAGACCGTGGAGGGCAATCACCCGGCGTAGTATGTCAGCCTAAAGTCCGGGTTCATGTGACGTGACGAGAACCGTTACTTTATCGCAGTTCCGCCGAGCAGGAGTCCGGCGCAGACTGGAGGGCAGAGGCGGGCTTCCCCCACTGTGGATCAGCGGCTTTCAGGGCGCCCTGTTTCGCCAATCGACATTGCAGTGGGTTTCGTCGCAAAAAATGCCTTTATCCCCGTTCTCCAGATAAGTGAAGTTTAGAAGTACGCACTGAGTCGGGCCGTACTAGTGTACTGTAATTAAATTAACTATTAGTAACATCCAGCAGCTTATCCTTGGCTCGCTGGATCTTCCGCAGGATGTCTTCCCCTTTGGCTCGCCAGACATAACGCTTGGGGTTCTCGTTGCGATCCGCCAGGTATTCGTCAATGGCCTCCACCAACTCTCGAACGCTCTGAAAGCTTCCCTCCCGAATGCATTCCACGGTCAGGTCAGCAAAGAACCGCTCCACAAGATTCAACCATGAACTCCCAGTCGGCGTGAAGTGCAGTTGGAATTGTGGATGCTTCTCCAACCATTGCTTCACCTTCGCATGCTTGTGGGTTGCGTAATTGTCCGCGATGATGTGAACCGCCAGATGCTTCGGTGTTTCACGCTCTATCTGTTTGAGGAAACGCAGCCATTCGACATGGGTGTGGCGGGTCGCCGTTCGCGTGATGAGCTTGCCTTCCAGATAGTTCAGGGCGGCAAACAGGGTGACTGTTCCATGTCGCTTATAGTCGTGCGTCCTGGTGCGAATGTGCCCGATTCCCAGCGGCAGTCCGGGTTGCGTCCGCTCCAATGCTTGGCACTGGCTCTTTTCGTCGCAACACAGCACAATGGCTTTGTCGGGAGGATTCAGGTACAACCCGATCACGTCCCAGAATTTCTCTTCAAAGTGCGGGTCGTTGGAGATTTTGAAGGTGCGCAGCAAATGAGGCTTGAGGTCATTGCGCCTCCAGATCGTGTGTACGCTGTGATGGGAAACTCCCACCGCCGCCGCCATACTCCGCGTGCTCCACTTCTTCTTTCCTTTGGGTGGCTGCGTGACGCGTGTGATGACCTGCCGCACCTTCTCTGGCGCCAACCATGGTTTGCGGCCCCGCCCCGGCTGGTCTTTCAGACCCTCCAGGCCTTTCTCTTCAAAGCGTTTCGACCAGATCGACACAGTATTGATGCTGGCCCCGACTGTCTTGGCAACTTCGATCTCCTTACGCCCTTGAGAGCGAAGCAAAACGATCTGAGCGCGCAGGCTGTCGCGCTGCGCGGTGGTGGGAGAAGCAACGCGGTGGCGGAGCTCGGATTGTTCCTCTGGGGTAATGTCAAGAACGGAAACCGGACGTGCCATGTCCAAGGATGGCACAGCTCAATTATTATTGCAAGCTAATTAAATTACAGCACACTAGGATGTAGCCGTGATTCAGAAAAGCGTGATCCGCTGCCAGATTCTGTTCCTCCGAGAAGGCGCGCAAGACCGCAGAGGTTTGCGGCCACAGTGGACAGTAGCGTTCTTTCCTTCCTTTACCGAACAATCGCACTTGAAAGGGCTTGGTCAGTTGAAGGTCGGATGCACGCAGATCGGCAATCTCCTGCACGCGAGCTCCTGTGTTGAACATCGTGGCGACGAGAGCGTAGTTGCGGGACCCTTCCAGGCTAGTCCGGTCGATCGTTTTCAGAATCGATTCGATCTCTTCCCGCTCCAAGTAGTCGATGATGCGTTGTGACGCTCGTTTGAAGGGGATGCCCAGAACTCTCTGAGCCAAATCGAGATGTTCTGGGTTCCGTGAAGCCACGAAACGAAACAGGGCGTGAATGGCAGAGAGCCGGACGTTTCGTGTTGCCACTCCATTGTTACGTTTGTTACGTTCTTTCTCGAGGTAAGAAAGAAATGCCAGGATTCCGGGTGGGTCCAGGTCCTTCAAGTCGAGTTCCGCCACGGTCCGCTTGCTGCTGCACGGAGAGAAAGCGCAGAAGCAGCACAACGGTGTCGCGGTAGCTGTGGATGGTGTGCGGGCTCGTTCCGCGAACACGCGGCAGGTGATCGGTGAAGTAATCGCGCACTATGGCCCCCAGCAGGTTGGGAAGTTTCCTCTTCATCGCTTTCCTCCTTTCCGGTTCGGCACGGGCACAACCAGCTCACCGTAATGGCGGGCGAATTTTTCACTGGCGGCCGTTCGGAGCGGCTCGATCCAGTGCAAGTAATAGTGCGTGGACACAACGGAAGCGTGTCCCATATAAGTGGCCAACAAGGGGAGCTTAGCTTCGACCTCGGCACCCTCCCGGTACCACCGTAGCAGGGCATTCACGGCAAAGCTGTGACGAGCATCATGGATCCGCGGCAGCTTCCCTTCGGAGTGCAGATGGAGCATTGTCGTAGCAAAGGCTTTAGCGAGTGCCCCAAGGTCGTGCCGCAGTAAGCTCGCCCACCCTTGAGTGCATTACAAATGAGGGCCGTGTCTGAGGAGACAGGAAGTTTGTGCTGGGCTCGGGCGCACAGATAATGATCTATCTCCTCTGCAATATCGACGTTGAGAGAAAGCAGGCGAGACTTGTAGAACTTCGATTCTCGAATCAGCAAGGTCGCGTCCGGGCGGTTATAGTCACCCAAAGTCAGGCGCAGTAACTCCCCGCGCCGGATTCCGGTGGTGAATAGGAGCACAATAGCGAGTCGAATCATTTCGGGACGAAGGGGCGAGGACGGCACCCGCCTTAATCCCGAGGCAGCTTGCGACAGTTTTGCAACCTCCTGTTCAGAGAAGATGTAAGGCTGCAGTCTTCGATGAGGCTTCGGAAACAAGGCGGGATCGGGAACGAAGCAGTGGGGCTCGGTCCGGCGGCGATAGAGGCAGAAGTTGTACACCTGCTGCATTCGGACACGCCGCACACCGGAAGCGACATGGTCTTGGGTTTGACACCAGGACTGGAAGGCAGCCGCATTCAGGACGGGGTACTTGGTAACGTCCTGGAGAAATCGGTCCAGCGACCCAAGAGTAGGGTCTGGGGGTCGAAGCGTTGACCCAGGGACCGCTTCAAATCCACGTAACGCTTCAAAACGGATGCAAGCGGAGACGAGAACGTAGCCGTTGCTCTGGTCATCGCTGTTCCTCCTTTACATGGCGCTCTCTGCCCGGAACCGGAAGAGAGGCTTCGCGTAAATCGCCGGTCGCTAGTCGTAGATACGTGGATGTGCTCGCCGGAGAACGATGCCCAAGGATGTCTCCGATGGTTTTGAGAGGGGTCCCGTTCTTTAGAAGATGAGTTTGCGAAGGAATGTCTCATGCAATGCGGGCCATGGAAGGGAATACTGAGACCGTTTTTCTGAACCACAGCTTGAAAGGCCTTCGTAACGGCCGTACGCTTCAGTATGCCGATGGGAGCGCGCATTCTCAGGAAGATCCTGCGGTACGGCGGTGGCGGTGGAGTCCGCTTCAGATGCTTCACCAGCGCGGCGGAAACTTCGTTGGTCAGCGGCGGTTCCAAGGGCGATGAGGTCTTGCTCTGACGGACTCGCAAACGGCTTTGTCTCCAGTGGATGTCATCAACGGTAATGGCTACTACCTCACTGATACGCAATCCGTAGGTCGCAATCAACAGAAACATCGCGTAGTCGCGCAGCCCATCGCCGAAGTTCGGTCAATGGATCGCAGAAGAGCGCTGACCGTCTCCCACGGAAGGGCGCGTGGTAATTGCTCGAGCCGGTACAGGCGCGGAGTATCAATCTGGCTGTCCAGCCCTGCGGGAACCCTCCCGTCCATGGCTAGAAATCGAAGGAATACCCGTAGCGCGCTGACCTCGTGTTGAAGGCTTCTTCGGCCCAAACGTTTGCCAGTTCTGGTGATGTAGGATTCGAGATGGCTGCGATGGATCGTCTTGAGCGTGATCCCCTCCTTGTTCAAGTGCGCTGTGTGCCGGCGACGTGCAATGGTGTCCGAAGTAAGCCCACGCACTTCCTGCAGATAGTTCGCATACTCTTCAAGCAAAATCGAGGCAGTGGAGCTTGCTGTTTCTGGCCTGGCAGAAGCAATCCGGTTGGTCGCGGCCAGATATCTTTCCAGTGTCCTCACAGTTCCCGCGAAAGAGGGATAGGTTTTGATGAGAGTTCTCCAACAATCGTGGAGAATCAGGTGGGTCAGACTACCGACGTCTTTCACCTGACGGAGCCGAAGGTCCGCATCCACATGTTTCAGCATGCGGATCAAGTAGCCGCGCGAGTCTCGAGTGTAGCCATGGGCGGCAAGCCAATCGTCAAAGCCGTCGGCAATCGGCCCCAACAGTGGCAGGGACAAAAACTTGCGGTGAGCCTTGGGAAACAGAGAATGTAGCATCGGTACCTCTCAAAGGTGGATTAGACCGCCGGAAGACGGCCGCTCCGATGCTACGTAAACTGTGGAGTTGGGAACGCCAGCAAACCGCAATTTACAGGGCCTTGTCGGGCCCACTCCACATTTCTGGAAACTTTACATTACAAATGTTGCGCATAACATTTGTAATGGACCGGGGGTACATCGATTTCCAACGCCTCTTCGTGTTTACTCTCTGCTCTGCCTTCTTTGTCGTGCGCACAAAAGAAAATGTCTTGCTCAGCACCGTTATTCTCACAGGGTGGACAAGGCCACTGGCGTGCGTTCGGATCATACCGTCATCCTGACAACCATCGAATCGACGAAAGCATACCCTGATCCTTTACGGCGTGTCAGCTATCTTGATCTTGCAACCAACAAGCGGCTGAAATTTCTGACGAATAACTTCGTGCTTCCTGCTCTTATCATTGCCCAGATCTACAAATCTCGCTGGCAGATAGAACTGTTTTTTAAATGGGTGAAGATGCACCTACGCATCAAAGCTTTCTACGGGGCCAGCGAGAACGCAGTCAAGACGCAAATTTGGATTGCGGTCTCGATTTATGTGCTGGTGGCTATCATCCGTAAGCGACTCGGGGTGGATCTGAGCCTTTACCAAATTCTACAGATCTTGAGCATCAGCCAACTTGAGAAAACACCCATTTCAAGCGTGCTTGAAGCATTTAACTCCTGTCCCGACTTACCAAATCGCTCTAACCAGTTGATTCTGTTCGATTCGATCTTTAACCGGACAGCAGTGATCGGTGACACAGTTCCGCTTGCGAGCAGTAGGTTCATCGTCGTGAAATGATAAACGTACGTTCGTTGTCGAAAGGGCGCGGGGCGCGGCCGTCCTACGAGCCTTCACTCGAAGCGTGACTCCTAGCTCCCTCCCTCGAAATAGCCTTGACCGGTCGTAAAAAGACAAAGGAGTTGTCCGCTATAATAGCTACTCTCCGTCGGCCATTCTACAATTCTTGACTGCAACATTCCTCTTCCACGGAAGGATCATTCGTTTGAAGCTGTTGAACTTAAGGCCGAGCCAACAAAGACGGCAACGTCTACAGACATCGACCGTCCCAAGGCGAGCGAATCTTGGATGCGCAGGGTGGCAAGCGTAGCGCCGACAATTTGGTCGAACGGAATTGGCGCAGCTTGACCTTTCCGAATCGCGCTGGCCAGGGCCTCGCATTCGCCGCGATGACCTTTATGCTGACGCCAACGGGCGCGCATTGTTTGCTTCTTCCCATGGCGAACAAGCTCGAGCCGTCGGAAATCCTCGAGCACGGCGACTGCGCCGCCGCCAAAGACTTCGACGCGCTCTTTAGAAAATGATTTGTCACCGTTGGCCAGATACTCAATGGTGCCCTGCGACCCGTTGGCGAACCGCAGAGAGACGATCACATTCTCTCCGCTGTACTTGCCTGAATTGGACAGGCTGCTCGCTTGCACCTCAAGCGGAGAGGAGCCAGCCAAATACATCAGGAAATCGATGAAATGGCATACCTCCCCGAGAATGCGCCCACCGCCCTGGTCGGGATCGTGCACCCAGTGGTCCAGTGGAAGATACCCAGCATTCACCCGGTAGTGCATTGCCAGGGGTTCGTGGATCTCCGATAGAAATGCTTTCATCTTCCGGGTCATGGGCGCAAAGCGCCGGTTAAAGCCGACCATTAGAAAGGGTTCCTGAGTTTGCGCTGACCTACTATAGGAACGAACAACGTCGGCGAGTTCTTCCTGGCTCAAGCAAAGCGGCTTCTCACAGAACACGTGCTTTCCCGCGTTCAAAGCTTTCACCACCTGACGCGCGTGCAGGTGATGACGTGTAGCGATCAAAACTGTGCTGATGCGCGCATCGCTGAGAATTTCCTGCTCGTCAGTCGTACAGTACTGGAATCCAAATTTCTCCGCGGCATGGCGGCTCCGAATTCCAGTGGCGCTGCAGACACCGACGAACTCAACTCCACTCACTTGCTTGATGGCAGGCAATAAAGTGCTCACGGCAAAGCTGCCAGCACCCAACAACCCAATTGTGACCGGTGTTGCGCTGCGACTACTCCGGCGTCGTCGCGTTAATTCGAGCACTTGGCTCTGGTTCGGCTGCTCGGGATAAATGATGAGCACTCCGAGGAACTGCTCTCCCGTCTTTCCGGTGATCAAGTCGTAAGCGCTAAGCGCGCGTTCAATCGAGAAGCGGTGTGTAATCAACGATTTCAGGTCGAGCTTGGCGTCAGTCAAGAGCTCGAGGAACGCTTCCATATTGCGTGTTTCGGTCCAGCGCACATATCCGATAGGATAGTCATGTCCCTTCTGCTCGTAGGCAGCATCGTAGCGCCCCGGACCATAGGAGCGTGAGAGTCGGAAGTCGAGCTCCTTTTCGTAATAGAGCCTCCGCTCTATCTCCATGCCAACCATACCCACCGCGACCACGATGCCACGGTCGCGCGCGATTTCTGCGGCGAGATTAACGGGATCGCTGCTTTGAGTTTCGGCTGTGATGAGCACCGCATCGACCCCGGTGCCGCGAGAACGGATGTAGCAGAGATCACGGAACTGCGACGGCAAGGGAGCAGTTGCGTCTGCGCCCAACCGGGAGGCAAGTTCGGCACGGTTGGGTGCGATGTCCATCCCCAGTACATGGCATCCTGCAGCTTTCAAAATTTGTACGGTAAGTTGGCCCAGCAAGCCGAGGCCGATCACCGCAACGGTGTCGCCCAGCTTCACATCCGCTGTGCGGATGCCGTGCAGGGCAATGCTGCCAAGAGTCGCGAAGGCGGCTTCGTCGAAGGTAACGGGCGAGGGCTCTGGAAGTTTTGCGACCAGCAAGCGCGGTACGCAAGCTAATTCCGCATGAACTGCGTACCCGGCGCCCGCACACGCCACGCGATCGCCGACGCGAATGTCGGTTATACCTTCCCCAATGCCTACCACTCTGCCTGCACTGCTGTATCCCAACGCCAAAGGTTGGTCCAGACGGCTGCGGATCGCTTGCACGGCAGAGAACAAGCCCTCGCGGCGAACCTTGCCAACCACTTCCCGCACCAAGTCGGGCCGCGCCCGGGCCTTCAGAAGCAAGTTCTTTCTGGCGAACTCTGACGAAGCACGTTCGGTTCCAACCGAGACCAGGGATGCAGCGATGCGCACCAAAACGCACCCAGGCACAAGCTGAGGCACCGGAACCTCTGAAACTGTAATCTCGCCCGTCCGGGGCTGCTGCAGAATCTGTTTCATGCCGTGGCCCGCTGCCCGTGAATCAAATCTACCGCCGAATGCTTGCTGCCGCCATCGAGAAAAGTCTGCATCCAAAGCTCAAGTGTCAAAAGCTGCCAGATCTGCATGGACCAGTCTTGGGCCCCGCTGCGGTGCTCATCAACGAATGCGCGCACGGCCTCGGATCGGAACAACCCGCGCTTCTGGATCTGTGCTTCGGAAAGCAAGTCGTCGACCATTTCTTTCAAGTCACGCGCCAACCAATAGTCTACTGGGGCGGCAAAACCGGCTTTTGGCTGCTCTAACACTTCGCGCGGCAAGACGTCTTGCATAGCCTTCCGGAAAATGTACTTCGTGCTTGGTTGGAAGAATCCTTTCAGCTTCATGCTCGGGGGAACATTCCAAGCCACAAACTCAGCGAGTTCGCGATCGAGGAAGGGCACGCGGACTTCGACGGAGGAGGCCATGCTCATCTTGTCGTTGTAGGTCAGGTTCAAGCTGGTCATGAAAATCTTCGTATCCAGGTAGAGCATCTGATTCAGAAAGTCGGCGTCTTTGACTTGTTCGAAGCGGGCTCGATGTTGGTTCGCAGCATCTTCACCGGAGATTCGGTCCGATAGCACAGATGTGTAGAGCGCAGCTTTCTGTTCCTGGTCAAGATATGTGCAGTTCATCAAGAACCGTTCGACTGGTGGCAAGGAGGAACTGCGCGCCATCTTTTTTGCCAGTCGAAGTCTTCCCTTCATCGCGGTTCCCCGCAGGCTCGGAAATCGCGACAGTGACGAATTAATCAAGCTCCGGATTGCCGAGGGGATACGCTGATAGCCTTGTGCCCAATAATGGGCGTAGTGCTTCCGATATCCCGCGAATAATTCGTCTCCACCCACGCCGGAGAGTAAGACTGTCGAGTGCTTGCGCGCCTCAAGGCAGACAAGGTACGACGCGATGATCGCTGGGTCGGCTGTAGGCTCATCCATGTGCCAGATGAGTTTAGGCAGAAGATTGGCGACATCCGGTTTCACCACGATGCGATGGTTCTCGCACCCGAGACGGCGCGCGAACCGCGCCGCCACATTGGGATCATCCAGCGTCGTTTCACCGACGCGGTAGCTGTCGGGGAAAGTAATCGTATAAGTCCGCACCGGCTGGCGAGTGGCTTGCGACATCATGGCCACGATGCTGGACGAATCCAGTCCAGCGCTGAGAAAAGCGCCGATCGGTACGTTGCTGATCATCTGTGCTTCGACAGAACGGCGGAAACGTTCCCGAATCTCGTCCTTCAAGTCGGCTTGCGAACGAGAGAACGGAAGACCGTCGCTTGGGAACTTGAGATCCCAGTACTGGGTTATTTCGAGTTGACCGTTACGTAGTACAGCGTAATGTCCGGCCGGAAGTTTGAAAACGTTGCGGAACATCGTCTTTGGATCGGGAACCCAAAGGAAGGTCAAGTACTGATGGAGTGCTTTTTCGTCGATCTGCGCTTCAACCCCAGGAACCTGCAGCAAGGCCTTGATTTCGGACGCAAAGGAAAAACGGTGTCCCTGCTGCACATAGTAGAAAGGTTTGATTCCGAAATGATCACGTGCCACGAACAAAGTGGGCCTGCCGGAGCGCAGATCGCAAATGCCGAATGCGAACATACCGTTCAAGCGTTTAACGCAGTCTGGACCTTCTTGCTCATAGAGGTGAACGATGACTTCCGTGTCGGTCTCCGACGCAAATCGGTGGCCCTTCATCTCTAGATTGCGGCGCAGTTCGGCAAAATTGTAGATCTCGCCGTTGTAGGTGATCCAGACAGTTCGGTCTTCGTTGCACATGGGCATGTGGCCGCCGGTGGAAAGGTCAATGATGGAAAGTCGACGGCTTCCAAGTCCAACGTAGGAACCGTCGGGAAATCGTTGCTCCCAGAAGCCGGCGTCGTCGGGCCCGCGATGAGCCTGCGTGTGATTCATGCGTGCGAGTGTTTCACGGTCTCCGCAATTGACTAATCCGCTGATACCACACATTTCAGTGACCCACTCCTCGGTTCGAAGACAATTCGTTGACATTGGTTTTCATAAAGGTCAAGGAGTTTCTGCAGGAAAGCCTACATCCCTTGGGCGATTGTGTGCTTTGGCACATGCAAGCTTTCAGAGACCCGCGACGACGCCCTCCTATGAAGCTGTTAGATGTTTTCAAAAAGTTAAGCATCCTCTGGAGGGTGATCAAATCCGCGTCATGGCCTGGCACCGCCCCAGGTCCGGAATGTCCCCCGTCGAACTCGAAAGCCGGGATTCCAGAAACATGTCCACCCACCGTTTAAGGACATATAGCGACCAAGGCCGTGACCATGTTGCTTTTCCGGCCAAAAAGTCGTTCCATACTGTCGCAACGAACTTGCGATCGACGCCCGTTAGTAGGTTCGTGCTAGTGTCGAGCAAGACGTCCTCCATGTCCTGACGCATCTCTTTCTTCAACCACAGCTCGAAGGGAAAAGTGAAGCCACGTTTTGGCCGGTTCACCACGTGTTCAGGTAGCTCCCGTTGAGGCAGCAGACCTTGCACTGCTGCGATTAACAACCACTTGGGCAGTCCCCGTTCGAGCTTGGAAGCACCCGGAATCCGGAACAAAAATTCAGCCAGCTTGTGGTCGATAAATGGTACGCGCAACTCCAAGCCATGCGCCATGCTCATGAAGTCCGAATCGCGCAGCAGCGTGTTAGGCATGTAATGGCGGAGTTCAAGGTAAGAGGTACGATTGATTGGATCAAATCTCTCAGCCCACTTCAGTATGTCGGCGAGCGGTGCCGACGCGGCGTGAACATCCATGCCGACACTAACCAAACCCAACTGCCGCAATTGGCGTGGCATAAACAGCATGCGCGCGAGCGCGTAAGGATGAGGAATGCTGGCATCGCCTTCGATCAGGACCGCCAGCTTTTCCGCCCCCGGGCGGCCCTTTGAGATTGCCACCCTGATAATGGAGGCCAGCATGTGCCGCAACTTCGAATTAATCGTACCAGCACACCAGGCAAACCGCTCCATTCTTGGAACTGTCCTGAAAGTTTCGTAGCCACCGAAAATCTCGTCTGCGCCAAGCCCGGACAGCGCAACCTTGTACCCCATACGCCGGGTTTCGCGCGAAATGATGTAGGTGTTCACGCCGTCGACTGTCGGCTGATCCATGGCGCCGATGATTTGGGGTAATGACGTCATCACAGCACGGCTAGACATTTCAATTTCGTGGTGATCGGTACCAAAGCGCGTTGAGATCGACCGCGAGTACTTGGCCTCGCTATAGTCCAACTCCTTGAAAACGACAGAAAACGTACTGAGATTAAGATGTTTGCGGCTCAGCAGCGCGACCAGGGAACTGGAATCGATGCCACCCGACAGAAAAATACCCACGGGCACGTCGCTCACCGTACGCAAGAGGATCGCATCCTCCAATAGAGTTCGGAGTTCGACGACAGTTTCCGCGTCGATATGGCGCACAGGCCGAGACGCTGCGAGGTCACGCTCTGCACTATCCAGGTCCCAATATTTCCCAAGTTTGGTTTCTCCGTCTTTAAGCAGAAGACAGTGTGCTGGGGGCAACGAGCGAATTCCCCTGACAAGAGTGTCGGGGGTTGAGACCGACCCATAACGGAGGTACTCTGTTAGCCCAACCTCGTCAAGCTGGCGTGCCACCAGACCTGTCTGCAACAAGGAACGAACTTCGGAAGCGAACAGGAAGAGACCGTCGCGATGAAAGTAATAGAGTGGCTTCTCACCAAACCTGTCGCGGGCCAAGAACAGCCCCCTGGTGCGCACGTCCCAGATGGCGATGGCGAACATGCCTCGGAAATAGTCTACGCATCCGGCGCCCCACTTGCCGTAAGCCTTTAGAATGACCTCCGTGTCGGACTGGGTATTGAAGCTGATACCGTAGGACGCTAGTTCGGAGCGAATCTCTCGAAAATTGTAGATCTCGCCGTTGTAGATAATCCAGCTGCCGGTATCATGGTCCTGCATCGGTTGGTGGCCCGCGGGCGAGAGATCGAGGATGGCAAGACGCCGGTTGCCGAGGAAGATAGAAGTTGGCTCAGGGCCGCCTTGACGTATAACGTGCCATCCGCAATCGTCCGGACCCCGATGTGCCAGTCCTGTCAATCCTCGCAACAGGCATTCTTCACGAACCTCGTCTGGCGCACCAACGGCTCCCAGGATGCCACACATGATTCCCCCTTTACTTTTTCGAACGCTCGGCGTCCACTCTCACGGCGCTCCGGAACACCCTGGCAGCAGTGATGGTGCCTTCCAGCGCGCCCTGCTTGTGGTGCTGGAGTTCCCAGAGCTTCGCCGTGGTGAACTGTTCGAATATGGCATGCATTTGGCAGAAGAGAAAGCCGCGTTTGCCGTCCAAAAAACCAAGACGGACAAAGTAGAGATAAAAGAACAACAAAAAGGCACGGCCCGGCAGATGCGGCCAGATTCGCTCCTTGATAAAGCGCTTGCGCTCCACGCTCCCTTTGAGTAACGAACCTTGAAGTCCTGTGGTGCCCGCACCGCGCCGCACCATGTCTAATTCGCGTGCCTCCTGGCTGGAATAGCGATTATGCTTGGCGATACAGAACGACATATCGCGCAGGTCTTCGTGTATCAGGTCGTGTTTGCAATATCCCACCTTGCCTTCAAGGACCAGGTGTTCGTGTACCTCGCGTTGCTCGTAGCGGCCACGCACATGACGGAACAGTCTGAGGTTCCAGCTCGGATACCAC
>Ga0210406_10006256_pt1 | contig 12382 bp, 10 predicted proteins | sample IncBWC30MmetaG_FD_155454 | JGI IMG/M metagenome (GOLD analysis project Ga0210406, IMG submission 155454) | Forest soil microbial communities from Barre Woods Harvard Forest LTER site, Petersham, Massachusetts, United States - Inc-BW-C-30-M | ecosystem: Environmental > Terrestrial > Soil >...
TCAGTTCAGTAGTGCCAGTGGAATCAACCTCGAAAGCTTGGATTTGCGGAGCGCCCGCGGAACGGCCGACATGAAGCCGGGACACGGTTAGAAAGCGGTTGGAGGTGAGTGCGCCGACGAAGAAACTAACGTGATTTTGCTGATTGTATAGAAGCTGGCTGCCGACGGCGAGGTGCATTTCCCCCTCATCTCCGAGGTCGTGAATTCTTATAGCAGGGCGGTCTTCGCTGAAACTGTCCGAGAGAACCCGGTCTGAAGCGACCGGGCCACCGAGGTCGAGGATTTTGCCTTGGGTCGCTTCGATCGCACGAATGGCTTCGATATGTATCATCTGCCTGGAACTGTTTAGCACGTGAACTTGGATGTCGCCGAATGGCCTGTCCGTGTACGAATGCAGGATACAAAGTAGCTCGGGTGCGCCGTCCAATCCTGAGTGCCTTACCGTCCATTCATGAGCAGTTCCCAAATCATCGCTCGCAGTCGACTCGGTCATGGTGTGTTTCGGATAATCACGCGCGCGGAGCCAGTGTCCATCGACCGTTGCGGCAACGGTAGCCTGCAACACGTCCGAAGCCGATCCGGGTCGTCCAATGGAATAGTCGCCCGTTGCAGGATCAACCGTCACGCGCAGAGCCTGCGAGTCTGAAGTCGTCTCCGCCGCAAGAAAAGCGTAGTTGAACGAACTCATCAGAAGTGCCAGAAAACCAATCAAAGATACCGATGAACGAAGAACGAATGACAGATTCATTAGATCACCTCAGCTCGATCGCCGCGATTTCTTTCTCCAAGCAGCATGGGGAGTTTATCTCACAACGGAAGATGATAGCCTCACACTAAGCCGCTCTAGATGGGGCGAGCGGCAGCGGCAGCTTGCAAGTTGCCGCCAGCGGGATTCCGTGTATTATCTGGATTGACGTTGCGTCAGGAAGTCCGCCAGCGGCGATCTTTCCGAGACCAAACGGGGAATCCAGTTTCTCAAGCCCGAGGAGAGCGCTCACGTGAGCCGGAGTAGTTTACTACTCAGAATCGAATTGCAGAGCAATCCGGAGATGCTCTGCGTGGTGCGAAACGCATTGGGACAGCTCGCGGCGATGCTGGGATTTTCAGAGCCGGAATGCCACGCAGTGGTTCTCGCCGTCGACGAAGCGCTGACGAATATCATTCGCCATGCCTACCTCGGAGACGCCGAACAGCCCATCGAGGCTTCGTTCCGCCGGATTCATTTGCCGCACGATGGTCAGGGCCGGGATGCTCTTGAAATCGTCCTGGAAGATCGCGGTGTGACGGTGAATCCGAAGAAGATGTGTGGGCGCGCGCTCGAAGATGTGCGCCCCGGGGGGCTGGGCCTGCACTTTATCCGCGAAAGCATGGATACGGTAGAATTCAGCCGCAGGAAGGGCAGGAATCAGCTCCGCTTGGTGAAAATTTTGCACTTGCAAGGGCCCCGGAAAGGCTCCTGAGGAGAATCCAACTTGCAGATTGCCGCGCGCCATTTGGACAAGATCACCATTTTCGATATTTCGGGAGACATCGATCTCGCGACCTCGCCTCAGCTCCGGAAGGCGCTCTTGCACGAGTTCCGCGAACTGAAAGTGCCGCGAGTCGTGCTCAACCTTGGGGCCGTTCGTTACATGGACAGTTCCGGCGTGGCGTCGCTGGTGGAAGGCCTCAAAGCGTCGCGGGACGTCGGTTCGCGTTTCATCCTGTTCGGCCTGAATCGAACGATTCGGGAAGTTCTGCAGCTCTCCAAGTTGGTGAAAATTTTTGAGATTTACGATAACGAAGAGCAATCCGTGGCACCTTGAGTCTGCCAAGCCCACAAACCGAGGAAGCCCGACGAGAGCACTGTGGAACTGACAACGCAAATTGGGGAATCGGTTACCGACGGGCTTGCGTATCTGGGAGCGCTGACCACGCTGGGCGGCCGGGCCGCGTATTTCACATTCATCGCTCCTTTTCAGGGCAAGCCGCTCCGCTTGCAGCGTGCTGTATCGCAGGCCATGCAGACCGGAGTCGGGGCGCTCCCCATTCTTTCCCTGATCACGTTCTTCATCGGGTTGATTCTGGCGCTGCAAAGTGCTTACGAGCTGCGCAAGTTCGGCGCCTTGAATTTCGTTGCCAGCGCCGTGGCGATCTCGATGACCCGGGAACTCGGACCGCTGATTACCGCAATCGTGGTTATAGGACGGTCGGGTTCGGCGTTCGCCGCGGAAATCGGCACCATGAAGGTCACGGAAGAAATCGACGCGCTGCAGACCATGGCGATCGATCCGATTCATTTCCTGGTTACGCCGAAATTTATCGCCATGATTGTGATGCTGCCGTGCCTTACGATCTGGGCCAACTCCATGGGGATTCTCGGCGGCGCTCTCTTTGGCGTGGCGCAAGCGGATTTCACATTGGTCCGTTATATTCAGTCGTCTTTGGACGCGCTCTTTCTGCGCGACATCACGACGGGTTTAGTCAAAAGCGTTATGTTCGGCATCACGATCACGGCCGTGGGATGCCACGAAGGGCTTTCCACAGGCGCAGGCGCGGAGCAGGTCGGCCGATCAACCACGCGAGCCGTTGTGGTTTCCATATTTCTGGTGATTCTAGTGGACCTCGTCTTTACGGCGCTCTTTTTCTTCATGAGTGAAAGGTAGGGTTTGGAATACCGCCATGGACCACACCAACAGCGCGGCGACGCAGTCAGAGGCGATGATCTCTTTGCGGAATCTTCGCGTCTGTTACGGCGAACGCGAAATTCTCCACGGCATCAGTTTTGATGTGATGCACGGCGAAACGCTGGTAATTCTGGGCGGGTCCGGCTCCGGCAAGAGCACCCTGTTGCGCACGCTGGTGGGCCTGGAAAGGCCGAGTTCGGGTGAAATCTGGCTCAAAGGGAAAAACATCGCGGCGATTTCATCCGATGAAATGGACGAAATCCGGAAGAAAATCGGAATGTCCTTTCAGGGCGGCGCTCTGTTTGGCTCGATGACGGTCGGAGAAAACGTGGCCCTGCCGCTGCGCGAGCACACCAAGCTGGAAGATTCAACCATCGAAATCATTCTGCGGCTGAAACTGGATCAGGTGGGTCTGTCCGGATTCGAAAACTACATGCCGGCGCAATTAAGCGGCGGCATGAAGAAGCGTGCCGCGGTGGCTCGCGCGCTGGCCATGGATCCGGAGATTCTTTTTTTCGATGAGCCATCCGCGGGGCTGGATCCTATTATTGCAGCCGGCGTGGATCAGCTCATTCTCGAACTCAAACAGGCATTTCACATGACCATCATCGTGGTTACCCACGAACTGGCCAGCGCCTTCCTGATCGCTGACCGTATGGTTTTAATTGACAAGGGCAACGTGGTCGCCATCGGGTCCAAAGAAGAAATGCGTTTGAGCACGCATCCGCGCGTGCGGCAATTCTTCGACCGCATTCCCGAGCCGGAGGTTTCTCAGGAACTCGACTATCTGCAAATGCTGACGGAAGAGCACCGCCACCCAGGCCGCTGAAGAGCGAGAAGAGAGGTACGTCATGGAATCGAAACGCGAGCAAGCGATGGTGGGTTTGTTTGTCCTGATCGCCGGCGCCGTGCTGGTGGCCACGGTTTTTGCCCTTACCGGTGCGTTTGGCGGCACGGCTGCGACGTACCGCGCCTACTTTCCGTTTGCCGGCGGACTGGAGCCCGGCGCGACGGTCCGTTACGCGGGCGGACCCAAAGTCGGCCGCGTGGAGAAGTTGCAGCTGGACCCCAAAGATTCTTCGCGCATCGAAATAACCTTCAGCGTGAAATCGGGTTTGCCTGTGAAGACGGATAGCCGCGTGAAGATCATGAGCTTGAGCCCGCTGGGGGATAATCATTTGGAAATTGTTCCGGGAAGCGAAAAGGCCGCGCTCGCCGCGGCGGGAACGATCCTCCCGTCCGACCCCTACGTGGATTTCAATGCGCTCACGGCAAGGATCAACGACCTTGCGCCCCAGGCGCAGCAACTTCTTGAGACGCTCAACGATCGCGCGAGCGAGGTGCAAGTGACACTGGCTCGCGTGAACGATCTTCTGAACGATACCAATCGTGCGAACCTGGCAGGGACGCTGGCCGAAACTCGCGGGATGATTGCGGAAAACCGTGGCCCGGTGAAGACAACGGTGCAGAACTTGAATTCCGCCAGCCAAAAACTGGAGCCGTTGCTCCAGGATCTGCGAAAAACTTCGGCGCAGGCCAATGAGGCGCTGAATCACGTCGATTCTTTGATCGGGGAGAATCGCGCCGACATTCGACAAGCCGTGATCGAGTTGCGCCAGTCGCTGGCAACGGTGACGGATCTAACCGGGCGCCTGGATCAGACGCTCGACGTTAACTCCGAAAACATCGATGAGTTGCTCGAAAATCTGCGCCACGTGAGCCAGAACCTGAAGGAATTTACGAACACCATCAAGACCAGGCCTTACACGCTTATTCGCTCGAATAACCTGCGCGATCACAAACCGGGAGAGCGCCAATGAGCCGAGCCCGAGGTGACTTAGAAGTGCGATTTTTGGAAAGAGTCCCAACGGGACGGGAAGAAACGGCACTTGGGGCGTCCGGAACAGCTCTCATCACGACGTTCGCCCTGATCGTTGGGTTGCTCAGCGGCTGCGGCGCCGCGCGGCCAAGCAATTATTACCAGCTTACGGTCCCATCCGATGCGGGTGCGGTCGAAAAAACGGGCGCTGTTCCTGTGACGCTACTCTTGGGCCAGCTGATGACTTCACATCTGTATCGCGAGGATCGCATCGTCTACGGCAACGGTGCCGAGCGATTGGGCACCTACGAGTATCAGCGTTGGGCGGAACCTCCCACGGAAATGATCCAGGAAGTCTTGCTGCGAGAGCTGCGGTCCTCGGGCCGCTATCGAGCTGTCCACTACCGCCGCAGCAATATGCAGGGAGACTTTGCGATTCGCGGGCGCTTATATGATTTCAAAGAGGTCGATGGAGGTCAGATGTCAGCGAGGGTCACGTTGGAATTGGAAATGCGTGACCTGAAGAGTGGTGCGACCGTTTGGACTCATTACTACGCACACGACGAACCGGCGAGTGGAAAAGATGTGCCGGCCCTGGTCACCGCATTGGACAAGAATGTCCAGCGTGGCGTGAAAGAAGTTGTGGAAAGTCTGGACCAGTACTTCGCGTCCCATCCCGTCAAATAGCACAGAGCAAACCGCAGACTGTAGCGTTGCTTCTCGGGCCGCGCCGCTAGGTCACGCGCCGAAGCGTAAGCAGCGTTATATCGTCCTCCAGGTCGCCTTCCTGGCCGCGGTAAAGTTGCACGCCTTCGAGCAGTGTCCGGGAAAAATCCTGCAGCACGAGCGGGTGAGGCAATTTGCTCAGAGTTTTTTCCGCAAGTCCTAAGAAGCCCTTTGCAGTGAGTTGCTCCCCCGCTGCCGAGCGAACTTCGGTTGCGCCATCAGAGAACGCCAGAATCATGTCGCCGTGGTTCAGCCGCACGCTTTGCTGGCTATAAGTTTCACCGGTGATGTATCCCAGTGGGAAGCCTTCCAGCCCTTCCCCAAGTTCTAGGAATCGCCGCTCACGCTCGCGCCAGAGAAGCATTCGCGGGTGTGCCGCATAGGCGAAATTAAATTCGCCGCTTGTTCCGTCGAAGGTTCCCGTGACCACTGTCGTCAGCCGCAAAGGACCATCCGATTTTTCGTTCGAAAGCGTAAAGGCGTCATTCAGCGCCGCCAGCAACCCCGCCGTGTCTCGAATATCTTGATATTTATGCAGAAGGTGATGGACATGCCGGGCCACGCTGCTGGCGGTGTAGCCGTGGCCGACGCAATCCGCGAGAACCACGCGGGCGATATTATCGCTGCAGGAGAACACCGCGGAAAGGTCGCCGCCTTTGTCGCCGCCGGAGGGCACGGCGATGACATCGCTTTCCAGTCCTGCCAGGTCCAGAGAGCGGTGCGCCCTCTCATTACCCGCCCACAGCTCCATGCAGCCGAAGGGCCGCATTACAGTCTTCGTGCAATCAAGTTGTTCGGGTTCGAGCTTCTTGAACTTCATACTATTTTGATGCTCGCAGGACTTTCTTTGGTGCAGACTTTGTCGGTGAACCGGGAACTGGTGTCTCGCTACGGGGCGCGCCGTTAGCAAGTATCTCACTTTTTCCGGCAGCTGCCGTATGATGCTCGCATGCGGTTATTGCTCGTCGAAGACGATGCTCGTATCGCGCGATTCGTGGCCAAGGGCCTGCGCGAACAAGCGTACGCCGTAGATGTTGCCAATACCGGCGACGACGCGCTTTACCAGGCGGCGATCAATACTTACGACCTCGTCGTCCTCGATGTGATGATTCCGGGCCGCAACGGATTTGAAGTTTGCCGCGAGCTGCGCAAGTCCGGCCAGCGCATGCCCATTCTTATGCTGACTGCGCGCGATGCCGTCGAGGACCGCATTACCGGGCTCGATCATGGTGCCGACGACTACCTTACCAAGCCGTTCGAATTCCGCGAATTGCTCGCGCGTCTTCGCGCGTTGCTGCGCCGCTCCGGGGAGCTCCGCCCCGCCAAAATTGCCGTCGCAGACCTCGTCCTGGATACCGCCGCGCAAAGCGTTTCCAGGGCGGGCCGCAATGTGACGCTCACCGCCAAAGAATATGCGCTTCTCGAATATCTTGCGCGCAACGCCGGCCGCGTTGTGGGTCGGGCGGAAATCGCGGAGCACGTCTGGGATGAATCCTTCGATCCCTTCTCGAATCTGATCGAGGTCTACATCAATCGCGTGCGGCGGAAAATTGACGTGGATTCCAGCAAGCCCTTGCTCCATACCCGCCGCGGAGCAGGCTACTTGTTTGGCCCTCTGAATGATTCAGATGTCGCGGAAGCGGGAGACGAAAGTGTTTCCCCGCGGCCTCGCGCCAAGGCTACTTCTTCCGTCCGGAAGGGCCATGCTTGATTCCGTCCGTGTCCGGCTCACGCTCTGGTACACCGCGGTATTGACGCTCGTTCTGATTGTTCTCTGCCTGATCACTTATTTTATTTTCTGGCGGAGCACCCTCCAGCGCACCGACGTGAATCTCTCCGAACTCTCCGAAGCGTTTCTTACCACTCTCGATGCGGAAGTGAAAGATCAGAGCGGCCCGGATTCGCTCAAGCTCGCCGGTCAGGTAGCCATCACCGAACATCGCTTTCGCGATCACGTGTTCGCGATCTTTGATGAATCGGGGAAAATCGCCGTCAGCTCCCAGGATGTTCCGCCGGCAGCCGCGGCGACAGGCCCCTCTGCAGCCGGAGCTTTGTCGTCGCCTTCGTTTCAGCGTTTTCTAGAGGCCGCATCTCGCAGCGAACGCCTTTTCGGCAAGGTCAAAGGAGGCGAAGATGGCTACCGGGGATTTGCGCGGCATTTTTCCTCCGAAGGGAAAACGTATATTCTCGTCATCCTGCAATCGCTTCACCCGCAGGAAGAAATGCTCGAAGAAGTCACCTCCACGTTTGCATGGGTCATCCCGATTGCCATTGTACTTGCCAGCGTTGGCGGCTACTTTCTCGCGCGCAAGAGCCTTGCCCCTGTCGTGGCGATGAGCCGCCAGGCCGGGCGCATCGGTGCCGCCAATCTACACGAGCGGCTGGCGGTGCAGAATGACAGGGACGAACTGGGGCACCTGGCGCGTTCGTTCAACAGCCTGCTCGACCGTCTCAGCCAGTCTTTCGAACGCCAGCAGCGCTTCATGGCCGATGCGTCGCATGAATTGCGGACACCGGTTGCCATTTTGCGAGGTGAAGCCGAGGTCGCTCTTTTGCAGCAATCACGCTCGCTGGAGGAATACCGGGAATCGCTGGGAATACTTCACCACGAGGCCGAGCGGCTCACGCATATCGTCGAGGATCTCTTCACGCTTACGCGGGCGGACGCCGGCCAGTATCCGCTCCAGCCTCGCGATTTTTATCTCGATGAACTTGTCGGCGAATGTGTGCATTCGGCCCGGACCCTGGCGCTCGCAAAAAAGATTTCTCTGAATTTCCAGGAAGCACCTGAATCTCCCATCCACGCCGACGAATCCCTGCTGCGCCGGATGATTCTCAATCTGCTGGATAACGCGATTAAGTACACCCCTGAAGGGGGACGCGTCACTGTGACCTGCGGTCGCGCTGGGGAGGAATATACTTTGAGCATCATGGATACCGGAGGAGGTATCCCCACAGATCTCCAACCACGCATTTTCGAACGCTTTTTCCGTGCCGACAAAGCCCGTTCCCGGGCGGAGAATGATGGAGGCGGAGCTGGGCTCGGCCTGTCCATATCCCGCTGGATCGCCGAGGCCCATCACGGCCGTTTGGAGCTGACGCGCTCTGACTCGATGGGAAGCACCTTCACCGCTTATCTTCCTGCGGCGCCATCCCCCTCTGCATCTAGCGGTTAATCCTATGTTTATCTTCGCTTCGTTACGTTAGATTCTTCCTTGCCGTGTGCCTGCATTCGCACGGCCCAGGAGTCGAGATTCATGAAATCGCATGGCATTCGAGTACTGTCGTGGACGTCGGTTGCTGCCGTTTTGTTGTGCTGCGCAGGGATTGCCGTGGCGCAAGAGGCGCCGGCTCCCGCGAACCCTGCGCCCACGAAAGAAGCGCAGCAAGGAACTCCTGCTACGTCGCCGGCGCTCCGCCTGACGCTTCAGGACGCCCTTGCACGCGCCAGAAAAAATAGCACGCAATTTCAGTCGGCGCTGACCGATGCAGGGCTTGCCCGCGAGGACAAGATCCAGGCGCGTGACGCATTGCTCCCCGGCGTGAACTACAACACGCAGGCTCTCTACACGCAAAGCAATGGGCCGGGCAACCCCGTGCGCTACATCGCCAACAATTCCGTGCACGAATACATCAGCCAGGGCAACGTGCATCAAATCCTGGACCTCGCGAGTATCTCTAGTTTTCGCCGTGCCTCGGCGGCCGCCGCCGTCGCGCGCGCGAAAGCGGAGATCGCTTCTCGCGGCCTGGTCGTAACCGTTGTTCAGAGCTATTACGCTGTCGCTGCCGCGCAGCAGAAGCTTCAGTCCGCGCAAAAGGCGGCCGACGAAGGCGAACGCTTTTTCAAACTTACGCAAGATCTTGAACACGGCGGGGAAGTGGCGCATTCCGACGTCATCAAGGCCGAATTGCAGCTGCAAGAGCGCCGTCGCCAATTGCTGGAGGCCCAACTCGCGTTCCTAAACAGCCGGCTCGACCTGGCCGTTTTGATTTTTCCGGATTTCAACGACAACTATGAAGTTGCCGACGATCTCCATTCCGCGGTGCCATTGCCCACGCTCGCGGAAGTTCAGCAGCGGGCCGCCCGGGATAATCCCGATCTTGGCGCCGCGCTGGCCGCGGTCCGTGAAGCCGGCTCCGGGGTCACTGGGGCGCGCGCCGGCTACTTGCCTTCGGTGGCGCTCGATTACTGGTACGGAATCGACGCCCCACGATTTGCTGCAAATTCTGTTATTAATGGTCAAAAGCTTTCGAATCTCGGCTCTTCAGCCTCGGCCACGCTGAGCATTCCCATCTGGAACTGGGGCGCCACGCAGAGTCGCATCAAGCAGGCCGAACTGCGCCGCTCTCAGGCGCAGCGTGAGCTTTCTCTCGCTCAACGTAAACTCCTCGCGGAGATACGGTCTCTCTACGCGGAAGCGGAAACCGCGCTGAACGAACTCGCTGGCCTCAACCGCTCCGCAGAACTTGCAGCCGAGAGCTTGCGGCTCATCACGCTGCGTTACAAAGATGGCGAAGCCACGGTGCTCGAAGTGGTCGACGCGCAAACCACCAATGCTCTGGCCAACAGCGCTTACCAGGACGGTGCTGTGCGCTATCGCGTGTCACTAGCCAATTTGCAAACTCTTACAGGGGTGCTGACCACTCCATGAAGCCTCCGATGACGACTTACACGCATACCCAAAAAGTTCCACTTATCTCCGTGGCGGCGATTGGCACGCTGCTCTTCGGCATGAGCGGCTGTGGCAATGCGGCAAAAGAGAAGGAACCCCTCGTCACCGTGCAGACCGCGCCGGCAGAGCGGGCCCCTATTTCGCAGTTGATTTCCGCGGAGGCCGTCGTTTTTCCCGTTCAGCAAGCGGTTATCACGCCGAAAATCACCTCGCCCATCCGCCAATTCCTCGTGCAGCGCGGCAGCCGCGTTCACCAGGGCCAGGTGCTCGCCATTCTGGAAAACAAAGATCTGGCTGCAGCGGCCGGGCAGAGCAAGGGTGAGTTCGAGCAGGCCGAAGCCGGCTATGCCACTACTGTTGGTGCGGGCCTTCCCGAGCAGATGCAAAAAGCCGAACTGGACACTGCCGCTTCAAAGGAGGCCTTCGACGCGCAGCAGAAGCTCTACGAGAGTCGCAAGCAGCTATTTCAGCAAGGCGCGCTTCCGCGGCGCGACCTCGATTCCGCGCAAGTCGCACTGGCGCAAGCCCGCAGCCAGTATCAACAAGCGCAGAAACAGCTTGACGACCTAAAAAATCTGGGCGAGAAGCAAGCGCTGAAATCTGCTGGCGGGCAGCTCACCGCCTCTAAAAGCAAATATCAGGGCGCCGAAGCGCAACTCAGCTATTCCGAGATCCGCAGCCCCATCAACGGAGTGGTTACTGACCGCCCGCTTTATGCTGGTGAGCTCGCCACTGCCAATCAGCCGCTCCTCACCGTCATGGACCTTTCGAAGTTGATTGCAAAGGCCCACATCGCGCAATCCGAAGCAGCCTTTCTTAAAGTCGGCAACCCTGCGGATCTGAGGGTCGCTGGCCTTGACGATCCTGTGAAAGGCCGCGTAACTCTCGTCAGCCCGGCGCTCGATCCCGGCAGCACCACCATCGAAGTCTGGGTCGAAGCGTCGAAGCCTGATCCGGCATTGCGCCCCGGAATGACCGTCAATCTTTCCATCACCGCGAAAACCGTAAAGGACGCCATCGTAGTGCCCACCTCCGCCGTTTTCAAAAGTCCCGAAGGAGCGGACATCGTTCTCCTCGCTGGTTCCGATGGTCATGCGCATGTTAAGCCCGTGCAGATCGGCGTCCGCGCACCAGACCGCACGCAGATTCTCAGTGGGATCAATGCTGGCGATCAGGTGATCACTTCCGGGGGTTATGCGCTTCCGGACAACACGGCGATCAAGATCGAAACTCCCGCGCCTGCTGAAAAAGATGCCGGCGCCAAGAACGACAAGGCAGACAAAGCCGGTGATCCGGCGAAGCCCGCGGAAAAGGACAAGGAGTAGACGCGGATGGAACCAACTTCCGACTCCCTTCGCGCCAAGAATCCCCCTGCCAAGCCGGACGTGCCCTGGTTCCAACGCCTGGCGAGCCCTATTTTGTTTTTGATCGTCAGCCTGACCTTAGTAGGCGGATATCTCGCATTTGCGATACCGGTCTCCGTTTTTCCAAACACGGATTTCCCCCGCATCGTCATTGGCGTGGACAACGGCGTCATGCCCATCGACCAGATGCTCGTGGTGATCACCCGCCCGATCGAAGAAGCCGTCAACAGCGTCCCTGGTTTGCTGAAGGTTCAGTCCATCACCAGCCGCGGCTCCGCCGAAATCGATCTTTTCTTCGATTGGAATGCCGACATGATTCTGACCTTGCAGCGAGTCGATGCGGTTGTGGCGCGCTTGCAGGCCGAACTTCCATCCACCGCCAAGGTGGAAACACATCGCCTCACCTTTGCCGTGTTCCCCATCATTGGCTATAGCCTGACTTCGGACACCGTTCCGCCGAACCGGCTCTGGGAAATCGCGACCTATGACATGAAACCGCGCATCAACCGGCTGGACGGCGTCGCCTCGGTAATCATTCAAGGCGGCCGCGTTCCAGAATTTCAAGTCATGCCCGATCCTGCGCGCCTTCTCGCCACCAGCGTCACGGTCACGGAGATACTGGATGCCATTCGCCGCACGAACCTGATCGATTCCCCCGGCCTTCTCGAACATGAGCATCACCTTGTGCTTGGTCTCATCAGCGGGCAGGTGCGCAGTCCCGAGCAGATTGGCCAGATTGTCGTGAAGAATTCACCTTTAGGCGTGCCCATTCGGCTCGGCGACCTTGCGACGATCGCGCCCTCCGTGGCGCCGGTCTACACGATCGTTACGGCGAATGGGAAACCCGCCGTGCTGCTCAACGTAAATCGCCAGCCGGAGAGCAACACGCTCGACGTGGCCAACGAAGTACACGCGCAAATCGAGCAGCTTCGCCCTACGCTCCCTCCCGGCGTTCATCTCGAGCCTTTTTACGACCAGTCCACCATCGTCCATGATTCGATCTCCAGCGTCCGCGACGCCGTGCTGCTTGGATTGGTGCTCTCTTCCATCATTCTCGTGCTCTTCTTGCGCGATTGGGGCAGTTCGCTGGTCGCAGGGTTGGTCATTCCCGCCACCCTGCTCATCACCTTCATC
>Ga0210406_10006257_pt1 | contig 12378 bp, 8 predicted proteins | sample IncBWC30MmetaG_FD_155454 | JGI IMG/M metagenome (GOLD analysis project Ga0210406, IMG submission 155454) | Forest soil microbial communities from Barre Woods Harvard Forest LTER site, Petersham, Massachusetts, United States - Inc-BW-C-30-M | ecosystem: Environmental > Terrestrial > Soil >...
GGTTTTAAGGTTATTTAAAAAGCACCTCTACTTTTTTAGAGGGGAGACAAATTTGTTAAAAAAATAATTAACAAAAAAGGCGTGAAAGCACTTGCATTTTCACTTTCCTTTAGCGCTTCAAAATTAGGAGTTTTCTGAAAAAAAATTCTTTAAAAATTCCTGTCTTTTCTTACTAAAATATAAATTGATTTTTGACATGTATCGGCAAACATGCAATTAGTTTCTTGCTTTTTATTAATATCTGAATGCTGAAAAAAATTTTTATATTGATTGTTCAATGAGGAGAAAAAAAAGAAAGGCCAATAAGCTCAATTTAGAGGATTACCCTGCTTTCAAAAAAATATCGACGAAAGCATGGGAGAGAAAAATATCTCAGGAATTAAATACACCGGAAAATCCAAATAGGAATAAGAAAAAAAGAAAATTTTTCTTTCGCCAGGCAGACCTTTTGAAATTGAAATACACTGAGCCTTTACATGATTATTTTTATTTCATTCATCCGAAAAAAACATGGTTTAATACCGCACTCATTAAGGTAATCGATTTTGCGGACGCCAATAAACAGATAGCCTTACAATTCAATAATGGCGCTGATTCCATTGAATTAGACTTCCGGGAGAAAAATCCCGGGAGAAAAGAATTGAACACCCTATTGAAAGGGGTTTCACTATCCGCAAATTTCATCCAGTTTAATATTTCAGAAAGCCCTGAAATTATCAATGAGCATATTTTTAAAAAAAATCCATCTACTGTTAAAGGAGCTTTTGATCTTGATCTTGGCAACCTCAGTCAAAAGCAACTCACAGAATATTATAAAAGCATTCTTAATAACAAATCAAAGGCGTTTTATTTTTTAACTATAAAAACTCCACACTACTCTTTAATCGATCAAGATCCATCCAGTGAACTGGTAAATCTGATTAATAAAAGCATAGAAATTTTGCATCTTTTTCCTCAAAAAAAGAAGGAGCAAAAGCAAATTTTTGCCAGCATGCAATTCTATGTGAGCATAGGCTCAGATTTCTTTACAGAAATTGCCAAATTAAGGGCGTTGAGAATGATCTGGATTCACGTTCTTTCCTCTTATAAAATCGACTTTACAAAACCGATCACCCCGATCAGAACAAGAACAATAGTGGAAAATTTACCTGAAAACGACATTTATACCAATCTGATAAGAAATACCAGCGAAGCGATGTCTGGCATTATTGGAGAATCTGATTCATTGATTATCACTCCTTTTGACAATAATATTCATCCTCAGAATGAATTTTCCTCCAGGCTTTCCATCAATATTTCTTCTATACTAAAAGAAGAGTCATACTTCAATATGGTCACGGACGCTGCCGGAGGTTCCTATTATATAGAGCATCTTACCGAAGACCTGATCAGCCGCAGCCTTAAAAAACTGAAGAAGCGGCATAAAAATCTGGATATTTCTTTAGATCCTCTTAAAAAGAAATTAAAATCTATAGTTAATAAAACTGCTATCCGGGAGGCAGCCACTGCCGAACAGATACCCATAAAATCTTTTTTCCAACCACCGGCATCAATAAATTCCTATAGAGACTCAGCGGCCGGCTTTGCTCCTTTCCTGCGCGGCCCTTATGCCAGCATGTATCTTGGCCGCCCGTGGACTATCAGGCAGTATGCGGGATTTTCTACAGCGGAAGATTCAAATGCTTTCTATAGAAGAAATCTTGCTGCGGGACAGAAAGGACTCTCTGTTGCTTTTGACCTTCCCACACATCGGGGATATGATTCCGACCACCCAAGGGTAACCGGTGATGTCGGCAAAGCGGGTGTCGCAATAGACAGCGTGGAAGATATGAAAATATTATTCGACAAGATACCACTGGATCAGATGTCAGTGTCGATGACCATGAACGGCGCTGTCATTCCCATCCTCGCATTTTATATTGTAGCCGCTGAAGAGCAGGGAGTAAGTCCGGATAAATTATCGGGAACGATCCAGAACGATATTCTTAAAGAGTTTATGGTGAGAAATACCTATATATATCCTCCTGGCCCTTCTATGAAGATAGTGAGTGACGTCTTCCGCTACACCTCTAAAAATATGCCGCGCTTTAATTCTATCAGTATAAGTGGCTATCATATGCAGGAAGCCGGCGCTACCGCTGACCTTGAGCTGGCATATACCCTTGCCGACGGACTTGAATATGTGAGAACAGGCATAAAAGCCGGAATGGATATTGATGATTTTGCTCCACGCCTTTCATTCTTCTGGGGAGTAGGGATGAATTACTTTATGGAAATTGCCAAAATGAGGGCGGGCAGATTTTTATGGGCTGAGTTGCTCAGAAAATTCAAGCCGAAGAATGAAAAGTCATTGGTCCTGAGAGTGCATTGCCAGACCTCCGGCTGGAGCCTCACAGAGCAGGATCCTTTCAACAATGCGGCACGCACCTGTATTGAAGCAATGGCCGCGGTACTGGGGCATACCCAATCGCTGCATACCAATGCGCTGGATGAAGCGCTGGCGCTCCCCACAGATTTTTCCGCCAAGATCGCGAGGGATACGCAATTGTTCCTGCAAAAGAAAACAGGGATCTGCGATGTTATCGACCCTATGGGCGGATCTTATTATATAGAATATCTCACAGATGAATTAATCGCAAAAGCCGGAAAACTCATTGAAGAAGTAGAACTTGCAGGTGGGATGACCAAAGCGATTGAACTAGGGATTCCTAAAATGAGAATTGAATCGGCGGCAGCACGGAAACAAGCGCGCATAGATTCGGGGAAAGATATTATTATAGGCCTCAATAAATATTTGTCGACTAATGAGAACAGGCTTGAGCTGCTGGAGGTGGATAATTCTTCCGTAAGAAATTCGCAGCTTAAGCGCCTGCAAGAATTAAAGTCACGACGAAATCAAAAAGAAGTTGATACTGCTTTAGATGCCATCACTAAAGTCTCTGCCGATGGCAATGGAAATTTGCTTGAACTTGCTGTGGAGGCTGCGCGAAAAAGAGCTACTTTAGGTGAAATATCTTTCGCTATGGAAAAAGCATTTGGAAGATATAAAGCGAACTCAAAAACAATCTCAGGCGTGTATAAAAAAGAAACCCGCAATGATAAAGAGGTAAAGAAAGCGCAAAAGCTTTCAGATGAATTCGCGGAAGCAGAAGGCAGAAGGCCAAGGATCCTTATCGCGAAAGTCGGACAGGACGGGCATGACAGAGGTGCCAAAGTCATAGCAACCGCTTTCGCGGATATGGGTTTTGACGTAGACATAGGCCCGCTCTTTCAAACCCCGGAGGAAGTGGCCAAACAAGCTATAGAAAATGACGTGCATATAATTGGAGTATCAAGCCTTGCAGGAGGACATAAAACATTGCTTCCTCTTCTGATTAAAGCCTTAAAAGATTATAAAAGGGAAGACATACTGATTGTTGCCGGCGGTGTGATCCCAGTGCAAGACCATGATTTTTTAAGAAAAGCGGGAGTACATGAAATTTTCGGACCCGGAACTATTATAAGCCTTGCAGCGCAAAAGATCCTTAAAACCTTAAAAAAATAAAGGCAATTTCGTCTTACGAAATTGCCTTTTATTACCAGCCGACTGTTTTTGATATAAATTTCGGATTAAAGCTGAAATATATACCAAGCCAATTATCATCTCTCAACGAATTAAATACGTACTCAAGAACTACAGTTTTTATGTTTAGCATCTGACATAATTGCCCTTTGCTGTTCACATAAATATCAGACAACTGGTTTTTCCATTCTCGTCCATTATTTTCCATCTTTTCCAGCTCTTCATCTTCCTCTCCTTAATTAACTTCCTGAAATTCAAAAAAGTTTAGTAGCCTCTTAAAATTAATCCAGGCATATAAAACCCTGTCTAAAAGCTCTAAATACCGTCAATTGTAGGTGCGGGATAAAATTTATAATTTTACTCCTTATTATTTCCAACTTTTCAAAAATTTTATGAAATACCTCTTTAGTATCATATTCCTCTTAAACTTCTTGTCAACTCCATCTTTCTCAGCTGATGAATGGGAAAAGTCTTTTCAGAAAATCGAAGATTATTATTTCAAAGGAGATTATAAAAGAGCTTTAAAAGAAAACAAGGCACTCTGCGGCCGGATTGAAAAGAAGCTGGGAAAAGAAAATACGATACTTGCCAGGGCTTATTTCCAGCAGGCAAAGATTGAAGAAAGTTTATCAAAGTTCGAAGATTACAAAAGCATATTGGAGCATGGGTTCAGCGTGCTTAATATTTCTGAAAAACCCACCACCATGGATTATGCAAGAAGCATGACCTATGCTGCGGCCGCCTTGATCGAATATGGAGATTTTGCCCGCGCTGAGGAATGTATAAATACTGCCTCAAAGATTATTAAGTCAACTTCCGGCGATGACTTTCAGTTAATGAATGATATTAAATACAAGAATGTACAGATCATGTACAATCAGGGATATTTGAACAGGGCTGAAATACTTATCCAGGATGTGATCAATTTCAGGAGAACCAGGATCGTAACAGAAGAACTTGTGGTGAACCCCAAAACCGGTTTATCAAAAGAAAAAAAATTGCCGGCCAAAGAATTAAAAAACAGAAACAGGGATCTGGCTCATGTCCTTAACCTTTATGCTAAGATTGCCACAGCTCAGAGTAACAAATTCAAAGCTGATTCAATTCTCACAAGAAACTCCTATTTAATTGCCAGACAGATCCGTAAAAAAGACGTCGCAAATGTAAACAACCTTTATACCTGGGGTAAACTTTTTGAATCAATAGGAGACAATAAAAACGCGCTTATCAAATATACCGCCGCATTCAAATATCTTACTAAAACGAAAACCATTAAATACAATCATACCGCCAAACCTGTGCTGGACCTATATGAAGCTTATGCCCAAAGCCTGCTTGTATCAGGCAGCACTACCAAGTATAAAAGGAAAATGAAATCGCTGGAGGTTAAGGTTAAAAGGTATTATGGAAAGAACAGCATTTATTACGCTGATATCCTCCTGCTTCAGGCAAAACGTCCGCTTCTGAAAGAAGATTTTAGTAAAACGATACCTAAGCTGGAATTTATTCTTAACAACCACCTGATCCTTCCTGATGAGCACATCAAAAGATCCCCTATACTCAAACTCCTTGCGGATAATTATTTACAAAACAGCGATTATGAAAAAACGGAAGATCTGCTGACCAAAAGATCCGATCTGGAAAAAACTTTTACCGGCAAGGATGCTCCTTACTATCATGAAGCACAGCTGGATCTGGCTAATTTCCATGTCTACTATTCCAATAAATTTAAAATCGCTGAAGAAATTTATGATAAGAGCTTGCCTGTTTTAAAGAAAGAGTTTGACCCCCGCCAGGAAGACTATATCAACTATATGCTGGGCCTATCCAAACTTTATGAGCTTACCGACAAATTCGAGCAGTCTTATAAGATCATTAATTCCGTAGTAGATGTTCAAAAGAAAAAATATGGTGAGAATGATGTGCAAAGCTTGCCTCAATCAATATCAGTACAGGAAACTATATTGAAGCAGAAAAAAATCTGAATGAAGCGATCAGGGTTTTCAAAAAAGGAAATAATGATGAGAACATCAGCTATACAAATACCCTTGAAACGCTTTCAAGGCTTTATATTATTCAGGGAAATTATGAGGAAGCGGAGAAAAATCTAAAGAAATCCAGAAGGCTGTCCAAAAGAAGTGAAAAAGAATCTCTCAAAATGGGAGGAACGATGGAAGAGCTGGCAACACTTTATATCTACCTGGGAAAGTACCAGGAGACGGAAGTTTTCCTCAAGGAGTCCATCAGGAAAAAAGAGGCCAAGCTTGGCCAGAATCACAGAAACCTGATCAATCCCTATCATCAGATGGGTCTTCTTTATCTGATCACAGGAAATTATACGGAGGCTGAAAAATTCGCGAAAAAAGCTACGAATATAAGCTTGCGGATATTTGGCGACAGCTCAGTAAAATATGCCGAGAACCTTGACCTTCTGGCTCGTATATATGCAGCGATAGGTGATTATGAAAAAGCGGAAGAACCGGCAACAAAGGTGGTGGAAATTGAAAGAAGGCATTATGGCCCTAACCACATTCAGCTGGCGCGTTCCCTGCAAGAGCTTGCCACCGTAAAATATCATAATAAAGGAAAGACCACCCAGGTGGAGAAACTTCTTCAGGACGCGTTAAGTATTATTAAAGATAACCTTGGTGAAGAAAATCCCGAATATGCCGAAGCCTTGAAAAATCTGGCCCTTTTTTATCTTGACTCGGATAAGATGGGCGAGGCAGAAGCCATGCTTAGCCAGTCTGACAATATATGGACGAAGAAATTCGGTTCGGACAATATCCATTCAGCGGAAATATCTTTTATAAGAGGAAGTATTTCTTATCAAAAAAGAAAGTATGAAGAAGCCAGAAATTTCTTTACAACGGCAAAAAATTCCTACAACAGAAATTTCGACAATAAACATCCGGATTATGTAAAGGCTCTTAGCAAGGAAGCTCAAATGTATTTTATTCTCGGGGATTACAAAACGGCCAGAAAAGATATGGATGAAGCTACCGCCGTCTATCTGGATTTTATTAAAAATTATTTTCCTTCTTTAAGTGAACGTGAGAAAGGAAAGTTCTGGAGCCTGATAAAAAATGAATTTGAATTTTATAACAGCCTCGCCGTACAAATGAAGGACAAAGATCCAGAACTTGTTGGGAATATCTATAACTTTAATCTGAACATAAAAGCCCTGCTGCTCAATTCTTCCATTAAGGTTAAGGAAAGGATTTTAAGCAGTAATGATACCACACTGATAAACAAATATGCCAACTGGACAGCAAAAAAAGAGCTGCTGACCATGGTATTGTCAATGACGGCAGAGCAAAGAAAGACTTCCGGCTTTGATATCGGCATCATGGAAAAAGAGATTGAAAGCCTGGAAAAAGAGCTCAGCGAAAAATCGGAATTATTCGCGAAAAATTACGAAAAATCCCAATATACCTGGGATAAGGTCAAAAATATCCTTGCGCCTAATGAATATGCTGTGGAAATTATCCGTTTCAGAAAATTCAATACCGCATTCTCTGACACTATTTTCTATGCCGCGTTGGTAGTTTCTTCTGAAACAAAAAGATACCCGGACATTGTATTATTGAAAAATGGCAAAGAGCTTGAATCAAAATACCTGAAGTATTATAGAAACTGCATTAAACATAAAGTAGAAGATGCTTATTCTTATGACCAATTCTGGAAGCCACTTAAAACTTTAATAAAAGACAATGCAACTGTTTTCCTTTCATGCGATGGTGTATACAACCAGATCAACCTGGAAGCGATCCCTACGCCTCAGGGCAATTTCATCATCAACACCAATGATGTGGTCTTGGTAAGTAATACCAGGGATATTATTAACAGAAATAAGAAAAAGCCAAGTCTAAACAAACAGGTAGAGCTTTTTGGCAATCCGCTTTATTATTCCCAAGCCGCCGTTGATAGTGTCGAAACGGATATGAAGCACAATATCCAGCAACTTCCGGGAGCCGAAGCGGAAATAGTTGAATTACAGAAATTGCTAAAATCCAGCGGCTGGCAGCCTGAAACTTTCATGGAAAAAACCGCTACCGAAGAGCAGGTTAAGAATCTCAATAATCCCAAAGTATTTCACATAGCGACTCATGGTTTCTTTATGGAAGATGCCAATGAACAAGAAGAAAAAGGTACGGAAGGAGTCGTTGAATCAAAAGCGATCCAGAATCCTCTGTTGCGGTCAGGATTACTGTTGAGGAATGGCGGAGAAAGAATCGCTAACAACAATGTCTACGACTTCAATAAGGAAGAAGGTATACTTACCGCGTACGAAGCCATGAATCTAAACCTGGATAATACAGAGCTGGTAGTCCTTAGCGCTTGCGAGACCGCAAGAGGCGAAGTTCAACTGGGCGAAGGCGTATACGGACTTCAAAGAGCCTTCCTGGTGGCAGGAGCAAACAGTGTGGTGATGAGCCTTTTCAAGGTTAATGACCAGGTAACAAAAGAGCTCATGGTCAGCTTTTATAAAAAATGGATCGCGACCGGCAACAAAAGAAAATCATTCAGCGATGCTAAGAAAGAAATTAAAGAAAAATACAGCGACCCTATTTACTGGGGATCATTTGTAATGATTGGATTGGATTGATTTTTTTTTGAAATCCAGAGTCATAAAAAAACCATCTTCCGATGGTTTTTTTATGACTGACAGAAGATAAATAAAGGCCCTCTCATATCTGAACAAAGTGGAAAGCTTGGTGTTATTGGATACAGGGAAAGGATGCAACGAAACATGAGCCTGAACTTTATAAAAACAACTGCACTGATTTTTTTTCTGTGTGCCTGCGAACAGAAAATGAGAAAACAAGATGTACCTGAAGATATTAGAGATAAATTTAAAACTCTTTATCCTTCTGCCGGAAATGTACAGTGGAATAAAGAAATCAAAAATTATAAAGTATTCTTTATCGATTCCGGAAGAAATATATCCGTCTCGTTTGACAAAAAAGGAAATGTAAGAAAAACGGAAATAAAAATAGAAGAAAAAGAAGTTCCGGATGCAGTGATGAAAACAATCAACAAAGAATACCATCAGGCAAAGCTTATATCTTTTAGCAGGATTGACTCACGGCATACCATTCAATACGCGGCAATAATGGATATAAAAAAAGAAGATTATATAGTATTCTTCACTCCCGAAGGAAAAATAATAAGGCAAATGTTAAATACAAAAGAGTAAATTATACGCCGTATTATATGAATTGAATTATGAAAAAGAATAAACTTATTTTTCTGGCATTCTTATTTCTCCTGCAAGCGGGATTATCCTCTGCTCAGTCAGATAAGAATGTTAAAGTAAAAGATGTACCTGCCGCGGTTAAAGATTATCTCCAAAAAAATTACCCCGAGGCTCATTCTGTTAAATATTATAAAGAGATCGAAGGCGACACCACTTTTTATGAAATAACCTTCCGCAATAAAACCGATCAATATAACCTGCTTTTATTTCCCGATGGCAGGATCTACGAAACCGAAATAGTGATGCGACTTGACCAATTGCCGGCTTCAACGAAAGATAATATTGTCAAGGATCTTACTGCACGATATTCAAAATATACGATCCGCCTGGTGGAACAGCTAAACCCCAAAGGGACGATGAAATATGAGATCAAGGTACATGCAAAGAAAGGCAAGCGACATGGATATTTCGAGGTCTTTTACGATAGCAATGGGAACTTCACGGAAGAAGAAGAAGAAATTTTAAAATCTATCCCAAGCAATTCAGGATTTTAGCCATGAGAAAGATATTTTTATTACTAGCCTTGCTGGCGGCTCAGCAAGCAGCTACAGCCCAGAACCTGAATTTTTATGGTTTCCTGCCCTCCTATTCACAGACAGGACTGATCAGTAAAAAGTTTGATTACAATTTTTTCGCGTCCGCCACTTACAGCGCTTTTGACAGAAGCTTTGGAGGACTCGATTACCCTGCGAAACTTTTACAGGTTTATGTGCAGCCGAGCTTAATTTATAAGCACAGCCCTAACTTAAACTTCTCGGTAAGCTTTACTTATAATTATCAGCGCAACAACTCTCGGGCTCTGTATTTCAGTGAATACCGACCCTGGCAGCAGGTGGTATACAGCCACGCCTTTTCTAAGATTAAAGGCAGAATGTCGCACAGGCTGCGGTTTGAGCAAAGATTGATCAAAACCAAAACTGACAGTGTGAGAAGGCTGACAACCAGACTAAGATACCAGATAGGCTATATGATACCACTTCAGGGAAAAACTTTAGATGCTCATGAGTTTTATTTAAACATGTACAATGAATTTTATTTCTCACTTTCCACCCCCCCGGCACCACGGCTCAGAAGCGCTTTTTACAGCGAAAACTGGACATATTTAGGCATAGGGTTCAATACAGGCAAAATGGGTAGGATTGAAGTGGGCCCATTATACCAGGGAACATATAGAAGCCCTAAGGTCGGCCATCAGCATAATAGAAGAAACCTGAGCATGCTGCAGGTTCTTTGGGTAACTAATTTTAATCCGCCAAAAAAGAAAAAATAATTTATCGATGATCTTCAAGAAGCATATACTGGCATTATTTGTTCTCCTGAAACTTACCATATTTGTTCAGGCACAGGAATGGAGTGATAGCACAAGATTACCATTCGCTATCTCAGATCAGAAAAAATTATCGGACGAAGATTTAAAAGATAAGAAAGAAGGATTTTATGTTACGGGTGTACCAGATATAAGTTCGGACCCTATTAATGGCTTGGGTTATGGAGCGGAAGGCTCTTTATTTTTTAACGGAAAAAAATCCGACCCTTTTTTCAATTATACCGCATACCGGGGAAAACTTGATGTCGCGCTTTTTAATACTACCAACAACCAAAGAGAACTCACTCTTAAGCTTGATATACCATATCTCTTTAGCACTAAGTGGAGGTTGCGCGTTGAAGTTTCCTATGAGACTAATCCAAATTTGCTATACTTTGGAAACACTGAAAAAAGCCTGGCTTCATTTAGTTCCTACCCTACCAATGATTCAAGCCAGGCAGCAGTAAATAATGTAAGCTATGATAATTACAGCCATAACCTGGACTATCTGCAGAATGGATTTACCAGCCATTATTACAATGGCTATATCAGCACCGAATCTAAATTAAATGTCAGCGCAGAACATGCCTACTTTGACAGCAAGCTTCGTCTGCTTGGAGGCTTTGAGGTATCATCGGTCAACATTTCAACTTATGATAACAAAAGTTTCAAAAACGCTTTGGATCCGGTAACAGGCGATAAAGTAACCGCGAATAATGCTCCGACCCTCATCGGCCAGGATTTCAAATCGGGAAAAATCACAGGACTGGGCAATAATATTATAACCATTCTTCAGACGGGCATCGTTTATGACACCCGTGACCTGGAACCAGATCCGAACAAAGGAATGTTCGCTGAGCTTACCAATGAATTTTCGAATAAGATCATCGGCTCTAAATTTAATTTCAATAAAACCTTTGCCCATATAAAAGTTTACAAAAAGTTATTTCCATCCGTCTTCAAAAAACTGATATTCGCTTCAAGGGTGGGAATGGGATATATAGCCGGCAATGCGCCATTCTTTGAATATCAGGATTTATGGAGCTCTGAAGGAAACATAGGGGCGTTAGGAGGCCCATTCACTTTGAGAGGATATAAGCAAAGCAGATTTATGGCACGTGTCATGAACTTTGCCAACTTTGAATTACGGTATCGCTTTGTCGCTTTTAATATTTTTAAACAGCATATCGCATTCAGCGCTGTGCCTTTGTTCGACATTGGCGGAGCCTGGGATAATTTGTCACGCATTGGGAAATACAGCAACTACCGGTATTCCGAAGGACTGGGCCTGCGCATAGCATGGAATGTAAATACCATACTGCGGTTCGATTACGCTGTTTCACAAGAAGACAAACAGTTTTTCTTTAATTTCGGACATGCCTTTTAATCAAATTCCCATCTCTTAAAGGCATATAATAGGTAATCCACTCCTGAAATTTAATTTATGCAATCAGTGTCCCATAATTGGGGCAGTATAACTACCCAACCCATTTCGGGAAACCCTATAAGGCCGATAAAACATTTATGTAGTAATATAGTTTATATCAAAATTATTTACTCATGATATATAAAAATTCTTACGAACAGACAGGCATCTTTGGGCTTTTCAGGGAAGCATTTAAAGAGTCTAATGATGGCAAAGTTTTAGTGGAGAAAATTAAAATAACAAGGCCTGAAAAAATACAACCGAAAGAAGACGAAGAATCAACCAACGCGCTTTCTAATGTTATTCTGATTTTACTATTGTTAGTTTTAATTATAATACCTGATAAAGATTGAATCCCGCAACTAAAAAAATATTTGCCCGAAATACCATATTCTATACAAGCGGTCTTTAAAAAGATACTTTTCGTTATGCGGAAATTCCATAAAAGCATTGGCTTCAGCTGCCTGCACAAAATCACCTGATCCATTTCCTTCAACAGGTGTCGCTATCAATTGTCCATGGTCATTAAAGCATAATTTTACCAAAATAAAATACTGAAGTTCCGGAGTGAAAATAAAATCTCTGTCAAGCATGGCGAAGAGAGCAGCCTTGGGAATACCTAATGACCCTTTTAGCCAGGGCAAGAAGTAGCGATGCAAACACATAAAAGTAGAAACAGGGTTGCCTGGAAAAGCGAATACCAATGCGCCACTCGTATGCTTCCCAAACCAAAATGGCTTACCTGGCTTTTGCTTCACTTTATGAAATAATTTTATCACGGATAATTTCTCTAATGCCTGCGGTATGTAATCATATTTACCCAT
>Ga0210406_10006258_pt1 | contig 12377 bp, 14 predicted proteins | sample IncBWC30MmetaG_FD_155454 | JGI IMG/M metagenome (GOLD analysis project Ga0210406, IMG submission 155454) | Forest soil microbial communities from Barre Woods Harvard Forest LTER site, Petersham, Massachusetts, United States - Inc-BW-C-30-M | ecosystem: Environmental > Terrestrial > Soil >...
CATAGGTGCAATTTCCACAGGCGACGCACTTTTCAGGATTGATATACATAAGAGCCTACTCCGCAAAAATTCGCCGCGTCGCGTCGATGCGGGTGAACAGGGCCGCGGCCATTACACAAAACCCAGACGCGATCACGAACGGGACATTCCAGCCATAATACTTGACCAGATACGCCAGTATCGCTGGAGATATCGCGCCTCCTATATTACCGCAGCTATTCATCACCGCGGAAACCGAGCCGGCGTAATCGGCCCCGATGTCGAGCGTCACCGCCCAGGAAACGCCCACGGTCAACTCCAATCCGAAAAATGCCAGGCAGGTATACCACACGCTGTGGACGGGGTTGGTCGTGAAGGTACCCGGCAGGATGCTGGCGGCCGCCAGCAGGAATCCGAAGATGGCCACGCCTTGCCGGGCCAGTTTCAAATTGCCGGAACGCTTCGACCAGATGTCGGAAATCCACCCACCCAAAAGGTCGCCAGCCGTGCCGGCCAGCAGCGGCATACTGGCGTAGAATCCCATCTGCTTGAGACTGAAGTGTCGATGGTTGTTCAAATAGGTCGGGAACCAATCGAGATAGACGGCCAGGCAGTAAGAGTAACAGAAATACATTAAGGATACGGTCCACAGCGTTCGGCTGGCGAGAATGGCCTTCCAGGGGACAGAGCGGCTGGTGCGTGAGCGCGCCCCGCCAAGCGATTTGTGAATCAGGTCGAGCTCTGCCGGATTTACAGACTTATGCTCAGCGGGCGTGTCCCTGTAATACCAAAACCAGACTGCTGCCCAAAGCAATCCCAAAACGCCAAACGACATGAAGGCAGAGCGCCATCCGTATCGCGTCATCAGCTTTACTACCAGCCACGGCGTCAAAGCCCCACCGAGTCTCGAGCCTGCGTGGGTTATCCCTTGGGCGAAGCCGCGCTCGGCGGGCAACAGCCAGCGGGACAGCGATCGCGTGGCGATAGGAAATGCTCCAGCTTCGCCGACTCCGAACAGGAACCGGACCGCCACCATGGAAGTCGCATTCCAGGCCAGTGTGGTGGCGGAGGTGAAGATAGACCACCAGGTTACGATCCACGTCAGCGCGCGGCGCGGACCTACTTGATCGCCCAGCCACCCGCCGGGAATCTGGAAGAACGCGTAGCCCCAGCGGAACGACGATAGTATCCAGCCCATCGTGACCATGTCGAAGGCGAATTCCTTCTGAATGACGGGAGCCGCGGCGGCGATGACCACGCGGTCCATATACGTGATCATGTAGGCGGCCACGGTCAGGCCAAGGATGACGTGCCGTACTCGGGTGGGTTTCAACGCTAATCCAGGGCTCGTAGAACGCTCTCCGCGACTTGGTGGCCGAGCACATTGTAGCCCGGCAAAGTGTAATGGACATTGGCTGGAAGCTGCAGTTCTCCGAGACGCGGCTTGACCAGCGCGTACAAGTCATCGATGGCGATTCCCGACTCGCTCATGACCCTGGCTGCAGCGGCGTTGTAGGCGATCACGTCGGCGCTCCGGCGAGGCGGCTTTACTTCGGCGTCCGGTACTGGAGTGGTTGTCGCCCAAATCAGCCGCGCGCCGGTTTTCTGCAGGCGCTGAACGATTGTCCGCAGGTTCGTTTCGTATTCGGGCAGCGGGACCTGATGCTTACCGTCGTCCAACCGAAGGTCATGCAGGCCGAAGTTGAAATGGATGACATCCCACTTCGCTGTTCCCAACCACTGATCAAGGTTCTTGACGCCGGTGAGCGTAGAAGCCCCGTTTTCGGGAATCCTGTGGACATTGGCTTTATTCGTCAATTCGGCGCGAACCGGCTCAGTGTAGCCGATCGAGATGGAATCGCCAATCAGCAGAACACGAGGCAGACCAGGCGCGTCCTGGACTTCGCGGAACGCGGGATTGGTTTGGCCGAAACAAATACCAGCGAGCAGAAATAGCGCAAAGGAACGGAGCATAGTCCTTCGCTATAGTCTACGCCGATGATACTCGCCTCCGCCAAGGCCTCCTAAATCGATTACTACGGCCAGAATCAGAATGAGCAGATTGACGCCTTGAGCAGGCAGATGGCTGTTGATCATCCACGCGTATGCAAGTGTTGTGAGCGGCAGGAATATCAAGCCAACCAGCGGCAGCAACAGATTGTTATAAGCGTGGCTCAGGTAGTCGGTAAAGAACAAGAGCACCAATCCCACCACCCGTGGAAACGCCACAACCAGAATCACTAAGAGACACGGCATAGATCCTCCGAAATACCAATCGCTATTGTCTCACCTGGCTTGGCGGGCAGGAGTGCATCCTGCTCCACAAAACGGTATTACAAGCTTCGCAAGTGGAAGCCACCATCCACGTTGATAATCTGGCCGGTAGCGTAATCGAGCAAGCCGTCGGCAATGGCGCGAACTGCTTTCGCGACGTCGGGGCCTTCGCCCATGCGGCGCTGGGGGACCAGCCCGGCGGCGATTCGCTCCTCATAGGTTTTCTCTACCGCGGCGATCATGTCGGTGCGGATGACGCCGGGGCGGGTTCGACCAACTCCTTTCCCGGGGGACTGGCAGGCTGATGGATGGCAATGTGCTCAGCTAGGAATGCGTGGTACGAAGAGAAGTTGTGCGCAGGTCGAAGAAGGCCGGTTGAAAAACCGGCCTGCAGGATGTAATCCTGCCCCACACGGAGCGCTTTCGCTGTGACTCATTGGAACGCAGCCGCGTTAAGCTTCTCTGGCACGCAGGGCTTGGGTTTTGGAGGCGCCGAGGACTTTGCGAATTGCCGGAGCCGAAAGGAATTTTGTGCGAAGAGGCTCTTCCGCAGGCATGGAATTCGCCAGCTTCACAATCGTGTCACGGCTCAAAGCCCGCTGGCGTTCTGCCAAATCTCGATCGCCTGAGTCCTGATAGAGCTCGAAGGCTGTTGCGTGGACGCGCCAGGCGGCCAGCGGAACCTCAAAGCCTTCCATCGCAGACAACCCCTTGGCGATACAGTCGCGTGCTCTCGTCAGGTCACGTTCCGCCATGGCGACGCGGGCATTCACTTCCCAGGCCAGCGCCTGCCACGTGTGTTCCGCGGTCGCCAACGTGATCTTTAAAAAACTCTCTGCCTGCGGTCGCGCTTGAGCTAAATCGCCTTTCGCCAGCCAAAGTTCTGTAAGAGCAGATTCGAGTGGCATGCGCCAGTACCAGCCAAATACGACCGGCGGATCCATGTCTGCCCGCGCTGCCAGCAAGTGCTCAAGTGCACTTTCATAATCTCCCAAAGCTGTCTCCGCCGTGCCCGTCAGAATCAGGCATATCCGGATTACAGGACGCGAGGCTCGACTGTCAAGCGGCGGGTGAAACTCGGGATCTCTAACCAACGGGAGCGCCGAGTTACAAATCGCCAGCGCGCCGGCAAAGTCCATGGCGTGCAGATGCACCCAAGCGCGGTTGAGGTGCACTACGTTCCCCCAGAGATAGTCGTTGTTCTTGTCCAACATGGCAATTACATCTTTGATCTCTTGCAGCGCCTCGCCCCACTCTCCCAGAAACAGAAGATTCCTGGGCTGGACGACGCATTGACCTTTTAGATACGCGACACTCAGGCAGGGGTTCTTCTCAAGTGTCTCGAATAGAATGACACGGCTCTCGATCAAGCTCCGGCGCGCTTCGCGGTATTGGGACGAGATCCAGCTTAGGGAGCCACACTCGACCAAATAAGGGACGAGCATTCGGCGGTCACCGGCGTTGAGAATCTCCGCGAATGCATTGTGGAACTCCTCCAGATCCCGAAGATTCCACCGTTGCCACAGGCGCTCGGCAAAACAGCGCGCACGGGTCCTTGCCCGCAGGTTCGGATCTCCCTGGCGGGCGCTGAGTCGAAGGGCCCGGTCCAGAACTTCCTGCGAACGCTCAGAACTGGTCCACGATACAAGCCACGCCATGTCAATGAGCGCGCGCAGCTCCACATCGATCAGACCATCGTGAGCCGCGCGTGCAGCCAGAGCTTCATAGCTCTCGATGGCGTGGAGGTAGTCGGCGAGCGCAACGTAAATCGCAGCCAGCTTCTCCAGAATCTCGATTTCGCTTGCCGTTCGTTCGGCCTCGGGCAGTCTCTTTACCAGATCGAGAGCGTGCTCAAGAACCTCTGCGGCTTGCCGGGGTTCAAACCGCCGCCCGGCCGTACCCGCCGCCAGTTGCAGGTACTTGATAGCGCGCATCCAATCTCCGCCCTGTTCGAAATGACCAGCCAGCGCGGCCGCGACCTCGTTCAATGGTTCGAAGTGTTCCTCAACCCACTTTCCCAAACGCCTGTGCAGCTTGGCTCTGCGTCCCGGGGCAATTTGTCGATAGCACACCTCGCGGTAAAGCACGTGCACAAATTCGTATAGTGCGGTTTCCGTCCCATCTGCCAACTTCACGGAGCCGGCCGAGCGCACAATGCGATGGCGCCGTGAAAGCGTTTCGCAGACACCTTCAAACGCTTCCGGGTCCATGTCTAATACTCCTGCTGTGGAGGCGACACTGAACCGGCAGGCGCTCCGCAGGCTCGCCACTTCCAGCGCACGCTGTTCCTCCGTGCTCAGCCGCTCAATCTGGGCTTCGATCATCCTGCTCAAACTCTCCGGTACCCTCAGATCGATCTCCTCGAGCGCAACCGTGGGTTTCCAGCCTCCGTGCTCCCGGGAGATCAAGCCTCGTTCTTCCAAGTGCTCCAGCGCGGCCACCATAAATAATGGATTGCCTTCCGAGTGTCGGTACAGCAGCGCGGCCAATGACTTGGACTGGGTGGTTTCAAGCGCCTCACCCGTCAGGTATTCGGTTATTTCCGCTTCGGTCAGTGGCTCCAATGCGATCTCACGACACAACCGGTGAACCAACAGGTCCTGCGTGAGCGCCTTCAGTGGATGGCTGGGAGACTCTACTTCGGCCATACGGTACGTACCGAAGATCATCAGTTTGGCGGGGCCGCGTCGGCGGGCCAATGCCGAGATGAGATCGACCGTGGAGGGATCCACCCAGTGCAGATCCTCGAACACCAACAGCAGCGAACTTGCCGAAGCGACCGCTTCCAGCGCGTCCCCGATCTCGCGCAGCATACGCACCCGAGTGGCTCCCAGGATCTCGCGCTGCAGCAGTTCGCGATGTTCGTGCTTCATCAATGCCGGAAATTGAACCAGCCACGTAGGGGCTTGCTTGGCCAGGGTCTTGACCACGGACTCTCCTTCGGAATCCCGGCACAATTGACCCAGTGCATCCAGCATCGGGTAATAAGCTTCCTTGCCGCCGTACCCCTCGACGCATTGACCGCGCACTATACGAATGCCTGGCACATCAGCCGCTGCCCGGCGCTGGAATTCATCGGCCAGCGTAGTTTTGCCTATACCCGGCTCGCCGGTGATAAAGACAATCTGACGTTGGTCACGCAACGCCTTCCCGAGCGAAACCCGCAAATCGCTGAGCGCCGCCTCGCGGCCAACCAGTTTTCTGGAGGGTGATACACCTCCGACATTCGCGTCGGTTAGGGCGTTATTAACCTTGGCGATGAACCGGTAGCCCCGCCGGGGCAGGGTCTCAATGAATGTGGGATTCTTCGGACGATCGCCTAAAGCATTCCTGATACTTAGGATTTGATTATTCAGGACCGCCGGTTCTACGTGGGTGTCAGGCCATACCGCGTTGAGAAGTTCGTCGTTGGTCACCAGCCGTCCAGCGCGCTCCACCAAAAGCCGCAAGACGGCAAACGCCTTAGGCGTCAATAGGATCCGTTCGTCGTTTCCCCTATCCATGCGGCGCCATAGACACTGGTTCACGGTGTCTAGCCGAAATGGAGGAAACCCTGCACGATCGCCTCCCATCCCATGTTTCCGGTTTCGAGTTGGTCGGATACCGCCAATATGAGCCATTCGTTACGGTTTCGTTAAGACAACAACCTCAAACTCTCTTAGCCTTACTATGGGCATGCCATATCCACTGATGTTTCGTTTGGCACAAAAGCTTCACAACCCGACGCTTGGGGAGATACCAGAAGCGGTGGACATCGAGCTCTCGAAACTCAAGCTTGGAGAGCAAGGTTAAAGCCGGCGACACCGTCGCCATTACGTGTGGGAGCCGCGCCATCGCAAATTATGCCGTCATCATCAAGGCTGTAGTAGATCACTTCAAAGAAGTTTAAGGCAATCCCATTCCTGATACCTGCCATGGGAAGCCACGGCGGGGGAACAGCGGAAGGCCAGCGCGAACTGTTGCACACGTTGGGAATCACCGAGGAGGTGACCGGGGCGGAGATTCGTTCATCCATGGAGACGAGGATTATCGGCCATTTGCCCGAGAGCGTGACACGGCGAACATGCGCGAAATGGGATGTTCGGAGGTGTTTCTTGGGGAGGTTAGACATTGGAAGGACCTGTCGGTTCTAAGTGGTTTGCTTCCTCTCGACTTCGACGCCGACGGCAATCTACGCGACTACGTCGCCGGAGACGTCTTTTCGTCAAAACATGATTGCAAGATTAGGACGCCGTTAGGACATTAACCTTAGATTCCCGTAACCTGACTTCAGGGATAGAAGAAGAGGTAAGAAAAACTAATTTCAGAGAAAGGACGCATAATCGTGAAGAATACCAACATGTTAATTGCCGTAGTTTTCGTGGTGGGAGCCTTTACTCAATCGGCCCGGGCCCAGACCTTGGTCAGTTTCAGTGGAGGGATCGGCGATATTACCACCGGATCAACAAATACCACGGTGCGAGGTGTCGCAGCCGCTGGCCAGATCTGGGTGATCCGAGACCTTACAGCCGACGTGAAGCTGGACGGGAGCATCCGGGTCGACGGCCGGGGTCTGCTTCTGGGCGCAGGCGACGGCGTCGGAAGCAACGGCAACGCGAGCGTATTTGCGACGCTGTTCTGCGCAAATGACGGGAATGTCCAACACAGCTCAAATCTTACAGGCGTTCAGCTCGAAGTGAATGGCGATTTTCGCATTAACGACAAGCTTTCGCCTGCGCCGCCGAATACTTGCGCAAGCCCGGTGCTCCTTATTCGGGTCACTGGAAACGGGGCGTGGTTCGCTGCCGGGATCCCCAGGTAATAAACAGCCAACTTGAAGGCCGTTTGGTGAAGATATTCGCCAGTCACTGGCACACGCAGCTAATAGTCGCCCCGTGGGTTTGCTGAATGACCAGTTTGTAGAGAAGCGCGCTGGAGCGCGTGTGAAGATTAGCGGCTCCGCAGCGATGGTGTCTGCCAGTGGGGAGCGGGATCGCGTTCAGCGAGACGTGGCGGGCCGACTTCGTCCCAACGGTTCTGCTGAGCTGGCTGCGTTCGCTACGTGCGGTTGAGTCGATTCCCGCTGGGCGTCTGGCACTGGCTGAAATCGGACGGCAATGGGCGGAGTTCAGCCACCGCCCTTTTGATCCGGCGAGTTGCGGCGCGCGGGCCACCTTGCGTTCGAACTACGTACTCGGGATTGGGCCAGAAGCCGGGGTCGAGACAAATATATATATAGGGTCCAGTTGTAGTCTGAAGATTGGTCTTCACATTCTCCGGCTGTATGCTTGCAATCAGCATTCCAGGTAACATAAGTTACATTTATCAGTTACAGTTGTAATTTTGTGTTACTAAATGATCCGCCGCTCCGCAACGCTGCGATAACAAGCCACCGCCAGTTCCACCGACGATACCCATCGAGAGCGGTGACAGACGCAGAGCCACCGCCGAGCGCCGCGAGGATAACTACTGAGGTCCGCCTCGCGGAGTTTCGCCCCGCGGAAATCCAGTATAAATGGTAAAGGCGTGCCAGATCGTTTTGCCGGTCGCGGCATCGAGCGCCCGCAATCAGCGCTACTTTGGAAGGACGGCGGGTCCAAACCTCAACGGTGAAGAAGTCGGCTGCGACCAACAGTTCCCAGTGTTGAGTGAGGAACTCTTGCCAGGTTGCATTTCTAACTCGCTCCGGCGCTGGCTCGACGCCATGGCGCTTCAGAATGTTGGCAACTGTGTTGCGGGCCACTTCATGGCCCAGATTCGACAATGACCAGCCCACCTATCCTGTGCGTTCGAGCCTGAGCGACTCGCCGTTATTCTTAAATTGGCCCCAAACGCAAGGCTCTCTTCGTGGAAGACTGGATTTGTGGGAATGTCTCACCAAGCCTCGGGCAGAGCAACAAGTGTAACAGGCGTGATGGCCATATTTGACTATATGGACTCCGCGAGCAAGTTTTGTATCTTCGTAATAGAGAACATGCTGGGAACCCAGAAGGGAGTTCCATGTTAACAAAATCCACAGGAGACAAAGTCATAAAATGAGGATTCGCTCTCTCTTCAGGCCGTGCTCCCTTGGGTCGCCCGATCATCTCCAGGATCTTCGCTACCTTGATCTCGGCGCGCGGCGTGCTGGCTTTCTTGGCCTGGGCGGGTTTGGCCTTCTTGCTGGCCTTGGCCTCCTTCTTCGGCGAAGCCTTGGTTTTGCCGCCCTTAGCGCTTTTCTGTTGCCTTGGGCACTCCCTTCTTCGGGCTGATACCCTTCTTCGAAGAGGCTGTCTCCGCCGCGACGTGCGCGCCCTGTTCCGCAACGGTGGCGGCGTTTTCGGGAAAAGTGGCTTCTGCGTACGTCATAGTGGTGAATCCTTTCTGCGCTTAGTCGGCGCATGACGATCCATCGCTCGGGTTGGTCGGAAAGGCAAGTGAAATGTCGCCGTCTCAGCGACAAATCTGGAGGAGGCGAACATCTGGCGACGGCCCACTTCCGACTGGTGCCGGTTTCAGCGGCACGCTGGGGGTCAATGTTGTCGGTTCGGTTTGGACTGAACGGAGTTTCGACGCGGGAATATGAGATCGCGATCCAAGTCGAAGCAGTTCTCGCCAGCTTTGGACGGAAGCCGCAATTCCGAGGGGGTTGACTATAGTTGGAATTCGCCTTTTCCCATAGCAGCGCATGGAGATCTGAGATATCTTGTACAAGATGGCCGGCCGACATCCACGATTACAGGCTTTCCTAAGCCACGACCTCAGGGCGGAGCGGCCGCGGGAGTCGGCGATGTGAAGCTCGGTGGGAGGCTTAGTGGAAGGAGATGGATGAGTCGGAGCCGCGGGGACCGTTTCGAAATTAATGAGCGCTTATATGACGCATCGACGGCGTGACTTTCTTAAGAGCGCGTTGCTTGCCCCCGCTCCGGCGTTGCTCGGCGCTGCCGATCGCGCCGCGGACCCCGGCGCCGTGATCCGGAAAGTGGAAGCGATTCCAGCGCGCGTCACCTATCGCAGCACCTTTGTGATCGGCCGTGGCCTGGTGGCGACCGGCGGACAGGCGGGCCAGTATGTCTACGTGCGCATCGAATCCGCTGATGGCCATCTGGGCTGGGGTGAGACCATCGCCCTGCCGAGTTGGAGCTATGAGACGGTGGAGAGCATCGTCTCCACGGTAGAGAAGCACCTGGCTCCGATCGTCATCGGACACTCGGCCTTCGACCAGGCCTACTTCCTCAAGCAGTTCGACGAGGTGTTGACACCAGCGGTCAGCCAGGGATTTCCATTCGCCAAGTCCGCCGTGCAGGTGGCCACACTCGATCTCGCCGGACGCATCGCGGGTCTGCCGCTGCACCGCTTCTTCGGCGGTAAGCTCTGCGACAAGATTGATTTGACGTTTGCGCTCTCCATCGACGAGCCGGTGCGGATGGCCGAGGCCGCGCGCGCCTTCCCGACATTGAAGTGCTTCAAGGTGAAAGTTGCCGGCGACCCGGTAGTGGACGCCGCACGCGTGCACGCCGTGGCCAAGGCCCGTCCCGATGCCGACCTCTGGATCGACGCCAATCAGAGCTACCGCCCCGTGCATCTGGAATCGTTCCTGCAGCGGATTGCGGGAATGGAACAGGTGCGCTGCCTGGAGCAGCCGGTCAAGAGTGTCGACTCGCTCGGCCTGAAGCGGGCGCGGAGCCGCAGCCCCATTCCGATCGCCGTGGATGAAGGCTGCTTCAGCTCATACGATGTCGCTCGCCTGGCCCGCATGGAGGCTTGCGACCTGGTGGTCCTGAAGATAGCCAAGAGCGCGGGCGCATGGGGCTGCCAACGCAGCGCCATCGTCGCCGAGGCCAACGGATTGGGCCTGCTGGGGAGCGGCCTCACTGAGGCAGGTATCGGTCTCGCGGCCAGCATCCATCTCTATTCGACGCAGGAACTGGTGCTGCCCCCGGAACTGAATGGCCCGAAGTTCCTGGACAATCTGTTCGTCGACGGACTGGTCATCCGCGACAACACGGTAACCGTCCCAGATGGGCCCGGCTTGGGGGTGGAGGTCAGAGAAGCAGAGATCCGCAGCCGAGCCATCCGCCTTTAGGCTTCATCCAGCCCCCAGGCAAACTTCTTCGTAAGGATGACGGCGTACGATGCCGCCCTCAGCCTGAAACACGTTCAAGGCCTGCTTGTACAGGTCGCGCGGAATCTCCACACCGCCCTCCCAGCAGCCCATCTCCTGGTAGCGTTGGATGCCGGCCTTCAGCGCCTCCATCGAATGCCCCTCGAAGAAGCCATGCTCCGCTCGGGCCACCTCCCCGGCCGGAGTCGTGCGCACCCATTCGCGCGCCTCACCATACGCCTCGACAAACCGCCGGAAGGTTTCGGTCTTGGCGAAATCGCGTGAGCAGCAAAGGCTGCTGAACGCCACCGGCGGCATGGAGGCGCCAACCGAGACGACCACATGGCCAGCGCCGTCGCACTCCAGTTGGTGGGCGGCCGGCGATTGCAGATGGACGTAGGCGCCGCGGCCCTGACGGAATGCGCGCGCCATCTCCTCAGGAGCGCCGGCATCGACTGCGTCGACCCACGACCACTCGATGCCATTTGATCGAGCCGCGTATTTCAGCATGACCAATGGTTGCGCAGCGTGGTCGGCCAGCACTGCTTGCCCGACGAGCTTACTCCACGCGAAGGCGGCGTCAGGCTTGCGCGCCACGAGGAAGAACCCGTCGCGCTGGTTGATCTGTGCGAAGTGTACCGGCAGCGGCGATTCGCTCTGCTCTAGCGGTTTCCAATTTGACGACACCGCCGACTGCATGATGTTAACCGAGCCGTCGCGAATCAGGACGCTGGAGCGCTGCCCCTTGGCCAGGATGCTATACTCCGCCGCCAGTTCGTGGCGCTCCAGGAAGCCGGCGGCAATGGTGGCAATGAGAGGGCTATAGAAGATCGAGTGCCGGGAAACCATGATGCGCAACGGCATAGCCTGAGTGTATCGCGGCCAATCCACGGGATCCCTCCTACGGGCAAACACGCGCCGGTGAACAAGTTCCTGTTCGGCAGTGAGGAGAGGGAATGCTTAGCTGTCCCGCAGCGACCGAGTGCTGTCCACAAACAGCAGAGCGACGCCCAGCAGGACAAACGCGCACAGCGGAGGCGCTAAGTCCCCCCCATATTGCTCCACACCAGGGTGGACGCCACATAGCGTCCGCCGGGGCCGGCCGCAATGAGGCCGTCGATAAGTGCAAGCCGGGGTACTCGGTTTGCGGGCCAACGTAATCGTCAGACGCTTCCCGCCGTCGAACTACGGCTCAATCCAAGCAGGTCGCCGTAAAAGCGGATGGAAGTCTCACGGTAAGGCCGATATGGTGGAAATCGCTGAGGCGGGCAACAGTATTCACTGGGCGTACGTATCCTTACGAACCTAAGACGAGAGAGCCTTGTTTGTCAATGAAGGCTTTATGGATCGCTCCGGGACAATTCGGGGAACCCCCCCTTCGCGTGAAGCTCGCGAATCGCGGGTTCCTGTTGTTGTCAGCGCGAATCTCACTGGAACTGCCGTCGATGTAGAACATGCGGGCTCGAAATCACGGCTTTGCGGAGATCTATTTCGAACTGTTGGCGCGCCAGTTCCGTTGGGTGGCCTTCAAATTCCTGAACACACCGCAAATCAGCGGTCTTTGATTGAACGCTCCGCAGTCCCGCTTTCGGCCACAAGTTTCAACCTGGTTGGAATCAGGTCTGATTAGATTCGAATGCGATCGTACGGAGGCAGCGGCCCTCGCATGAACAGCGACTGCCGCTGCCCCCGGTATCTCACATCCAGGTGCGGCGTTTCTTCTTTTCGCCCTCCATGGAAGGACGAGTTCATTAACGCTTCAATTATGCCCGTTGCCAGCAAAGTCCGCTCCGGAGGATAAAACTCCTTGCCTTGCACAATCGTCTGCTCCACCCAATAGCTGAGACCGTTGCCATGGCTCCACGGCCGCCCCCACTGCATCAGAAAGCAGCAGACGGCCGGCTCGGTCCGCCCCTCTATCTCCGCGGCGAACCCCGCCTGCTCGGTTTGTCCGGTCAGCAGGTAGACCACACCCTGCAGCCCACTCCGATACCCCAGCAAAAACATAATCGGCTCCTTGACGTTTTCCTCCAATCGTCCGCGCTTGAGCGTGTCATCATAT
>Ga0210406_10006259_pt1 | contig 12374 bp, 10 predicted proteins | sample IncBWC30MmetaG_FD_155454 | JGI IMG/M metagenome (GOLD analysis project Ga0210406, IMG submission 155454) | Forest soil microbial communities from Barre Woods Harvard Forest LTER site, Petersham, Massachusetts, United States - Inc-BW-C-30-M | ecosystem: Environmental > Terrestrial > Soil >...
CGTGTGCCGTGATAAAGACGATGGGCAGGCTTGATTTGCAGCCAAGCTGTTCTTGCAGGACGAGACCGCTCATTTCCGGCAACTGCAAGTCCAAAACCAGGCAGGCGGCGGTATCCAATCGTTGATGCCTTAGAAAACTTGCTGCCGATGCGAAGCTGATTACCGCTAAGTGAAGGGATTCAAGTAGGTCCGCGATGGCTTCACGAACGGATTCGTCATCGTCCACCAGATAGACCACCTCTCCTGATTGCTTGACGACGGTCATCTTGGTGCCTGCGGATAAATGGTATTGCGGCGCGCCAATCAGCCCGCCGGCCCCCGGGGATCGCGCCCAAGCGGATACCTCTGCGCGACAATACGTCCATCGCGTATCCATGCGCAAGTACGCCGGACGAGGCGTGTCGATAACACGACGGTGTCGCTCGATACGTTGGTATCGGTCGATACCATTCTCCAATGGATTGATGCCGCCCTCACCCCAAGAATATTGGGGACTTGGAGCAATCATTAGGAGAAAAGCCATGAGAGCGGAGAATGCGTCGGCGGTATCGTCGCCCACTGGGGCCATGCACCTAGATTGCGCGCAAAGTGCGCTCGTGTCGTTGCGGCCGATTCCCCCGTTGGGCTCGGTTGGATCCGCATCTGCGCGCATTGGGAATCTCGTGAGGCGAGCCATGATATTCTTTGATACCAATCGGGAGGCCGCGTGGTGCTGTCTCAGGGATGCGTCGACGCTCCTTGGCTCGGAGTCAGAAGAATCGGACATCGATCCGCCCGCGTTGCAATGCACTCTTCGAAGCGGCGGCCTCGCGGTTTGGCAGGCGAAACGGGTTGTAGCCCACATCGAGGCGAATCTCGGCTCCAAGCTGGGAATTCGAGAAATGGCGCACTTGGTCGCCTTGAGCACGAGTCACTTCTCGCGAGCGTTCAAACAAACCCTTGGGTCCTCCCCCATGGCGTATGTCGCAGTGCGGCGAGTCGAGCGCGCCAAACTCATGATGGCATCCACGGGGCAGCGACTCACCGATATTGCACTGGCCTGCGGATTCGCAGATCAGTCGCATCTCAACAGATGCTTTCGCCACATCGTCGGCGTGAGCCCGGGTCTTTGGCGCCGCATGTCCCCCATGCGAGACTCGCAAGGACCGCGCTATTCAAGAAACGTCACTCTCATACAAGGACCGGCGAACGGGTCAGGCTTATCCTCACAAGGCGGAGAGTTAGATCGTTTAGCGTCGAGCCGAACATCATGCAAATGCGCAACAAGCTGATCTTCACATCTCAACAGTCCAGCGTGTACGACTACAGTGCGTCCGTCGCCAAGGCTGTGGAGTGGCTGGGTGATCGCTATCTATTGGCGAAGTCGATAAACATGCGTTGCCCAGATCCACAGGCGCCGGTGAACATGCCTCGCGCGTGCAGCGAGTCGCCCGATCGATTAGGCACATAACGATGGAGAATCACCGTGGGAGGCGCACGATCTATGAATGCGGTGAACTATCCTCTGCTGATGACAATCGATTCGCCGGGCGATTTGCGCCTACTGTCGCCGAATTTGCTTGAGCAGGTCGCGTCAGAACTACGTTCTTACCTCATCGATACGGTAAGTCAGAATGGCGGCCACTTTGCCGCCGGATTGGGTGCAGTCGAACTGGCGGTCGCGTTACACTATGTGTATCAGACTCCGCATGACCGGTTGCTCTGGGACGTCGGGCATCAGGCGTATCCCCACAAAGTATTGACGGGCCGACGCGAGCGGCTAAGCGGGATCAAGCTTCGAGGCGGCCTTGCGCCCTTTCCTGCGCGCTATGAGAGCGAGTACGACGCCTTCGGTGTTGGTCATTCGAGCACGTCGCTGAGCGCCGCTTTGGGCATGGCCATTGCCGCGGCGCGCACGGCGACGGCGCGCCGCATTGTCGCAGTGATCGGCGACGGCGCCATGAGTGCCGGCATCGCATTTGAGGCGCTCAACCATATTGGTTCGATGGATCTGGACATATTGGTGGTGCTCAACGACAACGACATGTCGATCTCGGAAGCGACCGGCGCATTTTCCAATTATCTGGCAAGACTGCTGTCGGGAGAGCGTGAAACGGCCCGGGTACGGACGCTATTCGATGACATGGGACTGAATTACGCAGGGCCCATCGATGGCCACGATGTCGGCGGCCTGGTCGCAACCCTGAAGAATCTGCGGGAAACACGCGGGCCGCAGTTATTGCACGTGGTGACTACCAAAGGCAAGGGATACGGGCCGGCCGAGGCCGATCCGATCACCTGGCATGGGCCCGGACCCTTCGATGCGCGTACCGGCGTGCCGATCAAGGAAAACTCTGTCGGCCCTACATACACGCAGGTGTTCGCGCAATCGCTCATCGATTGCGCTCAGCGCGATGAGCGGGTCGTCGCGATAACCCCGGCGATGCGGGAGGGATCTGGGCTGGTGGAATTCTCCAGGCGCTTTCCACTGCGTTACTTTGACGTTGGGATCGCCGAACAACACGCCCTGACTGTCGCCGCGGGAATGGCCTGCGACGGTTTGAAGCCGGTTGTGGCCATCTATTCGACTTTTCTGCAGCGTGCCTATGACCAGTTGATACATGACGTCGCTTTGCAAAATCTACCGGTCGTGTTCGCCATCGATCGCGCCGGCCTGGTTGGCGGCGATGGCGCCACGCATCAAGGAAGCTTTGACCTCACTTACCAACGCTGCATACCCAACCTGGTCATCATGGCGCCCGCGGATGAGAACGAATGTCGACAGATGCTGCACACGGCGCTGTGCTGCGACCGGCCGGCCGCGGTCCGCTATCCGCGCGGTACGGGACCGGGCGTACCGATCGAATCGCACCTGTCAATTTATTCGATCGGCAAGGCAGAGCTGCGGCGTGCCGGCCGAGGCACCGCTATTCTGGCATTCGGATCGATGGTTTCGGCTTGCCAAGCGCTCGTCGAAGCGCACGACATGACGCTGGTGAACATGCGTTTCGTCAAGCCTCTCGATGAGGAGATTGTGCTTACGCTGGCGGCAAATCATGACGCGCTGGTGACTGTTGAGGAAAACGCCATTGCCGGCGGTGCAGGCAGCGCCATCAACGAAGTGCTGCTCGCTGCCGGTGTTCAAATGCCGGTGCTCAACTGCGGTATTCCGGATCGCTTCATTGAGCACGGAGCACGGAATGACTGCCTACGGGACGCTGGACTTGATAGAGAAGGCCTGGAGCGGAGGATCACACGTTGGTGTCAGGCCGGAGCTCGCTCAGCACGCAGCCGCCCCCCGCGCACCCTGCATGTAATCGGCCGCCAGATATCGTCATGAGCGCACGAGTACTCAAAGGCCTCCCTGCAGCTAGTTCGGTCCCGAAGCATCGACCGATACCATCCTGCAATAGATTCGCCTGCCGCCGCGTGGTGTGATCCTCCGCGAGCTTCGTACGAAAGAGATCGCAATCATGAAATCCATTGGCAGAAATCCAGGGGTATGTGTCATTGCAGACAAGTGGTCCCGCGTTTAGCGTGCACTTGTCAATGACACGGGTCGGGCGGCAGCCGCGACCCCACCGCCAGGAGAACGACCATGTTTGATACCGCATCTGCTTCGAACGGCGTGAAGTTCGCGCTGTTGGAAGGCCAACTGCTCACCCGGGAAATCGACCGCTCGACTTTCATCGAGCGTGCCGCGAACCTCGGCCTCCCCGCCGGGGGCGTCGGCGATGCCGCTGACAAGTTCATGGCCATCGCCGCCAATCAAGCGGCTCGGCGCGCCGCCTTGAGATCCAGCTATGACTACATCGTCATTGGTTCCGGCGCCTCCGGCTCGGTTGTGGCGCGACGCCTGGCTGAAAACCAGGATGCGCAAGTGCTCCTGCTCGAAGCGGGCGGCGAGGATCTGAAGCCCGGCATCCTGATCACCGAAACTTGGTTCTTCAATCAGGGCGGCGAATTTGACTGGAACTTCGCCGCCGAACGCAGTCCGAGCGTCAACAACCGCTCGATCGTCCAGGCCATGGGCAAGGTGATCGGGGGAGGTACCAGCATCAACGGGATGGTCTGGGCTCGCGGTCACAAGAACGACTTCGACCACTGGGCCAAGGAAGCCGGCGACGAGGCGTGGAATTACCGGCACGTACTCGACATCTACCGGCGCATCGAGGACTGGCACGGTGTTCCGGACCCACAACGGCGCGGTAGCGGCGGCGAGGTCTTCGTTCAGCCCGCTCCCAATCCAAGCGCCATTGCGCCGGCCTTCCTCCGGGCCGCAGAGTCCTTGGGCATCCCGACCTTTGCCGACCAGAACGGGGTCATGCAGGAGGGTTCGGGCGGCGCGGCGATCACCAATGTGCGTATCCGCGACGGCCGCCGGCTGAACATTCCCTCCAGCTATCTCTATCCGGTGATGGATCAGTCCAATCTGACCGTGTTGACCGGCGCCTACGTTAATCGCTTGACCGTCAAGGGCAACACCGTCACCGGCGTAGAGTTCGAGTGGCAGAGTCAAGTCCGCAAGATCAAAGCCTCGAGCGAGGTGGTGCTGTCGGCCGGTGCGATCCAGACCCCGAAGACCCTGATGCTTTCGGGCATAGGCGACCGTGCGGAGCTCGACCGGTTCGGCATTGCCACTGTGTCGCACCTGCCGGGCGTGGGCCGCAACTTCCAGGATCATCCGGTCATCGGTGGCGGATTGTGGGAAGCCCCTGGGCCGCTGCCGACGCGCAACAACGCCTCAGAGGCCAATCTCTTCGTCAAGAGCCGTCCGGAACTCAACACACCCGACCTCCATATCTGGCAGATCGAGGCGCCCTATCTCTCCGAAGTTACCGGGCGACACGCCGTTGAGAATGTTTGGTCCATCAGCCCGGGCCTGGTGCGGCCGGAGAGCCGCGGCTTCCTACGGCTGAAGTCGGCAAACCCACGCGAGGCGATGGAGATCCACGCCAACATGCTGACGGATCCGCGCGACTTGGCGGCCTTGCGCAGGAGCATGGAGATCACCCGCGAACTCGGAAATTCCGAGGCCATGAAGCCCTTCGTCAAGCGCGAGATCCTGCCCGGAGAACTCGAAGGCGAGGCGCTGGACAACCTGATCCGGGACGGGGCCATGTCGATGCACCATCCGACCTGCACCGCCAAGATGGGGCAGGACGAGCTCTCCGTCGTTGACGCACAGCTACGTGTCTACGGAGTGAAAAAACTCCGCATCGCCGACGGCTCGATCATGCCGACCATCACCACGGGCAATACCCATGCGCCGTGCGTGATCATCGGCGAGCGCTTGGGCGAAATCCTGAACGCCTGATCCTACTCATTCGCGAGGAGTCTCCATGACACAACGCTTGGATTACACAGCCATCGCCCCGGCCGGCATGAAGGCGCTCGGCACCGTTTATGGCTACATTGCGCAGTCGGGCCTGCCCAGGCTGCTGGTGAATCTGGTTTATCTGCGCGCCTCGCAGATCAACGGTTGCGCCTATTGCATCGATATGCACTCGCGCGACCTGATTAAGGAGGGCATCGCCGTCGAAAAACTGGTGTTGGTCCAAGCGTGGCGCGAGGCCGGCAGCCTGTTCGACACACGCGAACGCGCCGCGCTTGCCTGGACCGAAACCGTCACTCGCGTCGCCGACACCGCCGTGCCGGACGCCGACTTCCAGGCCGCTTCGGCCGTGTTCTCCGAGAAGGAACTGGTCGATCTGACGATCGCGATCGGCATGATGAACGCCTACAACCGGCTGTCCATCGGATTTCGGGTTCCGCCGAAGGCTGCACTTTCTGATAGGGCAACCTAGAACAAGGTGTCCTGATAACGGTTGGAGGAACTTGCGATGAGTACAGTGATCAAGGATTTGGGTCGTTATCGCGTGGCATTTACCGCCGCTCTCGCCGTTATCTCAGTACCCACCGTGTTCGCTGGACCTGAGGCCGCGGAGGAACTGGCGAAACAACCAGGAGTCATTTTAGCCCGCGAGCTCTTGGACGTTCCCGGGAAAAACCTCGTGGCGGTTGCACTCGAGTTCCCCCCTAAATCGAACGAGAAATCGAAGTCACCTCAGAAATACATTGGGCATCGCCATCCGGGATCGACGTACGTCTATGTCATCAAGGGCTCGCTGCGCCTGGGAATCGAGGGTCAACCGGTTCAGCTGGTCCACGCCGGCGAAAGCTTCTATGAACCGCTGGGTGCGCTCCACACGGTCGCCGAAAACGCGAGCGCAACAAAGCCGGCCTCTGCTATCGCCGTCCTAATCGTGCCGGACGGCGCTCCAATTCTGACGGAGATAGAGGGTCCAAAGAAGTGAGGCACCCGAGAGAACGAAACCATCAGGAATCATTCTGAAGGAGTCAAAATGCAAGTTGCGACCAACGACCTAACAGTAGATCCGCCCACAAGTATCAACTCGGCTGCAAGCAAAATCGAATCTCGGAAGATAGTTGAAGTTCTCGAGGTATTACTCGCTCATTCAATTTACCTTCGCGACTTGTATAAAAATGCCCGCTGGCAAACCGCCGACATTCAGTTCCGCCGGTTACGCCAGTTGTTCGACGGTCATTACAAGGAACAGATTCACCTCGTAGACGTCCTCATCGATCGTATACATGCGCTCGATGGCGCCGGCAGGGTATTTGCAGGTGACTTCCTTCAGCGCACCCAGTTCTCTCAATTACTCCGTGGTCGCGCATCAGCTACACGTTTATTGGCGGAATTACTGGATGCGCATGAATCCGTTTTGAACGCGGCGCTGCCGACCCAGACAAAAGATGGGCAGGTGAATCGTTCGTGGACTCGTGACTTCGCAGTGGGTCAGGTTGTTCTTACAAACGATCAGCAGATCCTCGCCGTCAGCGAACAATTGATGCATCACGAAAGACTGCAGACTCCGAGCGGAGGCTAGTGCGAGGAGAACCGCCGAGACTCCGCAATGTCCTTGGCCGTAAGGTGGGATGGCGTCACGCCAAATCGGGCGGTGACGTAATTCACCACCGCGGCGATCTCGGTGTCGGAATAAGCGGCCCCAAAGGCCGGCATCACGGGCACACCCGATGTGCGCCGGTGCTCGCCCGAAAGGATGATTTGGGCGACGTTGACGGCGCTGGGGTCGTTGACCGCGCGATCACCCGTGAGCGTCGCATCGTTCGACAGGAGGCTGACGCCACTCCATCCGTGACAGCTGGCGCAGGCCCCTGCGAAGATCCGCTCGCCGCGCGGATCAACACTTGCTTGCATGCTCTTGGGCATGTCCGAAGCCGGACTCGGTTTGGGCGCGGGCAGCCCGCGCAAGCGGATCGCCGGAATACTGCGCAGGTAGGCGACCATCGCATGCATGTCGGTCGGCGCCAATTTGCTCAACGATGCATCGATCACCTCCGCCATCGGCCCGCCCGCGGTACCGCGAGCGACAGCGTGGCCGGTGTGGAGGTATTCGATGAGTTCAGCGTCGCTCCATTCGCCAACACCCGAGACCGGGTCCGGCGTGATGTCGTAAGCTGCCCAGCCCCCAATTACCGTGCCTTCGAACTTGCGCCGGTTGTTGAGCGCCTGGGCTAAGTTTCGCGGCGTATGACAGTCGCCGCAGTGGGCAAGGCCTTCTACCAGATACGCGCCGCGATTCCACTCAGCGGTGCGGTCTTCGACGGGCCTGAATCGCTGGTCCGGATTGTAGAAGGCTGACCAAATCCCCATCAGCCAGCGCTGATTGTATGGGAATTTCAGGCCGTTTGGCGGCGCCGGGGCACGCGCGACCGGCAGACTGAAGAGGTAGGCCTTGATCGCGCGAACGTCATCGTCGGCAAGCAGCGTGTACGATTCGTAGGGAAATGCTGGGTAGAGCCGCTGGCCGCCCTTTGCAATACCTTTGTGCACGGCGGTGATGAAATCTTCGTCAGTCCAGGCTCCGATTCCGGTTTCGCGGTCCGCGGTGATGTTGGGCGAGTAAAGCACACCAAATGGCGTCCGGAACGCCAGCCCACCGGCGAAAGGCTGACCGCCTTCGGTGGTGTGGCAAACCTCGCAATCCGCTGCTTCGCTCAGATATTTCCCCCGGGTGACGAGGTCTGCGGAACGAAGCTCTGCCGGCACGCCACTGGGGCTTGCGCCTCGATAGGCGCTCAGCGTGACGGTTTTGCCGCCTGCGAAGCTGAGCGCCAGCGGAGGCAGCATCACCCAGGCGCCGACGGCACCGACAATCAGGACCGCAACAGCGCCGATGAGCCAGATTCTCTGTCGTATCGAGATCGACTTCATGTGCGCGCTCCTGTGGCCAGGAGATTTTGGTCGACCGGCATGCGCCGTAAAGCCACGCCGGTCGCCGCGTAGATTGCATTCCTCAATGCAGGGATCGAAGCCGTCACGCCGGCCTCGCCGATACCACCCGGCGCCTCACCACTCTTGATCAGATGCACATCGATTGGAGGAACTTGGTCGATGCGCAGCACGCGGTAATCGTGGAAGTTGGACTGCTCTACCCTACCCTTCTTCAATGTGATTTCGCCATAGAGGCCGGCAGTCAAGCCAAAAATCAGGCCGCCCTGCAGTTGGGCGATCACCGTGTCAGGATTGACTGCGATTCCGGTGTCGACCGCGCTCGTGACGCGCCGTAGCTTCACCTCGCCGGCCCTGTCCACTTCGCATTCCACGACGGTTGCGATGAAGCTGGCAAACGATCCCTGCGCCGCCACTCCGCGTCCGCACCGGGCCGGAAGGGGTGTGCCCCACCCTGACTTCTCGCGCACGAGATCGAGCGCTGCTTGCAAACGGGGACTCTTGTTCAGATGGGCGCGCCGAAATGCGATCGAGTCCCTGCCTGCCTTGTGTGCCAGCTCCTCGATGAAGCTCTCAACGGAGAACACGTTCTTGTTTGAGCCGACGCCGCGCCAGAAGCCGGTGGTGACACCCGGTGGCTCCTCCCGATTGAACTCCACGCGCAAGTTAGGGATGTCGTACGGGATGTCCTGGGCGGAGGCGACGCCGTCAGGATCTACATTATTCTGGAAAACGCGCGGCAGAAATCGAGCGTTCACGGACGAGCCTGACACTCTGTGCTTCCAGCCGACGATGCGGTCGCCCTCCAAGCGCGCCCACAGAAGGTCGCGGTAGGCCGGTCGATAGATATCGTGACGCATGTCTTCCTCGCGGGTCCACACCACCTTGACAGGTCCCTCGACCCGCTTGGCGATGCGCGCGGCGGTGTACGCCATGTCCGCCTCCAGCTTGCGACCGAAGCCCCCGCCGAGCAAATGGTTGTGCACGCTCACCTGGCTTTCCGGCAGTCCTGCGGCCTTGGCAACGGCGGCGTGGACCCGCTCCATGACCTGAGTACCGATCCAAACCTCGGCCGAAGTCGGCGTGACATGCACTGTGCAGTTCAAGGGCTCCATGCAAGCGTGCGCCAGCAGCGGCAGTTCATACGCAACGGTGACAACCTCGCTCGAACTCTCGCCGGCGGCGCCGAGCGCCTTCTTGACATCGCCGACCTCCTTCGCAACCGCACCCTCGCGCAGGCTGGCGCTGCGCAGCCGCGACCAGATCAACTCGGTGGACACCTCGACATTCGGCCCGTCATTCCACGTGATGTCGAGCGCCGCGAGCCCGCACTTTGCAGCCCACATATGGTCGCCGACGACCGCCACTAAATTATCCAACACCACGATTTGGCGCACTCCGGGAATCGCCTTGGCTCGCCGATCATCGACGTGCGCGACCGTGCCGCCGAGCACGGGGCTCGCCGCGTGGGTCGCGAATTTCACGCCCGGCGGCAGGACGTCGATGGCGTACGTGGCTTTACCATTGACCTTGTCCGGAGTGTCGAGGCGCTTCAGCGATCGACCGATCAATCGGAACGCACTGGGCTCTTTGAGTGGCGGGGCCTTCGGCGGCGTGACCGCGGCGGCGCGGCTGACCAACGCGCCGTAGTCGAGTGTGCGGCCGCTTCGCTCGTGGATGACCTTGCTATTTTCCGTGCGGCATTCCGCGGTCAAGACGCCCCAACTGTGCGCGGCAGCCTCGATGAAACATGCGCGCGCGGCGGCGCCGGCCAGGCGCAGAGGTTCCCAGAACGCGCGGATCGAGGTGGAGTCTCCCGTCACCTGGAAACCCAGCTCCGGGTTGGCATAAAGGTTCTCGTCGGCCGGTGCATGCTCGAGTCTGACGAGACTCCAGTCCGCATCCAACTCCTCCGCCAAAATCATCGAGATGGAGGTGTAGACGCCCTGGCCCATCTCCACCTGCGGCATGATCAGCGTAATTTCTCCTTGCCGGTCAATTCTGATGAAGGCATTTGGCGCAAAGGTCGCGACCTCCGCAGCGGCGCGGGTCGTGCGCAGCGGGACAGAAAAACCGAGAAGGAAGGCTGCGGCACCCGACATCTCGAGGAAACCGCGTCGCGACAGATTGGGTGAATTCGTGAGCCAGGGATCGTCGTGCATGGTGCTCAGGCCTCCGCGGCGCGCTTGATCGCCTGTCGGATGCGCACATAGGTGCCACAGCGACAGATGTTGCCGGCCATGGCCGAGTCGATGTCAGCGTCATCGGGATGCGGGATCGCGTCGAGCAGAGCCGCCGCCGACATGAGCTGACCCGACTGGCAGTAGCCGCACTGGATGACTTCCAGGTCCAGCCAGGCTTTTTGCACTTTCGTGCCGTTGGGCGTCGCGCCGAGCCCCTCGATGGTGGTGATTGCGCGTGCACCAATCGCACCCACCGACAACAGGCAGGAGCGGACCGGCTTACCGGCCAAGTGGACGGTACAAGCGCCGCACTGTGCGATACCACACCCGAATTTGGTACCCGTCAGACTCAGAACGTCGCGCAGTACCCACAGGAGGGGCATATCGGGAGGAACGTCGACCTCTCGCCGTTCACCATTGATCGTGAGTGTGATCACGAACGTGCCTCAGTGCGGGGATCAATCACTGACAGGCTGGACTGTTCCATCGATGTGGCTCCTTCTAACTCGCCGATGGTCACCTCGCCTGCACATATCTGCAGGTGCCGGATCGCAGTGACCTGACGCACAGGGCTTTTTGAAATCACATCAGATCGATGCAAGCTGAGCAATTACGTAATGGTATTGCCGACGCCCAGACATCCGCAGTCTTCAGCGAGCGTTAGATTACGCACGGGACCCAGCGCCAAGCTCCCGCCGACTGATGCCAAAGTGTCGACCAATACCATCCTGCAATGGATTCGTCTGCCGCCGCGTGGTGTGATCGTTTCCGCTTATCTTCATTGAACGCGACGATCGACGAGGTCCGCACCTTGGCGTGACGGCCATTTCCCGTTCGGAACCCAGCGTCAGCCAAAAGGACCCACGCGTATGATCTACGAATTGCGCAACTACACCGCCCAGCCTGGCCGCCTGCGCGACCTGCTCGCTCGATTTGAAAACCATACCAATCGCATCTGGGCGCGGCACGGCATCCGCCAAGCCGGCTTTTGGACGACGATCGTGGGTCCGACCGAAGGCCTGAGTTACTTGTTGGCCTGGGAGTCGTTCGCCGAACGCGAGCAGAAGTGGAATGCGTTGCAGGCGGATCCCGAACTGATCGAAGCCTTCGCCGAAAGCGAAAAAAACGGGCCGCTGGTCTTCAACGTCGAGAACTTGCTGCTGCAACCCACTAGCTTCTCGGCGGTCACATGACGGCTAGGGTCTGGATGGCTGCAACGCTGCTTTGGGCAGGTTTAGGCTCGGCCACTGAATCTGATCACGAGGCGCCTCCTGGGCAGGCAGGCAGACCCTATGCCGACATGCCGGATATTGCGCCAATCGGGGTACGAGTGGACAAGTACTATGACATCCCCGAGCAGGCCAAAGGACCCGAGATAGATCCGGCCAAGGGCTATCGCGTCGAGGAACTCGGCAAGGGTCTCTACATGATCACGGACGGTTTCTTTCAGTCAGTTTTCATGGTCTACGAAGCGGGCATTGTTCTCATTGACGCGCCTCCCAATTACGCTGCGAAGATCAAAGAGGCCATCGCTGGGGTCTCCGACAAACCGATCACGCATGTCATCTACACTCATTCGCACGCCGATCACATTGCCGGAGTGACGAGCGTCATCACTGGACATCCAACTATCATCGCCCAAGAGGAGACGCTGCGCCTCCTGAAACGAGCTGCAGATCCCAAGCGACCACTGCCCACGATGACTTTCAAGGATAAGTATACGTTGAAGGTGGGAAGCCAAGTTCTCGAGCTCTCCTATCCAGGCAATGGTCACGAGCCCGGCAACACGATGATCTATGCGTCTGCCCAGAAGACCCTAGTCTTCGTCGACGTGATATTCCCCGGTTATATGCCCTTTCGCCGATTTGCGGTCGCGCAAGACATACCGGGTAACTTCGCGCAGGTCAAGGAGCTCGATTCAATGTCGTGGGAGA
>Ga0210406_10006260_pt1 | contig 12374 bp, 9 predicted proteins | sample IncBWC30MmetaG_FD_155454 | JGI IMG/M metagenome (GOLD analysis project Ga0210406, IMG submission 155454) | Forest soil microbial communities from Barre Woods Harvard Forest LTER site, Petersham, Massachusetts, United States - Inc-BW-C-30-M | ecosystem: Environmental > Terrestrial > Soil >...
TTCCCGCCGCTACGAAACCACTGACACCAGCAAGAACAACTGGCTGCTTGCCCTGCTGACGCTCGGTGAAGGCTGGCACAATAACCACCATCACTTCATGGCCTCGGCGCGCCAGGGCTTTTTCTGGTGGGAGATCGACATCACCTACTACACCCTGAAGATCCTCTCGTGGTTCGGCATCGTCTGGGACCTGCGCAAAGTGCCGGTGCATTTGCTTACCCAAGACCGACTCGCGGCGTAACACAAACTCACCGATATATCCGGGGACGGACAGGAATGTCTGTCCCGCTTTTTTTCACGACTGGATTTTTTTCAATTGGGCCTTGTACTTATAATCAGCAACATGCTCATGGGGCACGACAAGCTACTGCTCGACCTCCAGAACCTAGTTTCCACTGCGAGGGATCGGGTTGCGGCTCTTCAAGGCATCGCCGAAGTTCTCAAAAGATCTCGCAGCTATCGCTGGGTCGGGCTTTATGACGTGGACCGCGCTGCTGGAACAGTAACGAATATCGTTTGGAGCGGGCCAGGGGCACCTGACTATCCGACGTTTCCCATCACCAAGGGGCTGACTGGCGCGGCCATTTCCTCGAGAAAAACCGTAAACCTCGGGGATGTCACGGCCGATCCACGCTATCTCACTGCCTTTGGCACAACGAGATCGGAGATCATTGTTCCCGTGTTCGATGGTGCCGGCGAGAACGTGGTTGGCACGATTGACGTTGAGAGCGACAAGCCGAATGCTTTTAGCGAAGACGTACAGGCCCGTCTCGAAGACTGCGCCAGTGTGATCCGGCCACTTTGGCGCCGCTGAACTTGGGCCGGTGTTCTGAGGATGGAGGCTGCGAGCGCTTATTTATCAGGGCATCGGTAACACTCGTTCCGTTGCGTCTCTCCTACTTGCCGATCAAACTCAGCTGACTAGCGATGCAAAGCCACTGGCCGTCTTTCTTGATCCAGGTATCCGTGAACCTGCCTCCATGCGAGAACGGCTTTCCTTTTTCGGTGCCCTTTTCATGAGTTGAGCCGGTGACGACAACGGTATCGCCGTGCCGGTGCAACTTCATGTCGTCGGATACCTCGACTGTGAGTTGGGTGGACTTGTCCCGAATGGCCGCCAGAAATTGTCCCTTGGTCAACACGGCACCGTCGTAATCGGTCAGCACGAAATCGCTGTCCAACAATTTCCCCATGGCGTCCGCGTCATGATTGATCTGCATCTGATTCCAGAGATTTTCCAGCGCGATAATCTTCGTTTCGTCACCCTGGGCCATGGAAATGTTTTGTGGGAATGGCACGCAGACCAGTGCAACCAAAAGAATGAGAGGGCGTAACATCCGTAACATCGACGTAGCTCCTTTGGGTCCTGTGTTGTTTCAAGGATGACACGAATGAAACCGTTTGCCGCTGCGGAATTTTCGAAACTGCTCCTTCAAAGCAAGAGGTCTCCGGCCAGCCAATTTGTCGGTTGCGCGGGTGTAGGGATTGCGCGAAAATTAAGGCTCCCGCCGCGGCAGCAAAAGTCCCTGAGAGCGCATTCGCGGGCGGTTCAAGATTCAGAAGCAAGAATCAAGCGCAAGAATAGAGAAGGGCAAACGTCATGACGCAACACGTTGGCGAACTCAATCCTCCGGTTCGGTTGATGCTGACCCCCGGACCGTCTTCCATCGACCCGCGCGTCTATCGAGCGATGGCCACGCCCCTGGTTGGACACATGGACCCGTGGTTCAAAGGGTGCATGGACGAGACGCAAGTCCTGCTGCGGCAAATTTTCCAGACAGAAAACCGCGTCACCATGCCGCTTTCGGCGTCGGGATCCGGAGGGATTGAAGCGGCGGTGCTGAATTCCCTGGAAGAAGGCGATGAAGGCATCGTGGCGGTCAACGGCGTTTTTTCTGAGCGCATGTACGAGATTGCGACGCGGGCATCGTCCAAAGTCGTAAAAGTGGAGGCGCCCTACGGGAAGCCCGTGGATGCGGAAGATGTTCGCCGTGCCGGCAAGGGCAAAAAGGTCAAAATGATAGGCTTCGCGCACGGAGAAACTTCCACCGGCGTGATCACCGGCATCGATGCTTACCGAAAAGTGGCGGACGAATTGGGAGCGCTGCTCATTGTGGATACCGTGGCGTCGCTTGCAGCCGTGCCGATCGACGTGGACAAGGAGCGGATTGACATTTGCTTCAGCGGCTCGCAAAAAGCCATCAGCGCGCCGCCGGGCATGTCGCCAATCACGGTGAGCCCGGCCGCCGAAGAAGTCTTTCGCAAACGCAAGACGAAAGTACAAAGCTGGTACTTCGATCTGACGACGGCGATGAACTATTGGGGCAAAGACCGGCTGTATCATCACACGCCGCCGATTTCGCTGATTTTCGCGCTGCGCGAAGCGATGCGCCTGGTGGTCGAAGAGGGCCTGGAAGCGCGCTGGGAGCGCCATCGCGTGAATCAGCTCGCGCTGATCGCCGGCCTCGAGGCCATGGGGCTGGATTTGCTGGTGAAGAGTCCGGCGGACCGCCTGCCGACTGTGACCGCGGTGATGATTCCCGGCGGCATTGACGACGTGAAAGTGCGGAATCAGTTGCTCGACGAGTTCAACATCGAAATCGCCGGCGGATTCGGCGCGGTGAAAGGGAAAATCTGGCGCGTCGGATTGATGGGTTACTGCAGCCAGAAGCCTTTCGTGCTGCTGTTCCTGGCGGCGCTGGAAAAGTGCTTGCTCGATCAGGGCTTCCGCGTGCCGAGCGGCGCGGGAGTGGGAGCCGGGATTCGGAGTTATTCGCAAGTGGAAACGGCTGCCGCTGTCAGCCGCTAGACCAACTACCAAATATGTCGTTTGTCATGCTGAGCGAAGCATCTCAGCGTAAACCGCTGACGGAGCAATCAGCCAAGGAGACCGCGTGACAACCCGCCCAGTACTTGCAAACACAGGCGCAATGAGCCAATTCATCGGCGCATTCGAAGTCGCCTCAAAATTGAGTGGTCAGACTTATCAGTGCCGCTTCTCGCATATGTGGAACGGCATTGCCACGCGGCATGCGGACACCATCGACACAAAGTTTTTTGTCGATGGCCAGGCCCATGTGGTCGGATTGGCGCACACAGCGTTCGTGAAGTTTCGTGAGAAGGCCAAGCGCGACTTAACGGACCGCGAAGCAAGCTTTGTCGCCGCCGAATATCTTCGCGAGCGCCTTGAAGAAGATGACCTGCGTTCTCTCTATGACGTCCCGGAGGCCGAAGTTCTTCGCCTGATCAACCAGATTGGCATCAGGTAAGATTTTGGAGTGCGGGAGCTTGCTCCCGCTTTTCTTCCCGCTTCCAAATCGACATTTCCATCTGCGTGCGATTGATGCCACGCTTACGCAAACGTGCCGGCGGGCGGAAAAGCGGCGGCAAGCCGCCGCACTCCAAGGTCAATCGCCCGGTTCGGCGTGGAAAGCGTCGAGGCAGGAATGCCGAATCCCATCCCTCCGGATAAAGTGAATTACCAGAAGCATGAGGAGGGCGCCGCAAACCAGCACGGCGACTGCGATTTGCAGGCCAAGCTGCAGGTCGCGAAAATCCGAGATTCTCCCTACGACGTGCGGACCCAGGCCGCCGATCAACTGCGTAGCGAACATGTAAACGCCGATCGAGGTGGCGTGCGCGCGCCGCGGCATCATGTCATGAAGTACGGCGGTCACCGGCCCGTGATACCAGGACATGAAAAAGAAAGCAATTGCGAGGCCGATCAGCACTGTGGATTTCTCTTCCGATTGAATGGCCAGAAGCAGGCACGGAGTCGCGAGCAGGAATGCGGCTACCACGGCGATAATCCGCCCGTATGAAAAACTCCGGTGCAGCCGGTCTGCGACGAATCCGCCGGTCAAAACGCCTAAGAGCGCCGATGACAGCCCGATGACCGCGAGCAACACGGAGGCCTCGCGCAAGCTGAAGTCCTTGTAGTTGACGGCGAAATCCGTGCTCCAAGTAATGAGCGACACACTGGAAAATGTGATGCAAATCCCCGCGCAAATCATGGCCACAAATGCGGGCACCTGCAGAAGCCGCCCAATGGGCACCACTTCAGAGCGCGGTCCGCGTGGCGGTTCCTCAATCCAGAAAAGAGCAATCCCTGGGAAAATGCCCGCTAGCGCCACGATAAAAAGCGCTTCCTGCCACCCGTATCGCGGACCAATGATCCCGCCCAAAACATGGCCGGCAGCGCCTCCGAGCAGCATGCCCGAAGCAAAGATGGCTTGCGCGACGGCGCGGCGCTCTTGTGGGAAACCGCCGGAAATCATGGACTGAGCTGCAGGCGCGTAGGCGGCTTCGCCAAGCCCGACAACCGATCTGGCGATTAGGAAAAAAAGGAAATTGGAGGTGAGGCCGCCCACGAACGTTGCCACGCTCCAGCACACGATGCCAATCGCGATGATGGCCTTCCGGCTAAAGCGGTCGGCCAGGAATCCAAATGGAATGCTGCCTACGGCAAGAACCAGCAGGAGAAAGGTTTGCAACGAGCCGAGTTCGGCATCCGTAACGTGCAAGTGATCGCGCAGCAGCGGAATGAGCGGCACGAAGACCTGGCGTGCCGCGAAGTTGACAAAATTGATCAAAGCAAGTACAGCAAGAAGGCGAATCTGATAGGAAGTGAGCGGGATGGGCTTCGTAGACATTCTGAATGGGCTCGATGATTCGCGCGTGACCCGGTGGAGCGTAGACCGGAAGGTATCAGTCTTTGTTCGGCCTATCAACATTATATGACGACTCACAATCCTGTTCCCTCCACGAACGCCACGACCAGTGACCGTTTAACCACTGTTCTTTCCTACGGCGTTTTGCTGCTGCTGATCTACTTCGTTTTCCGGATCTACGAACCGTTCCTGGCGGCGCTCGGATGGGCGGCCATTCTGGCGATCTTTTTCTATCCGATGCACCACCGGCTCCTGCGGCATTTTTCCGCGAACAAGGCGGCGGTCTTGAGTACCCTGGTGGTGACCTTCCTTCTGATCGTGCCGGCAATTCTCGTGACTACTTTGTTCATTCGCGAGGCGTTTTCCGTTTCACGCGGCATGGAGCATACCTTGCTAGTGCAGCAGGCGCCGATGCTGGCGAAAAGCTGGGCCTGGCTCGCGCGTCATGTGCCGGGGCTGGATCCCAACGCCGATGTGCTGGAAATGCTGGCACAAGGCGTTCAGAAGCAGGCGGGATTTCTTGCAGAGCGCCTTGGCACCATCTTGCGGAATATCGCCACATTTGTTTTTAACCTTTTCGTAATGATCTTCGCGATGTTTTATTTTTTCCGCGACGCGGACAAGATTGTCCGGGGGGTCCGCAGCATTCTGCCTTTTGATGCGGAACATCGAGAGACGTTGATGACGCAAACGCGGGACCTCATCTCCGCGAGTGTGACCACAAGCCTTATCCTCGCGGCCATTCAAGGGATAATCGGCGGACTCGGCTTCGTGATTGTGAAGCTGCCGGCGCCTCTTTTCTGGGGCGTGGCGATGGCCTTTTTTTCGCTGGTTCCCGTCGTGGGCTCCGGACTGATCTTCGTGCCGGCGTCGTTGTGGCTCGGCTTCACGGGTCATTGGGGGCGCGCCATTCTGCTGCTGGCGATCTGCGCGGGCGTCTCCACGATTGTGGACAATGTCCTGCGGCCGCTGCTGCTCGGTGGGCGCACCGAATTGAGCGGCTTGGTGATCTTCATCAGTGTGGTTGGCGGCGTCGGTCTCTTTGGAATGCTCGGTCTGGTGCTGGGGCCGATCCTGGTGGCTACCGCCGCGGGAGTCCTGACCGTATATATGGAACGCCCGGAAAGCCCGCCGATAACCCCTCGATAACACGTATATGGTCTCGCCGTGAGGGCATGACTTGAGTGTGCTAGAGTAACGCGCTCGAAGGATTTTCATGACCACCAAACCTGCCCCGAAACCCACGGAGCTTCCCGCGGCGAAACTGAGGTGGAGGTGCGAGCTCTCGCGTATCCCGTTCGAAACCACCGCGCAAGCCGAGCTGCGCGAAGGCTTCATCGGACAAGAGCGCGCGCTGCGTGCGCTGAAGATGGGCGCGGAGCTTTCGGCGCCCGGCTACAACGTTTTTGTGTGTGGATTGGCGGGCACCAGCCGCGGAGGAACCATCGCGCGCATGATCGAAGAGCTTCACCCCCCGACCAAAGAGTCGCTCGACCGCTGCTATGTCAACAATTTCAAATTGACGGACCGTCCTCGTCTGCTGGCGCTCCCCCGTGGCGAGGCCAACTCCTTCAAGAAAGACATGCAGGCAGGGATCGATTTTCTGCGCCGCCGCATCCCCCAAGTCTTCGAAGGCGAGCCTTTCCAGCGCCAAAAAGGGCGCATCGTCGAGCGCTTCACGGTGCGCGAAAAGGAATTGATGGACGATTTCACGCGCCGCATTGCGCGCGAGCAGTTTGCGCTCGGCCACATGCAGGTGGGCGCGGTGGCGCTGCCGGAAATCTTTCCGGTGCTCGAAGGCCAGATGGTCCCCATCGAGGACATCCCCAAGATGGTGCACGAAGGCAAACTCGAAAGCCCCGTGGCCGAGGACATCGAGCGGAAGTACGAGCAATTCCGCCAGGAATTCACAGTGGTGTACCGGAAGACGCTGACACTGTCGCGCGAACTGGCCAGCGAACTGAGTTACTTGGAGCAGGAAGCGGCCTCCGTGCTGGTAGACGGCGTCATCGAAGAACTCAAGGAGAAATATCCCGGCAACAGTGTCGCGGAATATCTCGAAGAAGTGCGCCACCACCTTCTCGACAATCTCGATCCTTTCAAGGAACGCGAGGGTGAAGGCGAGCACGACGAAGAAACCCCTGATGGTTTGCCCAAGCCACCCGGTGGTCCGGAGCGCGATCCCTTCCGCGTCTACGGCGTGAACGTGATTCTTGCCCACGACAACGACGACAAATCACCGGTAATTTTTGAGACCACGCCTACGTACGCCAACTTGTTCGGAACCATCCAGCGCGCCTATGACACGCGTGGCGGCTGGACCAGCGACTTCATGGACCTGCGCGCCGGTTCGCTGCTTCGCGCCGATGGCGGCTTCCTGATTATGTATTCATTGGAAGCCCTGTCTGAAGTCGGCGTGTGGCGTGCCCTGAAGCGCACCCTGAACCACAACCGGCTGGAAATTCAGCCGCTCGAAATGTTTTATCCCTTTGGCGGCAGCGCGCAGAAGCCGGAAGCGATCGACATCAACGTCAAAGTCATCCTCATCGGTGACCGCTCTTTGTACGAGCTGCTTTACGAATACGAGGAAGACTTCCGCAAGATTTTTAAGGTGCGCGTGGAATTCGACGAAGAGATGGCCATGAGCGACGGCGTCATCGCCGAATACGCGGGACGTCTGCGCGCGCTGTCCGAAAAGGAAAGTTTGTATCCGTTCGACCGCGGTGCGTTCGCCGCGATGCTTGAATACGGCGTCCGCCAGGCAGGCCGAAGAAATAAGGTGACCGCGCGCTTTGTCGATATTGCCGACCTGGCCCGCGAAGCTCATTACAACGCGGCCGCCGCCGGTGAATCTGTCGTCCGCGCGGCGCACGTGCGCGGCGCCTTGTCTTCGAAAATGGAGCGCCACAACCTGATTGAAACGCGCATCCGTGAAATGATCCAGGAAGGAACCTTGCTTGTGGATGTCGAGGGATTAAGCGTCGGCCAGGTGAACGGACTGAGCGTCCTGGAAATCGGCGGATATTCGTTCGGCAAACCCGTGCGTATCACCGCGACGGCGGCCCTCGGAAAAGCAGGCCTAATCAACATCGAGCGCGAAGCCAATCTCAGCGGCCGTTTCCATGACAAAGGCATGCACATCATCGCCGGCTACTTGAGGAGCCAGTTTGCACAAGACAAGCCGCTTTCGCTCGCCGCCAGCATCTGCTTCGAACAATCCTACTCCGGAGTGGATGGCGACAGCGCCAGCTCCACGGAAATCTATGCGCTAGCGTCAGCTCTCTCGGGATTGCCGCTGCGGCAGGACATCGCCGTGACCGGCTCGATCAACCAGCAGGGCGATATTCAGGCCATCGGCGGCGTGAACGAAAAAATCGAAGGATTCTATGACGTGTGCCGCATCAAAGGCCTCACCGGCACGCAAGGCGTGATGATGCCGGACTCCAACGTGGAGGATTTGATGCTGCGCGAGGACATTCTGGAAGCCGTCGCGGCCGGCAAATTTCACATCTGGCCGGTTGCCAAGGTCGAACAGGGCATCGAGATCCTCACAGGTAAGTCGGCAGGACAGAAAAACGGCGACGGAAGGTTTGACGCAGGAACCGTCTTCGCATTGATGGACGAACGCCTCCGCACCATGGCCAAGACCCTCAAGGAATTCGAATAGTTTCACCTAGCCAAGTCTATTTGAACGAGGCGCCTGGATGGCGGAAGAGTGCCCATCGGCATTGGCGTAGGCAGAGTAAAGCAGCGTGCGCTGGCTGAAGGGAAGGAAGCCCAGACCAGCAGCGCAAAGCAGGACTAAGCCCTGGAGCCCGCCCAAGAAGAGCAAAGGTGTCGCGGCCCAAGCCGCGTCGAGCAACAATACCGCTGGAAACAACAACCGGAACTTCACACCAAGGTCGGCGTAGTCGAAGGACAAGGCCGTGAACAGGTAAAGGCGCACCGGGGCGCCAAGCACGGCAGCCGTCAGCAGGACACCGCCCAGCATAGGCGATCCGTAGAGCTCGTGACTGACGCGGAGCACGTCGTGGAATTTGTAGAGTGCCGGCGCGTACATCACCAAGTACGAGAGTTGAATGAGCATGAGCAGCGCGCGGACCGCCCCGCGCGGAATCGAAATCGGCGGGGCAGGCCCGGTAGCCATAACGGCGGAGGTCCGTCCCGACGGTTCGAGGCTTCGACGCAAAGCCCCCAGATCGAGGGCAAGATCGCGAGCCGATACGTAGCGTTCGTCAATGCGCTTGCGCAGGCATTTCTGCAAGATGCGCCCGAGTTCAAGCGGAGCCACCGGATTGTGCTGCCCAAGCGGTGGTGCTTCTTCCTTGAGGATGTTGGCGATGGTTGACGTGGCCGACTGGCCGAGAAAGGGGTTGCGCCCCGTGGCCATCTCGTACATTACCAGACCGAGTGCGTAAAGATCGGTGCGCGGGTCCACGGGCTCGCCTTCTAGCTGCTCCGGAGCCATGTAGCCAACTGTGCCGACGAGCAAACCTGCCTCCGTGGAGAGCGTGGCCGTGTCCGCTCCCGTGGCAATGCTTACCTTGGTGGCCAGCGGCCGGAGAAGTTTGGCCAGGCCAAAATCGAGAACCTTGACTTGGCCGCTGCATGTCACAAAGAGATTCGCCGGTTTGATATCGCGATGGACAATGCCTTTCGCATGCGCGGCATCGAGCGCGTCGGCAATCTGTGTGCCGACATCCAGGAGCCAGGTCGTGTTGAAAGGCTTTTTGCCGATGTAATACCTGAGTGTCTGGCCTTCGAGCAGTTCCATGACGATAAAGAACACGCCCTCATGTTCGTCGATAGCATGGATCGTGCAGATATGCGGATGATTCAAGGCGGATGCGGCACGGGCTTCCCTCCGAAAACGATCCACAGCCTGGTGGTCTCTGGAAAGCTCTTCGGGTAGGAACTTTAGCGCTACTGGGCGGCCCAAGCTGGTGTCCTCGGCTTTGTAGACGACACCCATTCCTCCGCCACCTAGCTTCTCAAGGATTCGAAAGTGCGAAATGGTCTGTCCGACCATAATACGAGGAACTTGCTCTTGGCGGGCCATGTTAGGCCCGGACCTCTGGCAAGTCAACGAAGATGCATCCAAGTCCTTGGATTCTGTGGGCATATCCCCCAAAAAAGTGTCGGCGCAATTTCCTCCTTTAGCTCCTGGCGCTTGGGGTGCGAGTGACCGGCCAAGATGGCGGTGTCAGGAAATTCTTGCAGCGCGGAGGGTCTAACTTCCATGCGGACTGCCACCATTCGCTTTATTTCCCTCCACTTTGGCTCGCAAACTCAATGGACTGAAAAGTGCCATGGACAGCGTCAGGTAGTTTGGCGATTGCGAGTGAACGGAGGGGGCGCCCATGCGGAAAGTAATGTTAGCCGGGTTCTTGGCGTTCGCGTACGTGCTGGCCACACAGGTTTTCTTCGTTGCACCGGCCACTCGGGCGGTGCAGAATGAGGGTCATTCCACGGTAGTCCTTCCTATTCAGGAGAGGTCTATATGAGCTCCGCAAGAATGTTAGCCGCGGCCGCTTTCTTTATTGTTACTTCTGCTCCGGCGATTGGACAGACCACTGCGCCGGCGCTGTCCGGGGATCAGGTCGTGGAGCGAGTTTCGCCTGCAGCTGTTTCCATTCTGGTCGGCAAAGGTGACGGCCAAGCGGCGGGCGTAGCCTCCGGCGTGATTGTCCGGAGCGATGGCGTGATCCTGACTGCGAACCATGTTGTAAAGGGGATGCGTGAGGTGCAAGTGCGGCTCAAGAGCGGCGAAGTCTACGACCAAGTTGAATTGATCGCATCCGATGAACGGCGCGACGTTGCGGCACTGCGCATCGCCGCCACGGGGCTTCCAGTGCTGCCCACAGGCAACTCCGCTAACGCGGCATCTGGCGCGACGGTCTTCGTTGTCTCGAATGCTGTCGGCTTGCCGTGGACTGCATCCTCCGGCATCTTAAGCGCCACGCGAATGGCCGACGATGTACCCGGAGCAGGTAGTGGGTACCGGATTTTGCAGTTCACCGCTCCGTTGTCGCCGGGATCCAGTGGCGGGGTGTTGGTGGATGCCGAGGCTAAGATACTCGGAATCGTCGTCGGTTCGCTCAGCGTCGGGCAGAACGTCAATTTTGCCGTGCCCATCGACACGATCGCCGGTCTGGGCAATGCATCTGGCGGCATGCGCTTTGACTCCGGCGCGCGTCTCCAACCCTTCGGCGCCAAAGCCACGTCCGCGGCAGCGGCTCCTTCCAGCTCTCCTGCGGTTCCTCCTGGTTTGACTCTGCCCCGCCCGGACCAGCGGCAAATGCACACCATTTCGGTGCATTCCAAGACAATTTATTTGCGCCGCGAGCGGCTGCAGGACGACATTCATAAAACAGCAATGTTCCCGCACTTGGGATTGCGCTTCGCCGATTACGGGCAAACTGCCGATATTGCGATCACGGTGGACCGGCCGGTCATGACGTTTGACTGGACCTACACACTGGTTTATCAGCCGAAGTCTTTGGCACTCGCTTCGGGCACGGTTGAAGCAACCGACGAATTCGACGCCGGTCCGAAGCTGGCGGCAGTCATCGTGGAGCAGCTTGCCAGTGCCGTGCAGTTCCCACGCGAAGAGCTGGACAGGCCGACCGGAACATCGGCGCCGAACGACACAGCGATTCGCGAATCAGGAAGTGATCCGGCGGGAATTCTTCGTTCTGCTCGATCGATATTTGTGGAATCCCACACGATCTGGATGAAAGGCAATTTGTTGCAGGACGCGCTTTATGTTCGGCCCGAGATGCGCGAGTGGGGCATGCGCGTGGTCGACGACCGCAACGGCGCCGACATCTATATTGATGTCACGCGGCCCTGGCTGACGTATGACTGGATCTTCAAGATGATTAACCCGAAAACGGGCATGGTCCTTGGTACAGGGAAGGTCACTGCAATTGACGGTCCCGCCGCGGCGCAGCGGCTTGCCATTGATATTGTCAACCAGATCCGCAGCGTTCGTCCTGTTCCGGCAACGCCATGATCCGTCCAGAGTTGATGCCAACCGCGGAGATCACTTCCTACAAGCCGACTTCCATGATAGGTCTTTGTCAAGAGGGCAAAAGCTCTCCCGACGCGCTTCGGAGGAGCGCGTGTACAAAACTTTTTCTGATTTCTCGCCGCGTGTGTTGGCCTCTCAGCCGTGGTTCCTATTCAAATAGAACTTATCGATACCTAACGAATCCGCATATCTCCAATGTGTGATTAACTTCCGAATTGCCGACGATTCGGGCTGAGCAGCTACGAGAAAACATCCGTAAGCCTGCGAACCTAATCTGCCGCCCGTGACACGAGGGCATCAAGTCGTGGGCATCGTGCCACCGTCGATGATGTAATCAGCCCCGCTGATAAACGCGCCCCGGTCTGAGGCCAGGAAGGCTACCAGCTCCGCCACTTCCTCGGGTCGGCCTGTCCGGCCGATGGGAATGCCTCCAAGCATGTCCATAATCCGTCGCCGTGCAGCGTCCTCGCTGATGCCGCTGCCTCTGGAAATGTCGGCGATCATTCCCTTCGCGCCCGAGGTCTCGATGAAACCGGGCGAAATTGTCGTTACTCGCACCCCCTTCGGAGCAACGGCCTTGGCCAGCCCCTTGCTGTAAGTAGTAAGGGCTGCCTTGGCCGCCGCGTAGGCGAGAGTCGAATTGGGAAACGGTAGACGATGAGCGACGGAAG
>Ga0210406_10006261_pt1 | contig 12373 bp, 15 predicted proteins | sample IncBWC30MmetaG_FD_155454 | JGI IMG/M metagenome (GOLD analysis project Ga0210406, IMG submission 155454) | Forest soil microbial communities from Barre Woods Harvard Forest LTER site, Petersham, Massachusetts, United States - Inc-BW-C-30-M | ecosystem: Environmental > Terrestrial > Soil >...
TACATCGCAGATTGCGGATGAGCTGGTCTGCGGAGCGATCGGCGCTCAGGACAACGCCTTCTACGCGAACGTTGACACCGGAACCTGGTCGGGCTGGATCAAAATCGGCGGAACGGGCCTCGGCACGCCTTCCTGCGCGCCTCTGGGCACCGGGCAAGTTGTGTGCGTGGTCATGGGTATTGGAAACAAGCTGACCAGCGTTGTCGGGCCTTAGTCTGCGGTCAGTCATCTGACGGCGCTGAATCCCTGAAGGCGAAACGACGAAATCCGCACTTGGAGGAGAACGATGAAACGAGCTGTCGAGTGGTTGCAGTCCGTTGCTGCTTCGCTGGTGTCCATCCTTTCGGAATGCAGAAGTTGGGGTAGGTTCGTAATAATCAACAATCCGGACGCGCATCTATCAAACCTGGGCTCGGATCGCGTCCGCGATCGGAGACTGCGGCGTTCTCCAGTTCTCACTTTCGTCTTCTTTTTGTTTTGCGTTCAGCTTTTCCCCTTTGCAAATTTGGCAGCGCAATCAGCACCGGCTCGAACGGAATCGCTGGACATTTTCCCATCGAAGTCATGGCGGACTCTTTCTTCGCCCGAAAAATACGGATGGTCCAAGGAGAAACTTGCCGCGGCGCAGGCCTATGCCAATGTGGACTCGATTCACACTTCCGCGGTGATGATCGTCCAGGGCGGTGAAGTTGTCGATCAATGGGGAGATTTCGACAAAAAGATTGACTGCTATTCCATCCGAAAGAGCCTACTGAGCGCCCTTTATGGAATTTACTCGGCTGAAGGCGTCATTGACATTAATCAGACCCTTGAACAGCTCGGCATTGACGATTCTCCCAATCCGCTCACGAAAGAAGAAAAGCAGGCGCGCATAGTGGATCTGCTTCGCGCACGCTCGGGCGTGTACCACCCGGTAGATTTTGAAACTGAGTCCATGCAGAAGAGCCGGCCGGCCCGCGGAAGTCACGTGCCCGGAACGTTCTGGTATTACAACAATTGGGATTTTAACGTTCTAGGGACGATCTTTGAAAAAAGGACTGGCATGAAGATCGGTGACGCCTTTTATCAACGCATAGCCAAGCCGATTGGCATGGAGGATTTCCAGCCGAACGACGTCTTCTATTTTGGCGGTCCACTTTCCATCCATCCCGCTTATCACTTTGAGATTACCGCGCGCGATATGGCGCGTTTCGGCTTGCTCTATGTCCGTCACGGCCGATGGAACGGCAAACAGATCGTGCCCGAAGCCTGGATCGAAAAAAGCAGTCACGCCAATGAGATGATAAAGTCCGACGGCGCGGATCACGGCGGTTACGAGTATCTCTGGTGGGTGGATTACGGCGGTGTTCACTTCCCGGAAGTCTCGCTTCCCGGAATCTATTCCGCGCGGGGAAACGGGGCTCATTACATTTTCATTATTCCAACCCTGGACATGGTCATCGTGCATCGCACGGACAACGATCCTCCGGTCAAGGATGCCAAAACCATTACGGAAATTGCGAACCGGGCGTCGCCGGCCAGTGTGAACCGGGCACAATTCGGTCATCTGGTGAAGTTGATCCTCGACGCGCAGACAAGTCACTGATCGCGGACGAGAGCCCCGTCGAAGGAGAGCGTATGGCAATGACACGCCGAGAGTTCATGGGAAATTCTCTAGCTCTCGGAACTATGAGTCTCGTGTCCCGTCTCGACCCTGCCAGGCGACTGAGCGGCGGAGTGTCAGAAAGCGATGTTCTCGCCTTCACACATGTAACTGTCATCGACGCGACCGGGCGGCCCGCTTTGCCAGAGCAGACCGTCCTGGTTAAAGGCGATCGCATCGCGGCGATTGAGAAATTTGGGAAGTTAAAGCTACCCGGCAGAGCGAAGGTCATCGATGCCAGAGGAAAGTACGTGATTCCGGGCTTGTGGGACATGCACGTCCATGCGCGCGGAACACCCGCCGTGCTTTCGGACAATGAGGCCTGGCTTGCCCTCTACCTCGCGAACGGAATTACCGGCGTTCGTGAAATGGGAGGCGACTATGTCGATACCGTGTTTAGGTGGCGCGCGGAAACTGCAAAAGGCGAGCGGCTTGGCCCTCGCATCCTCTCTTCCGGGCCCAAGGTTGAGGGACCCAAGCCGAGATTGCCCGGGTCGTTTGCAATCACCGATTCTTCCGCTGCTCGGGCGGCCGTGGACAAGTTGAGCACCATGGGCGCAGATTTCATCAAAATACACTCCGATGATTTTCCTCCGGAAGGTTTCGCCGCCTTGATGGATGAGGCCCGCAAGCAGCAACTAACGGTGGGCGGGCATTTGCCGTTCCTTAGTATGACCATGCGCGACGCAATCAAGAGCGGCGTGAAGTTCTTCGAACATGGGACACTTCTTGTGCTCGGGGGTTGTTCGAGAAGCGAAAAGCAGATCAATGACGAGTGCGCTGCGCGTCGTGACTCTAAGCAGCCCATGTCCAATGCTGAGCGTATGCACCGCTACGCTTTAACGTTCGACGAGGGTTGGACGAACGAGTTGTCCTCAGAGTTGGTTAAGAATGACGTCTGGGTAACGCCAACGTTGATTGTATTGCGGCAGTTGGAGTCGATCGGGCGCGTCGATTACGCGCATGATCCTCAGCGTAAGTATCTCTCTTCTGGATTTTGGCAGGCCTGGGAGCCGACCGGGGCGCGTCCTCGCCCATTTTTCTCGGATGAAGCCGTCACCCAGATTGCGCTGGCACAAGAGAAAGCAGCCGCGATGATTAAGCTCATGCAGTCTGCTGGAGTCGGACTGCTTGCCGGATCGGATTGCAGTTGGTCGAATCCCTATACCTTCCCCGGAGTCTTCACCAGGAACTGGAATTGTTAGTTCAGAGTGGCCTTTCACCGATGGAAGTCCTGCAAACTGCTACCAGAAATCCCGCGCGATTCCTCGGCGAATTGCCGACCGATGGGACAGTGGAAGAGGGTAAGACTGCGAATCTGGTCCTGCTCACTGCCAATCCTCTGGAAGACATCCGAAACACACAGAAGATCGATTCCGTGGTTTTAAAAGGAAAGCTGTTAATGCGCGGCGATCTGGACGATGTGTTGGCGGACGTCGCGACACAAGCTGCGGCTTCCAACGCCGGCAGGCCAGGCAGCTGACTTATATCCTGCTTGTTAATAGACGCAGCGTCTGCTGAAGTGCCAAGTACAAATTTCGAGCAGTTTCAAGAGGAGGATGCCGCTATGCACATCGATCGCCGATCTTTTCTGGCGACGCTGGGTACGACAGCCGCGATCAACGCTATGTCCTCCGAAGCGCTCGCCGACGCACTTGAACACCACATGATTGCAAGCCTCGACGCGGGGACGACCGCGAACGAGCTAAAGGTTCGCCTCGGTACGGGACTACTGTTCGGCGGGCCCTTGCCGAGCGGCAAAGTCGCAGAGGAACTGAAGAAGCTAGAGCCGATGCCGGAGAAACCGACATTGGTCGATTTCTTTAAGTACCGGTTCGCACCAGCGACCGCGAAGCATGTCTTGCAGAGCGCGACTGATGCCATGAAAAAAGGCGAGAAAGAGGAATTGATCCTCGCCTGCCTTCTTCATGATGTTGTGCTCAACCTGATCAAGGTTGATCACGGGTGGTGGGGTGCGCAGATGATGGAGCCCTACGTGTCGGAGAAGATCAGTTGGGGCATCCGCTATCACCAGGCCCTGCGTTTTTACCCGGATCCTTCCGTCGGCTATGAGTACCCAGAGCAGTACAACCAGATATTCGGCAAGGACTATGTGCCGCCTTCCTACGTCAAGCAAGCCTACGAGTATGCTCGCAACCACAAGTCATACATGGACGCGCGCATGATCACTGTGCACGACCTCTATGCTTTCGATCCGGCCATGAAGGTATCGATCGATCCGTTCATCGATATCATCGGTCGTCACTTCAAACAACCGAAGGAAGGGCTCGGGTACGACAATAGCCCCGTCGCGCACATGTGGCGGACGCTCATTTTTCCGGACACCCCACTCTAGGTTCGCGCAGCAGCATGCGCCTCGGAGTTCAATCGTCGCGATGGGTAAGACAATGAAATCTCGGACAGTCGCATCCGTGGCCGGTTTGGGGCTGTTGGCCACTCTCCCGTCGTCGGAGTACGAGTAAAACTTCGCGCCGTTCCGGAGGGTCTGATGAGAGCCACGCTTTATCTATCACTTGTCGCGTTCGTTCAACTGTTCGCCGTTTCGATGGCGCAAGAGAAACCGGCCACCGCCATTTCACCAGGCAGCGCAAGTACAGCAACCTACATCACCCATGTGACGGTCATCGATCCGGACAATAGCAAAGAGATTCGAGACCGCACGGTCATTATTTCCCGCGACCGGATTTCGGAAGTAAGAGACAGCGAAGGAATGAAGCCACCTGCGGGCGCAAAGGTAGTGGACGGCCGAGGCAAGTATTTGATTCCGGGGTTGTGGGACATGCATGTGCATGCGGTGTTCGATGAAAGACTGGATAGCATGTTTCCTACGTTCGTCGCCAACGGTGTCCTCGGTATTAGAGACATGGGCACGTCCATGGCTTTAGCAGACATTGCTCGCCTTCGCCAACAGATCGCAAACGGTTCGAGGCTTGGACCCCGCATCGTTGCCGCTGGGCCAATCCTCGATGGACGCCCGAAACCCTTGCGTCCCAATTTTCTTGCAATCAATACGCCTGAAGAGGGTCGTGAAGCCGTGCGTCGGCTCAAAACCGGCGGCGCTGATTTGATCAAAGTGTATTCTGAACTTTCGCGCGATTCCTTCCTGGCCATCGCCGACGAAGCGAAGAAGCAGAACATTCCATTTGCCGGCCATGTGCCATTTTCGGTGTCGGCGCTCGAAGCCTCCGACGCAGGCCAGAAGAGCATGGAGCACCTATGGGGTATCTATCTCTCCTGCTCAAGTGGCGAGGAGGAACTGCGGTCCGAGATGCTAAAAGGCGGCGTCAATCTGCCCGGATCGGAACGAATACGCCTCGAGATGGACGAGGCGGCTGCATCTTACGACGAGGGTAAGGCTGCGAATGTATTCGCGCATCTTGCCAAGAACGGAACCTGGATGGTTCCTACTTTTTCCGCGGTCGTGCCGGATTCCGAGATTTTTGATGTCCACGTGACGACAGATCCCCGGCTGAAATACATTCCTCTGGCTATTCAAAAGCGGTGGACCGATGCAGCCTCGGCTGGAGCCGCCATCAAGAGCAAATCCTTCGAGCGAAAGCTTCAAGTAGTGGGCGCTATGCACCGAGCAGGTGTACTTTTTCTGGCAGGGACCGACACCGCGTGGATCCAACCGTATACGTTCGCAGGATTCTCTCTGCACGATGAACTTGCACTGCTCGTGAAAGCAGGCTTGACTCCGATGGAATCGCTGCGAACAGCGACGATCAACCCCGCGCGCTTCTTAGGAATGGAAAAGGACTTGGGGACAATCGAAGAAGGAAAGGTCGCGAATCTGGTGCTGGTTGACGCCGATCCTCTTGCCGATATTCATAACACCACGAAAATCCTGGAGGTGTTCCTAGCGGGAAAGGAATTCCCTCGACCCGCGCTCGACCAGATGTTGAAAATGGCCGAGGCCGCCGCAAAATCTGCAGTGGTCAACTGACAAATCGCAGGAGGGCAAATGAGGTCGCTCCTTTGTCGCATAATCCTTGTCGCCGCTGTTTGCGCCTTTGGCGTCCAGTCGGCTGTTCTGGCAAATGCGCAATCGGTAGGGCGTCTCTGATTACCGGGCGCGAGGCTGTCGTCACGTCGTCGAACCTTTGGCCTCGATGGCAGGCATGCGCATCTTACAAGAAGGCGGAAACGCCTTTGACGCCGCTGTGGCAACGGCGGTCGCGGTAACTGTAGTCGATCCGCGACAACGGACCACAGTTTATCGCGAAGGACTTCAAGGAGTTCATTCGCATTTCGGGCATGACGCACGTCCAGGACATCGCCGTATTACCCTCAATCGAATGCAAAATCGAACGTCGGCATAAATCACTCAAAGGCGAGAGCATCTGCCTCGGCACGCCGCTATCGCTAGAAGATGCGCGTCTGCTTAAGGGTTACGGAGAGCATTACAACAACGTCCGTCTGAACAGCGCCATCGGCTATATCTCGCCAAAGGACAGGCTCGCCGGGCATCAGCAGGAGATTCAGGCCAACCAGGATCGGAAGTTGAAGGCAGCGAGGGAACAGCGGCCTAAGGAGAGCCGCCATGTCGAATGCGCTCAGGTTGTTCATTGCAGTTTTCTTGTGTGTGGATACGTGGCAATCGACCGCACTGACTTAATCTCTCTTTAGCCCATGTGCGCGAACCTCGCCCGCATGGGTCGTCTAAAGCAAAGTGGAATTACCGGTTTTGGGAGTTGCTAGCGGATTCGGTGCGCTTAGGGCTTGACTTGTGTATCGCCATTGGGCAATATAGCTATATGGAGATAGATAAACATACCGACCGTCTGAGCTTGGCCTTCGGAGCGCTCGCCGATCCCACAAGACGCGCGATCCTCGCTCGTCTCGCGTCGGGAGACGCGGACGTGTCGGAGCTCATGAAGCCTTTCGCCCTGACCCAGCCGACGATCTCCAAGCACCTCAATGTGCTTGAGCACGCGGGCCTCGTTAGGCGCGGGCGCGACGCGCAGCGGCGTCCGCGTACGCTCGTGGCTGTTCCGCTCAAGGATATCGCTGACTGGATGGAGCCCTTTCGCCGCTTCTGGGAGCAGAAATTTGCCGGCTTGGATACTTACCTGAAAGAGACGCAAAAGAAGGAGAAGCACCGTGGACGCACGAAGCGATAAGGAGAGATCACCGATGAAGAACATCGGAACAGTGAAAATCACAACTCCCACCGAGCGCGAGATCGTGATAACGCGCATCTTCGATGCGCCGCGCGCTGTTGTCTTCGAGGCTTGGACTAATGCCGAGCACGTCGCACATTGGTGGGACCCGAGCGGCGTGCCGCTCGCCGTTTGCGAAATCGACCTGCGGCCGAACGGAGCCTTTCGGTGGGTCCATCGCGCTCCCGATGGTGGTGAAGGGCAGCCGTTCTCGGGCATCTATCGAGAAATCGTTCCGCCAGAAAAGCTCGTCTTCACCGTACGGATGTTTCCGTCCAGTCCCGAGCCGGTTGGGACGCTTGTCTTCACCGAGGATGGGAAGAAAACGAAGCTGACGATGACAATTGCGTGCGCGACGAACAAGGATCGCGACGCTCTGCTCCAGATGCGCATTGATGCCGGCACGGCCCAAACCCTGGAAAGCCTCGCGGCATACCTTCCCACGATCGCGTAAGCCAAGGGGAAGGTTGAACGAGGGCACGGATTTTGTAGCAACCGAGCTACAGACGAAAACAGACGAAATAGGAGGGTCTATGCAGACGATGACAGTTATGGAAGCTAGCGAAGAGCGGGCCTCAAAGATCGTGCAGGCGGCGACTTCGCCGTTTGAGGGAAAAGTGTTCTCGAAGGACGGCACGGCGATAGCATTCGATCGAATCGGTAACGGACCGCCTGTAATTCTGGTCGACGGCGCGCTCTGCTACCGAGGCATGGGTCAGAGCGGGCAACTGGCTGAACTCCTGGCACGGCACTTCACCGTCTTCACCTACGACCGCCGAGGTCGAGGCGGCAGTGGTGATACGGCGCCCTATGCCGTAGAGCGCGAGGTCGAAGACATCGCAGCGCTACTGAGCGAAGCGGGTGGCGCGGCGTTCGTCTGGGGCATGTCCTCGGGCGCTGTTCTTGCGCTCGAAGCGGCGAATCGCCTTAGTGGCATCAAGAAGCTGGCCTTGTATGAGGCGCCTTTCATCGTGGACGACAGCCGCGGCACAACAGAAGGCGATTGGGTTCGGATCGGCGCGGCGGTCGCGGCAGATCGGCGAAGCGATGCGGTCAAGCTCTTCCTGAAGTCGGTCGGAGCACCTGGTTTCTTCATCGCGCTGATGCGGCTGCTGCCAATGTGGTCGAAGCTTAAAGCCGTTGCACACACACTCCCCTACGACGGCGCGATCGTGAAAGATCATCAAAGAGGCAAGGCTCTGCCGGCCAGCCAATGGGCGTCCGTTACGGTACCGGCACTCGTCATGGACGGTGGGAAAAGCCCTGTGTGGATAAGCCACGCGAACCGGTCGCTCGCGAGCATATTGCCGAATGCGCAATACCGCACGCTCAAAGGGCAAACGCACATGCTGAAGCCGAAGGCCCACGCGCCAATGTTGGTGGAGTTTTTCAAAGATTAGATCGAGGAACCTTGACTCTCGTTTCCAGGAGCAACCCAATGCAAATTCGTCATGTGATTATCAAGGTCGATGAGCAAGACCAGGCGCTTTCCTCCTACACGTCCATCGTGGGTTTCGTGAAGAGGCTAGACCTCCCCATTGGTCGCATTCTATGGCTGACCGTAAACTGGCTATGGCGCAATCATGGTCGGACCCGATCAAAGCAAGTACCGATGGCAAGGGGCATCCAATCCTAGGAGGCTTCCTGGAAGAGGAATTCCAAAAGATGGTTTTCCAATGCACTAGTTCGCGGATGCATGTGGAGAAGACCAAATTAATTGGCTGAGCTGACACGAAGGATATTTCGGCCATTCCCATCGCGTTCGAGAGACTCCAGATTGGCCGCGGCCGGAATTCCTCGTACTTCCGCTCGAAATAAAGGTTATGCACGGTGCGAGCAAGGTGCCTGGGCGCTTCGAGCTTGCCCTCCAAAAATGCTTCGTAGATGACTATCTTGGCCGTGACCCCGTAGCAGTCGGTAATGATTGGTCAATGACGAAGTTGGCGAACTTGAGAATCCCAGCCCTGGAGTCAAACGGGAGACGTTTGGCTGTGGCCAACTTGGCAATTCCGTGGACCATAGTCCACGCAAGCAGCGTGAACTGAAGCGTGTCTCCAGCGGGCAGTTGTCTCTTGTCCTGACATGCCTTGACGAAGGCCGACAACGTCCCGAAGGCCTCTTCGGCGGCTTCGGCCTGGTCCGAACTCGTGCGCTTCGCAACCGGCGCATCGAACATCACCGCAAAGTGCTCCGGTCGACGGAGAGCGAACTCGATGTAGGCGAGTCCGGCGACTTTCAGTCCATCCAGAGGCTCCGCTTGCCCCTGGGTGGCGTCGCGCATGGCCCGGGTCAACTCCCGGAATCCCTGGGCAGCGACGGCTGCCAAAAGTTTTTCCCGATCCGCAAAGTGCCGATAAGGGGCGTTGTGGGAGACGCCTGCGCGCCGGGCGACTTCCCTCAAAGTAAAGCCCGCGGGACCGACCTCGCCGATCAACTGAATTGCCGTTTTCAACAGAGTTTCTTCCAGATGGGCGTGGTGGTAAGGCTTTCGTGGACGCATTCTAGCCAGCAGCATACAACCTATTGTTGGCATGAGCAACATGCCCCCATCTGCACTGAGATTTGCAAACCAACTTTTATTTGCAACTATGTTGACACGCGCAACATCTGAGCAATAAGATGTTGACACACGCAACATGCAGAAGAACGACAAATGGAGAGCAGCTATGACATTCCGAAACACTCGATTTGCCGCCCGATCCGGCTCTCGATGGAGCCGTAAACGTTCGTAAAGGGGGACATATGGACTTGCTTTTCCGAGCCAGTAATCTGTTGGTCCTGCCAATCTGGGCCTTGATGATTCTCCTGCCGCGCTGGCGGTGGACTGCGCGGTTCATTCGATCCCCCTTGGTGAGCGCTGCGCCCGCCATCTTGTATGCCGGGCTCGTGCTTCCGCGACTGGGCGCGATTTGGCCAGCCGTTTCGCGACCGACGCTCCCTGGCGTTGAGGCGCTCCTGGGTTCGCCCGCCGGCGCAACCATCGCATGGGCTCACTTTCTCGCCTTTGACGTGTTCGTTGGCCGTTGGATTTATCTCGACAGCCAAGAACGTCGGACCAGTTCTTGGCTGATGGCGCCGGTACTTGTCCTGACGCTGATGCTGGGACCCGCAGGCTTCCTGTTCTACCTCGTCGTTCGCTCCACACGAGCGACATGGCCGACATCGGCCCAAAAACCTGTTCAGAGTGACGCTTAGTGCAGAGAGAAAGGAGCGAGGACATGAAATCATTCACCGGCCAAGGTCAAGTTCGGAGCCCACAAAGAAGAGGATTGTGGCGCTTTCTGCGTTCCGCATTTGCCGTCAACCCAGCGTTGACCATCATGGCTGTAACCATGCTGATCACGTTCGTCGCTACCCTATTGGGCATTTTCGTTGACCATCGCGTCATCACGGGAACCCCCGCCTGGCTCAAACCAGCCAAGTTTGCTATCTCGGTCAGTATTTATTGCTTCACTTTCGTCTGGATGCTCAGGTTCGTCGAGAATCGGCCTCGTCTGGTTCGTCTGTTGGCCAATGTCACAACCGCCAGCTTGATCGTAGAGATGGTAGTCATCCTCACGCAGGCGGCGCGCGGCACAACCAGCCACTTTAATCAGACCACGACACTCAATACCGCTCTTTGGTTCACGATGGGAGCCTTCATTGTCCTCGTTTGGATGATGAATCTGCTGCTCGCGATCATGCTGCTGCTCCAGCGGATGCCGGACCGCGCCTTGGCATGGTCGTTGCGACTGGGATTGCTCATCTCGGCGATCGGCATGGCAACCGCGTTTTTCATGGTGATTCCTACGCCTGAGCGAGTGGCTAGAATCGCGGGCGGATACGGTCCCCGCATTGTCGGGGCGCACAGCGTCGGAGTCAGGGATGGCGGCCCCGGTCTTCCGGTCTTGGGATGGAGCACTGTGGGCGGCGACCTGAGAGTTGCCCACTTCGTGGGCTTGCACGCCCTGCAGGTCTTGCCGCTCCTCGGTTGGCTGCTGACCAGGCGGAAAGGGCTTGTTGCTCTTTTGAGTACGAGCGATCGGCTCGCGCTGGTTTGGTCTGCTGGCGTGACCTACCTGGGCTTGATTCTGATGCTGACCTGGCAGGCCCTCCGCGGGCAGTCCGTGGTCCATCCGGACACGAAGACCGTTGCTGCCGCGGGCTCTCTGGCCGCAGGGTTCGTAATTTCAGTGTTGATCACGGTGCTGCGCGTAAGGAACCGAAACAGAAGAAGACAAGCATTCACATTGGCACTTCAGATCTTGTCCGATTAGGAGAACATATGAAAAACGCAACTACCATCTCAGTGCTCGCTCTGTTGATCATTCCAGCGATCGCTTCCGGGCAAGACGCAGCCAAACCGCTTCCTGAGGCTCCTTCATCGCAGACCATTTCTGCAGGATCTAGGGACTCTACCGTACTCGGTCAAACGGAAGCTGATCCGCCTCCATCTTCCGCGGAGATTGATCCTGTCGCGCTACGAGCATCGGCGATAAGGGCCGGGATCAACCTCGAAGATAAGGTCCACTACTACTTGACCGAGACGTATTTCAATTCCAGCGCCTTAACCGCACCCGCCTTCCGTGCAGGCTTGCGCATGGCGAATCCCCCGGGCAAAGGTGCGACTCAGTACCCTTCAGAGTGGAGGCAAGGGGCTGAAGCGTTTGGACGAAACTATGGAGATGCGCTCGCCGAGCGGGTCAGCTTTCAGACTGCGAGATTTGCGACGGGTGTGATCACGCGAGAAGATCCGCGCTACGTCCCTTCCAGCAGCCGCAGCCTTTTCGCAAGAAGCATCCATGCCATCAGCTTCACCGTCGTGGATCGCTCGAACTCCGGACATCCTATGCCGGCAATATCGAACTTCGTAGGAGCCGCAGCCGGCGGATTTGTAGGCAATGCCTACCTTCCTGCCGGCTTTAACGATGTCACTCATGCGGGACAAAGAGCCTCGCTTCGGTTTGGATTCGCCGCAGCCGGAAACTTGTTCCGCGAGTTTGCCCCACAGATGCCCAGCCCGATGAGAACGTTCTTCATGCTGATCGCCCGCTGAAGCAAATGGAGACGAAAAGGAGAATTCAAGTGATTCGAAGAACATTCGCATACTGTCGTTTCGAGATTATTGCCGCCCTGTCAGTGGGCTTGTTCTTGACCGTAGCCTCTGCATTGCCGGGACCGCTCGAAGCACAGACAACCGGCACCGCAACCTTTACCGTTCATGTGACTGGCGCTCGCAACGCCAAAGGGAAGATTCGAGCGGCTCTCTTTCGCGACGGCAAAGGCTTCCCTAACGACGCCTCGCAGGCAGTCCACACGCAAGCCGCCGACATTGATCCGCAAACGTTGAGTGCGCAAGTTGTGTTCGCCGACCTTCGCACCGGCGTCTATGCGGTGTCTGTGTTTCATGACGAAAACATGAACGAGAAGCTCGACAAGAACTTTATGGGCATGCCGAAAGAAGGTTATGGCGCTTCGAACAATCCAAAGAAGAAGATGGGGCCACCCAACTTTGACGAAGCCGAATTTCAGTTGAGTGGGACCGAGCAGTTTGTGGAAATAAAACTGA